>OBZW01000155.1_pt1 | contig 65837 bp, 58 predicted proteins | sample 1477021 | NCBI WGS metagenome assembly OBZW01 (sample SAMEA2580262, study PRJEB22360) | human gut metagenome | biome: human gut; feature: human-associated habitat; material: faeces | place: Denmark | collected 2008/2010
GGTAAGCGTCCCTCCTGCCTATCCCTCCCGCTTCCACGATATATTTTGTCTGATATGGATGGAGAGTTCCGTTAAATATTGTCCTGCCGGTTCTATCCCCAGCCCGATATAATCATATAAAATCTGCAGCGGCAGTGCACCCTGCTTTTCCGGCTGCTGCCCAATAGTTGCGGCAATGACCCCTCTGTCCATAAAGGGCTTCTGCTTATTGATCACGTCGTTGGTGATCATCTTGATTCTTCTTTCTTTATCCAGCTTTTCGACTTCTTCACATATGCTGTAGTCACCCGGGTTGATGATATACAGCGCGTCTAAATCCACATTTTTTTTCACAACCTCAAGAACATTTGAATATTCTCCCTTTTGAAAGACAATATTAGAATCCCTGTTTACGATCTCGATCTGCGGATATCCTTCATCCAGTTCCTCTATAAACCCATCCAGCCTCTGCAGAAAAGAAGGCGACTGCTCGTCAAAACTGGTTGCCAGAGCGATCTTCCCCTTTTCTCGGGTCACAAGCGCGACCAGGCCGGCCGCAACTTTTCCGGAATCATGGTAATCGCATCCAACGTAAGAGAGCCTCCTGGCATCTTCCATATCCAGATTAAAAAAAACCATTGGGATATTTCTTTTATTCATCTTTTGAACGAATTGCCTGATGGAGTCCATATTAAGAGGCACTAATGCGACTCCATCCAGTTCATCGTCCTCTGCTTCCTGAAGAAGGGGCGCAATAAACTGATCTGACAATTCTTTGATTAGATAAAAATGGACAGTGACACCAAAGGTCTTCAGTTCTTCTGCCTTTCTCCTTGCCGCCCGGTAAACATCCGCAAAAAACAAATCCACCGGAGTATCGCATACAATGAATCCAAGTCTGATTTTTTTCTTTCTGGCCGCCAGCATCTGCCCGGCCATATTGGGCTCATATCCTAACTTGTCTGCTATTTCCTTTACCTTGTGATAGGTTTCTGCATTTACTCCCGGCCGGTTATTCAATACCCGGTCTACCGTTCCCCTGGACACACCAGCTATCTCCGCAATCTTTTTAATAGTTACCATACTTTATTCCTCTTCCGACTAGTGTACTTCAAGATGAATTATACCACGCCTTCTGCCATTCTTGGTTATTAATTGTGCAGATTTTTACAAATATCTCCAAAATCCAGGGTTCCATATTTTCTTTTCAGAGAATCCAGGTTCAGAAGTGTCATGCCGTTTACAAAACCATTGCATGTATCGTTATCATCCCCTTTATTCTTTGCCGCGGCTCCGTGTCCGCCAGCCAAAGGGACGTCATATATCCCTCGCACTGGACTCCCGGCATGGCATATCCATACATGTCCGCGGGCGTTGACAGCCCCTGCTGCATCCCTCTCGTCACGGCCTTTGCCACCCTTGCCAGTCTGCCGTCATGGCAATACTCTGCAATTCTTAGAAATTCCGGGACAACCTCTTCAAATGAGCAGTCTACATAACTGCCGGCCGGAATCACGTCACAGCCCGCCCAGCCTGTCGTCCGGAAGCCATGTCTTCCGAGCAGCGTGTCCGCATCAAAGGGTATGTCCCACAAGTACGTCCAGCCCGCAAGGATTCTGGCCGCATCTGCCGCACCCGAAAGATATTGTGTATCGCCGCACTGCTCATATAATGCAAGCATACTTCTCATAACAAACATCACACTCGCGGCATCCATCTTTACGGATTTTTTGTGGGAAGTATCGTTAATGCCTCCTATATATGTGGTGTCCCCAATATATTGGCAAAGGATAAACTCAGCCGCCTTTCTGGCTGATTCCAGATACTTTTCTTCCTTCGTATAGCGGTACACTTCTACCAGAAGCGGTATCGGGAATATCGCCCCGGACCCCTGTTCCTTTACTGACCGCCCAAACCACTCCTGCGGATGCGCCAAAGGCTCTCCTTCCATCGTATATCCACGATTCCAGGAACCATTCGCATTCTGTATCCGCAGGAGCCTTTCACAGAAATTTAAAACCGCCTGCAGCCACTCCGGATGCTCCTGTCCATTTTCTTTCTCGATCAGATATGATTTCATCAAATAGAACATCGTATCGGTCATGGATCTGAAGTAATTTCCCTCTACCTTTGCTAGCTCACCGGCGATATCTATTAAAGCCCCCACAATCTGGTTCCCGAGATAATCCTCCAGCTCTTTTCTGTCATGGGAATATTGGAAAGGAAGCAGAATCCCCGTCCACCAGTATACAATTTCTTCTTTATCTACATGATAGAGGCCGATCGGAAGCCCCGATTTCTCTATGCAGTTTTCCACGAAATAATCCAATGTCTTTCGAGCACTCTCTCTGTATTGCAAAAGACGTTCTGCACCGCGCTGTCCTTTTTCCCATGCAGCCGACAGCATATCATATGCAAGGAGTGTCTGCGCACCACAGAATCCATATTCGAGCAGGTTCTGTTCGCCATAACTCTGACGGGGCGAAAAATGGATAAAGTAGCCCGCTGGCCTTCCCTTTTTATCCGGGAATTCCCGGAAACTGTTGAGGACCATGTCCCTCCTGTACTGTACCGATTCCTCTAAAGTAAATGGAAGAGGCACCTCTTCTCGCAGTAGCCGGTCGATCTGGAGGGCCGTGGTCTGCCAGGAAGCATCCGTAAGCCTTTCTACCTCCCCCGCCTGCAGTAGATAGGACATCTGTAATTTTGTTCCCTCTTCCACACCCTGATAAGCCGCCCATTCGGAGCCGTCCACGTTCAGGCAGAATGTATTTCTTTCATAAAAGGGGTAATCACAGCGCAGAATGCATTCTCCCACATGGTATTCCGAGGGGGCAATGCCCAAGGATCCAATGTCTGTATCATGGATAAAATGCCGCTTCTGGATCTGCCGGCGGGTAATTGTCGTGTCTTTGCATGGGGTATCTGCCCTGAGCAGTGATAGAAAACATTGGCTTTTTTGTGCATATGCGGTCACGGACATAGACGGATTTCTGTCATCCTTGTAATCTTGGCTGTAAGTCCCAAGGTAATCCTCCTCCCCGTCTCCGTCTGTATCATTTTTGTTATAAAAGGCCCCCGGAATCACGAATTGATAATCGTCAAAAGACGCTTCCCTGCTGCCCCTGACCCGAAACTCTGTGGTCAGATGGATCCCTGTTTCTTCGGTAAAGCGGGTGCATACCGCCGTTCTGTCCAATCTGATCAGCTGGTTTTCTATTTTCCAGATATCTCTGATCTTATACTGATTACCATACCGATCTTCCACCTGTGCCTCTCCATAAAAACCATCCTCATATACACCGCAGGCATCATAGCGGATTTTTCTCTTTGCCCCTTTGATATCCTTCAGCACAACAGGAAAGTCCACAAATACGCTCATATCTGGCCTGGACTCTTCTCTGTTCTTCCATATGGATATCATGGGAGAATAGGCCTCAAATTGGCGTATAAATTCCAACTCTATAAACATGGTATTCCCTCCTTTTTATTATGAAAGGGAATATTGCCTGCAAACACAATACTCCCTCTTTCTTCGTCACTCTTCTTCATCGAGCGGCTGATAAATCATATATTCAAATTCCGCCCTGCAGCGCCGCCCTGAAGTGTCCTGGCAGCACAGAACAAGAAAGGTTCCCGTGAACCTGAGTCCATGTACGACCTCATCATAATAATCATCCGACAGCTGCGAAGCGTCCAGTATTTCCCCTATATTCTGATACCTTTCCCCGTCGGGCGACCAGCAAAACTGCGCCTCCCTGTTTCTCACTTCCATTCTCAGATATAGTTCCTGTGCACTGCCGGCTGGCTGGCGTTCGCCTTTACTGACCCTGATTTTTCCATGATCGCAGACAAGCACCGATAATACTCTCCCTTTTTCCTCGTCCCAGCTCAGATTCAGATAAAAATAATTTGTCGTATCATAATACAGCGCCATGCCTGCTGCCTGCTGATAGTGAACCGGATCAAACCTAAGCTTCGTCTCAGCAGTAAAGTGAAAGTGTTCCCGCCTCATACCAACCAGGCTCTGTGTATGCAGTGATTCCATGGACTCTTTCCCATACAGGATCAGAGACTGCCTTTCTCTGTCAAAATCCATCCACCTGCTGTCTAAAGGGATGCGCAATGTCTGGAATTCGTCCGGGAGCCTGCCCGGAAAGACCATCTTTGCACTCTTTTTCTGTACTGGAAAATGGGGCAGTTCCGGAGCCGTTACCGCCTCCTTCGGCAGCCCTGATGGCTGATCCAGTACGAACCAGCCGTCCTCCGTCATCTTCAGCTTCTGAATTGCCGTCTCTCTGCCTAACATACAGCGGTTCTGGTTCCCGTTGGGCCGTCCGCACAGATGCGCCATATACCATTCCCCATCCTGCGTGCTGATCAGGCTGCCATGCCCGCATTTCTGCAGTGCCAGCTCCGGATGTCCATACGATGTCAGCAAGGGATGATAGGGGGAGAGCTCGTAAGGGCCTTCGATATTCCCTGCACGTGCAACTGTCACTGCGTGCTCATAGAATGTCCCGCCCTCAGCGCAGAAAAGATAGTACATCCCATTGATCTTATACAGATGCGGCCCTTCCGTCATCCCAATACTGCTTCCCTGAAATATCTTCTGCGGATTTCCTGTCAGACATTGTTTTTCTTCATCATATTCCTGCAGAACAATTCCATCAAATGAAGCTGATTTATCCCGATGATCCCACTGCTGGTTCAGCAGATATTTTTTCCCGTCGTCATCATGAAAAAAGGACGGATCAAAACCACTGCTGTTCAGATAAACAGGATCAGACCATGGACCGCAGATGCTCCTGCTGCATGTCAAAAAATTGTCCACATCCTTATAGTAATTCCGGTAGCTCTTTACATTGGAATAAATCAGATAGAAAATACCATCGCCGTATGTCAGGCACGGCGCCCATACACCGCCTGAATCAGGCACTCCCGTCATATCCACAAGCCTCTTTTCATTTAAAGGCCTGCCTGTAAATTCCCAATGTGCTAAATCTCTGCTGTGATAGATTTCTACCCCCGGAAACCAGTGAAACGTCGAAACTGCAATATAATAGTCGTCTCCCGCCCTGCAGATACAGGGATCCGGATGGAAGCCTTTCAGTACCGGATTTTTAATTATTTCTGCCATATATACCTCCGTCGAAACCGCTCATAGTTCTGAACACTCTTTATCCTTCTTTCACGGTTTGTTCTATGATTGTGTCAAAATCCATCGTATGGTACTTCTGTGATAAATAGTCTAAGTTCAATAGCGCCTGCCCGTTCACCAGTCCATTGCATGTATCGTTATCATCCCCCTTGTTCTTGGCTGCAGCACCGGAAAAGCCCTTATACTCCGTATCCGCCAGCCAGAGGGAGGTCATATACCCCTCACACTGTACCCCCGGCATTGCATATCCGTACATATTCTGAGGCATGGACAAGCCGTGCTGCATCCCCCGTGTCACTATTTTCGCCAATACTGCCAGTTCCCTGTCCTTCAGGTATCCGGCGATACGCAGCAGTTCGGGAATAAATTCTACAAATTCACAGTCTACATAACTGCCCGCAGGTATCACATCGCATACTGCCCACCCCGTCGTTTTAAACCCGTGCTTTCCGAGGAGTGTATTTTTATCAAACGGGATGTCCCAAAGGTAAGTCCAGCTTGCCAGTATGCGGGCTGCATCCCTTGCTCCTGTAAGAAGCTTCACATCCTTTGTCTGTTCATACACCACCAACATGGTACGCATGGCAAACATCACACCGACCGCGTCTATTTTAACCGACTTTTTGTGTGTCGTATCGTTGAGTCCGCCGATATATTCCACCTGGGAAGCGTAATTGCCGTACACAAAATATGCTGCTCTTTCGGCAGACTTCAAGTACTTCTCCGACTTTGTAAGCGAATACAGCGCTGTCAGAATCTGGGCCGGGAAGATTGCCCCGGAACCCTGCTCCTTTTTGGACGCCCCGAACCACTGCGGCGGATTTGTAAGTGGTACTCCCTCCATCGAATATCCGCGGTTCCAGGAACCGTCTTCATTTTGTATCTCAACCAGCTTATCGCAGAATTTGATTACGGCTTCCAGCCATTTCGGATGTTCCTTTCCTTGTTCCTTTTCGAACAGATAGCACCGCAGTAAATAGTACATAGAATCGACCATAGACCTGCAGTAGTTACCCTTTACCTTTTTCAGTTCCTCTGCGATTTCCATCAAAGAGCTCACCACCTGGCTGCCAAGATACCCCTCCAGTTCCTCCCTGTCATCCGAGTACTGGAACGGAAACAGGATTCCCGTCCACCAGTATACATACTCCTCCTTATCCACATTGTAAATTCCGTTCGGCAGTCCCGACTCCTCAATACAGTGATCCACAAAGTAATCGACCGTTTTAAGCGCCCTTTCCCTGTATTCCCCGGATCCATTGTCCTTTGCCGCCGCCAGCATGTCCAGGCTCAGAAGTGTCTGTGCCCCGCAGAAACCATATTCCAGAAGGTTCTGTTCCCCATAATTGCTGCGTGGAGAAAAATGTACGAAATACCCCGCCGGCGCTCCCTTCTTTTCCGGGAACTCCCGGAAGCTGTTGTGGATCATTTCACGCCTGTAATGCTGCGCCTCCTCTAAAGTAAAGGGCAGTGCTGTCTCCTGATCCAGAATTCTGTCCAGCTGAAGAAGTGTCGTATTCCAGGATGCCTCTGTCAGGCTTTCTGCCTCCCCTATGCAGAGCAGATATGTCATGGAAAAGTCCTTGTTTTCTCCAATCTCTTTGTAGGCTGACCACTCTGAACCATCTACATTGAGACAGAATGAATTTCTTTCATAGAAGGGGTAATCGCATCGCAGGATAAATTCCTGCGTCCGATACTGGGATGGTGCGATTCCCAGGGAACCTATATCTGTATGATGAATAAAATGGCGGGCTTTGATCTGCTCCCGGGTGATTGTCTTATCCTCCTGCGGTAAATCCCCTCTGATCAGAGATACCGACCAATTTCCTTTTTTTCCATAAGCTGTGACCGAAAGAGCCGGATTTCTGTCGTCCTTATAATCCTGGCTGAATGTTCCCAGATAATCATCTACCCCGTCCCCGTCCGTATCATTATGGTTATACAGGGCCCCGGGTATTATAAATTCATAGTCGTCAAAAGACGCTGCCTTCAAATCCCTGCACCGGAATTCAGAAGTCAGGCGGATCCCCGTCTGCTCTTTTACCTCTTTGCAGGACACTTTTCGTTCCAGTTTATAGCTGTCCTTCTCTGCTGTCCATACGTCCGTGATGGTATAGCAGTTGCCATATAAATCCCTGGCCTCTATTCCAGCCTGATATCCATGTTCCGTACTTTCATAACTATCGTACCTAAGCTTTGTTTTCGCGCCGGAAATGTCCTGCATAACTACAGGGAAATCGAGAAATATTTCCAGTCCCGGTTCCCCCTTCCCGCAAATTCCTTTCATCAGTACGGAATATTTTTCATACTGTCTTATAAATTCTATTTCTGTATACATGCCTATCCCCTCTTCTTAATATGTAATCGCTTGTTATTCCTCAAAGTATCTAGGTACACTGCCAATAATATAAGAAGTCCTTTTACAATAATCTGCCAGTAGGAGGTGACATGCAGCATATTCAGCCCATTATTCATAAACCCGATAATCAGCACGCCGATCATCACGCCTCCTGCAGTTCCAATTCCACCGTTAAAGCTGACGCCGCCTAAGACCGCTGCCGCAATCGCATTACATTCATATCCCGCACCGGATGCAGGCTGGGCTGAATACACTCTCGATGCCAGCATAATGCCGGCCATTGCGCTCATGATGCCGGTAAATATAAAGACGCTGGCGGTTATTTTTTTCACCTTGATTCCCGCATATACAGCCGCGCTTCTGTTCCCTCCTATTGCATACATGCCTCTTCCGAATTTTGTTTTATTAAGCAGGATGCTGGTAAATACAAGGCATACAATAATGACGATCCCCAAAATCGGGACAGGCCCTATATATCCGGTTCCGATCGCACTGAACGTCTCATCATAGCACATGATTGATTTTCCGTTTGTCATAAGATATGCCGCGCCTCTGAAGCACTGCTGCGTGGCAAGGGTTATAATAAAACTCGGGATGGTTGTAAATGTTGCAAGCAGGCCATTGATGATCCCGCAGAGGGCTCCGAATACCAGCGTAATGATAATTGCCGCTGCCGTAGGGATGCCGCTTTCAATCATAGAAACACAGACACAGCCGCTCAGGGCAAGAACGCTGCCTACGGACAGGTCAATGCATCCGATAATCAATACCATTGCCATTCCAAACGCCAGCACGGAATCCACGCTGATCTGCCTCGTAACGGACAGAATATTATCGGCTGTTAAAAATGTATCTGTAAAAACCGACAGAGCCAGTACAATCAGCAGCAGCGCGATCAATATCATAAAGTTGCGCTTCAAAAATTTTTTCAGGCTCTGGCTGACCGGGCTTTTATTGGTGATAAATTTCATGTTCATATCCTCCTGTTGCATAATGCATGATCTGTTCCTGGGTGACTTCTTCCTTCTTCGGATGAAAAAACCTGACCAGTTTTCCTTCACACATGACACCGATTCTGGAGCTCATATTCATAACCTCGGGCAGCTCCGAAGAGATTAAAATGATTGCCACGCCCCGCTCTGCAATCTGACAGATTAAATGGTATATATCTGACTTTGCGCCTACATCCACCCCTCTGGTCGGTTCGTCCAGGATTAAGATCTTTGGGTTCGACGCCAGCCATTTCGATATCACTACCTTTTGCTGGTTTCCTCCGCTGAGTTCAACCGCAAGCTGCTGGGTATCCGCCATTTTAATTTCAAGCTGGTTTACATATTCATCTAAGATCTGCTGCTCCTTTTTGGCGTCTACGGAGATTCCCTTTATAAATTCATCCATTACTGTGACTGTCATATTAAAGGAAATTGAATTCTCCAAAAACAGGCCGTTTTCTTTTCTGTCTTCAGGGACAAGCGCTATCTTCTTCTGGATTGCGTCCCGCGGTGATTTTATGATACATTTTTCACCCTCCAGATAGATACTGCCGGCCTGAACCTCGTCCAAGCCAAACAAAGCTTTTGCAAGCTCTGTCCTTCCTGCCCCCATAAGACCTGTTATCCCAAGAATTTCCCCTTCAAAAAGTGAAAAATTAATATTTTCTACCTTTTCTGTTGTCAAATTTTCAACCCTGAGCACTTCTTTTCCCAGTTTCACCTCATAATCAGGGTAATAGTCTTCTATTTTATGCCCGACCATATTCTGGATAATCTGCTCATAGCTGATCTCCCTGATGGGCGCTGTTACAATATGGCGCCCATCCCGCATGATCGTAATACTGTCCGCAATCTGATTGATTTCGTCCATTTTGTGGGATATATAGATAATCGATACCCCTTTTTCACTCAGTGATTTTATCTGTCCAAACAAAAATTCCACTTCTCTGTCGGTCAGCGATGAAGTCGGCTCGTCCATAACGATAATCCTGGCATCAGTGGAAAGTGCTTTCGCAATTTCCACCATCTGCTGCTGTGATATGCTGAGTTCTCTGACTATTGTATCCGGCTTCAGGGTTGAGAGGCCGATCCTTTCCAATATTTCCGCCGCTTTCTTGTACATCTTCTGATAATTCACAAAGCCTGCTTTTGTTTGAAACTCTCTTCCCAGAAAGATATTTTCACCGACTGTCATATCCTGCACAAGCACGATTTCCTGATGAATGACTGCAATGCCATGTTTTTGCGCCACTTCGACAGAACCCAGGCCAATTGGCACACCGTCGATGATCACCTCACCTGTATCACAGTCATAGATCCCTCCCAGTATCTTCATTAAAGTAGACTTTCCCGCGCCATTTTCTCCCGCAAGCGCCCTCACTTCCCCTGCGTGCATGGAAAAATCCACATCATGTAATACCTGCACGCCGCCGAAGCTCTTATTGATGCCTTTCATCTGCAGAATGTTTTCTTCATTCATCATCTATGTCTCCTTTATGGCGGCACACGATGTACTAGTACATCGTGTGCGCTGCCGCAAGTATATATTACGCACCTGTATTTACTCAATTCCCCAATACTCTTTGTAAGTATCCAGGTCATCTATTGTACAAAGGCTGAATTTTAAGCGTGGATCTTCGCCGCATTTTCCGGTTTTCAGTACCTCAACTGCCTTATCTGCTGCTTCTGCCGCCAGTTCCTTCATCGGATATACCGCTGTGATATCCAGAGCCCCGTCTTCCATGTTTCTGATATCCCCTGAAAGTCCATCTACATTTGCAACCAGAATATCATCCGTCTTGCCGGCCGATCTGACTGCCGCCGCAATCCCGACTCCGCAGTTCGAATTATTTCCAAAGATTGCGGTAACATCCGGGTACTGCTGCAGCCAGTCTTCCGTCTTTTTCATGGCGGCATCTTCCGTACATACACCGTCAAAGACTTCCAGTACCTCGATCCCCTCATTTTCGGCCATGGCAGCCTTGAAGCCGTCGCCTCTCTCCCTGCATACAAATGCTACATCGTAGGTCAGAATACACACCTTGCCTTTTCCGCCAAGTTCTTTGACTACTTCCTGCCCCACCTCATATCCTGCCGTATAATTGTCACTTGTAACGGAGCCCACCACAAGTTCCAGCAGATCATCTCCTAATACCTGGTTCACGCTCAGAACAGGGATATCTGCCTTGTTGCACAATTCAAATGCAGATTTTACGCCTACGGAATCACATGCCTCTACAATAATCAGCTTGGCCCCCTGGCTGATGAAATCCTCTACATCCTTTGTCTGCTGGGCCTGATCCAGGTTTGCATCCTTTATGACAGCCTGATAGCCCTCTTCTTCTACTTTCTCTTTAATTGTGTCGCACATGATCGTGAGACCTTCGTTGGTGTACATTGATGTGGTGATCCCGATTAAACCTTTGCTCTCTCCCTCTGTCTTATTGGGCGCGTCCTCTGTCTTCTTTTCCCCCGGACTGCATGCACACATGGCCGCGGCCATACCAATACATAACAGCATACAAAGAGTTTTTTTCATAATACTTTCTCCTTTCAAGTGAATATTCTGATTATTTTGTTATTGTGCCCGTGCACGGACTTTCTTTTTCTCAGAATATCACCTGTATATTTAATTGTCAATCGCTTTTTGATCTTCACTTTATTTTTGTATATTTTCGCTATTTATAACTTGAAAATTTCTCTGTTTTTACTAAAAAGAAAACACCTGGAAATACCTGCATGGTTTCCAGATGTCCGCTGACTCATTGATCTATTTTATTATATCTGTCCGGCTGCCGTTCATTTTTTGCTGTTTGATCCCGGTTACCGCCCCTACATACTGAACAGAGACAGCCGCGCAGTGTGTGCCGTAATCGCAGCACGTTCTTAAGTCCCACCCACACAGCAGCCCGTGAATAAATCCCGCCACAAAATTATCTCCGGCCCCCGTGGAGTCCACTGCCTTAACCTTTCTGGCGGGAATCTGAAAGCTCCCGTTCCCGCTGACCGCCGTGCAGCCTTTTTCTCCGGTCTTTATGATCACATTTTTCACGCCATATTGGAGGAAGACACTGCCCATCCCGGCAAGGGTTCTCTGCTCCGCCCCCGCCAGAATCCGGCTGTAATAGGACGCTTCGTTTTCATTCGGGAAGAAATAGTCTATGTAAGACAAGATTTCCAGGAGATCCTCCCTGGAAATCTCCCTGTATGTGGGCATTTTGGTATCCGCACAGATGACCGCGCCTTCGGCTTTGGCAGCCTTCATCAACCGAAGAATACTTTCTCTTTTGTCCAACGGCGCCCGGAACAGACTGGCAAATGATACGGCCTTTGCCCCGCGAAAGGCACGTTCGTCCGGCTCGTATCCCGCCAGCAGGGTAGCAGGGCTGTTGGCGGACTGCCGGCTCCCGTTTTTTTGTACCATCAGATTAGCCACCGGGGTAGTAATACTTGCTGATACCGCCGCATGGGAAACATCTACTCCATTGCTTCTGGCCGTATGCAGTACGATGTGGCCTGCCAGGTCATCTCCCACCGCGCACACCAGGCTGACCTGGTGCCCCAGATGGGATAAGACGATGGACTCGTTTAAGGCATCACCTCCTGTATTTAACGAGATAGAGTCCGCCCGGTATACATTTTTCTTATAAGGCTTCTCTTCCATCCCTCTGGTGATACAGTCAACTAATGCCTGCCCAACACATACAACATGCTTTTGGTGTTCCATCATACGACCTCCCTGTTTTAATTCATCCGGTGAAAGATATGGCTGGGGGCAAAAAAATCGTTACATCCTCCCCTTGGGAAATCGAACGACATGCCCCATATGCTTCTTAATTTTACGATGTACTGGTTTCGTTTCTATGATTTTATTTCATTTTATTATACCTAAAATATACGCTTTTTAACACCCCCTAGTACATCGTAAAATCAGTAACTGACTCATAAGAGGAGATAAATCTTTGAGAGTGCGCTCCACATAAGCAGGCGTAGCGGGCTGCGCTGAGTTTTGCGGAGCAGCGCTATCGGCAATTTAGGTTGGCTTTTATGGCAGTTAATTATTATACTAATGAAAGAACTTACACCACTTGAGTAGTATCCATATCAGGATTCCCCCTGTTCCCGGCGGCCATAAAAACGTACCGAGTGTCAGTATTGCTATAAAACGCATCGAACAGATTTCTACTCTGCCGAACATATAAATCAGTATAATGGAGAAAACTATTCCCATCGAAACCTCCTGCCTCCTTAATCTTTTGTTTAAGACCTGCTTGTTACCATTTTTATGTACTTATTTTTTGAATGACCTGCATTCCATATTGATATGTTTAACTTTGTCTCTTATTTAAGAGGTTTCTAAGGTGTCTTTCGGTATATCCGTACTCTCTCGCCAGAGCCTTCAGATTTTTACCGTTATACCGTTCATTTACTATTTTAGATATATAATCAGTTCTGTAAAGCCGCATGGGGAAGGTTATTTGCTGTCCCTTCATGTTTTTATAGATCTCTTCCGTATTTTCTATGCCCACAAGTTCAACCAGCTGATTGTATATCTCTGCCAGGCCTTCTCGTTTATCTGCTGTGATTAGCAAGCCAATCCCTCCTTCCTGCGGTAACTATACAGAAAATTCAATATTTTATCATCTGCTTATTGCATTGAATTTTTCCTTATATATTTCCATATATTTTAAAGATTACTGACCTTTTAACACCCTAATCCTATTATAGAATAAAAGTGGGCAAGCCCACTTCAGCTCCCCGCTCCCTTGCTCATGAGGGGCTTGCACGCTTTGGCGCCGCCGCGATGCCGCTTTACGGCTATATACCTTATCGCGGCGTGTGCATCCTTCCAGAGGAATTTCCTATATCAGAACAAAGTAAGCAAGCCCACCTCATATCCCCACCCCCGCACTCATGAGGGGCTTGCACAATGGAGCCGCCGCGATGCCGCTTTGCGGCTATATACTTTATTGCGGCGTGTGCATCCTCCCGGAGGGTTTTATGATATAGAAAATTCCATAGTAATTTTCTATATCATAAAAAGGCCTCCCGGAATCCCGGAAAGCCTTGTCTTCTCTGTTCTTAGTCTTTTTAACCTTCTTTTATCAATGATTGATCCCTTTTCAGCAATTTGAAACGGTATACTTTCTTACTTATTTTTTACAGTTGTTGTTTCTCTTAACATTAATTCCAATTCAAAGCCGTTGTTATGAGGAACCTCTTCTTTACCTTCTAACTGGGCAACTAAGAGTTCTACTGCCCTTATGCTCATTTGTTCGATGGGAACATTGACTGTTGTAAGCCTGGGGTTGCAGTATTTGGAAAACTCTATGTTGTCGAAAGAGGCAAGCATGATGTCTTCAGGGACTTTTACACCGTGGTTGCGCAGACAGTTCAAAGCGCCTATTGACATGATATCGGTGTCACTTAGAATGGCATCCGGCAGAGTGTCTTTTTTAAGGATCAGTTCTGCCGACTCGTAGCCTGTCTGCATAGTGTATTCTTTTTCAAGCCTGATGATGCTGTGGGGCTTTAAACTATACTTTTCCATCGTCGTTAAGAAACCTTTTAGTTTCGGCTCATGGATCGTGTCTTTTGTCTTGCAGCCAATATATGCTATGTCGTGGTTGCCGACAGCGATCAGGTATTCGCAGATTTTCTGAATGCCGCTTGTGAAGTCTGCATGTACGATCTTGTTCGAATCATACTCACTGAAAAATCTGTTGGAATTACTCATTATGACCATCGGTACTTTCTCATGACGCTTCGCAAAATCTATGGACTGTTCCATATCATGGAAATAGCAGAGGATTAAACCGCTGAAATAATGGATTGGCAATGATTCAAACAGTGTGTCTATATTCCCATTTACGTCGTTGATTGAATATAGGACAACGGAATAGTTGTATTTCAATGCTTCTCTTCTGATTGTATTAAAGAGGGCCGCATGAAACGGATTCCTGATTTCTTGTGCAATGACTGCGATTGTCTTCGAATCCTGCACTCTCAGGTTTCTGGCAAACAAATTGGGTTTATAGTTCAATTTTTGAATCGCGTCCTCAACTGCCGCCCTTTTATCTTCCTTTAATAAATCCGGCGTATTCAGATATTTTGAAACGGTCCCTACCGAAACTCCGGCTAATTTTGCAACATCTTTTATTACTGCCACAAGTAATCCCCTTCCTGTCAGCAAGAATATGCCTGAAACATGCCGGCGGCAATGAGTATCCAGACATATCCTTCCGCTGATATCCGTTTTATGTATTTTGCTTGGATAGCTTGTTATATTATAGCAGAAATCGATAGGATTTTCAGCAAATACCTATTTCTTATAACATTTTTTCCACCTATTCCGAATATGTCGGAAAGTTAAGGGATCAGCATCACTTTCATGGCTGTCGGCTCTTTCTCCGCTGCCTCAAAGGCTTCTTCCCACTTATCCAGTCCAAAAGAATGTGATATCAGCCCGTCTGTGCGGATCAGCCCGCTTTCAATTCCTGAAATAACTGCCTGGAAGGTGAGCGCTGAGAGATGGGAACCTTTGATTGTCAGTTCTTTCCCATCTCCAATCACATTCCAATCCGCCTTAACCTCATCGGCAAATACCCCCATCTGGATATATCTCCCATGATTCTTCAGTGAGTTTAAACCTTGGGTCACGCTGATTCCGCTGCCGGATGCCTCTATATATACATCGCAGCCATAACCTCCGGTTAATTTTGCAATTTCTTCCTCTACATTGCACTCCATAGGATTGAGCACATAATCAGCTCCATATTTTTTTCCCATTTCCAAGCGGAATTCTTTTACATCTATTCCGACAATCATCTTAGGCAGACAGAGCCTTGCCAGATTAACCATAGAAGTTCCGATTGCTCCAAGCCCGGCAATTACAACCACGTCATCGTGTCCGATATCCGCCAGCTCTACCGCATGCATTCCACATGCTATAGGTTCTGTCAGCACTGCCTGCTCTGTAGTAAAGGAATCCGGAATCTTGTGGATAATACTGTTTTTATGCAGCTTGATGTACTCTGCGAACCCTCCGTTTATGTGTTGTTTGAACCCGTATACGGCGGAACCGGTGCACATCCAATATTTTCCCTGCCGGCAGAATTCACATTCATTGCAGGGGACAATCTGCTCCGCCACAACCAAATCGCCCGGCTTGTATCCGCTCATTTCTGACCCTGCTTCTGCCACTTCGCCGAAGAACTCATGACCGCCAATTACAGGCGCCTCAATATAGCGGTTTTCCTCGCTGGTTCCCCAAATCCGGATGCCTCCATGATAGGATTTTACATCCCCCGCACAGACTCCGCATCCTTTCACTTTTACCAACAGTTCGTCTGCCCCAATCTTTGGGATATCCGTCTCTTCCAGCCTGTTATCATATGGCGCATAAGAAAATAATGCTTTCATTTTTCCTTCCATCTTTAAACCTCCTGCTTTTATAGCTCAGATCCGTTTTTTCGGTTCCCGGCTGTTATGTAAGCTCTAGTTTCCTTGCTTTTTTGCATGTTCGTAAGCCAGATAGGTGTTCTGCACTTTGAACATTCCGCCGTCAATTCCTATAATTTCCCCTGTCACATATCCGCCTTCCGGTGAAGTCAAAAATCCCACCAGGGCAGCCACGTCCTCTCCTGTTCCAAATCGGTTCAGGCACAGATCCTTTACCTGTTCATCCCCACGTTCCTGTATCATGGCATCTGTCATATCCGTATGGATGATTCCCGGCGCATATGCATTTACGCTGATGTTATATGGGCCCAGCTCCGCCGCACTGATTTTCGTCAGCATATCCACCCCTGCCTTGCTCGCGGCGTATGCCACCAGCCCGCAGTCAGCAAAATGCCCGGAAATTGAAGACGCATTGGCAATCCTTCCATAATTGTTCTTCTTCATATACTCCGCCGCATTTTGCAGCATGTAAAATTGGCTCTTAAAATTAGTGTCTATTACGCGGTCCAGATAAGCCGAATCCATCTCATCGATGAACCTGAAATCAAAGATTCCCGCATTATTTACCAAAATATCTATCCGTCCGAATTTATCCCCAATCTCCCGTACGGTACGCTGAACCTCTTCCTCTTTTGAAACATCCGCCTTGTAAACACAGCACTCAGGAACAAATTTCTGCATCACTGCCAAGGTCTCCTTTGCGCTCTCTTCATGGGATCGGTATATTGCACAGACTATATTCCCTTTTCTTGCAAGCTCCACGCTGATTGCCTGCCCCATCCCCCGGGTTCCTCCGGTCACGATCGCTACTCTTCTCTTCTCCATTACTGTCTCTCCTCTTTTTTTGACTTTTCGGTTAACTAGTCTTCAAAATACGGCATCACTGCAAAGGACTGTGCAGCCCCGTCTATCCAGTTGAGCCTGGCATATTCTGTGACGATATTCCTGTCACTGCTTATGATTGCCGAATAACATACAGAGGTGGGAATCGTAATATTCCACTCCTGCACCTGGTCCATGCGGATATGCCTTGCTGACTTTGGCATCACCTGGATCCCGTCCAGCAGAACTGGTTCGTCCCCGTTGTCAAATATCAGTTCCAACTTCACGTTCGCTGTCGAATCCCCTGTATTCAGGAGCGTAATGCTCTCATGGGAAGGCGTCGGCATATTGCCCGGTTCCTTCATATATAAATCAGGTATGCACCACTTCTTATGGCCCATCCCATTCCTTGTGTTTTGCTGCCCCATTTGTGATATCCTCCTAATTTTCTTATAATACTTGCTCTTTCTCTGCATTCAGGGTCTTTCTACGCCTTCTGACTTCTCTTCCGCCTGATTACGTCTACGATAACTGCCAATACGATAATGCCGCCCTTTACCATCCGCTGTGCTCCCTGAGGCACATTTAGCAGATTCAGGCCATTCGCAACGATCCCGATAATCATCGTACCAATGATTGTCCCAACTAAAGTTCCCTCACCGCCATTCATAGATGTTCCGCCAATTACAACCGCCGCTATGGCATCCAGCTCCGCGCCGTCCGCATTGGTAGGCACTGCTGAATCCAGCCTGGAGGTCAGTACGATAGCTGCAACGCCGCAGCAAAATCCGCTGATGACATAAGCGATGCATTTTATTTTTTTCACATTAATTCCTGACAGCTTCGCGCAGTTTTCATTGCCGCCTATCGCATATATGTACCTTCCATATTTTGTATACTTCAATACATACGCTGCTATCACAAACATAACTATCATAATCAGTATCGTAAAAACCGGAATTCCCCCGTACCTTCCTGTAATTGCCAGGAACTCTTTTGGAAAGGTGTATATCGGCTGCCCCTCTGTGATTGTATAGGCCGCCCCTCTGGCAATCGACATCATACCCAGAGTGGCAATAAATGGCGGCAAATCAAACCCGGTAATTAACAGCCCCGTCACCAGCCCGATAACGGATGCAAACAGGAGCCCTAAGAACAGGCTTGCCGCAACCGGAAGATCCCAGCTCTTCATCATGATCCCCATCATCAGCCCAGTCACGGCAATGACGGATCCAACGGAAAGATCTATGCCGCCAAGCAGGATGATAAAGGTCATTCCGATTGCAATCAGGAAGTTCGTTGATATCTGCTGGGAAACATTCAGCAGGTTGGCTGCCGTCAGAAAGCTCTTGCTGGTAAAAGTCAGTACGATGCAAAGCGCGATCAATGCAATCAGAATCCCCACATAGCTTGTTCCTTTTCTCTCTTTTGATTTTAATTTCATTTCTGATTTCCCCTTTCCTCTGCGCCCACCGCTAAAGTCATAATCGCTTCCTGGTTCGCCTCTTCTCTTGTAAGGGTTCCGCTCACCCTGCCTCTTGCCATTACAACAACCCTGTCGCAGATCCCAAGCAACTCTGGTATCTCAGACGTGATGACCAGTATGGCCTTTCCCTCTTTTGCCAATTCATTTATCAGATTATAGACTTCAATTTTCGCCCCTACATCAATTCCACGGGTCGGCTCATCCAGTATCAGCACCCTGCACTTCGATAACAGCCATTTCGCCAGAACCACTTTCTGCTGGTTCCCGCCTGAGAGGTTCTCTACTTTTTGGAAAATTGACGGTGTCTTTATATTCAGCCTGCTAACATATTCACTTACAGTATTTTTTTCTTTGCCAAGGTTCAGATGGATACCCGAACGGAAACTATCCAGCGCCGCCAGCGTCACATTTTCCCCCACGCCTAGTTTTAAGATAAGCCCTTCCCCTTTGCGGTCCTCCGTTACAAAACCGATTCCGGCACGGATTGCATCCTTCGGGTTCCTTATTTCACATTCTTTCCCATCTATAAATATCTTCCCGCTTGTCTTGGCATCCAGCCCGAATACTGCACGGACCGTCTCAGTCCTCCCGGCCCCGACAAGACCTCCCACACAGAGTACTTCTCCTTCCCTGACGGAAAAATTGATGTTCTGTACTTTGGAGCCTGCGCATAAGTTCTCGACACGGAATAATTCTTTACCAATCTCTTTCTCTATTCTCGGATATTTATCCTTTAATTCCCTTCCGACCATCAGACGGATTATTTCATCCATTGTCACGTTTGCAATCTCGATTTCCTTAATGGTTGTCCCATCGCGCATAACAGTGGCCCGGTCACAAATCTCCAGAACCTCCTCCAGCCGGTGGGAGATGTATATGATGGATACCCCGCTTTCCTTGAGCTGCTTCACAATTCGGAAGAGGTTCTTCGTCTCCCTCTCCGTAAGCGGTGCCGAAGGTTCATCCATGATAATGATTTTTGCCTTCATGGAAAGCGCCTTTGCGACTTCAACCATCTGCTGCTGCGCTATCCCTAAGTCGCGGATATAGTCCGTTGCCTTTACATCCACGCCCAGCTCCTGAAGCAGCTCTTCCGCAGCTGCATATACCTCTTTCCAGTTCACCTGGATGGAACCCCTCATTTTATACCTTCCAAGGAATATATTCTCAGCCACGGTCAGTGTCGGAATCAGGTTGAGTTCCTGATAAATTATGCTGATCCCAAGATTCTCCGCCGCCTTAGGATTCCCCAGCTCTGTCTTTTTGGAAAACACTTCGATCTCTCCCTCATCCTTGACATAGGCACCGGCCAGAATTTTCATTAAGGTGGACTTGCCTGCGCCGTTCTCTCCGAGCAGTGCATGTACTTCCCCTTTTTTTACTCGGAGGCTGACATGGTCAAGTGCCAGAACACCAGGGAAACGTTTTGTTATATCCGACATGTTTAAAATAAAATTTGCCGACATCTGCTTCCTCCTTTTTTAGAAAAGTACGCAATTTCATGCGTACTTTTCTATCTCTTATTGCAGTCCTCTATCTGTTTGTACGGCTATCTGCCCGCAGCCATTAGTCCGCCTCTGATGGGAATTGGTCTGCATTGTCCTTCCATACGATCTCTGTTTCTACGTTCACAATCTTTTCCACTGTTTCGCCCTTAAAAAGCGTATCCAGCGCTTCTACACAAGCGACCCCAGTTCCCGGTCCCCCGATAGATACTGTGGATACCAATTCTCCTGCCTGAATGCTGGCAACGGCATTGGGATTGCCGTCAAAACTAACTACCTTCGCATCGGAGCCCGCTTCCTTGACAGCCTGTACAGCACCAAGCCCCATCTCGTCACACAGAGCAAAGATAACATCGATATCCTTGTTTGCCTGAAGCATATTCGCCGCCGCGTTCATTCCCTTCTCACGTTCCCAGTCTCCGGCCTGGCTTGCAACTACCTTGATGTTCGGGTACTTTTCAGCTGCTTTATCGACGAAGCCTCCCATACGTTCCGTCGTGTGGTCAGAGGGAAGCCCTTCTACAATTGCCACCTTCAGATCTTCGCCAAAATGTTCCGCCACAAAATCACATACCTTGCCGCCAGCCTCATACTGATCATATCTCACATAACATGCCACTTCCCCGCCTGCCAGCTCATTCTGGGTATTGAACATAATCACCGGAATCTCTGCCTCATTAGCCTTCTTAACAGCTGCCACAATCGCATCGCTGTTGATAGCACACAGGATAATGCCGTCTACACCCTGTGTAATCATATCTTCCACAATCTGAACCTGTGAAGCATAGTCTGATTCAGATTCCGGCGCCAGCGTCTTCAATTCTATTCCAAGCTTGCCACATGCTTCCTCTGCGCCTGAAATCACTGACTTGTAATAAGGGGATATCATTGCCGGAGGCACTAATGCAATTGTCTTTTTATCTGCACCGCCCTCCGTCTTATCGTCAGAAGCCGCCTTGTCCTCAGAAGTGCCGCCACATGCTGCCATCCCAAACATCATACATACTGCCAGTAATAATGCTAAAATTTTTTTCATTCCTTTTCCTCCTTACAAGAATAGGAAATCAATTCATATTACTATTGATTTTTCCTTATTTCACGCTATTTAGTTCAATTTGAATCGATTCATTTTGTAGTTAAATAGTAGCATGCCATAATAAAGAATGCAAGCACTTTTTATAATTTCGACAAAAGCTACAAATATAGCCTTTCGGTTTTATACAATATAGATAAAAAATAGTGAATATCAGTCAAATAAAATGAAAAAAGGCCTTCCGGAATCCCGGAAAGCCTTGTCTTCTCTGTACTTAGTCAACAGAAATGATTTCTTTTTTGTTGTAAGAGCCGCAAGCCTTACATACTCTGTGAGGCATCATAAGTTCTCCGCACTTGCTGCACTTCACAAGGTTTGGAGCACTCATCTTCCAATTAGCTCTTCTCTTATCTCTTCTAGCTTTTGAAGATTTATTCTTTGGACAGATAGACATAGGTTACACCTCCTTAAAATTCTTAAACAAATCACGGACAACTGACATTCTTGGGTCAAGCCCCGTATCTTCACAGTCACAGGTACCCATATTTAGGTTCTGACCACAAACGTTACAAATGCCTTTACAGTCTTCGCTGCATAGAACTTTCGTCGGCCATCCTATCAATATCTCATTAAAGAGCATTTTGTCCACGTCAAGATGATATCCGTCAATGAAATTTGATTCATCTAATCCTTCCGGCAAATCAGCATCCGCAACACTCAAATCCACGCGCTTAATAAAATCCAGTACAAACTCCTGCTTTACATGCTCCAGGCAGCGGTCACATGGAATCATGACCGAGACTTTCGTCTCTGCCTTGATCTGTAATTCCTTGTCCTTTACGTGTGTAACAACAACGTGCACAGGTTCTTTGCTGACTACCGGAAACAAACCGGCCTTCAGCTGCAGTTCTTCCAATTCCACAGGCACTGTTTCTTCAACTGTCTTATGCTGGTCTGACAGAACGTCTGATAGGCTAATTAACATCTTCATTACTCCTATTCATACCTAGATTATTATATCATGTAAAATAAGTTTGTCAACTAAAAAATGTAAAATAACGGGGAGCTTCATAGGGGTCTGACCCCTTTGCACACCGTTTTCAGAATATTCTAACAAATTAGATGAGCGGACAGACATGGGATCTATCCGCTCATTCTCTTTACCGTCAGCCTTATTTTACAAGTGCAACTGTCTCTCTTGCAATTGCCAGCTCTTCGTTTGTCGGTATTACATAGACTTTTACTTTTGAGCCAGGAGTGGAGATCATCACTTCCTCGCCTCTCTTGGCATTGGCTTCTTTGTCTAGCTCTATGCCAAGGAACTGGAGGTAACTGCAAACCTCTTCGCGCACCTCGTGGTCGTTCTCACCGATTCCTGCTGTGAAGACGATGTTATCCACGCCGTTCATAGCTGCTGCATAGCTTCCGACATATTTAGCCACTCTGTATGAAAATACTTTCAGGGCGATCTGTGCCTGTTTGTTTCCTTCCGCAGCTGCAGAGGACAGGTCCCTGAAATCGCTGGACAGCCCTGACAAACCGTATACGCCGGAATCCTTATTCAGGACTTTCATCAGGCCTTCGATATCCAGATTTTCTTTCTTTGCTATAAATTCCATGATCGCCGGATCAATATCTCCAGAACGTGTTCCCATAACCAGCCCTTCAAGCGGAGTCAGTCCCATGGATGTGTCTACGGACTTGCCGTTTAATACGGCACACACGCTTGCACCGTTTCCAAGGTGGCAGACGATCGTCTTCACGGCGTCATAAGGCTTACCTGAAATCTCCGCTGCCCGTTTGGATACAAAGCTATGGCTTGTCCCGTGGAAGCCGTAGCGTCTTACTTTATATTTGTCATAGTATGCATAAGGAAGTCCGTACATATATGCTTTTTCAGGCATAGTCTGGTGGAACGCCGTATCGAATACACCAACCATAGGAGTATTCGGCATCAACTCCTCACATGCATTCACGCCAATCAGGTTTGCCGGGTTATGTAACGGCGCCAGGTCGTTACACTCCTCTACTGCCTTCTTCACTTCTTCTGTGATCACTACAGAAGAGGCAAACTTCTCTCCTCCGTGCACCATACGGTGTCCTACAGCGCCGATCTCGTCCAGGCTCTTAACAACGCCTGTCTCGGAATCTGTCAACGCGTCGATTACGTACTTGATTGCCTCTGTATGGGTAGGCATGTCTTTTTCCGACTTTACTTTCTCTCCGCCCTCCGGCTGATAGGTAAGGCTGCCGTCGATTCCGATCCTCTCGCAGAGGCCTTTTGCCAGCACCTTCTCTGATTCAGAGTCGATTAACTGGAATTTCAGAGAAGAACTTCCGCAGTTGATTACTAATACATTCATTTTATTATCCTCCTGAATTTCTATATAAGGGGCGTTCTCCGCCTCTCTTACACACAACTGTTACGCATCCAGCCCATTGAAATCCGCCTGCGGCGAAGGGTGCTGTGCTCCAGTGGCGCACGTTTAGCACGGACCGAAGCAGAGCAAAGACTGGATGCCTGCAACCACCATGTTTCGTACGGTATGCGCAGGCCTGTCCGAACTATTACGAACTGTTTACTGTGCCTGAGCCTGCACTGCCGTAATCGCTACAACACCCTCTATATCCTCGGCACTGCATCCGCGTGACAAATCATTGACAGGAGCCGCGATCCCCTGTGTGAGCGGTCCGTAAGCTTCTGCTGTCGCCAGCCTCTGTACCAGCTTATATCCGATGTTCCCCGCATCCAGATCCGGGAAAATCAATACGTTGGCATGTCCTGCAACCGGGCTACCCGGAGCCTTGGATTCCCCTACTGACGGCACGATAGCAGCATCCAGCTGTAACTCTCCGTCCAGCTTCAGTTCCGGCGCCAGTTCTTTGGCAATCTTTGTTGCCTCTACTACTTTGTCAACATCCGCATGCTTTGCGCTTCCCTTTGTGGAATGTGACAGCATGGCTACGATCGGTTCTTTCCCTGTCAGCGTGCGGAAAGAATCTGCGGATGAAACCGCAATGTTGGCAAGCTTCTCCGGATCTGGGTTCTGTTCCAGCCCTGAATCCCCAAAAATAAATGTTCCGTCCGCTCCCATATCGCAGTCCGGTACCACCATCAGGAAAAATGCAGAAACAAGCTTTGTACCCGGCTTAGTCTTCAGAATCTGCAGACATGGACGAAGCGTGTCCGCCGTTGAGTGGCATGCGCCGGATACCATGCCGTCCGCATCCCCCATCTTCACCATCATAACACCGTAATACAGATAATTATTCAGAAGCAGTTCTCTGGCCTGATCTTCCGTCATACCCTTTTTCTGCCTGAGTTCTACTAATTTTGCAATGTAAGCCTCTGTCTTTTCACTCGTTGCAGGGTCTACAATTACAGCACCGGAGACATCATATCCTGCCCCGTTTTTCTCAACTTCCTCTTTACTGCCCACGAGGATCAGATTGGCTGTCCCCTCCTTCAGAACCGCTTCCGCAGCCTGATAAGTCCTGACATCTTCCGTCTCCGGAAGTACGATTGTTTTCTTATCAGCTTTCGCTCTTGCCTTGATTTCGTCAATAAATCCCATGATTTAAAAGCCACCTTTCATTTTTTCTCACTCTTTCCATTATAACCCAAAGAATTTTTGTATACAAGTATATACTATGTGTATTTTTAAATACAATCCCCTATTAAACCGATTCTTACCGCTATATCAGGCATTCAGGTGAAAGATAGCCGTAACGATATTAAAGTAAACCAGAATTGTGCATGTATCGAGGATCGTGGTTATCAGCGGAGCCGCCATGATCGCCGGGTCCAGCCCCAGCTTCTTCGCCAGCAGAGGCAGCGTGCAGCCGATGCATTTCGCCATGACAACGACCGCCATCATCGTAATACCAAGCGCTATTGCCAATGTGATGTTCTGTCCATACATGATATAAATGCGGATGCCATTCACCACCGCCAGCAGAACACTGACCACAAGCGCCACACGGATCTCTTTAAATATAACGCGGAAAATGTCTTTGAACTGTATCTCACCCACGGCCAGCCCGCGGATCACCAGGGTGGAACTCTGGGAACCACAGTTACCTCCCGTCCCCATGAGCATGGGGATAAACGTAATCAGAACCGGCATCACCGCCATTGCCTCCTCATAGAATCCGAGGATTTCCCCTGTCACTGTGGCGGAAAGCATCAAAAGCATCAGCCAGAGGCTCCTGTTCTTTGCATGCCGGAACACCGAAGTTCCAAAATAAGAATCTTCATTTGGGCTGACACCGGCCATGATACTGATATCCTCGGTTGTCTCATCCTGCAGGACAAACATCGCGTCGTCAACCGTAACAATCCCGACCAGACAGTTTTCATGGTCTATAATGGGAATCGCTATCAATCCATACTTCTTGATCGTAACCGCCACATCCTCCTGGTCGTCCAGCGTCTTGGCGCAAAGCACATTCTCATCCATGATCTCCTCGATCAGCCAGGCGTCCCCGGCCGTCAGCAGATCCTTGACATCCACCGCGCCGATCAGCCGCTTCTTTTCCGTCACATAGCAGGTATAAATCGTTTCCTTATTAATGCCGACCTGGCGGATCTTCAGGATAGCATCCGCCACTGTCATCTCTTTTCTCAGGCTGATGTAATCCACATTCATGATACTGCCCGCACTGTCCTCCGGATACTGCAGCAGCACATTAATCTTCTTCCTTGTATCTTCATCCGTGGCCATAAGCAGACGGTCCACCACATTGGCAGGCATCTCCTCCAGAACATCCACGGTATCGTCCACATACATCTCGTCCATAACTTCTTCCAGCTCGGAGTCCGTAAGGGCATTGATCAGATCCTCACGCATATCGCTGTTCATGTCCGTAAAGACCTCTGCCGCCTCCTCCTTGGCCAGAAGCCGGAAGATCAGGAGTGCCTGCTTTCTGTCAAAATCCTCCAGCATCTCCACGATATCGACTGGATGTATGGCTTCTAATTCTTCTTTCAATTCCTTAAATCTGCGCTGTTCCAGAAGCTCTTCAATCTTCGTTTTTTCCATGCCATACACCCTCTTTTGTCCTGTTTTATTCGTATCTGTTCTGAACCATGAACAGCTACATTATTCTAAAAAGTCTCTGTACTTACTTATATTTAACAGAAATCAACCTTAATAAACACATTTCAGCCTATAACATCCTGTCATTTTATAGTATAATGGTTAATAAATTGATATACAAGGAGAATCTTATGAAAATTGTCGGTTTAATCACAGAATACAATCCGTTTCACAACGGACATCAATACCATATAGAAAAAGCGAAGGAAGTCACCGGCGCCGACACCGCCATTGCCATCATGACCGGAGATTACGTCCAGAGAGGCACCCCGGCCATCATGCCCAAATACATACGCGCAGAAATGGCTTTAAAATGCGGCGTCGGTGCCGTCTTCGAGCTGCCGGTCTGCTATTCCACCGGGAGCGCGGAATTATTCGCCATGGGCGCCGTATCCTTTCTGGACAGCCTGGGAATCGTAGACTCCATCTGTTTCGGCAGCGAATGCAATGACCTGGATGGGCTTCAAAAAATTGCGGACATCTTATATGAGGAGCCCGAGGAATACAAAAGCCTTCTGCAGAACGGTTTAAAGAACGGCCATACTTTCCCTGCCGCCAGGCAGGAGGCCCTGGCCGCCTATATGGGCAGCACGGACTATACCTTCCTGCTCAACGATCCGAACAACATTCTTGGAGTCGAATACCTAAAGGCACTCAAAAAGCTGAACAGCACGATCCGCCCATATACCATCAAAAGAATGGAATCCAACTACCACGACAAAAAACTAAATTCCAGCTACAGCTCCGCATCCGCCATCCGTTCCCTCCTGGCCTACTCCAGCTCCGCTATCAGCACCCGGTCCGTAGGCAGCACGTTTGAAAACACGCCTTTTTCCAACATATTAAATGAGCTGGAAGACCAAGTGCCCTCCAGCTGTCTTGAGCTGTTAAAAGACTACCACCGCGTAAAATATCCGGTCTACCAGAATGACTTTTCCCTTATCATGAAGTACAAACTTCTGAATAAAACGGCCAACGACCTGAGCCGTTACATGGACGTATCCGTGGAACTTGCCAACCGTATCATCAATCAGCTCAATAACTTTTTCAACTACAAACAGTTCTGCGAGCTGCTTAAGACAAAAGAAATCACCCAGACCCGCATCAACCGCGCCCTTCTTCACATCATGCTGGGCATCAAAAAGGACAGTGTGGAAGAATATATCGAGGGAGGTTATCACTACTATGCCCGTCTTCTGGGTTACCGCAAAGACCGCGAAAAAATCTTGGGCAGTGTAGTCAAAAGTGGAACACTGCCGCTGCTGACCAGCCTCTATGAGACTGATGATATCCCTGAAATCGGGCAGAAAATGCTCTATCACGATATACTCGCCTCAAACCTTTATACATCCGTCATCACGGATAAATTCAAAACGGCATTTTCTAATGAGTATCGGCAGGGGGTTATTAAGGTGTAGGGGGGCCGCGCCGATGAGGAACAGGCGGGAAGGCGTATTTTCGTGGTTTCGCGCAGCTCCCCATCTTCCATCCCCATTCCTATCTCGTCCCCGTTTTCCCTCCCGCCTGGATGCGTCCAGCGACGGGGAATGTGTGCCGGGATGTTCCGGGGGATGCACATGCCGGTTGGGGATGCGTAGAGCGCATTTAGGGATTCTTAAAGGAAGAAGGCAGAAAATACGGACAAAAACATGATTCCGAATCATGTTTTTGGCTGACCCAGCGCGGGAAATCATCAGATTTCCCGTGATGTGTCAGGCCGTGTCCGTATTTTCTGCCTTCTTCCTTTTAGAATCCCTTAATAAGCGGGCCGCATTCCCAACCGGCATGTGCATCCCCCGGAACATCCCGGCACACATTCCCCGGAGCGGATCTCCCCCTCACACTCGCTTCATACAGGTAACCGCCATGGCGCCGGGGCCTATGTGGCACGCTACGCTGAGTGACAGCGGCCCCTCTATGATCTGATACCCCGGAAATTTTTCCTGGATTTCTTGTTTCCATTCCTGCGCCTCTTCCTGTCCGCAAGTGTATGCCATACCCAGGACCATCTGATCTTCATGGCCGGCAAATCTTTCTTTGAGGTCTTTCTCGACTGCACTCAGCATGGTGCGCTTTGCAGCTTTCCAGCCGCGCACTTTTGCGTATGCATCCAACTTCTCACCCTGAATCTGCAGGACGGGCTTTAAATTGAGCACGGTGCCCAGAGCCGCGGCCGCAGGGGTAATTCTGCCGCCTTTTTTCAGATATTTCAGCGTATCTACTGTGATATAGATGCTGGCTTCCATTTTTTCTTTTTCCAGAATCTCTCTGATCTCTTCTGCGGATTTTCCTTCATTCCTCAGCTTTATCGCATCCAGAACAGACTGCACCTGGGTGACAGAAATTCTCTGGTTATCCACGACCTGTACCCTGCCGTCATAGTCCTCCGAAAGCGTGATGGCGGTCTCGCAGCTGCTGCTCAGCCCGCTGGACATTGGGATGTGCACGACTTCGTCATATTCCTCGAGCAGTTTGTCCCAAAGTTCCAGAATCTCTCCGGGTGACGGCTGGGAGGTCGAAATATCGGAATCCTCTCCCAGTTTTTTGTAAAACTCTTCCTGTGACAGTGTGATATCCTCCAGAAAAAGCTCTCCATCAATGAAAAACGGCATAGGCACCACAGAGATGCCCATCTCTCTTCCTTCTTTCTGAGTGATTCCGCTGTTACTGTCCGTTACAATTGCAATCTTCTTCATATATATTTCCCCTGTTTTAGTTTTTGAAGCTGTGAATTGGAGCCGGGATTCTTCCCTTTCGCCCGACAAATGCCTCACAACCGAACTGGTTGACCGGCATAATCGGCGCATACCCGAGCAGGCCTCCGAATTCTGCTGTTTCTCCCACGTCCTTTCCGATCACCGGAATCAGACGCACTGCTGTTGTCTTCTGGTTCACCATGCCGATCGCCATCTCGTCCGCAATGATTCCGGATATTGTGCTGGCGCTGGTCTTACCCGGAATCGCTATCATATCCAGGCCTACGGAACATACGCAGGTCATTGCCTCCAGTTTTTCGAGCGTCAGGGAACCGGCGTTGACTGCATCGATCATTCCCTGGTCTTCACTGACCGGGATAAACGCACCGCTTAGGCCCCCCACATAGGAAGATGCCATGACGCCGCCCTTTTTCACCTGGTCATTAAGCATTGCCAGAGCAGCCGTTGTCCCCGGCGCTCCCACGCGCTCCAGTCCGATCTCTTCCAGTATCTCTGCCACACTGTCTCCCACCGCCGGAGTCGGCGCCAGTGACAGGTCTACGATACCGAAGGGAATTCCCAGCCTGTTTGAGGCCTCACCGGCTACAAGCTGTCCCACGCGGGTTACCTTGAACGCCGTCTTCTTGATGGTCTCGCAGAGCTCCTCAAAGCCCTTGCCCCGCACTTTCTCGAGCGCCTTTTTTACCACGCCCGGTCCGCTGACTCCTACATTGATTACCGCATCCGCCTCGGTGACTCCTAAGAATGCTCCCGCCATAAACGGGTTATCATCCGGCGCATTGCAGAAGATCACGAGCTTTGCACAGCCCAGGGAATCATTGTCTTTTGTTGCCTCAGCGGTGGCTTTGACGATCTCACCGCACAAGCGCACGGCATCCATATTGATCCCCGTCTTCGTGGATCCCACATTGACGGAACTGCAGATTCTCTCCGTCTCAGCTAGTGCCTGGGGGATGGAACGAATCAGGTTCTCATCGCTCTTTGTCATAGCCTTTGAAACCAGGGCGGAATAACCGCCGATAAAATTGACGCCGACTTCCTTCGCCGCCCTGTCCAGAGTTCTTGCAATCGTCACAAAATCCTCCGGGGACTTGCACGCAGCCCCTCCCACCAAAGCAATAGGTGTGATAGAAATTCTCTTATTTACAATCGGAATTCCGAATTCTTTTTCAATATCACTTCCGGTAGAAACCAGTTTTGCCGCTACGGTCGTAATCTTATCATAAATCTTGCGGTTGAGTTCCTCCAGGTTAGAGTCAATACAGTCCAGGAGACTGATCCCCAGCGTTATTGTACGGACATCCAGATTCTCGTGCTCAATCATTTTATTGGTTTCTGATACTTCATACATATTAATCATAGTGCTTATCCTCGCCTTCTATCCTCACGCTCTCCTCTTACAGCCTGTGCATCTTTTCGAATATCTCTTCTCTCTGGCAGCGGATATTCACTCCAATCTCTTCACCCAGCTTATCAAGTTCATCGCAGACTACTTTAAAGTCTTTGTCAAGACTGGTTACATCCACGATCATCATCATATTAAAATACCCCTGGATAATGGTCTGTGAAATATCCAGTATATTAATCCTGTTCTCGGCCAAATATGTACAAACCTTTGCTATAATCCCTACGGTGTCCTGCCCCAGCACTGTTACGATACATTTTTTCATCTTCTTATCCTCCTCATTGTCTATACTGTAATGATCTCTGATATCATGTCTCTTCTTGCCACAGCCATGTCAAGATCCTCACCTTTATAAATATTATCGCTCAGAGTCACCTCCAGCTTTACGGTTTCATACGCCAGCTTAGCATAATTATTTTCCTTGCTTAAGTGTCCCAGCAGAATGTGTTTCAAATTATCATGTAGTATATCACAAAGAAGTCTTCCTGACAATTCGTTGGATAAATGTCCCTTGTCTCCCATGACTCTCCGTTTCAGATAATATGGATAGGATCCTACTTCCAGCATATGGATATCGTGGTTTGCCTCCAGCAGCACCGCGTCCAGACTTTTAAGCTTCGACACCGTGTATTCATCGTAAATTCCAAGGTCCGTCGCCACTGCCACGGATTTCCCGCAGCAGTTCATACGGTATCCGGATGGCTCTTTCGCATCATGCGAGATCCGAAACGGATCAATTTTAATATCCCCCAGTATAAAACTTTCGTCCGTATGTATTGGATGCAGAAGCCCTTCCGGCATCCTTCCCAGGGGCGCATAATTCTCAATCCCCTCTATTGTTCCCGGAGTCGCGTAGATCGGCACCTCATATTTCCGGCTGAAAACGCCCAGTCCCTGAATATGGTCTGAATGCTCATGTGTGATCAAAATACCATCCAGTTCTTCTCCTTTGATGTCCAACTCTTTTAGCCCTGCATCAATCTTTTTCTTGCTGATTCCTGTATCCACAAGCAGATGCGTGTTGTCGCTCCCCACATAGATACAGTTGCCGCTGCTTCCGCTGGCAATGCTGCATAACCTCATAATATTTCTCCTATTTGCCTTTTTGTATTGTCAAATGCCCCACTGTTATCTATGACAGCCTGGCATGCGCTGCGAAATATCCGTTCCGGGGACTGTGCTTCCATCATCCGGGCAATCTTCTCATCGGAATACCCTCTGGACTGCTTCAGGCGTTCTCTTCTAACGCTTTCTTTTGCATAAATATACCACATTTCCCCGCAGATGTCTTCATATCCTGCCTCCGGAAGAAGTGCCGCTTCTATCACATACAGCGGCACTTTCCGTTTTTTCTTTTCCTCGATATCCTGTTCCACCCATTTTTTCACTTCCGGATGGACAATCCCGTTCAACTTCTGCCGCATCTTTACATCCTGAAAAATCAGGGCGGCCAGCCGGCTGCGGTCCAGCTCCCCGTCCGTCCCTATGATCTCTGTACCGAACAGCTCTATGATCTTCTGATAGCAGACCCCGCCCTTTTTCTGAAGCTCTTTGGCCACCTCATCCAGCTGGCAGACCACCGCGCCGTATTCGTCCTCAAGGAAATGCAGGACTTTACTCTTTCCGGAACCTACCCCGCCGGTAATTCCCAGTATCTTCATCTAAATTCCTCTTTGTCAATATTCGCTTTACTCAAATTTTTCCAAACTCCGCTTTGCCACGGACACTACTTTGCCTCGTACCAGTTTTCCCCTGTATGCATGTCTACAATCAAGGGAACGTCCAGGTCTGCGGCCTGCTCCATCTGCCGTTTCAGTATCTCCTTTACTTCTTCGACTTCGTCCTTGTGGGCCTCGAGCAGCAATTCATCGTGCACCTGCAGGATCATTTTTGACCGGAGTCCTTTTTCCTTCAGCTCCCGGTTTACACCGATCATCGCAATTTTCATAATATCCGCGGCAGATCCCTGGATCGGGGCGTTCATCGCCACCCGCTCTCCGAAATTCCGCTGCATAAAATTGCTGGATTTCAGTTCCGGCACCGGCCTTCTGCGCCCGAAGAGAGTTACAACGTAGCCCTCCGTTTTTGCATGGGCCACTGTATCATCCAGAAAACGTTTGATCCCCGGATAAGTCTCAAAATAATTTTCAATGTACTGCGCCGCTTCTTTCCTGGTGATACTCAAATCCTGGCTCAGCCCAAAAGAACTGATTCCGTATACGATTCCAAAGTTGACCGCCTTGGCATTGCGCCTCTGGAGTTCCGTCACCTCTTCAAACGGAGTGTGGAACACCTGGGAAGCCGTCATTCGGTGGATATCCCTGGCCTCTTTATAAGCCTGGATCAGCTGTTCGTCCCCGGAGCAGTGCGCCAGTATCCTCAGCTCGATCTGGGAATAATCTGCATCGATAAAGACGCAGCCCTCTTTTGGTACAAATACTTTTCTAATCAGACGCCCCAGTTCCATCCGCACCGGAATGTTCTGAAGGTTCGGCTCCGTACTGCTGATCCGGCCGGTTGCGGTGATCGTCTGGTTGAACTTTCCGTGGATTCTTCCATCCGGTCCAATATAGACAGCCAGGCCGTCCGCATATGTGGATTTCAGCTTGGTCAGCTGTCTGTACTCCAAAATCTTATCTACCACCGGATAATCCGGCGCCAGCTTCTCCAGTACATCGGCGGCTGTTGAGTATCCGGTCTTTGTCTTTTTACCGTTGGGCAGCTGCATGTGGTCAAAAAGGACAGTTCCCAGCTGTTTCGGAGAGTTGATGTTAAAGGTCTCCCCTGCCATCTCATAGATTTCCTTCTCCAGCTCCACGATCCGGCCGCCCAGCTGTTCTCCATAAAACTTCAGAGCCTCTGCCTCCACCTGTATACCTGCCTGCTCCATATCGAACAGGGTGAAAACAAGCGGCATCTCTATGTCTGTAAACAGGTGGTACATCCCCTCCGCCTGCATCTTGTCTCTCAAAGGTTTTACGGATGCAAATGCAGTGTACGCTTCATAACATGCCTTTGTCATGATATCAGCCTTCTCATCGATCATAATTCCCAGCTGTTCCCTTGCCACATCTTCGTAATCATAATTATTCTTCAGAGGATTCAGAAGATAAGCTGCCACAGTGGCATCGAAACATTTCTCCTGCTCTGCCGCTTTCACCAGAGGAAGGTATTTCTTCAGGTCAAACATGGCAAATGTCTGTACGCTGCCTGCTATTTCCGTTAATTTTCCAAACAGATACTCTATATCCATATTGGTATCACAGGGAATGGAATAGATGCGCTCCGGCCCATAGGCAATACTCACTCTTCCGTAACCGGACGGATGTGCAAACAGGGGCAGCACATTTCCGGCATCCTCCGTAATTGCAGCGCCTACACACTCCGCCTGGGCTGCCTCTATGAATATCTTTTCCGCTTCCTCTTTATCCGTGATCTCCTTGAAATGAGATTCCACTTTATTGGAAGAGCTTTCTACATCAAAACGGCTCAGCAGATTTTTGAACTGCAGTTTCTGAAAATAGTCATGCGCTTCCTTCGTAAACGGATTCCCATGCTCAGCCGCTTCCAGGTTAAACGCGATCTCTGCATGGGTATTGATGGTGGCGAGCGTCTTACTCATGCACGCCTGATCCCAGTACTCCTGCAGGTTCTTGCTGGCTCTCGGAGGCTTGATCTCTGCTGCGTGGGCATAGGCATTTTCTATGGTGCCATATTCCACGATTATCTTGGTTGCCGTCTTCTCTCCGACTCCCGGAACGCCCGGTATGTTATCCGATGCATCCCCCATCAGCGCTTTCACGTCGATAAATTCCGTCGGGGTAACTCCATACTTTTCCTTTACGTCCTCTGCGTAATAGTCCTCTACTTCTGTCCTGCCTTGTTTTGTCTTGGGAATCCGGATCTTTACATGCTCCGTCGCGAGCTGCAGCGTATCTCTGTCCCCGGATATGATGGCGACATCCATCCCCTTTTCCTCGCAGATGCGTGAAATGGTTCCCAGCAGATCGTCCGCCTCCAGGCCTGCCTGCTCGATAATCTCGATGTTCATGGCCTGCAGAACTTCCTTGATTACCGGGACCTGCTGCCTTAGTTCTTCTGCCATTGGCTTTCTGGTTCCCTTATAATCTGCATACATCTCATGCCGGAATGTAGGCGCATGCACATCAAATGTCACGGTCAGATATTCCGGCTTCTCCTCGTCCAGGATCTTGAACATGATGTTCAAAAACCCATAAATAGCGTTCGTATGAAGCCCCTCTGAATTGGTCAGGTCCGGTACTCCATAGAACGCCCTGTTTAAAATACTGTGGCCATCTATTAATACAATCTTTTTACTCATAGTTTTTTCTCCACATCCTGGTGATATTATATCATAACCGCCGTTGGGAAAATGTGCAGACACACGTCCCTTACTAACGTTCACTATAACATAATAGAGTATACACTAAATTCTTTCTTTTTAAAAGGCTATTTTTATGATATTATGAAAGCAACTGTTGAATTTTGTAACAGTTCAGATAGGTCTGCGCATTTACTGTGCAGACCGTACGAAAACATGTTGGTTACAGGCATCCAGCCTTTCTCTGCAGGCGATTTTCAATAGGCTGGATGCGTAACGGTTCAGGCTTGCCTGAACTGTTACAGAATTTTTGCGATTAAGGAGTATAGAAAATGGATGGAATTATTTTTGATGTAGACGGAACTTTATGGGACTCAACGAACTCAGTGGCAGAGGCCTGGAACCAGGCAATTGCCGAACATTCTGACCTGGATGTCAGAATAGATGGCCCGATGCTGAAGAATCTGTTCGGCAAAACAATGGACGAGATATATCATGCCGTCTTTCCTACTTTGTCGAAAGAGGAACAGCAGAAACTGGGTGATATCTGCTTCGAATACGAAAACAAGCTTCTTGAGACGAAACCCGGCATCCTCTATGAAGGCGTCCGGGAGACCCTGCTAAGGCTTTCTCAGAGCACCCGGATTTTCATTGTCAGCAACTGCCAGTGCGGATATATTGAAGTATTTTTAAAGACAACAGGACTCAAAGCTGCTGTGCAGGACCACCTCTGCTTTGGTGAAACCCAGACCTCTAAGGGGATGACAATCAGAACTCTGATGGAGCGCAGAAAACTGAGAGATGTGGTCTATGTGGGCGATACACAGGGTGATTATGAGGCCTGCCTGGAAGCCGGCATTCCTTTTATTTTCGCATCATACGGCTTTGGCAATGTCCCCGCCGCGGAAGTGAGAATATCCAGAATCAGCGAGCTGCTGGAACTGTTTCTTCTATTATAAATGTGCGGGACGGGAAATGCATTGCAGGAAAATCAAGGAGTTTCCCGTTGATCTCCCTGTGATCCCCTGTCACTAAAATATCCGGCTCTGCCAACTGAATCTTTTTGTGTCTCAGACGGCAGGGCCGGGCTGCCCACCTGATCTATTTTCTCCGAAATTCCGCGTTCAGCAGTTGCGTACTGCCTCTCTCATCTCAGATACATACGTTTTCAAGGCTTCCTCCGCTTTATCCCCATATGTTTCAATCAATTTTACAATGGCGCTTCCCACAATCGCCCCGTCGGATACTGCTGCCATCGCACCTGCCTGCTCCGGTGTGCTGATTCCGAAACCTACGGCTGCCGGAAGATCGGTCACTTCACGGATAGAAGCAATCATAGATGAAATATCCGTCTCGATATGATTCCTCACGCCCGTTACTCCCATGGAGGATACGACATAGAGAAAGCCCTTTGCCTCTTTTGCAATCATCTGAATGCGCTGTCTGGATGTCGGCGCTATCATGGAAATAATATCTACACCGTGTTTGTCTGCTATATGTGACATTTCCCCCTTTTCCTCATAGGGCAGATCCGGAATTATAATTCCGTCTACGCCCAGCTCCTCACATTTCGTATAAAACGCTTCGTATCCATAATGAAACACGGGGTTTAGATAAGTCATGAAAACCAGCGGTATCTGGCTTTTTTTTCTCACCTTTCTTACAATTTCGAACACACCGTCCGTCGTCATATTTCCGTTCAACGCTCTGATATTGGCCTCCTGAATCACAATACCTTCGGCGGTCGGATCGGAGAATGGAATTCCGATTTCTATCAGGTCCGCCCCGGCCTCTTCCATTGCCAGAATGTATTCTACTGTCTTATCCCCCGAGGGATCTCCTGCCGTTAAGAACACGATAAACGCTTTTCCCCCTGCAAATGCATCTGCTATTCTACTCATGAATGTCTACCCCCTTATACCTTGCGATAGCCGCCACATCTTTATCGCCTCTTCCTGAAAGGCAGATAATCAGGCTCTCGTCTTTTCTCATCTGCGGTGCAATTTTTCTTGTATGTGCAACGGCATGTGCGCTTTCTATGGCACAGATAATGCCCTCTGTCCTTGCCAGATATTCAAATGCATCTACCGCCTCATCGTCTGTCACCGGCACATACTCTGCGCGGCCGGAATCCCGCAGATATGCGTGTTCCGGCCCGATGCCCGGATAGTCCAGTCCGGCGGAAATGGAGTACACCGGAGCGATCTGCCCGTATTCGTCCTGGCAGAAATAGGATTTCATACCGTGGAAGACTCCCAGAGTTCCCTTTGCCATCGTTGCAGCATGTTGGTCTGTGTCGATTCCTCTTCCTGCCGCCTCGCAGCCGATCAGTTTTACATTTTCATCTTCGATAAAGTTGTAAAACATACCCATGGCATTACTTCCTCCTCCCACACAGGCAAGCACTGCAGAGGGAAGTCTCCCTTCCGCATCCAGGATCTGCTGCCGTGCCTCCTGGCTGATCACACTCTGGAAATCCCGCACCATCATCGGGAACGGGTGGGGCCCCATCACGGAGCCAAGTACATAGTGGGTATCCGATACCCGGTTCGTCCATTCGCGCATGGTCGCATTTACTGCATCTTTCAGGGTCTGTGTGCCGGTCGTTACTGCATGGACCTTTGCCCCGAGCAGTTCCATCCTGTATACATTCAACGCCTGCCGGTCCGTGTCCTCCTTTCCCATAAAGACTTCACATTCCATCCCCAGAAGCGCCGCCGCTGTCGCAGTTGCCACACCATGCTGCCCGGCACCCGTTTCTGCAATCACCCTTGCCTTTCCCATTTTCTTTGCCAGCAGAACCTGCCCCAGCACGTTATTAATCTTGTGGGAACCAGTATGATTCAGATCTTCCCTCTTAAGATAGATTCTGGCCCCGCCCAGATCCTCTGTCATCTTTTCTGCATAATACAGCAGGGACGGACGCCCCGCGTATTCATTAAACAATTGTTTCAGCTCCTGCTGGAATCCTGCATCTTTTTTATAATATTCATATTGTTCCTCCAGCTGAATCAACTCGTTCATTAATGTTTCGGAGATATACTGCCCTCCAAACTCACCGTATCTTCCTTTCGACATCTCGAATCCTCCTGACTGCTTTTTCTATTTTTTCTTTATCCTTCCTGCCGTCTGTCTCTACACCGCTGCTCATATCGACTGCGTAAGGCAATACCTGCCGGGCCGCCTCCGCCACATTTTCCGGAGTCAGCCCCCCGGCCAGAAAGAAAGGCTTGGCAGGGCTGCCGATTCTTCCATGATCAAAAGTTGTGCCCGTTCCTCCCCTGCCGCTGTCCAAAAGCAGATAATCCACACAGCTGTGCTCCCACCTCTTTATCTCTCTGCTGTACGTATCTCCTGACATAGAAACTGCTTTCACAACCGGGACATCACAGCAGCACTTCAAATCTTCCGCAAATTCCAAAGTTTCATTTCCATGCAGCTGCACGATATCAATCACCTTTTCGTATACCAGCTGCAGAATCTGCTCCAGCGGCGCATCTGTAAACACCCCCGCTGCGGCTATTTTCTTAGACAACCCTTGCCTCAAAAGGGCCGCCTGTCTTGGATCTACATATCTTCTGCTGCCCTGCGCAAAGACAAATCCAATATAGTCAGGCTGCACTTCATTGACAGCCGCAATCTCTTCCTCCCTGCACAAACCACATATTTTAATCTTCATATCCCCTCCCCGGATGATAAATCTTGAAAATATTCTGACAATGGTGGGCAAAGGGGTCTGACCCCTTTGTTGACAAATCGCATAAGCGTCTCGCCTATCAGTACTCCATCTGTTCCGTTTTCTCTCAGGCACTGGACATCCCCGGCTGTTTTTATTCCACTCTCGGATACAAAGAGTATCCCGTCCGGCACCAGGGCGCGCAGCCGGCTGCTGGTCCGGATATCTACCTGAAAGGTTCTTAAATCCCGATTATTGACCCCTATTATTCTGGCGCCGCACCGCAGGGCCTTCTTTACTTCTTCTTCGGTGTGTGCTTCGACCAATGCCGACAGCCCCAGTTCGTCTGCAATCTTCATATATCCGCGCAGTTCCTGCTCTTCCAGAATCGCACAGATCAGCAGTACAGCCGACGCATGGATGCATTTTGCCTCAAAGAGCATGTAGGCATCTATGGTGAAATCTTTCCGAAGTATGGGGATATGCACTTTTTCCGCAATTTCCTCCAGATATCGGTTACTGCCCTGAAAATAGTATGGCTCAGTTAAAACAGATATTGCCGCCGCGCCCGCGCTCTCGTAATCTTCTGCAACGGCCAGATAGGGAAAATGTTCCGCTATTACCCCTTTTGACGGAGACGCTTTTTTTACTTCGCAGATAAAAGACATTCCTTCTTGTCTTAATGCTTCTTCAAAAGGAAAGCGAAATTTACCTCCGTTTTTTTCTTTTTCTGCCGCTGCGATTCCATATGCTCTTTCCTTTAATTCTCTCTCGGGTACTTCCCGTTTTCTTTCTTGAATTCTCTCTCTGGTTCTGTCTGCAATTTCTTCTAATATCATTGTTTACCCGCCTTATATTTCTTCATTTGAATACGCAATGAACTGTTCTAACTTTTCCTGTGCCTTGCCGCTGTCTATAGCTTCCTGCGCCATCTTTACCCCTGCTTCAAGTGTATCCGCCCTGCCTGCCACATATAGAGCTGCACCGGCATTGAGCAGTACCGCGCTGCGTTTTGGCCCAAGTTCCCTGCCGCTCAGAACCGCTTTCGTAATCTCAGCGTTTTCCTGCGGGGTTCCGCCCTGCAGCTCATTTTTGCCGCAGGATGTAAAACCAAACTGCTCCGGCGTTACCGTATACGAATGAAACTCTCCGTTTTTAATCTCACATACGGTCGTCGGCGCGCTCATTGAGATCTCATCCAGCTTATCCTGCCCGTACACGACCATGGCATTTTTGACTCCCAGCTTTTCAAGAACTCTTGCAAGCGGCTCCACAAGAGCCTCCTCGTAGACACCCATGACTTCCATATTTGCGCCTGCCGGATTAGCGAGCGGTCCCAGGATATTGAAAATGGTTCTGATCCCCAGTTCTTTTCTGACCGGGGCTACGTATTTCATGGCGATGTGATAATTTTGTGCAAATAGAAAACAGATTCCGATCTTTTCCAGCAGCTCGGCACTTTTTTCAGGGGGAATCGTGATCCTCACCCCCAGTGCCTCCAGTACATCCGCCGCCCCACATCTGCTGGATGCGGCTCTGTTTCCGTGCTTTGCCACAGGGACGCCTGCTGCCGCAATCACAAGAGCAGAGGTTGTTGAGATGTTAAACGAATTTGCCCCATCCCCTCCTGTCCCTACGATTTCCAGCGCATCTACATTATGCAGGAGTTTCACACAGTGCTCCCGCATCCCTGCAGCCGAAGCCGTGATCTCGTCAATGGTCTCCCCCTTCAGGCTCATGGCCGTCAGATACGAGCTCATCTGTACATTGCTCGCCTCCCCGCTCATAATTTCATCCATTACCTGATAAGCTTCCGTATAGGTTAAGTTTTCTCTTCCTGCCAGTTTTAAAATTGCTTCTTTAATCATGATGTCCTGTTTCCTTTCTGCCCTGCTGCTCTTATTTAATATGTCTGGTCTACTGTTGCGCTTTGCCTGTTTTTAAAAAATTCCGGATCATTTGCGCCCCGTCAGGCGTCAGGATAGATTCCGGATGAAACTGCAGGCCATAGACCGGATACTCTCTGTGTTCTACAGCCATGATTTCTCCGTCTGCTGCCCTCCCGGTTACCCTGAGCACATCCGGAAGGCTTTCTTCCTCCGCTGCCAGTGAATGATATCTGGCGGCCGGAATGCTTTTTTCCAGCCCCTGAAATAACTGGCTGCTGCAGTCAAGCTCGATGCTTGAGGTCTTCCCATGCATCAGTTGTCTGGCATATGTCACTTTTCCGCCAAATGCCTGGCAGATCGCCTGGTGTCCCAGGCATACACCGAGAATCGGAATCTCTTTTGCCAGCTTATCAACCACCTCCGTACACACCCCCGCATCTTCCGGCCTGCCCGGACCGGGAGAAAGGACAATGCAGGCCGGATTCATTTCCCGGATCTCTTCCACCGTCTTTTCGTCGTTCCGTATGACGGTCAGATCCTCACACTCTGCCCCAATCAGCTGATACAGGTTATATGAAAAACTGTCGTAATTATCAATCAGCAAAATCATGCTCCCATCCCCTCTCCTGCTCTTTCCACTGCGTTTGTCACCGCTTTTGCCTTGTTGATACATTCCTGATACTCCATTTCCGGCACGCTGTCAGCTACGATACCTGCTCCGGAGCATACATAGAGCGATCCATTCTTAGCGTAGGCCATTCTGATTGCAATACAGGTATCCAGATTTCCGGTAAAATCAATGTAGCCAACTGCACCGCCGTAGATGCCGCGTTTGCAGTCTTCCAGTTCATCTATGATCTGGCAGGCCCTGATCTTAGGAGCCCCGGATAGCGTTCCCGCCGGCAGTATCGCATCCACAGTATCCATAAAATCTTTATCCTCCCGTATATCCCCCTTCACCGTTGAACCAATATGCATGACGTGGGAAAACTTCTCGATACTCTTATATTTTTCCAGCTCCACCGTGCCGATCTTACTGATTTTTCCAATATCATTTCTCCCCAGGTCAACCAGCATGTTATGCTCGGCAAGCTCCTTTTCATCCGCAAGCAGTTCCGCCTCCAGCTTTTCGTCCTCCGCACAGGTATCCCCTCTTTTCCGGGTTCCCGCCAGCGGAAATGTGTGCAGCGTCCCATTTTCCAGCTTCACCAGCGTCTCCGGGGAGGCGCCGGCGATCTCAATGTCATTGCTGGAAAAATAAAACATATAGGGGGAAGGATTTGTACTCCTGAGCACCCGGTAAACATCCAGGATGCTCCCTTCCATCTCCGCCTCCAGTCTATTGGACAATACCACTTGGAAAATATCGCCCTCATAGATATGATGTTTCGCCTCTTCTACCATGCGGCAGTATTTTTCTTTTGTAAAATGCGGCTGAAACCCATTTTTTACTATCAGTGGAATGTGCGGCTCCAGTTCACCGTCCTGCACAATTGCTTCCAGCCGCATCAATCTCGCAACTGCATCTTCATACTCTTTTTTCACATCTTTATCTAAAGACATGTTTACAATCAAAATCATCTTCTGCTTCAGATTGTCAAATACAATTACCTGATCAAAAAGCATCAGATCCAGATCCCGGAAATGCGACTCATCCCTGGCGTCCAGCTTCAGTGAAGGCTCCACATACTTGATATAATCGTATGAGAAATATCCGACAAGCCCGCCGGTAAAGGAAGGCATTCCCGCGATCTCCGGCGCCCTGTGCTCCTCCACCACCTGCCGTATGTAGTCCCCGGGGCATGCCGTCTCCACTTCCCTGACCTCACTGTCTTTCATGTGAAGCATCCCATTTCTGCAGCTGATCTCCATAGTAGGTTCAAATCCCAGAAAACTGTAACGCCCCCATCGTTTTGCATCCTCCGCACTCTCGAGCATATAACAATGTTCACTGACATTTTTCAATTTCCTCAAAACCCCGATCGGGGTATACATGTCAGAAAACATCTCCATACTGACAGGCATCGTATGATACATTCCCATCGCTGCCAACTCTTCTGCCGTTTTCAAATCTGGATAAGTCATAAGTTCTCCTTTCATAGGGGGGCTTTCATAGGGGTCTGACCCCTATGCGGTCCATTTTCAGAATATTCTCAATATAGTTACACCTGCGTTGTCCGCTCCGCAGCATCTGCCTCTTATGCTGCAATGCGCATCCCGCCAGAAGGGCTTTTTGTTTCACAGAAAAGTGTAAGGCACTATCCTATGAAACAAAAAAAAATCCGCCCCCTGACATTACAATTATAGAGTAATGTCAAGGACGGATTGAAAATTCAATTCGCGGTGCCACCTTGATTCACAGAAAATAAATCCTGTGCCCTTAGCAAGATACTATCATATCTCCGGCGACTGACGTACGCCCATACGTCATGCTATACTCGGCCTCACGGCCTTTCCCTCATGCCCTCTGCGGTCCATTTAACAAACTGCGTTTACCTGAATCCCACCGCCTCAGGCTCTCTGTGAATGCACGATATGTTTTTATCTCCGCTTCATCGGTTTACATTATTAAATTATGGTATATTATATACACTTCCTCCTTCAAATGTCAATGCCGAATTTAATTTTTTTAAAGTAAATTTATATGATGTTATTTTCATTTGCGTTTTCTCAGTAAATATACTGTCCTACAAAACGGGCACGCTAGTACTGCCTTGCGTAATTAACAGTGATAAAACACCTGCTAATTACACAATGCAGTGCTAGATCCCTTTTTTATAAAGACAAAATGAGTATACTGCTGGTATAACAGCCATCAGTAAAATCACAATAAACAGTACGCCGCTGTACAGAAGGAAAGCATTTATGATAAAAAGGATGCCGCCCACGATCCATAATTTTCCTGCCAGTCGGCTGGTTTTGTTCCAGTTTTCTGTGCTCGCCAGCGTCCAAGGCAGTTTGATCCCCACTGTATAACTCTGTTTACTTTTTGGAATATAATTACCCACTACCATAAACAGAATCCCTATGATAATATTTGTAACCATACCGATATTTACCTTCATTCCGGCGGCTGTGCCATACATTATGGCACATACCAGCCATGAAACAACCGGGATGATCCAGAAGATCAAAGACAGCATCTTCTGACTGATATTTTTCTTCTTTGGATCGTTCAGTGTTATACCTACACATATGAGATGGAGCAGGGTCAGAATAAGAGGCATGCCAAACACAGCAAAAGGCTTGCTGCTCCAGCCATTGGCTTCGTTACCGCTCCCCCAGTGTGTCGCAATTGTATCCGGCATTTTATTCCAGAGCAGAATCCCCATCAGCATCGGCAGAACCGTGATCACACTGGTGATTATTATTCTTTTTAAATATACTTTCATTTTATTTGTCTCCTTTCAGGTCTGACAGCCACAACATAAGTTCCTCTACTACAGATGTGTTCAGTTCGTAATAAATATAATTTTTCACTTTCGTTTCGCATACAAGATCCGCTCTTTTCAGCACGCCCAGATGATAGGAAATCGTTGCCCCTGTCATATCAAAATGGCTTCCTATCTCTCCTGCCGCCATGCTGCCGTCCTTCAGCAGAACCAGGATCTCCCTGCGCACCGGGTCAGAAAGCGCCTTAAATGTTTCTGCAAATCCCATCAGCACCCCCCATTTCTTTTCGTATTTCACATATTTTTATGGTTAATGGAATCTATTTAGAAATCCATCTAATTAGTTTATAACAGATGGCAGTAAAAAATGCAATAGCTATTTAGAAATTTTTCTAAATAGCTATTGCATTTGATATCCTTACACTCTCATTACACCAGTACCTAAATTCTTCTGCTTCATTCTTAAGAGTTACTACTATAAATCAGGAAACATTCTCTTGTCCGTACACATATGGCTGCCGCCGCTCCTGTCAGCGCCACCGGTTCCCCTTATCTGAAATCCGGATCTCTGTCAGTCCGGGATTTGTATCAGAATCCGATAACTGGGGGCTTACCATCGCCCGTGATGTCTTTTTGCTTGCCATCGCTTTCTCTGCTGTCTCAAACAGTCTCTCCTCCGGCAGTTTTAAGGCCCCACAAGAACCAATCAGCTGCACTATATATGTTTTCCCCTGCTTACTTACAACTTTGACCTGGACGGCCTGTGAGTTATCCTCCAGTATAAAACAAGTATCTCCACGTTTGAACGTCATATCGTTCACCTCCTCTGGACGGAACCTGCTCCCGGCGGGACTGACCGCAGGTTTGCCTGGTTCCATGTATATGTTTGTCATAGCGTTACTATTTACACCTTGTTGGCGCACACAATAACGTCCCAGCTGCATTTTGTACATTCTCTCTTGAAACATCCTGTAAAATAGCTTATCATGTCAGTTATATTCACTACATACTATAAAGTCTTTTCCGGTTGATGTCAATGTAGTTGGCAAAACAAGATAGCATAAGTCTTACTGCCGATACTGTGCAAACCCATAGGGTGTGAACAGTAACTTGCTGCCAGCAATTGGGTTCAATGCGATAATATAGTATCCTTATATCGAATTAAAAAAAAGAGGTGGAAAAGCGTGTATCATATTTTAATTGTAGAAGATGATGATGAAATCAACAAACTTTTATCTGATTTTTTAACCAAAAACGGATACAGCGTCACCAGCCGGTACGATGGTTTACATGTGCTGGACTGTCTGAAAGAGCATAAGGTGGATTTGATCTTGCTGGATCTCATGCTTCCCTACCGAAGCGGTGATCTGCTTCTCGCAGACATCCGAAAGCAGTACACGGTTCCCGTAATTGTGATATCTGCAAGGGAGACGACTCAGAATAAGATAGACCTGCTTCGTCTGGGCGCCGACGATTACATCACAAAACCTTTCGATATGGAAGAAATGCTGGCCCGGATCGAAAGCAGCCTGCGCCGGGTACAATATCAGGCCGCCCCCTGCAGCCGGCTGGAATACCAAAATCTTATTTTAGATGTTGATAAAAAAACGGCCCGCCTGAAAAAACAGGAGCTGTTGTTGACGGCGAAAGAATCTGCCATTCTGGAATTACTGATGAGGTATCCGGACAAGGTCTTCTCAAAAGCAAATTTATTTCAGAGCGTATGGGGAGAAGAATACCTCAGTGAAGACAATACGCTGAATGTGCACATCAGTAATCTGCGCGGCAAACTGAAGGCAGTCTGCCCGGATGAGGAATATATAGATACGGTCTGGGGAATCGGGTACCGACTGCATAAAGCCAGGGGCTAAAGTCCTTGGCTTTATGTTTCTTTCCCCTTTATTGATTCTTTATGCTTTTCTTTTCCATTTAAGGAATTCTTTATATTTCCGGTTTAGACTCATATCATAAAGGAGGTCGACAGAATGAATTCAACTATTTTAGAAACCCAGGATCTTACGAAGACATATCGGCATTCAAATGCACTGGACCATATTTACCTGAAACTCGAAAAGGGAAAGATCTATGGGTTTATCGGACAGAACGGAGCCGGAAAAACAACACTGCTCCGGCTGATCACCGGGCTGGCATTCCCCTCCGGCGGCACCTTGTCGCTGTGGGGCCATTCCACTACAGCACAGCTGCAGAAACAGAGGAAACGGATCGGATGTATGATCGAGACTCCTGCACTATTTCCCGGCATGACCGCCGCGCAGAATCTGGAACTCCAGCGCATTCAGAGAGGCATCCCTGATCAGTCTGTCATTGCCCGCTCCCTGCAAATGGCTGGATTGCCCGATACCGGTAATAAAAGTGTCCGGAACTTTTCTCTGGGCATGCGGCAGCGCCTGGGCATTGCAGCGGCACTTTTGAATATGCCTGAATTTCTGATTCTGGATGAACCGATCAACGGACTGGATCCCGCAGGGATCGTGGAAATCAGAAATCTTTTAAAGTCTCTGAATAGAGAGTATGGCATGACGATTCTGGTATCCAGCCATATTCTGGAAGAGTTATATCAGACCGCTGCCGAATTTATCCTGATTGATAAAGGCAGAATTATTGAGGAATTATCGGACCGGGAACTGGATGAGCGGTGCAGACGCCATATCGCCATCCGAACCGGTGATTCGGAAAAGACGCTGCTGGTGCTGGAAGAACGACTGCATACGGATCGGGTCCAGCTTATGCCTGACGGTACGATCCGCTTGTATGATTATCTGGATGAAATAGAAAAAGTTGCGCAGATTTTATCGGAAGCTCATATTCTGGTAACCGGATTGAACCTGGCCGGTGATACACTGGAGGATTATTTTCTGAGCAAGGTGGGAGGGGTTCCCCATGACTGATCTGTTGAAAGCCGAATTCTACAAGCTGAGCCGCAGCCGGAGTTTTTGGGGGATCACTCTTTTTTCGCTGTTGTTGGGAAGTGTTCTACTGCTTGACAGCATAGCAATTACGGACGGACTGGTGAACGCCTCGCTATTTAATACCCCATTGCTTTACTTTCTGTCTATTGTGTTTGGCTCTCTCTTTGTGGGGGCTGACTTTGCAGAGCAGACCCTGCACAGCTTTGTCAGCGCGGGTCATAAGCGCAGTTCTGTCCTATTTGCCAAGACAGCTGCCTATCAGGCCGCCGGACTGCTGATCCTGGGGCTGCCCCTGGTAATCCACTTGGTGCTTGGAATCCTTACTGGGAATGGCAGCCGGATCGTATTGGCACAATTTTTTTCTGACGCTGCCCTGCTATTTGCTGCTCTAATTGCCATGGGAATGCTGCCGCTTGTCTGTGGCTTTATCTTCAGGGATATCGGGCGGACACTGGGCGTTCCTATAGTGCTTTACTTTATCATGATCTTTTTATTAAATGGCGATTCAGCCCGAAAAACCGCGGTTTTTCTCCCAATGGGGCAGCTTCGCCTTTTGGCACTGAACAACCTGCCCGTTTCAAAACTTATATTGATCGGTATTGACTTGCTGTGGACTGCCCTGCTCTACGCAGCTGCGTATGGCAGCTTCTGTCATTCCGATCTGGATTAGGGAGGCGCATACTATATGAGTAATTTAATAAAAATGGAACGGTATCAATTTCTGCATAACCGACTGTACCTGGCCGGCTTACTTGGCGTTTTTTTACTGGGATTCTTCACCGCAGAAACCTATGTGCCCGAAGTAATGGGGCCTGCCGGAGGCGCAGCCGAATCCCTTACAGATATTTTTAATGGAATGGTATACGATTCTGCATTCCTGCTAATTCTTATCTCCTGTATTCTGGCGCTGATTCTGGGGCAGGAGTTTTCCTGGCGCACAGTCAGCCAGGAGGTGAGTGCAGGACACACGAGAAACCGCGTTTTCCTCAGTAAGGTCCTGTCTTATCTGGCCGCATTTAATTTTATGGCAATCGTATATCCAGTATCCGGCTGTATTCGTGAATTTTCGCGGTTTGGAATTGCAGATACGCAGATATTCCTATACAATGTAGGAAAGGCAATTTTCTATTCAGTTTTGTTAAACAGCGCATTCTTTTTTATCGCCATATTTGTCTGCTGCTGTTTCAGAAGCACCGGGACTGCTGTTACCGTCACAGCAATCGTAACATTTGTACTCGCTTTATATCTGGGATATGGGTTAATGCTAAAACTGCCGGTCTTCTTCCTGCCGACCTTTCAGATCCGGGAAGCACTGAGTATGCAAAAGCTGTTTTTCCCCGGCTGCTTCATGGTTGCCGGAACCTGGGGAATCATACTGGGACTCTGCTCCTGGCGCATATTTTGTAAATGTGATTTGAAATAGAGTGCTCAAATAAAACGGGGAGGTGTCTGTTATCATAGGGATTATCATTTTGCTCTTAGTTTTGCTTATACTTTTATGGAGACGGCACCTTATGCTGAAGAAGCAGATCAGAAATCTAGCGGATCAGATTGACGCTCTTGTCCATGGTTCCACTGAAAAAATGCTGGATATTGCACTGATTGACCGGGATCTTGAACGGCTCGCCGCCGCCCTCAACCAGCACTATACGAAGCAGCGTTACACGGTAGCCTGTGCCCTCCAGCATGAGGAGCATCTGAAAGCGTCCATTGCGAATATCTCTCATGATCTGCGCACGCCGCTGACAGTCATTACCGGACATCTGCAGCTGCTTCAGGCAGCTGCACTAACCGCGGAACAAAGCCGACGGATTACGGCCGCGCTGCACAAAGCCGAACGGATGAAAGAACTAATCAGCACATTTTATGATCTGACTCTTCTGGATTCTGAACAGGCCGTTCCAAAGAGGGAACAGCTAAACCTTTCTAATCTTCTGATCGATTTTCTTACCGATCATGCCCCGCTGTTTGACAGACAAAACATCTGTCCCGACATCCTGCTGCCCGACAGCTCAGTATTCATCTACTCTGACAGGAGCATGATTGAGCGCATTTTTCAGAACCTGCTGACTAATGCTATCTGCTATTCCCTGGGCACGGTCAGAATTCAGCTTACGCAGGAGGCAGACGGCAAGGCAGTAATCTGCTTTCAGAACACCGTGCAGAATGCCGCAGATTTCGATGCCGGACGGATGTTCGATAGATTTTATACCGGCGATAGGTCACGACATAATGAAAGCACGGGGCTTGGCCTGGCTGTCGTGAAAACACTGGCGGAAAAACTGGACGGCCACGTTTCCGCAGCCGTCGAGGCAGACCTGTTCACTATAAAAGTGGTTTTGTAGGCCGCTCCTACTCCCGTCCAGCCTGCTCTCCATATCGTTTCATCACCCTGAACACAGGCTCCGGAACATATTTTGAAACATCCTGTCCGTATCCGTTCAGCTCTTTTACCATGGACGAAGAAAGTGCCACATTATCGGCTCTGAAATAGACATATTCAATCTCAGGGTTAATCAGCTTATTCACTTCTGCTATGTTCTCTTCATAGAAATAATCCATGTTATTCCTTAGCCCGCGGACCATATAGCCAATATTGTTATCCTGCGTAAACTGTCCGATGAGGCCATTATATATGATAACTTTACAGTTATTCAGCCTGTGCTCCACTAACGTCTCTTCTACCGCCTGTCTCATATCATAAATATCGTATGTGCGTATCTTCTTGTTATTGATTCCGATCACAACGTATACCTCATTAAATATCTTCGCGGATTTTTTCACGATATCTAAGTGGCCGTTTGTAAATGGATCGAATGTTCCCGGGTAAATTGCTGTATTATACACTTATATCACTCTCTTCCAGATTATGTTAATTTATATTTTATCATGAAACCGGAATACCTTCTACCTTAGATGACTCTTTAGCAGATTTTAGTCAACTAATCGTAACGGTTCAGGCAAACCTGAACTGCTACAACCAATCTCCTTTTGCGGCTTAACTACTTACCGATGATGATACTCTGATGTACTGCAAGAATGCGCTCCCAGTATAATTCCCGGGAATACTGTCAGTGGATAGTTCTGCAGCATAAGATTAGAGTTATAATGCATAACACTGCAGCATATATTTAGTATGACAAATCCAGGAGTGTGTGCTCTATATGAAACCGCAAAATCGAAGTTCACTTATTATTGCCATTCTGATTCCACTGGCCGTCGGCTCATTCTCTGCACTTATCAGTGGAAATATGGCCCTATACTCAACGATAAACAAACCGGCGTTCAGTCCTCCTTCTATTGTGTTTCCTATTGTCTGGACAATTCTTTATGTTCTGATGGGGATATCATCTTATATCATATATTCTTCGGACAGCGCGGATAAAACCAGGGCTTTGAAGATCTACGCCCTTCAGCTTTTCTTTAATTTCTGCTGGAATATTCTCTTCTTTCGATATAATTTATACCTGCTTTCTTTTTTGTGGCTCGTTATCTTAATTGTTCTGATCTGTATTATGATTAAAGATTTCTATAAAATAAATCCTGCCGCAGCTTATCTGCAAATCCCCTATCTGCTGTGGTGCATATTCGCGGCATTTTTAAATTTCTCAATTTATACAATGAATTAACCTTTTGAACCGGCTGACTCAAGCCGGTTCATTTCACTAGGTAAACTGCCTATAAACACAGAGGACTACCGATTTTACTGTATCGTCACACCAAGACCATCGAAAACATTCTGATAATGCTCCAGATTATTTCTCGGCGCCATAATTATAATTCCATTTCCGCCATTTGCGCCAAAGACATTGCTTCCGACTTCGACAGCACCGCATTTCATCATATCTATTTTTGTCAGCCCGGTATTTAAGAACGAATAATCTTCCAGTCTCGTCACATAAGACGGGAGCGAATATGTACCGATTCTTCCTCTCGGAAATACGAGAAGGGTTGTCATACTGCTGTCAAACAGCATTCCATCCGAACAAACATAATTTTGATTAGGCTCCGTAAGGTCAATCCATTCCAGATCTGACATCTCACCCAGAGCGCCGGGTTCGATGCTGACAATATTGGGTGGAATGAAAAGTTCATAGATCTCCGAACTGACTCCCTCGAAAGTTCCGCTTGCAAGACCTGTACAGTTTTCATAGGGGAGAACTAGGCGTCCATCGTTTACCACTCCTGCTGAGGGATCGAAACCACAGATCATCCCCTCCTCATTCACGGTAAAACCGACCGGCTGTTCAATATCCGGAGTCTCCGCACCGCTGTCCGGATCCTCATTTTCTCCCGGTACAACCGGGTTATCCGGAATGACTACATCCGGAGGTTCTGCCGGATTATCATCAATCGGCGGATTATCCGGTACAATGGGCGTATCCGGCACTGTTGGCGTATCCGGCACGATTGGTTCATCTGGTATGATTGGCTTATCCGGCACGGCCGGTGTCTCCGGAACCGAGGGTTTCTCATTAACCGCCGGAATATTCGGGATCACCGGCGGGGTAAAATTTCCCGTCGGCATCTCTGGAATACGAACCTTTATATCACTTAGGTCAGGAAGTTCATTCCCCGAAGTCCCTGTCATAACCGGAACTTCCATGCCTGATATAAGTATATCGGACAGAAAACCTGTTTCTTCCGGATGCGAAGTTTCTGATCCTGCCTTTCTGTTTGCATCCACCATACTAGAAATATCTGCCTTCACAGGTATTTTTACCATCAGTGTACTAAAAATATCTAAAACGCCTGATTCATTCGGACTTTCTCCAAAAGAATGCAATTCTCTTCCCATATCTTTATCATAAATATGGTTATACACAGTATCATTATCTGTTGATTTTAAAGCTGTAAGTACATCAATCTGTCCTACTGTCAATAGGATTGCGGTCAACACTCCAAGAATACTAACACCTCTTTTTCTCCTGGCACCGCGTCCCAAAATCCTAATGCAATACTCCATTTCCACTTTCCCCGTACCTTTCTTTCTACACCACAAAATGTATTCACGCAAGTATAAAGTTTACATAAGAAAAAGGAACGCCGCAATCTTTCGCAACATTCCTTTGCGTTTTTCCAGAATCTCACTTTTTTCTGTGAATACGCATTTATAAGAAATCATTTCTTCTACGGACATTGAATATTTCTCTCTCGGCGAGCTCAACCATACGTTTAATAGCTTCTTCTACCGCTTTCAGCCACCCCATATTATACTGCAACCGCTCTAGGTATGCAACTCATTTTAGTTGCTTATTATACTTCCCTTCCTATTATTTCATCAACACTTACTTTAAAAATTTCGGCCATCCTTATCAATTCAAAAATGTCAGGTATCCGTTTTCCAACTTCGTAGTTTGACAGCGCTTGCCGCGTTATGTTGAGCTGATCAGCAAGATCTTTTTGCAGAAGCCCATTTTTCTTTCTTAACGCTCTTATGTTATCTCCTATTTTGTTATCCAGCATTGTGCTTACCTCATCCTTCGTAAATTAATATGTCAAATAATATCACGGTATTAATTTATATAAAATAGGATGAATCTATTTGTTTCATTAATGTAAAATATGTTAAATTAGCGTAAGTAGGATCAGAAGAGGAAACGTGTAATTCAAAACTTCTTAACAGAAAATGGGTACTAAAATAATCATCCAAATAACTTAGATAACTAATTTAGTACCCATTAACGCTTGTAATATCTTGATTACACCTCTGGTTACACTTCACCAAATAATATAGCAGAAGCCCCTTGCTACGGTGTTATTTTATATGCGGATAGTGGGACTTGAACCCACACGAAGTCACCCTCGCAAGATTTTGAGTCTTGTGCGTCTGCCGATTCCGCCATATCCGCTCACCGGTCTGGAATGCCTGTCTGCTTTCCAAACCGAGTTTTATATTATCATAATCCGAGCTATTTTGCAATAGTTTTTATTTATTTCCCGATCATTTTCCGATCAGTTTTTTTCCAATGTCAAAACAGTCAAATGTAGCAAAATAATCTGCCGGTGTCTCAGCACGGCGGATCATCCGGGCAGTGCCGTCTTCCTTCAGAAGGATCTCCGCTGACCTTAACTTCCCGTTGTAGTTATACCCCATAGAAAATCCATGCGCCCCTGTATCGTGAATCACCAGATAGTCTCCCATCTCGATCTCCGGAAGCATTCTGTCAATGGCAAACTTATCATTATTTTCGCAGAGCGACCCCGTCACATCATACTTGTGGTCGCACGGCCAGTCTTCTTTCCCCATAACCGTAATATGGTGATAGGCTCCGTACATTGCCGGACGCATAAGGTTTACCGCACATGCATCCACGCCGATGTACTCCTTGTGCGTATGCTTTTCATGGATTGCCTTTGTCACAAGACAGCCATAAGGCCCCATCATATAACGTCCCAGCTCGGTGTAAATGGCCACATCGCCCATGCCCGCAGGAACAAGTACTTCCTCGTATACCCTGCGCACGCCGTCCCCGATCATACGGATATCATTCGGCTCCTGGTCTGGTTTGTAAGGAATCCCAATCCCACCGGAGAGATTGATAAATCTGATATGCACGCCGGTCTCCTTTTGCAGCCGCACAGCTTGTTCAAAAAGCACCTTCGCCAGCATCGGATAATACTCGTTAGTAACTGTATTGCTCGCCAGAAATGCATGAATCCCAAACTCTTTCGCTCCTTTTTCTTTCAAGATCCGAAAGGCTTCAGACATCTGGGGCGTTGTCATGCCGTATTTAGAATCCCCCGGATTGTCCATAATATCATTGCTGATCTTGAACAGGCCGCCCGGATTATAACGGCAGCTGATCACCTCGGGAATATGCCCGATCGTCTGCTCCAGAAACTCAATATGTGTAATATCGTCCAGATTGATAATTGCCCCCAGTTTATCCGCCAGAATAAAGTCTTCTGCAGGAGTATCATTGGAGGAAAACATAATATCCTCCCCGCGGATCCCTACGGCGTCAGAGAGCAACAGTTCCGTATAGGAGGAGCAGTCGCATCCGCAGCCGTATTCTTTCAATATATCAATGAGAAACGGATTCGGCGTCGCCTTAACAGCAAAATATTCTTTATATCCCGGGTTCCATGAAAAAGCCTCCTTCAAGGCCTTCACGTTCTCCCGTATCCCCCTCTCATCATAAAGGTGAAAAGGTGTAGGAAATTCTTTCACAATCTCATCCAGCTGTGCTTTCGTTACAAATGGTTCTTTTTTCATCTCTGCTTCTCTCCTTTGCGCATCTCAATTAATTTTATCTCATTGGCCAAAGCCGTCTTGAAAACCATTACAAAATTGTTCTGTCCCGAATACAGGCAGGTATTCAGACTCCCCGCCCCATATTCCCCAGACAATACATACTTTGAATCCGTGATCAGCCCGATCTGCCATCCCTTATCTCCGGTAACATAAACGGTAGCCCCATCCATGAAATACTCCCCGTCGGTAATAACCACCACCTTCTTCCCCGCAGCCGCCAGCCGCTTCGTCTCCCCTTCAAACTTCCGCAGAATCTGCACCGAACAGGAAATATAAACCCGCTCCCGTACACTCATCAAAAGATTCCGTATCTTATCCTCAATGTTCCCTTCCCCTTCAATAGTAATATACCCTTCTTCCTCCACAGGTTCAACAGGAAGATTCTTCACCATCCAATCCTCTTCCGCCTTCATCCTGCGGATACAATTCTCACAAAACTCCTCCAGAGCAACCGGAATATACCGCTTCGCAGACTCTTCCACCAAATAAGCCGCCCCCTTCTCCACAAGGCCTGCCAGCGAACTATAGGCATTAGACCGCGAAATCCCGGCCTCCTTAGCCACCTCATACCCCGTCTGCTTCCCCTTAACCAAAAGCGTCCAGTAAACAAGAGCTTCCTGTCTGGTAACACCAAAATGCATCAGATACTCAACAAACCTCGCATCCCCCATCCCATCACTTCCAATCTCTCCTGCCCTATACCAAAGCATTTTCAATAGTAGTACTTTATAGGAACACTATACTCTACTCCCCCGCCCCCTGTCAACCCCAAACCACCAGAATACAAACATTTATAAAATAGTCAAGCACTGCCCCCAATAAATCACACCTTCTAATGCATCGAATAATAATCAACTTACTGTTAATCTAACCTTATTTTTCTCTGTACCAGCACTGTCTTACGTAAATCCCTAACCCTCTCCGACAGAAAACACCCCAGAAAAATTTGAACCGCGAAGCCAGTTCAAATTCGCCGCCCCCGCCAGGATCCGTGGAGACGGTTCTTTCTGCCGATTTGAAGCACGCAGCCCGCCGCAAGCGTGACAGCTGGGACTGCCGGGGAAGTCTCCGGTGGTTTTGAAGGCGTCATAGTGCGCGTTACGAGCCCTTACAGGAAAAAAGGAGAATTTTATGGATGATATTTGATTTACCAAATCAAATATCAAGCCGGCCTGAGCCGTGTAATCATCAGATTACACGGTGAATGCCGGTGTGCCATAAAATTCTCCTTTTTTCCTGTTAGGGCTCGTTCGCAAACGGACAGCCATCAAAACCACCGGAGACTTCCCCGGCAGTCCCAGCCTGCCACGCTTGCGGCGGGCGTACTTTCATCGTCCCGCATCCTTCCCCAAAATCTTACTCGATCGTAGCAATCCTCATCATGTTGCTAACCCCGCTTTTTTCTTTCTTCACACTAGGTGAAGGTATCCCCGCCGTCAATACGACTACATCGCCCACTTCGATATACTGCTTCACAAGCGCCAGCTCGATTGCCCCGTCACAGATATCCTCCGTGGTATCGAATTCCAAAGACTTCAGCGGTCTTACGCCCCAGTAGATCGACATCCTCCGCAGAGTCCTCTCATTCGGAGTCACACCCAGTATCTCCTGCCTGGGTTTCAGATTGGAAACCACCCTTGCCGTAGCACCGGACACGGAGGGCGTAATAATGCATTTGGCATTCAGGTTCGCCGCTGCCAGCACGGAAGAATATCCGATTGCACTGGACACGCCGCTGCGAAGATGATCCCCGGCCTTTTCCAGCATGGTCTCATAATCCAAATGCTGCTCCGTATTCTCGATAATATGCACCATCATCTGCAGAGCCTCCACGGGATATTTCCCCTGTGCGGTCTCTCCTGAGAGCATGACAGCATCTGTACCGTCATAGACTGCATTTGCCACGTCTGTAACCTCGGCCCTTGTAGGACGCGGATTGCGGATCATGGAGTCCAGCATCTGGGTTGCGGTAATAACGGTCTTGAAATTATTGTTACACTTCTGGATCATCATCTTCTGCAGATACGGAACTTCCTCTGCGGGAATCTCCACGCCCAAGTCTCCGCGGGCTACCATAATCCCGTCCGCAGCGCGTATGATTTCATCGATATTCTGTATACCCTCTGCATTCTCTATCTTGGCGATGATCGGAATAAACGGAGCATCCAGTTCCTTCAAAAAGGCTCTGATCTCCAGCACGCATTCTGCATTTCTGACAAAGGATGCGGCAATAAAGTCTACATCCTGCTCGACGCCGAATTTAATATCCTCTTTATCCTTATCTGTGATTGCCGGAAGCCTGACCGGTACATTCGGCACGTTCACGCCTTTGCGTTCTCCCAGCTCCCCTCCATTGATAACGGTACAGATGATATCCCGCTCTGTTTTGCTCACAACCTCCAGCCCTATCAGGCCGTCATCAATCAGTATAATTTTCCCTTTATCCACGTCTTCCACAAGTCCCCTGTAGGTGATGGATACTTTCTTATTGCTGCCCTCTATCTCATCAATCGTCAAAGTAAACGTGCTTCCGGTTTCAAGCTGCACCTTTTTCCCGTCTTTCAGCACTCCGGTACGTATCTCAGGTCCTTTTGTGTCCAGGAGGATCGCCGTATTTGCACGTTCCTCCTCGCGCAGCTGCTTAAGCATGTCCATTCTGCTTTTATGCTCTGCATGGTCACCATGTGAAAAATTAAACCTGGCAACATCCATGCCGTTTTTGATCAGCGTCCGCATCAGTTCTCTGTCATTCGTATTAGGCCCCATTGTACATACTACTTTTGTTTTCTTCATTTTATGTCTCCTTCTTGATATATCAATAAAACCAGTCAATACCGCTTACTGTACATGCTGGTGTGTAAACAAATGATCCTGGCAGTATTCATAATTCCCCTTGCATTTTGAACAAAACCTGAACTCCAGAGTCGGATCATCCAGCTCTGTACGGCCGCACACCGCACATCTGTGACGTGCACCGTTGGGATATGTCATATGGGGGCGGGACTGTTTTTTGAAGTCTGCTTTTCTTTTCTTCTCCTTTGGAGTATATGGCTTCACATTCCTGCTGGACAGGAAGAACACCACAAAATTTAAAAGGGATGCAATGATCACAATACGCGTCGCTATATTGCCCCTTACCAGAGAATACAGGATAATCGCCCCATAAACATATGCCATCCACTTCATCTTAATGGGAAGAATAAAATACAGGAGCAGCTCCATATTCGGATAGCTGACCGCAAATGCCAGGAAAATTGACATATTAATGTAATATGTGCTGAAGGCTCCGCCCAGGCCTACCATACCGCCTGTGATCAGATACAGCACAAATGCCCCGATTACCGTAAAAAGAATACCTGAAAAAATGTATACATTATACCGGAACGATCCCCATGCACGCTCCAGCGCAGTTCCAAGAGAATAGTACAGCAGCGCCATAATGACAAGTGTAAATATGCTGCCGCTGGGCGCTATCAAGACCCAGGAAATCAGTCTCCATACCTGCCCCTGCAGGATCATTCCCGGCTCCAATGTCAGCATGTACTGCAGGTTTGGCACAAACATCCTGATACCATACCCGATCACATAACCGCCGATCAGGTACATCGTCAGGTTGTGTATGGCATAACGTCCGAACTTTCTTTCTAACTTATTTAACCAATTCAATGATCATCTACTCCTTATAATTTTTTTACTGTTACATGAAGTAATTGTACAGTCCTGCCGAGTGTTTGTCAAACATATGTTAGCTTTTTTAACGTTAGGAATTTGTTAAATATTATAAACTTTGTCCGAATATTCCAGCAGCCCGCTTAATAATAACAATTGTCTTTTTTTCGATCATGTCGTATAATGTAAATTGTTGTAAAAACATAAATTACATTAAATAAGAAGTAACTGACATATAATGCTTCAAAGGATGAGGGAAATACTATGAATATAAACGATTTACATACTTTGGGAATTGATATTGGCTCCACTACGGTTAAGATTGCAATCCTGAACAGTGACAATGAAGTGCTTTTTTCCGATTATGAGCGGCATTACGCAAATATACAGGAGACGCTTTCCGACCTGCTGGGAAGAGCCATTTACAAACTGGGGCCCATCCGTGTCTCACCGGTTATCACCGGTTCCGGCGGCCTGACACTGGCGAAACATTTGGCAGTTCCTTTTGTCCAGGAGGTAATCGCGGTCTCTACCGCTCTGCAGGATTATGCTCCGCAGACGGATGTGGCTATCGAACTGGGCGGCGAGGATGCCAAGATTATTTATTTTGAAGGCGGCAGTGTGGAACAGCGTATGAACGGCGTATGCGCCGGGGGTACGGGTTCCTTTATCGACCAGATGGCTTCTCTTTTACAGACCGATGCCGCCGGCTTAAATGATTACGCCAAGAATTATAAGGCTCTGTATTCGATTGCCGCACGCTGCGGCGTATTTGCAAAATCGGATATCCAGCCCTTGATTAATGAGGGCGCTGCCAAGGAAGACCTGGCGGCCTCTATTTTCCAGGCAGTGGTAAACCAGACAATCAGCGGACTTGCATGCGGGAAGCCTATCCGCGGACATGTCGCGTTTCTGGGCGGCCCGCTTCATTTCCTCTCGGAGCTGCGAACCGCTTTTGTACGTACCCTGAAGCTGGACGATGAGCATACGATTGCTCCGGGGCACTCCCATCTGTTTGCAGCCATCGGCTCCGCGCTCAGTTCTAAGAAAGATGTCAATGTAGCGCTCCGTGAACTCCAGGAGCGCCTTGCCGGCAAGATCAAGATGGAATTTGAAGTAGACCGGATGGAGCCGCTCTTCGCCACAACGACGGAATACGACGCTTTTATCGAGCGTCATGCAAAACACGAGGTGCCCGTCAAAGATCTTGCCTCTTACCAGGGAAAGGCTTTTCTCGGAATTGACGCGGGATCCACAACGACTAAGGCCGCCCTGGTCGGGGAGGATGGAACTCTTCTGTACTCATTTTATAACAATAACGAAGGGGATCCGCTCGGAACCACAATCCGCGCCATCAAGGATATCTACAGCCAGCTGCCGGAGGGTGTGGACATTGTACACTCCTGTTCCACCGGCTACGGCGAAGCTCTGATCAAGGCCGCCCTTCTTCTGGACGAAGGGGAGGTGGAGACCGTATCACACTATTATGCTGCCTCTTTCTTTGAACCGGATGTGGACTGCATCCTGGACATCGGCGGACAGGATATGAAGTGCATCAAGATCAAGAACCAGACCGTAGACAGCGTACAGCTCAACGAAGCCTGCTCTTCCGGCTGCGGCTCCTTTATCGAAACCTTTGCAAAGTCCCTGAATTATTCGGTGGAGGATTTTGCACAGGAAGCTTTGTATGCAAAAAATCCCATCGACCTCGGCACACGCTGCACCGTATTTATGAATTCCAAAGTAAAGCAGGCCCAGAAGGAAGGGGCTGAGGTAGCCGATATTTCCGCCGGTCTTGCTTATTCTGTCATTAAAAATGCACTGTTTAAGGTAATTAAGGTTTCTGATGCCTCTGAGCTTGGAAACCATATTGTGGTGCAGGGAGGAACTTTTTACAATAATGCCGTGCTGCGGAGCTTTGAAAAGATCGCAGACTGCGAAGCAATCCGTCCGGATATCGCCGGTATCATGGGCGCGTTCGGGGCCGCCCTGATTGCCAGGGAACGCTATGTGGAGTGCGAAGGTACTACCATGCTCCCAATTGATGAGATCGAGGCCCTGGAGTATACCACTACCATGACCAAATGCAAGGGCTGCACAAATAACTGCCGCCTGACCATTAACCATTTCAGCGGAAACCGCAGATTTATAACAGGGAACCGCTGTGAAAAGGGACTTGGAAGAGAAAAGTCCGTCAATAAACTGCCGAACTTGTTCGACTACAAAAGCGAGCGTTATTTCGGCTATACACCGCTGGAAGATACAGAGGCAAAGCGCGGCGCCATCGGAATTCCCCGGGTGCTCAATATGTATGAGAATTACCCGTTCTGGTTTACCTTCTTTACCAGACTGGGGTTCCGGGTTGTGCTCTCCCCCGCTTCAACGCGGAAGATTTATGAGCTTGGAATCGAATCCATTCCGAGTGAATCCGAATGCTATCCGGCCAAGCTGGCCCACGGCCATATCCAGTGGCTGATTGACCAGGGAGTGCAGCATATCTTCTACCCTTCCGTTCCATATGAGCGGAATGAATTTGAAGACGCGAACAACCATTATAACTGCCCGATCGTAACCTCTTATCCTGAAAATATCAAGAATAATATGGATGCGATTGTTAACGGGGAAGTAGATTTTATCCACCCGTTCCTCTCCTTCCAGAGCGAGGAGACATTACATAGCAGGCTGACAGAAGAGCTTTCCGGCAAGTTCTCCATCCCGGAGGGCGAAATCCGCACCGCCGTCCACGAAGCCTGGACGGAGATGACTGCCTGCCGCGAGGATATGAAGCGAAAAGGGGAAGAAACCATCCGCTTCCTGGATGAGACGGGTAACCGTGGAATCGTACTTGCAGGCCGTCCTTATCACATTGACCCGGAAGTAAATCACGGACTGCCGGAGCTGATCAATTCCTATAACATAGCCGTTCTCACAGAGGACTCTGTCTCCCATCTCCAGCAGGTGGAAAGACCGCTCAATGTTATGGATCAGTGGATGTATCACTCACGGCTCTATGCCGCCGCCAATTATGTGAAAACGAAAGATAATCTGGACCTGATCCAGCTGAACTCCTTCGGATGCGGACTGGATGCGGTTACAACCGACCAGGTTGCAGAGATCCTGACCCGTTCGGATAAAATATATACCTCCCTAAAGATAGACGAGGTCAACAACCTAGGGGCGGCCAGAATCCGCGTGCGTTCACTGCTTGCAGCGATCCGTGTCAGGGAGCAGCGCAAAACGAAACGGGAGATTCATCCTGCCTCCATTGAAAAGGTGCCGTTTACAAAGGAAATGAGAAAGACCCACACCATTCTCTGCCCGCAGATGTCACCGATGCATTTTGATCTGCTGGAACCTGCATTCCAGGCATCCGGCTACAAAGTGGAGGTACTGCCCAATGACAATAAACAGGCAGTAGATGTGGGGCTCAAATATGTAAACAATGACGCCTGCTACCCATCTCTGATGGTTGTAGGGCAGATCATGGAAGCCATTTTATCCGGGAAATACGATACGGACCACCTGGCAGTCATCATCAGCCAGACCGGAGGCGGGTGCCGTGCATCCAACTATATCGGCTTCATCCGGCGGGCATTGAAAAAGGCGGGATATGCACATATCCCCGTTATTTCCATCAATCTGAGCGGCCTGGAGGGGAACCCCGGCTTCAAGATTACCCCTGCACTTGCCCTGCGCGGCGTGTATGCGGCTACTTTGGGCGACATTTTCATGAAGTGCGTCTACCGGATGCGTCCCTATGAAAAGGTGCCCGGTACCACGAACGCCGTTCATCAGAAATGGCTGAAGGTATGTAAAGAATTTGTATCCAGCGGCTATCCTTCCAGGCGCAGATTCAAAAAGCTCTGCCGGGAAATTATCCATGATTTTGATACGATCGAGACCCTGGATATCAAAAAACCCCGCGTCGGCGTCGTAGGTGAGATCTTAGTGAAGTTCCTGCCGGCCGCCAATAATCATCTTGTCGACCTTCTGGAGAGCGAAGGTGCAGAGGCCGTTGTACCGGATCTGCTGGACTTTTTACTATATTGCTTCTATAACCAGAATTTCAAGGTTTCACACCTGGGCTTCAAGAAGTCCAAGGCTACCGTGGGTAATCTCGGTATCAAGGCTGTAGAATGGTTTCGCTCACCGGCAACCAATGCGTTCCGGGACAGCCGCCATTTCGATCCGCCAGCGCATATTGAGGATCTGGCCAGAATGGCTTCCGACATCGTTTCCATCGGTAACCAGACCGGAGAGGGATGGTTCCTGACCGGGGAGATGCTGGAACTGATCCATAGCGGTGCAGGCAATATCGTGTGTACACAGCCGTTCGCCTGCCTCCCGAATCACGTGGTCGGAAAGGGCGTCATCAAGGAGCTGCGCCGTCTGTATCCGCAGTCCAATGTGGTTGCAATCGATTTTGACCCGGGCGCCAGTGAAGTGAATCAGCTGAACCGGATTAAACTCATGCTCTCCACGGCCAATAAAAATATGGAAGCGGATGCCGAAGAAAAACAGGAGGTCCCGAGTGAGGAAGCGGCAAAGCCTGTCGGCGCCGCTGCTATGAGTGGGATCTGACAGATTGCCCATCCAAGGATGCCCGTGCCTGACGGATGCATATTAGGGCAGCCCCTTTATAATTGAGGGGGCTGCCCGGATTCTTTTTTTTAAACAAAAAACACCTTCTTCGTGGACAAGCCGAATTTCGACCTATACGAAGAAGGTGTCTTTTTATAGAAATTATTGCCTGTTTCCGCTGCCTTCTCTTCTCTGCAGAAATAAAATTCCTCCGATCAGCCCGAAAATGATTCCGGCATATGCGCCTGCACATACAATATCCACCAGTACCAGGACAATACTTTTCTGCATCAGGGCTGACGCAGCAAGGCCGAGCAGGATCGTTCCCGCCGTCCAGCAAATAATATTTGCCGCAAGATAAAGCCCCGCCGCAGATTCTTCGTCCGCATGCCTCTCAATCAGAGTCCATAATCCTTTGTACATATATATCCCTCACAATCTGAACCAAATGTTTTTACTGTTGTCTCTATTGTAAGGAATCCCGGTAAAATTTATGCTTCCCGAAAAGATAAATTTCTGTAAAATATTTCAATATTTTCTATCTATAAATTGCAGTTTTTCGATTCTTCTATTGCTTTGCCGGCAATGTATCTAAGAACATCCTCCGGCTTCTCCGCGAGAAAGTCCGCGCCCGCCGCCGCCAGCTCTTCCCGTGAACCGTAGCCGTATAAGACTCCCAGTGAATGGACACCGGCCTCTTTTGCCCCCAGAATATCATAATCCCTATCCCCGATCATCAAAACCGTGCTTCGTTCCTCCACACCGGCTGCATCCAGGACATACTCAATGACTTCCGACTTCTTCGTCCGCCTTCCATCCATAAGGCTGCCGCCGATGAAATCGAAATACCTGCTGATCCCGAAATGTTCTGCAATCGTAACCGCAAATGCTTCCGGCTTCGAGGTTGCCATCATAACCTTCAGACCCGCACCCTTTAATTCCCGCAAAAGTTCCGATATGCCATCATAGACCTCATTTTCAAAAATCCCTTTATCCCGGTAATACTCCCGGTAATACTCCACCGCCCGGACACCTTCCTCATCGGAAAAACCACAGAATTTCTGAAACTGTTCCTTCAGAGGAGGTCCGATAAAACAGCGCAGCCTGGAAAAATCATCTACTTCCATTCCATATTTATTCAGTGCGTACTGTACCCCTGCCATAATTCCCGGCCCGGAATCCGTCAAAGTGCCATCCAGGTCAAACAAAACCGTCTTAATCTCCATTCTTCAGCCCTCCACTATGCGGGAACCCGCATTTCTGCTTCTAATTCTCTTTAGAAGCTTCTAATCTTATCCTCTTCATCATTCTGTGTATTAACGATGCTACGGATCACTACATAATACCCGTAGTCCTCATTCACTTTCACATATACTCTGTCATTCACTCTATGTCCCAGTATTGCTTTCCCGATCGGAGATTCGATACTAATCAGCCCGTTTATCGAACTGCCTCTCACTGACGTAACAAGCCGGTATGTTTCTATCTCGTCATCATCTTCGCAGTAAAGCTCCACCGTATTATTGATGCCGACTTCGTCCTCACGGGAAGTATCATCCACAATCACGGCAGTCTTCAGCATTCTCTCCAGATAACGGATACGGCTCTCGTTCTTATTCTTATCCTTCTTTGCAGCATGGTACTCAAAATTCTCACTCAGATCACCATGGGCCCGCGCTTCCTTTACGGCCTCGATAGCTTCCCGGCGCACGACCAGCTTCCGGTGCTCAATCTCCTCCTGGATCTTCTTCACATCACTTTTGGTTAATTTATCATACATTGGTATTTCAGTCCTCTTTAAAAAATTTAATAGATACCAGATCATTATACACTAAAATGCGTGGGGGTTAAACAAAATTTTTACTTTTGGGGAGAAGGGGCGCCTTTCCAACGCAGGGTGCGGGATGAGGAAGCACTGAAAAAGGACAGCCACTGCCCTTGAAGGCCTGCGGCTGTCCCTTTCCGGCGCGTCCCCGCCCGGTTCCACGGCAGGCGTCTCTACTTCACCAGTAAAGACCTCCCCGTCATTTCCTGCGGCTGCTCCATCCCCATCATTTCGATAAGTGTTGGTGCGATATCCGCCAGGCATCCGCCCTCTCTGAGGCTGTATGCCGGGTCTGCATTGACTAATATGAACGGCACCGGATTCGTCGTATGAGCAGTAAACGGCTCGCCTGTCTCCTGGTCAATCAGCTGTTCTGCATTTCCATGATCCGCACAGATAAACATCTGGCCATTGACTTCTTTGACGGCATCTACCGCTTTCCCAACACATTCATCCACTGCCTCAATCGCTTTCACGGCAGCGGCTTCAACTCCCGTGTGTCCTACCATATCCGGATTTGCAAAGTTAATGATGATCACATCGTATTTGCCGGATTTGATTGCATCCACCAGCTTATCACATACTTCATAAGCACTCATCTCCGGCTTCAGGTCATAGGTTGCAACCTTCGGAGATTTTACAAGAATTCTGTCTTCTCCCTCGTTTGGCTCCTCAACGCCGCCATTGAAGAAGAAGGTAACATGTGCATACTTTTCGGTCTCGGCAATACGCGCCTGCGTCATGTGGTTCTTTGCCAGGAACTCTCCGAATGTATTGGTGATTTCATCTTTTCCAAAGGCTACCAGTTTATTTCCAATTGTCACATCGTAGTCAGTGAAGCAAACGAATACTGTCTTAATGCGCGGGCCTCTGTCAAATCCCTCAAAGTTGTCATCACAGAATGTTCTTGTGATTTCTCTTGCACGGTCAGGACGGAAATTGAAGAAGATCACGGAATCGCTGTCTTTGATTGTTGCAACCGGAGCGCCATCCTTCATGACAACCGTCGGAAGCACGAATTCATCTGTTTTATCTGCATCATAAGAAGCCTGGATTCCTTCCGGACCCGACGCCGCAGTCTCTCCCTCTCCGTTTACAAGGGCTTTATAGGCCTTTTCCACTCTGTCCCAACGATTGTCTCTGTCCATTGCATAATAACGTCCCATCACGCTTGCAACTTCACCGACACCGATCTCTTTCATCTTTGCTTCCAACTGCTCTACATAGTCCTTGCCGGATGCGGGAGGTGTGTCACGTCCGTCCAGGAAACAGTGTACATATACTTTTTCGATACCCTGTTTCTTAGCAAGCTCCAGCAGACCGTAGATATGCTCATTGTGGCTGTGAACACCGCCGTCTGAGACAAGACCAAACATATGCAGGGCCGAGCCGCTCTTTTTTACATTCTCGCAAGCCGCAAGAAGCGCCTTGTTTTCAAAAAAATCCCCATCCTGGATTGCTTTTGTAATCTTAGTCAGATCCTGATATACAATTCTTCCTGCCCCCATGTTGAGGTGTCCTACTTCTGAATTTCCCATCTGGCCGTCCGGAAGGCCTACCGCCAGGCCGCTCGCATTTCCTTTCACAAAGGGGCACTCTGCCATCAGTTTATCCATTACAGGAGTTCTGCCCTCTGCCACCGCGTTACCGTTCGTATTATCATTTAATCCATATCCATCCAATATCATTAATACCGTTGGTTTTTTGCTCATATTATTCTCCTTCATTGTTATCTAATTACTGCATTCCGGAACCTATTGTACCTTGTTTCTCCGGATTTTGCAAATCTAATCTGTCATCCCCTTCAGCCAGGTCTCAAGCAGATGGATCCAGGACTGTACCGGTTCGCAGATCATACTGCCATCCGTCCGTGCGCTCGTCTGGTCCCCCAGGGAAAGCCCGTGCTCACCGGCAGGATACATATGAAACTCCGTGGACACCCCTGCCTTCCTGAGCGCCTGAACGAATAACAGCGCATTTTCAACCGGCACGGTCTCATCCGTAAATGTATGCCATATAAAACATGGAGGTGCAGCGGATGTCACCTGCTTCTCGATGGAAACCCTGTCCTTCAGTTCTTCATACCGGCTTCCCAGAAGGCTCTTGAAGCTGCCCTCATGGGCGTATTCTTCCTCTGAGGTGATCACTGGATAACACAAAATCATTCCACATGGTTTCAGTATCTCCGGAGTTGTACCCGACAATTCACAAAGAAACGGCTGATTCCAGAATACCCCCAGACTGGCGGCCAGA
>OBZW01000157.1_pt1 | contig 65662 bp, 68 predicted proteins | sample 1477021 | NCBI WGS metagenome assembly OBZW01 (sample SAMEA2580262, study PRJEB22360) | human gut metagenome | biome: human gut; feature: human-associated habitat; material: faeces | place: Denmark | collected 2008/2010
TGGGCGATAATTTTACCCCCCCACCCCCCAGCAGGCCCGTTCTTCACGCCCCTGCCAGTCGCTGATTATTTTCTTCTTCATTAGAAATTCTTAATCAGATTCAAATCTCTCTTATTCAATGCTTTCCGCATTGCTTCATTTTCTTTCCGTAATATTTCATTCTCTCTTTTCAGTTTCGCTACTTGTTGCTCCAGCTGCAGGATACGGTTGTCCATTGCCATATCTAAAATCTTTCTTCTCTTATCTACCATGCCAGCCTGTAGCTGCAAGGCACGATCTACTGCCTTTCGCACTTCCGGGTTCTTATAGAAAAATCCTCTGGACAGTCCGGTCTTTTGCATCAGTTTGGGAACGGTCACTTTATCCTCTTCTTCAATCATTTCCTGAATTGTCAGTTTTGCCCTCTGAATCTTCTCCACTCTCTGCTTATGGTTTACTTCCAGCATCTTGTCATATTTGCTCATACTCTTTCCCCCATCCTGCTAAATTCGCCCGAATCATCCGGCTCATCTCTGCTCTGATTTCTCTTGTTTCATCTGCGATGATCTGGAGACTCATCTTCCGGTAAAATTTCACATTCTTTACGGATGTATGCCCCAGTAGTTTTGCGATGGTCCAGTCATCCAGATGCAGTTCTGTTAAGCGGATACCATATACATGGCGGAACATATGCGTTCCAAATCCAAACAATTCTCCATGATCGTCCCGCAAATCTTTTTTCTGGATCAGATCCATCACCTTGTTTTGAACGGTATTGTACTGCATAGGTCTCTTGCTATTTTTCTCATCCACAAAAATGTAAACCGTATCTCCAAACATTTTTCTAGTATATTGGATTGCTTTTTCAATCAGCAGTTCCAGTTCTGCACTGATAGGCTTCACAAATGTAGTTGTTTTCATCTGCCGGATCTGGATCATAGGATGTCGGTCCTGCCGATACAGGCAGTCTGTCTGCAGAGTAAGGGTATCAGATATCCTTGTTCCTAACATCTGGTGGATGACCATAAGCCGCTCCATCTGCTCATCCAGTTCCGCAAGCGCTGCATTAAAACGAATCAGCTCACTGTCTGAATAAGATTTTATTTTCGGCTGCACCTGTCTGGGCAAGTCGCTGGCCAGGAATAAAATTTCTAAATGTGGATACCCATATAATTTTCCAATGGTTTCCAGCACTTCCCGGAGTCTTGTCAAATCCATTCGGTAATTATTCACGCCCTCCGCTTCCGTTGCAAGGTACGTCAGATATTCTTCCAGCAACTCCCGATTCAGTTCTTCTGCCGAATGGATATCGGGATATTTTTCTTTCAGATATTTGGATAATCTCCGGACGGCTGTCAGTTCTTTGATAATCGTTGCAATCGCTTCGTGATGTAAATGTTCATAAACTGCCTTTTTTGTTTCTTCCCGTAAGTCATCCTGGATAATCGCTGTAAAATTCAAAGTCTGTACATTTTTAATCGGATTCTTTTTATAGGCAATATCCAGATTCTCTAATTTCCAGATATCTTTCTCAATCTCATCCCGTTCCTCTTTGGCTTCTGTAAATTGATATGCCTTCCGCACATAAGTGATGAGGCTCGATGGCACTGTCTTTTCTTTCCCATATACACTGATTCCCTGCATGGTCAGTTTCTGCCCATGTTCCAGAAGCCAGCTTCGAATTTTTAACAGCCACTGTTCCCACCCCAGTTCCTGCAGGCTCTCTGCCCGGATGTGCTTATCCTTTACCATTCTGCAAAATCTCTGATAGATCACTCGTTCCTGTATCATCGTTGCCAAGGCACATTGTCGGCTTCGATTCTCAATAAAGGAACGGAATTCTTTTTGAATCCCTTTTGTTGGAAGCAATCCTAAATCAAAGCAATAGGATTCCTTTACCTTCTTTTTCTCTTTTTCCTCTGCTCTTACATAGCAGTCCAAATCGATTAGATACAATTTCTCATCCATGGAACTCTCCTTTCATCAGTTCCGCCGCAAAGCTGTGGGTTTCTTCCTGGAAATACGCTTCACTGGCTTTTTCCAGTTTCTTCGGCATATAGTCCACATACTGCCTAGTCATTTCTTCATATTCATGCCCCAAGTAATCTCGTACCGCTTGGATGGAAATACCATTATCATAATAAAGCGTAGCCAGGTTATGGCGGTAATCATGGGATCTGAATATATATTCTCCATCTGCAATCTGATTTTTCTCACAGTATTTCAACATTTGATATCGTAATGTAGCATACTGGAATGCTCCACCTTTTTTGCTTTTAAACAGATATTCTTCTGATCCGATCTGATATTTCTTTTTGTACACCTGCACCAGCTTATACAATGCTTCTGGAATGGGAATCCGCTTATACGTTTTCATTTTCACCTGATACACTTTCAGCCAGTAATCTCCATTCTTTTCTTCATAATCACCACCTGTCAGGGTACATACTTCGCTTCCCCGGATTCCTGTACACCATAAGTGCAGGAACATCAACCGCAGATGTTCCGGAAACTCTGCCAGTTTCGATAAAATTTCCGTATAGATTTTTTCCGGTACACTGCGGTCATGGTGGACATGCACTTCTTTCTGCAGATATCCTTTTACTACAAGAAAATTGTAAAACTGCAAAATCATAAAAATTCTCCCATTTGCTGTTTTTTCACGGATATCCTGCACCTGAACAGATTCCAGATATCTCTGAATTTTCTCCGCTTCCACTTCATAAATCGGATTTTCTTCTCCATTGAAGTGTGCCAGGAATATACGAAGTTCCAGCAACTTGATTCGGATGGTACTGATAGATAAATCTGTAATTCCAAACAGATACCGCAGATATTTTTGCAAAATCTTTTGATTTTCCAGGTTGGTCACCTCTTTAAAGGATACCGATTCCACAGGCTTACTTGGATTCATCCGTTCCCTTGAAAAATGGAAACGTTCCAAAAACCACACATTCGCTTGCCAATGAATTTCCGGCGCCTGTAAAAATAGGATTTTTCTGCTTATCTGCAGGATGCCAAACATAGTACTTCTCTTTTTCCCGCAAAATTCTTCCGAGAGTTCCTGTTCAAATTGCTGTTCTTTGGTCAGTGTCATGGTTTCAATATCAGCCACTTGATGTTTCGCACAGAATTGATAGAACCTTTGCAGTGCCAGCAGTTTCTCTTTTCTGTAACGACCTTTGTAGGTATGGATTATCTCTTTCAGTACTGTAAAAATCTGCATCTTCAAATTTCTTGGACACTCCAGGGTAAAATTCCACAGCAGTTCTTTTCCGTCTTTGCTTGCTAGAAAGGATTCCGCAATCTCAATCTCCGGATAATGGGTAAGGCACATCCACTGTTCCTGATACTCAGTAGTATAGTTTCTTCTCCCTACCAGTGTCTGCAGTTCTTCTTTCATCCGATGAATCACGATTTCATCAAATCCCCGCAGGCAGGTAATCGGTGCAAGAACGGTTTCGTTCCTTTCCAAATATTCTTCGTAGCGGATTCTTAGGGCTGCGTCCATCTCTGAAATATCTGTAATCCCCTCTTCTATCAGGAACTTCTTTACCCTTTTTCGTATGGTTCCATTTACTTCTGTGCAGGCACCCACCTGTTCACAGATTTTTTCTTCCAGTGCTTCCCGCTTTTCCTGCTGTTCATAAATATGTAATTGATAAGCGGGCATATTCTTCACCTCCTACAGGAGTTTCTCCACATCATAAAGGGCTGAATGTTTTGCATAATATTGGTCGCTGGCTTCCATAAGCTGGTCATCTACAATGTTCAGATATTTGATGGTTGTGTCGATGTGCTTATGTCCATATGCCTCACTGATCATTTCCAGTGGCCATCCGGCATCCCGCCTCATGTTTCCGAAGTATCTCCGTAACATATGGGGCGTCGTATGGATGCCTGTCTTTTTCTCCATCCGCTCCAGCATCCGGTAAACTGCATCCACCTGCAGTGCCTTTCCTTTTGTCTCTCCTTCGATGTTTACAAACAGCATCGGCTGGTGTTGCAGAAATTCCCGGTACTTGGACAGATAAAACAATAAAAACTGGAAGGTGGCATCACTGACTTTGGATCTTCGATATGCCGCATTCTTCGCCCTTGCCTTATTCTCATTGTCATCCCGGAAGAATACCCGGATGGTATGTCTTTCGTAATCAATATCTCTGGTATAATCTACCCCTAAGATCTCGCCGATCCGGTATCCGGTCTCTGCCAGCAGCATGATCAGAAGCTGGTCCCTGCAGTTGGTACACTGCTTCAAAAGTTCCAAAATCTCCTGATGCTCTGCCGGACGGACGTTTCGTTCTTCCTCTTTCAGATAGCCATTGAATGACCGGAACCGCAGCTTCCGTTTTACACCGATGGAATCATGGGTGGTAAAACTGTCATAATATAACACTTTCAGCCTTTCCATATCTGCTTCCAGTTCTAAAAAACAGAAAAACCTGAACACGTCTTTTAAGTACGCATTGCAGGTTTTATTGCTTGGCAGTTTCTCTTTCTTTTCATGCAAATGGTTTCCGGCTTTCAGCCAGTGGAGAAATCCCACATAATGTTCATACTGTTTCTGGAATTCCAGTTCTGCCACCTGGGACAGTTCCATCTCTTTCTCATCCAGATATTCCAGATAGAACCGGATGGATTTTGCCCTGCGGCCAACGGTATTCGGGGAACGGTTTGCTCGGATCAAATGCGTCAGATACTTGGACGGGAGCAGCACCATCTGCCAACTCTGATGATCCCGGATCAAGAAATATTCCTGTTTTCCTTCCCAGATATGTTCCACTGCATATCGTGCCATTTTGCTCACCGTCCTTTCCTCTAACGCTATACACATTATACCCACTTCATGTTCAAATAGCTATTCATCAATACCAACAATCCCTCCAAAAGTGCCCCCAAAACTGTACTAAACTTTTCCCTTAAAAGCGCCCAGAAAATAAGCATAAGCAACAAGGCTGGAAAGGGAATTTCGTCTATTACAAATAATATTCCACCCCTTTCCGGCTGCGGATAAAATCCTGCACCTCTCTCAACTCCTCTGCTATCCGGCAGGACGGAAGCGCACACATCACATCTTCGTGATACTTGCCGCCTTTTACCGCCCGAATATCTAAAATAGACACCACACAAGTATCAGTTTCTGTACGAATGGCTCTCCCAAATCCCTGGCGTAGTTTCTTCTGCATATCCGGCACAATGATGGACTGGATATAGGTTTCCAGGGAATCATAGGTTTCCTTCTCTGCCTCGCTGATGGGATCTGGTACTGCAAAAGGCAGTTTCACAATAATCAGCGAAGATACCATATCTCCCGGAAAGTCCACCCCTTCCCAGCAGGAGCCGGCTGCAAACAGCACCCCATTCTCCATGGTCTTGAACCGCAAAATTTCCTCCTGGGAGTGTCTCCATACTTTCACCATGGGAAATGGCAGGCTGTCTCTTAAAATCTGATACACACTTCCCATCAATGTATAAGAGGTAAACAGTACCAGCGTATGCCCGTAAGTAGAACAGATCAGAGAATGGATATGGTTTGCCACCATTACTGCCTCTTCCCTGCTCCCTCTCCTGCAATGTTCCAGCGTCTTTGGCAAGTATAACAGACAGTTCCTCTCATAAGAAAATGGGGACTCTGCCACATATTCCTGCACTCCTGCTCTTCCTTCCAGCCCGGTGATCTGCCGTGTGCGCAAAAAGCCTGCGCCTGCCTTTAGCGTTCCGCTGGTTAAGATGGCGGATATCCCTTCTTCCCGATCCCATAACATCTTCTGAAGCAATTCTGGGATTTCCCGGCTGGCTGCGCATAAAATGGGAAGCTGCTCTGTATCGAATTGCAGATAGCAGACATATTTTTCATCGCTGCTACAAAAACACTTCAGCACCTCTTTTGCATCCTCCAGTCGATTCCGTATCCACTTTGGAACACATTTTTCCAGCTTGTCCAAAAGAAATTCCAACATTTCTACTCCTTCCCACAGAGAAACCACACTATCTGTTGTATGACGGAATGTTTCCCGGATTCCTTTTCCAATTCGGTGTTCTGCACCAACAACATGCAATGCGTCACACATCACTGTCCGCAGGATTCTTGCCTCTTCTTTCTGATGCTCCCGTTCCAGATAATATGCTATTTCTCGGATATCATCCATGCACAGGTTTTTTCCAAACATCTGCCTTGCCGCTTCCGGTAACTTATGAGCTTCATCTACAATCAACGTCCGATAATCAGACAATAAAGGCTTGTATCCTTCTGCTCTGTGATACGCATCTGCCAGTAAATAATTATGATTACAGATTTGAATGAACACATCCTGTTTCCTGGATTCTTCCAGATATCTCTGATAGCGGCACATCTGCCTGCCCGGACATTCTCTTGGACAGAATTTCGGCACACAGACCAGCCTTCTGTCAAACCCGCTCAGATTCTTTACGCTATCCATATCATACTGTTTCCGCAAGGACAGTAGTGCTTCTTTTTGGGCAGCATTCTTCTGTTTATGGCGGATTGCTTCGATTCGTTGTTCCAGCCTATTGTCACAGACAAAGTGTTCTTTCCCTTTTCGCACCACTGCCCGAAGCGGAGACTGAATGATTCCTTGCTCCAGCAGCACCCTGGACAAAAAGGGAATATATTCCGTCAATATAGCTTTCTGCAATGCGATACTGGAGGTGGACACCACCACCGGACGATGTTCCAACGGATTTCCTCGCCCTGTCAGCATAGAATACTTCCGCAATAATACGCAGGCTACCAGATAAGCATAGGTCTTCCCAATCCCCACCCCTGCATCACACAAGGCAATCTGTTCTCCCAGCAGAGTATCCAGCATTTCATGGCATAGACGGATCTGCTCTTCCCGGACTGCCAGTCCCTGTTCCGGAAATAGCACCCGGAAGATCTTCTCCACTTCCTGATGCGCTCTTTTTTGATATTCAACTTTATAAAACATAGTACTTCTTTCCGCATGGCGTTAATACCACAAGAATACGGCTGTGGCACTTTCCCACAGCCGCATGTATCTGATATCAACGACACACTCTTTTTTGATTTCTTATCGTTTTTTCTTTTCTTTAGCACCGTATTTGTCCTCGACTCCCCGGCTGCCATACCACATCTATGGTAGGGAACATCACAGGCGGATGCTTCGCTTCGCACCGCTCACAGATTTCCTGAAAGTCTTGCTGATTACAACTTAGAGTCCATCCTCTTCTTTTTTGAGAAGAATTTCGTATCATTATCCCCCTCCGATGATCCTGGCGAAAGACCTGCAAAAGTCCATTCACAGCTATAAGGAGTCGCTCAGAATGAGAACAGGCACTGACAGTTTTCTCACGAACTGATTCGCCATAGTCTTTGTACAGACCTTTCCATAACAATCCTGCAGTGCTTGTTCCCATCCGTCCTGGCGCTTATGCTGTCACGCTTCTATCTTTGGGAACGTACCTGTAATGCTGGTATGTGGTTGTCAAGGAACGAGGGGCAATTACCCCTTTCATATATAGAGCCGATGAGATACCCCATTTTTCTTCACTTCTTCAAAACTTTTTTAATTTTTTTCTTCAATCGCTCAATCCGTGTATAAATGGTCTTTTCCGCTAGTCCCATCTGGCCTGCAATCTCACGAACAGAAAATCCCCACATCTTCAGAAGTAAAATCTGCAGTGTTTTCTTATCCGACTCCAAAAGAACCTGTAATAGCTGCTCATTCTCCACACTGTCAAGTAACTGTTGAATATTAAGCACCACTGAAGATGGTTCTTCCAATTCCCTGGTGTATAATTCTTCTTGACTAGAAGAAAAATGTTCCCAGAATCTCCGCTCCGCATTAAAATCCTGCCAGTCTAATTCACGAAGTCTTTGGATCACCTCTTCACTGACACCGGATTTTCGCAAAATCCGTTCCTCCTGCTCCTTCCACTGTTTCCATTTATATTCTTCTTTTGCTTTATGAAATGTCACCTTTCTTTTCCTCCGATCTGAATTTTTTTGAAATCAAATCGGAGCGGCGGTGATCTTGCATTCTCACACGAGAAAGGTCGTGCTAACTGAAATTTTGTCCACAAAAAGAAAGATGCCGCAATCCTGTTTCGAATTGCGACACCACCAAACGCTGCATATGAAGTTAGTTTTTCCTCTTTTGTAACTCTTTCCGGCACATATACTGCTCCTTTATGTCATGGAACGAAGCCCATTCTTTACATAAAGAAGTAGTATACAAGACGAATCTGTCATCAGACTGTCAGCTTTCTGTCAAATAAATGTCAGTTTTCCTGTCATTTCTTTTCTATTACAGTTACAACCAAATCTCACCATATAAAAAGCAGGCTCCATTTTCAGAAACCCGCCTTCTATGATTCCTTATATACTTTTAAACAATATCCAACCTCTTTTACACTGCTGATTATATGCTCTGCATTTACATCTACTTTTTTCAATTTCTGTTTCAGTCGATGTACCATGCAGTAAATAATATTTGTAATATCCCCATGTGGGTACTCCTGCCATACCAGTTGATAGATCTGACTGTATGTATATACTCTTCCCGGCGTATTTGCTAACAGATACAGAAAATCAAACTCCCTTTTTACAACAGGGATTCTTTTATGCTCCCATTCTACTGTTCTTTGAAGTGGAAGGATTTTCAGTTTTCCTACCATAACAGGGATTTCTTCTTTTCTTTCCGATTTCCATTCTGTATAGCGGCGAATCAATGCATACGACTGCAGACTGACTTCTTCCGCTGTATACGGTTGTGTCAATACCACATCTGCCCCCAAGTAAATGATTTTATTTCGCATTTCAGAATGATCCGGTAATAAAACAATCATAGGTGTTATCACCAGCTTTCGGATTGCTTCTACAAGTTGGCATACTATTTCCAGTTCTCGTTTTACTGCAATTAAAATCAAATGATAAGAGAAAACTGTCAGGTTGGAAAGGGCATCCTGGATACTTTTCATTTGATAAAACTCTGCTTGTTGTTCCAACAAAATCAAACTTTCCCATGTCATTTCTCCTTCATCAGCAATTACTATAATTCTGTTTTTCTTCACACCCCCATCTCTCTGTTTCTCATATTACAATTCCTCCACATGACTTTCTGTATAATGATAAAAATAGTTTTCATTTTTTAATAACGCCAGAAAAAATATTTGCTGCACTTCACATGAATTATTGCTTCATCCGGTATAAAATGAGTTTCATCAAAGACCTATCCTCATTTACTTACAAGTCCCGCAATTGATGTTCCATAAGCCAATAAACATTTCCATATCGAAAAAGTCTTTGATATATATACGAATAGTTAAATCTTTCCTTGTCTGCATTTGAATTTAACACCTATATATGTATTCTTCATATTCTCCCAGAACTATTTTTAAAGCGGTATTGTAATATCTACATTTTACATCATAAACCGATTTTCCCACGGACACAAAAAATCTTTTTCCTGCTCCAGAATTGAGTGACCTATAGTTTTTTTGCTTTATCATCCCATTTTTACAGTGCCTTTATCACAATTTCAGAAGAATGCACACCCATTTTTCGGATACAGCATAATTTTTCAACAGAATTATATTTTTGTTCTAAATTCTGGATAAAACAAAACTTTTGTCTTTTAAGACAATTATAAGTACTTGTGGGAAGCATCAAATACTCTATTGGTGCCTAATTCCCGTTTCCGATTAAAAACTTCAAATTATTCCAAAAAGATTTGTACAATTCGTAACACCGTGGATTTTTTTAAGTTTTTATATATCCCCTTGTAAAACTATTTTTTTCATTTTTCCCAAGTTATAAGCTGCTTAGAATATAATGGGCATTCTACCAAACTTAACGTTTTAACGTATGTACTGCAAAAAAGGTCTATATATTCTTCCAAGGTTATAATCGAATTTTCGTAGTATAAACTCATTGAACTCATTTCCACTTACTACACATTCGTTCCTAAATTTTAATTCTTCCACATGATTTTCTGCATAATGATAAAAAATAGTTTCCATCTCTTTACAAGACCTAAAGAAATATTTATTGCCTTTTAAAAAGAAGTAATTAAAATCCTTTTTAACCATTAATCTGATAAATTTATACTTGTATCCGCAATAGATGCCATTTCTAAATCATGCGTTATGATAATACAAATTTTATCTGCAAAAATCAAATGAATCGACTCTTTCAGTAACCCACTAGTTTTAGTAGCCAAATTTGATGTGACTTGATCAAAAAACATTACATCAGGATTTTTTACAATCATTCTAGTACTACAGCGAACTTTCAATAGTTATCTTAAATTGTCCCCTATAACTGATATAATAAAAGGGGGTGGATATTATGATGACAAACACAACATATGATCCACGATTATTAGAACAGTGGGCGATCGATCCTAGCAGTACACAGGATATCGGAAGGCTCTTAGAGACATACCTGCACCAATACGATTGTGCCTTTTTCTCTAAAAAACAGAGAAGCCATTTCGCAGCTTTTGTTAAGGGATTACTCAGTCCTTTAGACCGTAAATCTATTGAACCCATCGCCTTGCATTTATTAGATGAGAAATCTGTCCAGCCCATGCAACAGTTCTTTACATGTGCTCCGCTGGATGAGCCGGCAATCCTTGACATCTGCCAGCAGCTTCTGGCAGCCCAACTGAACCATGAGGGTGCCATGTTGTCTGTTGATGATACCAGCTTCATAAAAAAAGGAATACATTCTATTGGAGTAAAACGACAATACTGCGGCAGGCTGGGCAAACGGGAAAACTGTCAGGTTGGGGGATTCCTTTCTTATGCCGGTGACTCCGGTTACGGCCTGGTGGACTATGACCTTTATATCCCCCAGGCATGGTTCCAGGATTCCCACCAGCCCCTGCGTGCCAAATGCCGTTTTCCATAGGGCAGGACCTTCCTTACAAAAAATCAGATTACACAGGATCTTCTCAACCGTGCCTTTCAGACAGGACGGTTTCGGGTCCGATGGGTCGGATGCGATGCCGCATATGGCTGTGACCATGCATTCCTGGATAGCTTACATCTGCCAGATGGAGTATGGTATTTTGCGGCAACCAATACAAAGGAGCAGATTTTCCTGGAACCTCCACGTATCATAAGCTCAGAACCGGACAGAGGCCGTGGCCGACTAAAGAAATACCCTGTGTGATCCGGCCATCCGGTCAGTGTGCGAAGCCTGGCAGAAGCAGCGGATCTCCCATGGGAACCGGTAACTCTTACGGAAGGCTCCAAAAAACCAATCAAGCGCAGAGGTTTATCATTCGTGTCGTGTCCTGCCGCAAGGATGGGAACCGGAATTACGTAAAACCAGGGGAAGCTGTCTGGTTATATGCCCGCAGATACGAGGATGGGACCATCAAATATTTTGTATCCAATGCACCGGATCATATCTCGTATACCTAGCTGGATCGGGCAGCAACGCTGCGTTGGCCGATTGAACAATGCTTTGAAAAATGCGGAGGATGGCTAAAAAAGGAATTCCGCTGACGATGCCTATGGTCGTCAGGTTATTGTATAGCATGATAGAGTTCACATCTTCCTGCATGCAGAGGATCATCTGCTATTATATAAAAAGGAATCATTGTGCTTATCTGTCGCATCGTAAAAAGAAACTTAGTTGTTCGCTGTAGTACTAGCTATACTCGAACTGCTTCCTTTATTTTCAGAATTTTCGAACCGTTAAACAAAGACTTTATACCCTCTTATAGACAATCGGAACGTCATATCCAAATGTTCTTTTTCCATTCACTTCCATACTTTCGAATACTTCCAAACACGTATCCGAAAACTTTTCCCATAGTTTAAATATCATAACGGGTGAGAACTGACTAGTACTGCCTCCCTCCCAGACACCGTTTCTCTCATAATATAGTGCAGGAGTAAATTTTTTGGATTTTTTTAATTCAATATATTCCACCTCTTTCATAAATTCATATGAAAACGTGTTCTTATCTTCCCCATTTGGAATTTCATAGGATGAAAGTAAAATTCTATCTTCTTTCTCTGTAATCAAGAAAAGATGCGGTGACGCATGACGCTTTCCTTCATTTTCATAATAACTTTCTTCTACAATAAACATGCCCTTAAAATCAGCAGGAAGATTTTTAATTTTATCATTGCAAACCGTATTTACGTGCTGTGCATAAGGGTATGTCTTTCCTGCCTTTTTCATTGCATCAAATTGCTCCTTATTGTCAAATCGTCCTGTTATCAGTTTTACAAATTCTTCTATTTTCGTCATAGCTTACCTCCAAAATATATCACAATCTCTTGGAATCTTCGGCCCAGCAAAATCGAGGCCTGCTAATTCAATTTCTAGTTACACCCACAATTCAATGGTGGTTTATTATCAGCTCTCCTAAGGTTACTGTTACTGCTCGTCCTAAAAGACGGATATCACAAGCACATAGGATCCTTTTTTATTGCCCCCACACACCTCTGCTTATTCCATTCTCCCCAACATAGCTAGGGGATTAGACTTTTCATTAACGAAAGACTATCGATATTATATCCTGCAAAAATAACAATATTTTGATAATCTAATCCATTTTTCTTAAAACTGGGGGATACATCCCTACCCACAGATTTCTCCAAAATTTATACGTAAAAATTGACAATCCTTAATTATAAGATAAATTATTTCTGGTCGATTACGGACTGAATCTGTTTCATCAGCTGATCGTAGTTTGCTTGATCGTCAATTCCGCCCATCAAAGGCTCGCCAACGATATTTCCGTCTTTATCAACAAGAACTGTTGTAGGGAATGCCATAATGTTGCCGGCGTATTTTCCAACTGTTGAATCAGAATCGAAAGTCAGATTCTTGTAGGAAGCACCTTGAGCTTTTAAGATTTCTTTCGCTTCTTTGATTCCATCCTGATTGTCATCTAAAGTGTCTGTATTGATACCAACAACTTCGCCACCCATTTTCTTGAGTGTTTCGTTTAATTCATTCAGTTTAGAAAGCTCTCCAACGCATGGCTTGCACCCACTGAACCAGAAGTTTACAACTGTAACTTTGTTATTAGTGAAAAGGCTGTCATCTACATCATTTCCATCCAAATCTTTTCCTTTGAACCTGTGAAACACACTTGCGGATTCATCTAATTTGGAGGAAGCACTGTCAGAGGAATCAGATGCAGCAATCTCTTTCTCAAGCTTTGCAATTTCTTCTTCGATGCCGCGGATCGTCTCAATGTCTTTGCTCAGAGTTTCATACTCTTCTTCTGAGAAGGAATCTTTATTAGATTCAACTGTACTTGCAAGGACGTCTGCATAGTTTTCACTCATGGCATCACCGGCAGTATTCTTGCTCATAAAACCAAATACTTTGTCCCAAGCGTCTTTGTGATCAGCAAAAAGCTGATTTTCCTGCTGGTAAAGGTCGTTCAGTTCATCTGTGCTTCCGGCATCTACAGAGGAAGTGGATTCCTGTTTCTTATTGTTTGTTGAGGAGGAAGCGCTTCCGCAGCCTGTGAAAGCAAGAAGTACGGAAATGGCAAGTGATGCAGCGATTACCTTTTTTAATTTCATTGAGTTTGTTTTGATTGATTTGTTTTTCATAATTTTAAAGCTCCTTTTGAATTTCATTTTATTGATTTTATCTTAGTTTATTGTCAGCCTGTTTCTTGTTTGAAAATCCGTAATGATAGCAGATTGCATCAGTCGGGCAGGCTTTCATACATTCTCCGCAGCGAATACACTCCGGATGGTTCGGTGTGTCTACTACATTGACATCCATTTTGCAAACACGGCTACACTTCTGGCAGCCAACACATTTCTCGTGATCCACCTGAATCTTAAGAAAAGATACTCTGTTAAACAGAGAATAGATGGCACCGAGTGGGCAGATCCATTTACAGAATGGACGGTAAAGCAAGATGCTTAAGATGATAAAAAGCACAAGGATTGTGAACTTAAATGTAAACAGATGTCCGAGTGCAGAACGGATTCCTGAGTTGGCAAGTGACAGAGGAATTGCGCCTTCAAGTACGCCCTGTGGGCAAATGTATTTACAGAAGAAAGGATCTCCCATACCAAGTGAATTGGTTACAAATGCCGGAAGCAGTATAACAAAGACGACCAGAATCACGTATTTCAGATACCGTATGGGTTTCAACTTTGCGGTGGAAAATTTCTTACCCGGAATCTTATGCAGCAAATCCTGAAACCATCCAAACGGACAAAGGAAACCGCAGATAAATCGTCCTAACAGAACTCCTAACAGGATGAAAAATCCGGTGATGTAGTAGGTGAACTTGAATTTTGAGGAACCAACTACAGCCTGGAAAGCTCCAATCGGACAGGCACCTGTGGCGGCCGGACAAGAGTAGCAGTTCAGTCCGGGTACACACATTGTCTTTACATTTCCCTGATAAATTTTTCCTTTCCATAGATTCGGAATGTGAATGTTTGTAAGCAGTGTTGCAGCGGCCTGAATCCATCCGCGGAAACGGACGAAAATGTTTTTGTTTGATTTTATTTTCTTATCCAATTCCGACACACTCCATACATAATTTTATTGCTTTGCTGAGTACTACAGCGGCTTCGCCGCGGAAAATTCCGCCAAAGAAAAGAACCAGACCGGCTGTAAGTAAAAGAATCTGTGATGCTTTTTCAGATTTCATAAAATACTCCTTTCAATGTTCAAAGTCAGTTTATTGACTTTTCGATGTTGGCATTATACAATAGGAGGTGTAAAATTTCTGTTAAGAAGATGGAGAAAAATAAAGTGAGATTATTAGTCGTTGAAGATGAGAAGAAATTATGTGACATGATCGCGAAAAGTCTGCACCAGACCGGCTATGAGGTGGATGTGTGCAATGACGGAGAAGAAGCATTGGATATGATTTATGCTGAAATGTATGATCTGATCGTGCTTGATCTTAATCTTCCTGGGGTGGATGGGATGGAGATTCTTCGGGAACTTCGTAAAGAAGATGAAGAGACAAAGGTATTGATCTTGTCTGCGAGAAGTCAGATTGCAGATAAAGTTGAAGGGTTGGATGTAGGTGCGAATGATTATATGGAAAAACCATTTCATTTGCAGGAACTCGAGGCACGCGTGAGAAGTCTGACGAGACGAAAATTCATACAGAAAAATGTCTGCCTGGAATGCAACGGCATTCGGTTTGATATAAGAGAACGAGTGGCGTATGCAGAAGAGAATCCGGTTGCGTTGACGAGAAAAGAAAATGGGATTCTAGAGTATCTTCTTCTGAATCAGGGCCGGCCGGTCAGCCAGGAAGAGTTGATTGAGCATGTTTGGGATTCTTCTGTGGATAGTTTTAGCGGCTCTATTCGTGTGCATATGTCTTCCCTGAGGAGAAAACTCAAGGCGGGACTTGGCTATGATCCGATCGTAAATAGGATTGGCGAGGGTTATAAGATAGGAGGAGATGGCAAAGCATGAGAAAATTATCACTCCAGTGGAGACTGACAATCCTTACTACAGTGTTGATCACAGTATTGTGCGGATGCCTTACATTTTTCTTATATAAGAATGGAGTCTATTATATCGATACACTTCAGGAAACAGTTACAGATCAGGGAAAAACACCGGAAGCACTATACATTGAGATTCCGGATAATGAGTGGGACAATTTTGCATCACAATTTGCTACGGAGGTGTATAATTCGAAATCCGATTATAGAAACAGAAGTCTACTGATCACAGGTGTTGTAGCGTTACTTGGTGGAGCGGTGACATATTTTATTAGTGGTCGTGCATTAAAACCGCTCAGAGAGTTTTCTGAGACAGTTGAAAAAGTACAGGCACAGAACCTGACGGATTATACGATCGAAGAGAATAAGATTGCAGAGTTGGACATACTTCGTACGTCTTATAATAAGATGCTTTTGCGACTGTCGGAATCGTTCGAGACACAGCGCCAGTTTACCGGGAATGCAGCGCATGAGCTGCGGACTCCTTTGGCATTAATTCAAGCACAACTGGACCTCTATCATGCGTCAGAAAATCTGGAGAATGGGGAAGCGGCGCAAGAGACGATCCAGATGGTGACAGAGCAGAACGAGCGTCTCAGCAAGTTGGTCAGAACACTTCTGGATATGAGTGAGTTACAGACAGTAGCGCGCAATGACAAGATCGAACTTTGCGGACTAATCGAGGAAGTGCTGGCAGATCTGGAACCGTTGGCACAGGAAAAAGGTGTTGCACTGATACAGAAATCGCAGAGTACAGTAGATGAGAAAGAAGAGAATGCAGGCGAGGGTCTGATGCTGACAGGAAGTGATATACTGATCTATCGGATGCTTTATAACCTTGTTGAAAATGCGATTAAATACAACCATGCAGATGGAAAAGTTACGGTATCGGCAGAACGAAAGAGGAAAGAAGTTGTTCTGACGATTGCAGATACAGGAAATGGAATCGATGAGACATTCCGAGAGCAGATCTTTGAACCATTCTTCCGGGTGGATAAGTCAAGAAGCCGAAAAATTGGCGGTGTAGGTCTTGGACTTGCAATGGTACGCGAGATCGTGCGGGCGCATGACGGGAAGATTGAGGTTCATGGAAATGAGCAGGGCGGAACGACATTTGAAGTGAAAATGAGTATAGAAAGACTAACTATTAAAAGTCAAATCTAAAATGAAAGCTTTTTGAATGAATTGCAGAAATGCATTTCAGATATATTTGAACCTTGAAAACTGTATGACAACAAGAGCATCTTTATAGGTGCTCTAAAAGGAGATATTTACAGAAAAAAATTAAGCAGTTGGCAGATATGCTTTTCCTGATTTCTCCATTGCAAAAATCAATCGCACAAGCTTCTTAGCGGCATGGGATATGGCAACATTATAATGCTTGCCTTCCGAGCGTTTCTTTTCAAGATATGCACCAAAAGATTTATCCCAGTGACAGACATATTTTGTGGCATTGTAAAGGGCATACCGGAGGTATCTGGAACCTCGTTTCTCCATATGGGAATAACAGTTGTCTAACTGTCCGGATTGATAAGTGGAGGGAGACATTCCTGCATATGCGAATATCTTATCTGCGGAATCAAAACGAGAGAAATCCCCAATCTCAGCGATGATCATTGCGCCCATCCGGTAACTGATACCGGGAATGGTAAAGATTGGCGATTGGATTTCTTTATCCATGATTCGTTTGATGGCTGCTTCAATCTCGTCAATCTCAATCGCTAATTCCCGAATAAGTTTTATGGTGTGCTTTAGTTCCAAAGACTTGGCAGGCATATGAGAACCGATAGAACTTCTTGCAGCGTCACGAAACATGACAGCAGTATCTTTTCCATATCTGCCTTTCGAACTATCAAAGAGTAGGTTGGAAAGCCTTGTGAGATGTGCATTTGCAACAGCATCTGCACTTGGAAATTCACAAAGCAAAGCATAGACGGATGCCATATGAAGCGTAGGAACAAGTCTTTCCAGCTCCGGGAAAAGAATACAGACAAGTCTTGAAACAGAACTTTTCAATTTTGCCCGTTCTTTGACCTTATCAAAACGATAACGGGTTAGTGACTTTAATTCCTCATTGTGGTAAGATGTATCTGAGTAGAGCCGATTATCCCATAAGTATTCAATCAAATCTGCCCTTGTACAGATGACTCCGTCATGCTCAAAAAGATAATACATGATCCGCAATTCATTTTTTGTAAGCTCTGCCTGTTTTCCCCCTGCCTCTATAGTTCCTGTCTCCAACCACAGAGATATTCCCTCATGAGTAAGGTATCTACTCTGTTTCTTTTCCAATCTGTTCTATCGTAAAGGAAGCAAAAATATTCTCAAAATGCTTTATTTCTATATTTATATCCAGCAACAAGTCAACAAGAGTTTTTATCGCAAGAAACTCCTATACTTTTACATTTAACTTTTTTGATCTTTGTGAGAAAATATTTTCAAATTCAGTGGCCATATTCTCTTGTATTCTTGAATATATATATTTATTGCTTTCATATTTTCTCATCCTCTGCACACCATTCAAATTTATTTACAAATCAATCTTTCTTCTGATCTATCAAATCATAACTCAGATCCAAAAAATCCAATATCTTTGCTTCGCTCACCCTTCCATCCAACAACATTGTAATCCAGTACTTTTTATTCATATGATATCCCGGAAGAAAACCATAAGTCTGTGTCAGAAGTCCAACCATATCCGGTTCGCACTTCACATTGATGACATCTACCATGCTCTCTTCTTCTAATCCCAACCTAGATTTTTCAACCTGCATCAGCACTGCATACCACTTTCCATTTTTATGCCGAAGCACTGCACTTTTCGGTGATGTTTCCCAGAGATACTCTGGAACTGTTCCATATTGGTTTTTTACATATTCAAAAATCTCTTCTCGTTTCAAATATTCCACTCCCTGATTACTCTATTTTATCAATCTCATGATTGTACTTTTTGTATTTATCAACAGGCAGGACATTAGCCCTGCCCACCTTTTCTATTATAGCATTGTTCCTCTGCTCCTACAATGCAATCCATTCTTTGATTTTTTCTCATTTTTTAATAAGTAACCAGTCCATATCCCAAAATGGACTGGGAATTCACTGTATAACTATTCTGCTTTACTGCATCTCCACTATTTCCTTCAATCGTATGTACCGTAGTTCCATCACAGCTTTCCACGATTCCTACATGGTCACTGGCTCCATCCTGATTCCAGTCAAAAAAGATGAGGCTTCCTGGTGTCGGAACACTTCCACCACCTTGCCATTTTCTCTTTGCCTGAAACAAAGCCACACCGTCCGTACAAACAGAAAACTTTGGCACTACTTCCTTTTGAATAAGTCCTGACTGATCCGCACACCAGCTGACAAAACAGGCACACCATTCTTCCCGACTGTCAAATCCATACCATGACCAGAACTTCTGGCCGCCTTCGTTCCCCAACTGGCTTTTCGCAATGGTCACAAGCTGCCCATTTCCAAAAAGTCCGGCAAACAATCCCCCGCCGGAATAATATCGAAGCACATGGGGTACATACTCCGGATCGCCATACCTTGGCCATCCATGGGCGGCTGCCTGTTCCTGGGAAAACTGCAGTGCATTGGCTTCACTATAGCCCCCATGTTTTCGGATTGCCCATGTGATGTACCCATTCCCGTAATTATAGCCTTGTAAACTAAGTTTTAACTTGTCCATATCCTGTGGGCTTTTACATCCGGCTTCCCGGACACAATCTGCATAATACTGTACGCCTACCTTGATGGAATAGTCTGCATCCTGAATTGCACCAGGCGTATTAGGATACTGGGTATTATACGGACACTCGCTGGCCTGCATGGGATCGGTTCCTCTCCCGCCGCTTTCCTGCATCATGATTGCCTGGATGACCGATACATATTCCGGGATTCCAAATTCACTGGCATACCGCTGGATCACTGGGGTATGGGCCAGGACTTCCGCACTCAGCGGCTCGCTGCTCTGGGAACTCCCGATAAACGAAGCGCCGCCAATGATTCCTACAATAAGGATCAAGATCACAAATACCATACCACCGCCTGCCATCAATGCTGCAAAAGCTGCCTTTACCGCATGGGCGGCAGCTTCCGCCATAGCTTTCAGCCCCCTGGCAGTTGTTTTTGCCGCCTTGGCGCTTTGTCTTGCTGCCTGGGCAGAACGCATGGCAGCCCGTTTTGCTTCCCTTGCCGCCCTCATAGATGTTAGAGCCTGCTTTTTTTGTAAGATTGCCTGGGTTTTCACCTTCTTGGAAGAAACCGGGGACGCTTTCACCATGCGGGGCGCTGTTTTTACTGCCCGGTTTCCGGCTTCCTTGATCGTTTTCTCCGCTTCCGGTTTGACCTTGATGCTCCGTCCGGCTCCTGTGCGCCCTTTCTTTGCTCTTGCCTGTCCTGTCTGGGCAGATGTTCCGCCGTTTCCTGTTTCCCCGTCCAAAGGGGCGGTAACAGCTTCTCTCTGCTTTTGTCTTTGTTCTTTTAACTTTTCATAGGTTTTCACTGCCAGCTTCTTTCCGCCACGATAGGCTGCAAAAGCGCTTTCTTTCCCAGCCCGCTGTTCCACTCGTTCTATCCGGTTTCCAGCATATTCTACCGGGGATTCCTCTCCCGTTTCTCTTCCGATCTTATCTGCCATGATGCTGGTCTTTTCTTTTGTCTCCAGCATCGCAGAACGCACCAGTTCTTTCGGAAGCCGGGAGGCAGGATTGCGGATCTTTGGACTTTGATCCCGCACTTTTTCTTTGATATCTTTCAATCACACACCTCCCATCTTCTGTACTTTCTAACGTTCCCTTCCCCGCTTTTTTGATTTCTTCTGCTGACTCTCCAGCTGTTCCAATTCCCTTACCGCTTCCTGCACCAGCGGATGATTGGCATAGTAGGGAACATAGGATAGTAACTCTTTTCCCTTCTCCCCGGTAGCCAATGGATATTCTCCCTCGTTATACAGAGGATCCTCTGCATGGTGCAGAGAAAATTCCAAAGACGGAAGCATCTGAGGGGAACGTTTGCAAAATCTCTGGTAATGCCGGAAGGCTTCTTTTAAAGACGTACATTCGATACACTCCCCCATCCCATGAAACTCCCCGCACTCCGCTGCAAGAAAGGTAATGGTTGTTTCTTCTTTCATGGATTTCACCTCCCTTTGAAAAACTTCTCTTTATCGAACCGCAGACTTCTGTTTTTCTTCTTTACCAAACTTCAAAGGGTGTGGTTCCTGTCTCAGTTTCTGCAGGGTATCCTTCACAGACGGTTGTTTTCCTTCTCTTGCTTCCAGCTTCCCTATCTGCTGTTGCAATCGCTCCGTTTTCTGTTCCAGCTTATGGATACTCTGCATGGATTGGAATAACACCTTCTGGGTTTGAAAGATGATTCCCTGTTCGGGATTGCGTTCTGTGAGCTTTCGCACCTCTTTTCCACCCGCTTCCAGAAATGCATTCCGCAGATGCCCTTTGGCAACATGCAGTTCTTCCACCATGCTCCCCAGACGGTCAATCTTCTGATCCACCGACAGCATCACCGTATGCAGAGACGATTGGATTTTTTGCAATCCCTGCGTAAGGTGCATTCCCTTTACCGCACAGGCAAGGGCATCTTTTCCCTTTTCTTTAAAGTCTACAACTGCCTGTTCTGCCCGTTCCACAAACTTTCTTTTCCATTCTCCCACCTGAAAACGAAGTGTTTTCACCTGATGTTCCGCCTTCTGGATTGTGTTCACCGCAAAGAGTTTGACCTTGCTTTCCTGCATCACACCCAGTTGCTTCTTCACCTCTCCCAATTCCTTTAGGACAGTTCCCAGCTGCATTTCCATAGAATCAATATAGTCTGCCATACGGAGCACATCCCCTTTTTCCTGCTCCATGCCCTGTTGTTCCAAAAGTTCCAGCAATGCCCGGATACTGCCCTGCTCCCGAAGCGGTTCTCTCGTTTCCTGGATTTCCACTGTTTGTCCTTCTTCCATTTACATTCCCTCCTTCCCAAAAGGATGCTGCCGAAGAAATTCCAGCAACACCCTAAAAAATCTCTTTTCGACTAACACTCTCCCGGTTTCGTTGTCATCAAGCGGTACAGCTTCGTATTCTTCGGGAAGCTGTTCTCAAATGGCACCAGATTCCCGGAACACCGGATCAGTCCCTTTCCTGCACCTACATTGGTGATATAGGATAACTGGTTCTCGGAAATGTTCAAAAGGGACGCCAGTTCATCCCGATCTGTGGTTGCCTGATTCAAAAGGATCAAAAACTCACTGTTTGCCAGCATCAGCCTTGCCGTATCGGATTTTAACAGTTCTTCTACGTTCTGCGTTAAACCTGTGACAAATCCCTGGTATTTACGAATTCTCTTGTAGAGGCGGTAGAAAAAGTCAGCGCTATATTGGTACCGGAACAATAGATAAAACTCATCGGCAAAGATCCAGGTAGTCTTTCCTTTCTTCCAGTTCTGGATCACACGGTTGAAAATACTGTCCAAAGTAACCAGCATCCCCAGGGGCATGAGCTGCTCTCCCAGTTCCCGGATATCATAGGCAATGATACGGTTCTTCGTATCCACATTGGTTTTCTGTGCAAAGGTATTGAGACTTCCATTGATAAACAGTTCCGAAGACAATGCAAGCCCTCTGGCCTCCTCTTCCGGCTGGAGCATGAACTGTCGGTACAAGTCTTTCAAGGTCGGCGCTTCGCTCTGGTAACCGCTCCGGATATATTCCCGGTACACATCTGCGGTACAGCGGTCCAGAATGGATTTCTCCTTTGCCGACAGATTGCCAGCCCCCACTAACTGTTCAAACAAAGACAGGATAAATTCCGACTTTTCAATCAGCGGATTCTTATCGTTTCCATAGGCAGAATCCATATCCAGTGCATTCAGATGGGTGTTGGATGTGGCGGAAATTGTAATCACTTCTCCATTCAGTGCTTCTACCAAAGAACCGAACTCGGACTCCGGGTCTAAGATGAGAATGTCATCTTCCGTAGACAGGGCAAGATCCACAATCTCTTCTTTTGCCGAGAAACTTTTTCCCGAACCGCTGACACCCAGACGGAAGGAGTTTCCATTCAATAACTTCCTTCGGTCTGCCACCAGCATATTTTTGCTCACCGCATTCTGCCCATAATAAATCCCACCCGGCTGCATGATCTCCTGGGTATGAAATGGGATCAACACTGCGGTAGATTCTGTAGTCAGGGTACGAAGGGCATTGATCTTGCGGATGCCATAAGGCAGTACCGTATTGAGTCCATCCACTTGCTGCCACTTCAAGGTTGCCATCTGGCACAAATGCTTTCTTGCCACGGATAAGATGCTCTCTGTATCCGAATCCAACTGTTTCTTGCTGCCTGCCATATGCACCATGGTAAGGATGCCGAACATCATCCGCTGATCCCTGGTGGTCAGGTCATCCAGCATCTCTTTGGTCTCTTTCCTCTGCAGTTCCATATCATAGGGCACAATGGCAGAAAAGTTATTGTTAGCATTCTGGCGTCTCTGCCAATTGGTCACGTTCGTCTCCACGCCGAGCAAACGGTTTTGGATCTCACGCACTGCTTCGTCTGTTGGCACTGGGAGAATGTCAATGGACAGCATCAGATCCCGGCCCAAATCACATAACTCCGAAATCATGTCATCCTTTACATAACTGGCATAATCCTGCATATACAGCACCCGTCCATACCGCTCATTAATCTTGAAACAGTCTTTGGAAAACTCCATGGACTGGGGACAGATCCAGTCCTTAAAGCTGCTCCCCCGTTTGGCAAACGCCTTCATATCAAACGGAAAGCACTGGGGCTGGTCTACCTGGAAGAAATCACGGAAAATCTGCAGGCGCTGTTCCGCATCCAGTTCTTCCCCAATGGAGGACAGCTTGCTCAGATGGGTGATGATATCCGTTCCCACACGGGCAAAATACGTCCTTGCCTCATCAATGTTCTTCTTATGGACACTAACCGTCAGATACCGTTCCTGATAAATGCTGTTGTTGGTGCCGCTGACCTTGGATAGCAACATTTCGTTGTATTCCTTCCGGTATTCATCCAGCCCGTCCTCTTTCATCGGCAAAAGCAAGGAAGCTTCAAACTCTTCCTTATTGATTCTTCTGTTGTTCAGGGTGATCTTGGCAGATGCGCCGGAATCCAAAGCATTTAACAGCTCACTGTAATCTAAGAACATTTCCGTTTTATCTTCTTTGCTTGCAATGGCATAGTTGATATCCGAAAACCGAAAGGATTTGGAAAATTTCGTCCCGGACTGGAACACCCCATCCGGCCAGATCCGCTGGATGGGAATCGCCTTCTGGACAGACCTTGGGACTTTGAACTTCTCCCGGTCCATTTTTAATGCCTGCTGTAAGGTTTTAATCAAACGCACCACTCCTTCCTGACTTCTTTTTCTGCTTCATCTGTTTTTTCCTTGCCCGCTGTTCCCGCTTTCTCAAAAGGGCAGCACCATCTCCCCTGGTCTTTTCTCTAAGGCTCATAGTTTCTTCCATGCAGGCATGGTACAGATCCTCGCTTTGAAACAGCAATCGCTTGGGGTATAAAAACTCGGACTTGATATACGCCCAGGCAAACTGCTCCGCATTCATGCCATGATACTGGAAGAACCCGCAGGCTGCGAATGGGGCAGCGCCTAAGATACACAGCCACCCAGTCATTTCCTTCCCCACATAGTCTCCCAGACCAAAATAAATCCCTACTGCCACAGCGATGGCAAGTAGGGAAAAGATACACTGGCGCAGATTCAGCCCCATAAACATGGACTCCTGATAGTTACGGATTTCTTTATTCATTTTTACTTCCATATATTTTTATCTCTCTCTTTCTCTTTTCTTTCTGCCTGCAGGTTTCCCTTGTATTTTTTCCGATTCTTTTGGCACATCCAGTCCCCATTGTCTGCAAAATTCTTCCACCCCTTCCCTGTCATACTGGGCAAGCCTTGAAAGGTCAAACGCCACTGGGGTGTAGGTAGCAAAGCCTGACCGAGCCTGTCCCGGCAGTCTGTTTCCCAGCCTGTTCTTTTCGATGAATGTCAGCTTGTCCTTCGTAAAATCACCGCTTATAAATGCCTCTTGGGGTTCCAGACCATATCCGCCCGGAAGATTTACCGTCAGATCATCAAACAATTCCAACTCCCCTTCCTCCTGGCGATACATCAAAATCGCAAGTCCGTTTCCGTAAGCATAGCTGGATACCTTCAAAGTAATTTCTTCCTGCCCGTATTCCCAAGGAAATGGCAAAGTCTTTCTTTCGTTTCTATTTTTCTTCTCATTCATGGTTTTACTTCCTCCTATAATCCCATCATTTCTTTTACAATCCGGTCGGATGCTTTTACCGCCCCAACCAGTACCAATAAGTTAAACACCAACTCTCCGATATAATTCCACACAATGGTCACTGCACTTAAGGACGTATCCCCAATGGCCGGGGGACTGGCAGAATACACGGAAAAGATAATGCAGGCCAGTGCAATGATCGCCCCTTCCAGACACACTCCGGCATAAGACTTGATAAAATTCTTTCCCACCGACTGGGAGGGTTCTCCCGCAAAAGTGGAAATGGGGATGGGCGCAATGGCAGTATACATATACAGCTTAAACATCCTTCCATATACGGTAAGGATCATAATGAAGGACAGCACCGTAATCAAAAGGCTTCCAAGCAAGGTCACGATCCACAAGGGAATGGATTCCAACATTCCCACCGCTTCAATCTTCTCCACAATCTCTGCCGGAAGTTCTGTCACACCCCCGTTTGTCATACCTGACTGTGCCATAATGGTGGACACAATCCCCTGCACAATGGAGAACAGCGCTGTCATCAGTTCCATGCCATACATGATGGCGCCTTGTGCCAGAGCAAACCGGATAAAGGCTTTGAGGGCATGCTCCGGCTTCTTCATATCTGTAAAGCTGCCACAGGTCTTTACAATCCCGGCAGCAAAAAACAAGACTAACAGTCCATATCCAATGGCGGTCAGCGCTCCGTTGATTCCAGTGATGACACTCCAAATATCTCCCCCCTTAAAGGATTCCGGGCTTTGGGTAAGCAGTGTCCAGATTTCTGCCAGTTTCTCATTCCAGGTGTTCAGTGCAGAGTTTAGGTTCTGCACGATCCAGTTATCACTCAAACAGCTTCACCTCCTTTGCCGGGGCAGGAAGAATCTCTCCCCGCCCCTTTCCATTTCTTCCTGCTACCCAACGATCAGGTCCAGGATCTCTTTTGCGAAGGTGATGATGACGCCGCCTGCCAGCGTCAGAAACCCGTTGGCTCTCTGGCTGGGATCGTGGCTCTTTAGGCTCAAGCCTACCTGTACCACACCAAATCCCAATAAGATCAGACCAATGGCCCGGATCAGGGAAAAGATAAAGGTGGACAGGTTATTAATGACCGCCAGCGGATCTCCGGCAGCAAGCACCGGCATTGCCCCTACCGTCATGGACAGCACCAGTGCCACATAAAAGGCAAAGGGATATTTGGGCCCTTTTCCCATCCGTTTCGGTACAAAGGCACGGCTTCCTGTTTGATTCTTTGGCATTTCATTTGTTTTCTTCAATGGCATTCCTCCAATCAAAAAGACTGCTCCCCTCCGAGGATTTCCTCAGCTGAGAGCAGTTCATAATCATCCAGTCTCCTGGTATCAATGGTTACATCTTCATGGGACAGCGGTGCTTTCGCATAATCATAGGGAGGCGCACCGCCATCCTCGGTATATTTCACATTCACATGCTTATGCAGATCATATTTCTCATCCAAAATGGGACGTTCCCCACGCACCAGCAGCACCGCTTTCCGGTTATCCAAAAGTCGCACTTCATCCGGGGTAAGAAGTTCCCTTCCAGACTGTTGGAAATTCACAGAATAACTTCCGCTTCTTCCCTTGGTCTGCCCGTAGGTATTGGTATCCAACGTTTCTTTTCCCAGTAGTTCTGAGACATATTTATGCCCCTCTTTTTCATTACCACCCAGGTATAAAAATTCATCGCAATTTCCTATGAGACTTTCCCAGCTGTCCTTAAACAAAGCTTTCATCTGGGCAATATTCTGAATGATGATACTGCAGGAAATTGCGCGCGACCGCATGGTTGCCAGAAGTTTGTCAAAATCATCCGGCAATGCCACGTTGGGCCACTCATCCATGATGCAGTGTACCGGAATGGGCAGTTTCCCATGGTATTTCCGGTCTGCCACATAATAAAGGGTCTGGAAGAGGTTACTATAAATCATGCCCACCAGATAGTTGAGGCTGGTATCTGCATCCGGGATACAACAAAACAACGCCACCTTTTTCTCCCCGATGCTGTAAAGATCCAGTTCATCGGTGCAGGTTAAATTGGCAATCTGCTTTAAGTTAAAGGCTGCCAGACGGACACCCACGGAAATCAGAATCGACTTTGCAGTTTTTCCAGCCGCCTGCTTGTAAATGGCATACTGCTTGACTGCAATACTTTCCGGATTGCGCATCTCCAGTCGTTCAAACAGGATATCCAAAGGCGACTGGTATTCCTCATCGTCCTCTTTCACCTGGACAGAACCTAACATTTCCATAATCATGGAGAAGTTTTGTTCCTCCGGCAGCGCTTCATGTAACAGATACAGCATCAGTGCCTGCAACAGCGCGGTCTCGCTTTTCTCCCAAAACGGATCCGAACTCTGCGCCCCCTTCGGGGTGGTGTTTCGGATCAGGTTGTTGATGAGCTTTAGCACATCCTTGTCATCCCGCACATAAGCAAAGGGATTATAACAAAAGGACGTTTCCGGGTTAATCAGATCAAACACCCGCACTTCATACCCTTCCCGTTCCAGCAGCCCTCCGGTTTTCCGCAGAAGTTCCCCTTTGGGATCGGTGATCACCATGGAACAGTTGCACTGCATAATGTTGACTACGGCGTATGCCCGGCTTTTTCCCGCACCGGAACCGCCCACCACAAGGACATTCAAGTTTCGTTTATGCTTATAACAGTCCAGCACCATACGGAAGTTCTGGGTTAAAATGAGATTCTGGGTGTACCGCTTGTCCCGGTAACGCTTGCAGATGGAAGCTGCATCGCCCCACTTGGCAGAGCCATGCTCCACCCCTCTTCGATAATTTCTCTTCTGGGAATAATAAATACCGATGCCTAACACATAGGCGATTGTGAATGTGAACACACACCGCAGTGTGTACGGTGTATAGGTGATAGAAAATGGCTGATCCAGTTTTTCGGTCAGCACTTGTAAGATTTGTAACAGATTGGTATCCGGCTTGATGGCACAGGCAGTGATGGCGCCTGCCCACCAGACAACGGGCAGAAACAACAGCCACACCCAAAGGTCAGAACGTTTCCATGCTACCTCTGCTGGCTTCGCTCCTTCTTCTCTTTTTCGTCTTTTGGCACTTCGTTTGCTGGTCCGTCTACCCTATGAAAAGAATCCACACTGGGAACGATGGCAAGGCTCCGCCCATTCTCCCAATGCATGTGAATCTGTCCGGCATCATCGATAAATGCTACCGTTCCCTGCAATCCCGGCGGCATCCCTGCCTCATCCATAAAGTCCAGGCAGAGCCTTGTTCCTTTTGGATACCGCTTTCGTAATTGTTCCACTTGTTTTTGATCATACATCCTCATAGACATCCCTCCCTTCTGCTACCAGAAGAAGCGCCTGCTGGTGTTTGGTTTCATGACCTTTAAGATCACGCTGTCAATGCCGTCGCTGTACCTGCCCATGGCCAGATACTTATCCCGCAGCCGGTTGAGGGCATTGCGAAGTTCCCTCTGTTCCTCTATGGTGATGGGAAGCCTTTTCTCGGAAAGTTCATAGGAACGGACTTTCTGCATCATGGCTTCTGTAGCTGGGCGAACCTTTCCCATCTGACTCTGGGCTGCCAGTTCGTCTTTTAATGCCACCGTAAACATGTTTTTCATGATATTATCTGTTTTCAAATAGTAATCTGCCATCTTCGGCACCTCCTTTGTTACACCCAACATACCACAAGAGCCTCACAATAGCTATCCCAAAGACGGAACTTCTTTCAGAACTTACCGCTCCGACTGTTTCTCTTTTTTCTCCTTCTTCGGTGCCTGCTTTGGCGGTTCCTCAAAGGAAAAATCATCCTTCGCAAAAGTCTGCTCCTGTTCCCCAAAGTTCCGTTCCATATGATTACGGATGGTATAGGCTGCCTGACGCACATCATTTAAAAAGCCACGCAATTCCTGGGGATCTTTTTGCCCATTCGCCTGCATTTCTGCTACTTTTCCAAACTGGAAACCGGACACCTCTGCCCCATACCGCTTGCCGATTACATAGGCGGCACAGTATGCCTGGGCATTGACTTTCTTCCTGACATAATTCCCATCATGCTGGTCTAATGCTGCACACGCCAGTTCCCGGTTCACTGCATGGAACGTTGTATTCTCATCCATGCCATTGCGCACATATACGGTACGCTGTTTTGGGATATACTGTGCCTGGATGCCTTCCGGCAGATTGTCTGCGATCTGCATCCGCACTGGCTGATCCTTTAAAACTGCATGGATCAGTTCTTCCATGGAACGCTGCGGACGTTCCTCCAGAGGCTTTCCACTCATCTGGCTGATGTCAAAGCCCTTACTGATGGTATAGCCTGTCCGCATCTCTCCGTCTTTTTCATATTCGGTGCTGACCATATAAGTGTATCCATGCACCCCGGATTTTGGAGAACGGTTCTCTGCCTTCCAGTAATCATAAGACTTTACCTCGGTTGCCTGTGGATTCTGTCCGTAGATCAGCAGAAGGTTGGGCGTTTTCTGAGTGTTGCACTGTGCCATAAAATCCAAGAATCCTTTTAAAGATCCTCCATTTTGGAACACTGCCTGCGCCTGGGTGTCAACCTCTGCCCACACTTCTTCCCTCTGCTGTTTTTTCATGGCTGCATACTCTTCTTTTGACAGCCGCTGCTCTGGAGCCTGTTCTTCCCCTGCTCCACCTGGGAGCATACTCGTTAAATCCATATCATCTTACCTGCCTTTCACTTTTTTCTTCTTTCGTTGCTGGTTTCTCGGTTTTCTCCGACTCTTCTGTGTCTGCCTGCGCTGTTTCTGCTCGGCTTCAATCTTCTTTAGTTCCTGCCGGACAGAGGGCTTGTCCCTTTTCCAGCTAGTTTCCTGCCCGGAAAAAGAATCGCTGTTGTGCGAGGAAGGTTCGGACAGATTCTCTGCCTTCTCCGCCTGGGTAAAAATTTCCCCCGAAGGAGAAACTTCCCCTACATCAAACAAATGCTCTTCTTCATCCAGTTCAAATTCAATGGTTCCTTCCGGCAGCACCACCTTTTCGGTCTTGACTGGAAGTTCCTCTTTTCCCTCAGTTTTCTCGGTAAACTCTGCATCGATCACTCGCTCTGCTTCCAGGACTGGCGCCTGCTCCACAACCGCTTCCCCGGCTTCGGATTTTACAAAGTCCAGATTCATCTTATCCAGCACCCGGTTCACCTTCGCTGCATCATCGGCAAACACCATGATCTCTGCGGACTTGGGATTTTTCTTATCCCGGATGACCACATACAAAAGCCCCCTGGATTTGGCTTCCCCGGCAAACTCCCGCAGCCTGTCATGGGGAATGGTGAAAAACTTCATTGCCCGCTGTTCCTTTAACATCCGAAGCAAGTTGGTTTTTCCCCTGGTCTTTTTCTGATCCTTCATCACCGCTACAATCAGCACCGCCAGATTTTTTGCAATGCTCCCGCTGATTCGTAAGGTATGTTCCATGCCTTCCATGGAATACCGGACAATCTGATCCGCCGCATCACCGCCATAGTTCATACGCTCTCACCTCCTTACCGATTCCGTTCTGCCTCTCTTCGCTGTTTCCCTGACACTTCCTGTACCTCCTCCTGTTCTTTTGCCTGCCTTAACCGCTCTTCCATTTCAAAGGACTGTTTTTCAATCTGCTGGCTTAAGCGGATTCTCTTACGAAGTTCTTTTAATTCCCCATTGATTTCCTGAATGCGCATACCTCCCGGTTTTTTCCGGTATAATTCTCTGCGCTCTTTCATCAAAGAAAGTACCTGTTCTTCCAAGGGTTTCCGGTATGCTGCCAGCTCTTCCCTGGTGGTAATCTCTTCTTTTTGCAAAAACTCCATCTGGCAAATCCTTTGGTCCAGCCTCCGAATATCGGAACGTACTGCATAGGGAATCCGCTTTGGCTTCTTCGGAAATACCCCCATCTGATATAAATAGGAATAATACAATTTCTGTAAGCCAGTAAGTTTCCTCTTTGGAAACTGCATCTGTGTTGTTCCATACACCTGCCGGATCTTTGGACGTAAGATTTTCTCCCGGATTTCTGCCTCCCCATATCCTTTTCCCAAGGAACGCAGGCGGATATACCGCTCCATCCCCGGTGTCTTTAAGGATGGGTACTTCCGGTTCAGCTTCCACGTATAACCCCGCTTCTCCATTTCTTTGATAAACTGACTCCAGGAAAAGCTCACGCCAATGGCATCCCGGATATCCATGCGGATGGCAGTCCTCCAGGTAGATTTCCCTTCCGCTTCTGCTTTCCACTGGGCATAATGCATGGCTTTTCCCTGATTCGTCTGGATCACCGAGAGACCATATTTTCTGCATAATTGGTCGGAAATCTGACGCACTTCGGTAAAATAACTTTTAGCATTGCTGTGGTATTTCTTCCCCTCCACCATGCTCACCGAATTCCATACCAGATGGTTGTGATAATGACTGGTATTCAAATGAGTAGTGATCACCACCTCATACTGCCCTTTCAATAGCTGCTCTGCCAGTTCCTGCCCAATGAGATGTGCCAGTTCCGGGGATACTTCCCCTTCTGCAAAGCTCTGCACCAGATGGTAGCCCTGTACCCCGCCTTTCTTATGGAAGCACTCTTTGGTCTTTACCATGTCTGCATAAGCATTCTCACAGGTACACCCCATGGCATCCTCAAAAATGGTCTGTTCCGTCTTTTCCCGATTGAATGCATAATCGATAGCTTCTTCCAAGGAGCCTGCGCTTTTGGTGATCTTTGTCCGGTCTTTCACATAATCAATGGAACGATCCAGGCGGTGGACGGGGAGGACGCTGGTATATGCCATCTACCATTCCTCTTTCACCAGACGCCAGGTCTCTTTGGAAATCCGGAGCATTTCCTGGACGCTGGCTTCCCCTGCCATTCCGGTGCCATTGGCGACATGGGCAAGCTGGTTGGCATTATTGCAAAGCCCCGCAATCTTTCGAAGAAGTTCTACGTGATGTTCACAGGGCTTTGTCTGCAGCTGTGCGCCTAAAATCAGGGAACGTAAGAATTCTTCCCTGCTTAATCCACTCTTTGCTACCTGACCGTCCAGATGCCGAAGTTCCTTTGCATTCAACCGTACCGGAACCACATGGTTTCGTTTTCTCATTCGACCACCTACCTTTTCTTCTTTTCTGCTGTTTCTAAGGGATACACCTGGATCCCTCTGCGCTCCATCTGCCAGAGGAATTCCCCGATCTCCCAGACCTGCCCATTCACATCCACCTGCTTTTCATCCACAAAGCGGCAAAGCCCAATCTCTTTTGTTCCGTCCTCCGCCATCATGCAAAGACTTTCCCCATCCAAAAAGGGAGAACCTCTCCACCCCTTCCATATCTCGGAAAAGGATTGTTTTCAGTTCTCCCTCCTTTTGTCTGCGTATCCGCATCTGCTCCATCTGCTGATCTTCCCGCTTTCCGGCAACCACACAGCACATCAATCCAATGCCAAAGGCTGCGCCTGCCATTGCCCCAAGAGCCATTCCTGCAAAAAACATGTTTCTTCTCTCCTTTCTCGACTGCCGGGGGATTGGGGTTCTCCCCAAAGTGCGTTTGGATATCCAAACGCTATGCTTGCAAAACCAGTCGCACCAAATAGTCAGCCATAACTATCAGTTAAGTATTGCTGACTATTGATTTTCCTTGATTTTAATTAGCCCATCCAACGTGGTGCAAATGATATGGAGCCGGTCTGCCATGCTGATTTCCGTATTCATTGTTCCTGTTACCTCCCGACCGCAGACCACTACCATACGGCATCTCCTTAAGACTAAGTGCGCCATCCGGTTGAAAGCCTGCTGATCCTCCGCCTCACTTTCATCTAAAAATGGTGAGAAACCAAACTGAGGACAGATAGGCACATACCCCATTTCAAAAATCTTACGGCAGTATTTCTGCAGCTTTGTCCGGCTCTCCTCTGCCGGACAGCATACATAAGCCAACGCCTGTTCCAATACACATCCCTCCTTTGGGCATCCCTGTGGATGCTCTCATTCTCCTGAACATGATTTCAGGGCATCCATATGGATGCCCTGATTACCTCGCTCTTTCTCCTTTTACACATTTTTTCACCCTGTCCATATCTGCCCGGTACTCAAATACCTCATTCCCTAAAATTTCCTCTGGCGATACGATACTCTGGTTAATTTCCCTGACCATACTCCGCAGTTCCTTCTCTGTTATGTCACAGTCCTTCTTTCTCAAAATGATTAGTTCTTGAACACTTGAGGGGAGTATGTAATAATCGCTTCCAATCTGTTTGCTAATCTCCTTAAGCACATCTGGATACAATGCTACCGTGGCTCCGTATTGGTTATTTTCATTACTCAATATATGCATGGGTGTATCGAAATCCCCCTCTGCATTTAATGAAAATATCTCATCCATTGCCTCATTCATAGACTGGAATTTTACTTGATTGCTGTTCTGCGTATTTTCTAATGCTATTTTAAATAATTCTGCTTTGGGTACCTTCCATGACTCTGCCATAGCATCTGTCACCTGTACATACATACTTCCTGACTCATTTTTCTCCAACTCCAAAAACAGGATCTCTGCCCCCATCGGATGTATCTTATAGGGTCCCTGCTTATAGTATGTCTGGTTATTTTCTTTGTTGACCAGCCGTACCCGGAGCTTATCTCTCATCTTTCCATAATCAGCAAAGTCGGCATGGTCAAATTCAGGGATTTCCTGACTCTGATAAAATCCCACCATTTCCCTGCTGATCTGGTGCAGAGGCTTTCCCTTAAGGTAAGATTGATAAAAATCATTCAGATAAATGACAGGTGCTGACTTGCTGCCATCCTGCCTGATGGACAAACCTGACAGGACTACATTATTTTTCTGTGTCTGCGTCAGCTCACAGTGATATGTTCCATTTCTGTTCAGGTTCTGGCTGACTGACCGCATCAGGGTTTCCTGAAAATCCCGATATGATAAATTATTCTCCATTGCTGCCATCCTCCTTTTTTCCATCTGTAGCATTCAGCGCAAACCGTACCCGGTCTGTGCCCAGCTTATAATAAGTATCCGTCACTTCAATACCCACTGCCCGGTAGCCTTCCTGTGCTGCCGCTAAAATCGTTGTTCCCGCTCCTGCAAAGGGGTCTAAGAGCATCCCGCCCGGTTCACAGATCTGGATGACATCCTTCATCAGCTGCAAAGGCTTTTCCGTCACATGGATGCGGTTCTGGGGATTCCCATAGCGGAACACCCCCGGAAGGCAGGACACTGGACGGCTCACAGGCATCGGTCCGTTACTGCCCCACACAATGTATTCTGCCTGCTGGCGGAACCGCCCTTTCTGCGGACGGGAGTTGCCCTTATCCCACACAGCAGTCCCACGCCATATCCAGCCTGCCCATTGCAGGGCATCCGTAATGGATGGATACTGTCTCCAATCAATAAACAGACAGATGGGAGCACCTGATTTACAGGCTTTCCGCACATCATACAGCCACTCTGCCATCCAGTGGGTCCAGGATCGCTGGTCCTTATTATCCCCGTCAAAGTCCGGCAGGGCATTCCCACTTTTCATGCTGCTGTATTTCTGGTTGGTCGTGCGGTTCCTCTCATTCTGCTTCGTACCTCCCGAAGCATAAGGCGGATCTGTGATTACCGCATCAAAGATTCCGGGGTTAAATGCTTTTACCAGCTTCAGGGTATCCCCGTGAAGAATCTCCCAATTCTCACCTCCTGTGTGCTCCTTGGGGATATCCCCCTCATTCATCATGGTTTCCAGTTTCAGGCTATGTTCCAATAGGCATCATCCTTTCTTTTCAGCGCTCTGGCTGTTTCTTCACTGCTTTTTTCTGTTTCTCTTGCTGCATGACATACCTCTTAGGCGGTTCCAGCTTCTTTTGTTTTACAAGTACGTCACGTTGTCCATTTTCAATGATAAACAGATCCTCTGTTGGATTGATCAGTTCCTCTTTCGGCAATACAATGTCCTTAATTACAAACAATCCCCAGACTTCCCCATATACATTGCTGTGTCCGGCAACCAACGGAGACAATCCGTCTATTGTCCCCTCTGAAAGAACTGCAAACCCTGCAATCCTCGCATCTTCCTTGACTTCCCCATTTCGGATAACGCACCGCCCTTCTGCAACCGCCCGGTCATACAGGCATGCATCCCCGGTCACCAGTGCATCCCCTCTTGCAACAGCGCCATCAAACAGTCCTGCCTCTTTTTCTGTCACTGCCGCCTCACAGCAGAGTGCATTGTCGTAAATCCAGCATTTTCCTTCCTGAGACAGGTTCTTCTCACTCTGGACAAATCCCCCCAGCGTGCCTGCCGGAACACGCTCATTAATAGTGACAAGAGAACGTATCCGGTGCAGCCAAGGGTATTTGGGGTGTGGAATCTTGGTAATCTCATATTTCTTCTGAGCCTTAAAATAGCAGGAATCCGGTTGCTCCATAAAAAACTGCAGACTGCCTCCCGGAACCGCTATACTCGGGAAGCTGCTGCCCCAGCCATTTTCCATCTGTAACCTTACATGGCTCTCTAATATATACTGTTCTTCATCCGTCAGCTTTTCTTTTGTCCGTATCGTAATTCTCCCCTGAAGGCAGCAAGCTTCTGCAGCTGCAGTAACTTCCACACATTCTAATTTGTTCCGCAGTCTGCCGTTCTCCGCCAAATCTTCAAACAGTCCGCTTTTATCCAATGTTTCATTCCCGCTGGTCCATTGCTGCAGAAATGACTGCACCTCCTCTTCATATGCTGCCAGCTCCCCTTCAGACAACAGAACATAATCGGGTATGTACTGCTCCTGAGGAGGTTCCAGTAAATTAGGATCATCATCCATTTCATAAAACGGTTCATCCATCTGGAATCTTCCCTGCATTGGCATCTTTAATTGATAAATCACCGGCATTCCCCCTTCTCTGTTTTCTTCCTGCTCTTATCCGTGTCCCGTGAAGGGCTCAGTTCTGTTTCCACATACTCACTGATAATCCCCAGCGCCTGATAATAGTCACCGGATTCCCGCACCTTCCCATACATCTCTTCCGCCTGTTCTGCCTGCCCATTGCGGATTAACAGTCTTCTGGCATCCGCTAAAATGGAAAAGATATTTCCGTCATGGCCGAGCAGCTTCAATTTAGGCTTTCTTTCCGGCGGCATTGTGTTATGTTCTTCCTGTGGCTTCGTCCTCTGCCGGAACTTTGTCTCATGCCCCTGCCAGAAATGGACATACAGGTTTCCTCCCTCTACCGGGATTTCTCTCTGCTCAAATCCCTCGCCCCAGCCATCACTATACTGGCCGGTGATGAATTCGCACAGTTCACTGAATTCTTGCGTATCCAGATATTCTTTAAGTTTCAGCGTGGTACAGCCATATAAGATTCCCTCCACCTTCCGCACAGAAACTTCTGGCCTTTCCATCTTCCGCACCATAAGAATTTTCCTTTTCCACCATCTTCTGTATGGTTTCCTCATACTGGGCCAAATCCTCCCCATCCAGATCTTCAACACCGCCCTCTTCCTCGTCAAAGCCGTCTCCGGCATCATCCGGATAAAATTCTGCGGTAAGGGGTGTCAGTAATTCAATTGGTAATACACCGTTTTCTTCTATTCCTATTCCAATCACCTCCCTCTGTCTTCTAGTTCCTTTGCCCTTGCAGTCTTCTTCACTGCCTCTCTTGCCATGTCTCCATAATCTGCACCTTCCAATGCTGGCAGGTTCACGATAACACGGTACTGTCCCTGATAGGCTTCCCTGATGTGGTCGCATGCCCACCTTCCTGCAAAATCATTATCCGTACAGATTTCAATCTCCTTAATATCCGGATGCTGTTCTAAAAAGGCTGTCAGCGCAGAAGGGTTCTTAAATCCCTTTCTCTGCTCTCCTTCCTTCGGTGCACTGATTCCCCCAAGGGACAGACGGTACTTGTCTGCCCGGTTCTGCTCCAGTGTCATATGTGCCATTCCATCGATGGCCGCTTCATAAAGTGCCACCCGGACACTTTTTTCTGATGGCGGAATACAGAAAGAACAGGTCTTGTCACTGCCCTCCTGCTCTATCCGGAAACGCTTTCCCGATCCATCATAGATGCCACTAAGGAACGCATACTTAGGTTCCTGATTCCTATCCAGTCCAACAAAAACAGCGTTGTGGTATGGGGCACTCTCATAAAGAATCCCTTTCTGTATGCAGTAAGTAATGACTTCGTTGCTGATTCCCCTGCCAAGTAAATATTGCCGGACACGCCCACAGTTCTGGTAGCGTTTCGGCAATACAAAAGGCGCTTTTTCTTTTTCCATATGTTCCGGAGGGATATAAGAAGGGTTCTGCCCGCTCAGAAACTGGACTGCTTCCACGAACCCCATCCCATCCACCTCTGTTAAAAAACGCAGCGCATTATAACCGCCAATCCCTCTGGATTTCCAATGCCATGCGCTTGTAATTTCATTGATTTTGAAGCTGTCATGGTCTTTTAGCTGCCATTCATTCCTGGCACTGGCTTTTTCCAGTCTGGTGCTTTCAAACCGCTTCAGGTACTCGATGCAGGACATGGCCCTGGCTGCTTTGATTTCCTCTTCACCTACCCAGGGCATCAGATTACCGCATCCTTCAATGCCTCTGCCTTATCAATCCGTTCCCACGGGAATTCCTTTCTGCCGAAATGCCCGTAAGCCGCTGTCCGCTTAAAAATAGGACGGTCCAGGCGCAGACAGTCCATGATCTGTCTTGGTGCCAGTCCGAATACCAGAGGGATTGCTGCCGCAAGACAGTCATCGGCACAGATTTTTCCGGTACCAAAAGTATCTACCTGAACCATGACTGGCTGGGCAACACCGATGGCATAGGCAAGAGACACCTGACACCGGCTGGCAAGACCTGCGGCTACTATATTTTTTGCTATATAGCGCGCCATGTACGCTGCAGAGCGGTCCACTTTGAAACAGTCCTTCCCGGAGAACGCCCCGCCCCCATGCGGCACTACGCTTCCGTAAGTATCCACCATCAGCTTTCGGCCGGTCAGCCCCGTATCTGCGTCCATGCCCCCGCATACAAAACGTCCGGAAGGGTTAATCATAATCTTGGTATCCTCATCTGCCGGAAGCGGGCGCAGAGCCGGACGTAATACCTTTTCCCGGATTTCATGCTCTAGTTTCTTCGTATTTTTATCTGCTTCATGCTGGCAGGACACCACAACAGATTCCACGCGGACAGGCTTGCCGTCTTCATATTCCACAGTCACCTGCGCTTTTCCATCCGGCAGGATTCCTGTAATGTAGGAACTTTTCCTGCAGGCAGACAGCTCCCGGACAATCCGGTTTGCCAACACCACCGGCAGGGGCATCATCTGCGGCGTCTCATCACAGGCATAGCCAATCATAACGCCCTGGTCCCCGGCTCCACGCTCCCATTCAGCCGCATTGTCTGACCGGCTTTTTCTTTTTTCTATGGAACACGCCACTGCCTTGGCAATATCCGGACTCTGGCTGTGTATCAGCGCATCCATCTGTATCCCGTCTGCCGGATATCCCACATCTTCCAAAACCGTCCGGATAATCCCAAACACATCCGGTTCGTACTGGCATGTAATCTCCCCCGCCACAAAAATGTTCCCCTTTGTGGCAAGCACCTCACATGCCACGTGGGAATCCCTGTCTTCTGTGAGGCACGCATCCAGGATACTGTCTGCGATGATGTCGCACAGTTTATCCGGATGCCCCTCTGTTACTGCTTCTGCTGTATAGAATCGTTTCATAAATACATCCCTTCTTTCTACTACAAAAATAGCAGGGTGTCTTCTTTTTACGGAATACACCCTGCTATTCATCTTCTTGCTATTTTTTTGTTTTTCCTACTGTCCTTTAGCTGTTTTTTCAGGACTTAATGACCTTGCTGCAATCTTTATATATTTTGTCATCAATGGAATGTATGTGACGGTAAATACAATTGCAGCCAGAATAAGTGGATACTTCTTTTTCTCCTTGGGAATGCACAGACCTATCATCATTCCCATAGCGCATAAGCAAAATTTAATCAGTGCCAGATCCTTCCAATTGCTGTCCTTAACATATTGATTCGCGCATTCAAACAATTTTTTCATGACCGGATACCTCCTGTTTTCTCCGAATTTTCCTCGCACTTCCCTTTGATTCTATATAAATAGCACTCTTTCTAAAATCTGCTTATACTGCAGAAAATTCCATCCCTTTGCGAGATTATATCTCTTTTGGGAATCAATTACCGCTCTCTGTCTGAAGCCGGATTTGTATTCCGGGTCTTCATTACTGGGCAGATAAAATCTTTCACCATCTCAGTGTATCGTTCCTGCTCTTGCTCAAAAAATTGGATAAGAGGTTCATAAACTTCATTTCGCTGGGCATTGTTCAGACATTCATAATAATCCGCTTTTCTGTCATCCCCGATAATAAAAGGCATGACATTGCTGCGTAAACACTCCTTGAACAGAATCATCCGTCCTGTCCTGCCGTTTCCGTCCTGGAATGGATGGATTTTTTCAAACTTTGCATGAAATTTGGCAAGATCTTTTAAATTATGGGATTCTTTCTCATTATAGCTGTCCAGAAGAGCTTTCATATCCTCTTCCACATTTTCCGGTGCTGAGGTCATGATATCGGAAACCATATTTCTCCTGTTTTTATATTCTCCGATAGGGTATCCATTTGCAATATCTTCAAATACACCTGCTTTCAGGCGGTAATGATATGCTTTAATCAAGGTTTGAGACAATAACTCTTCACAGGTTTCCAGCATATAGTTGAACATGGTAAAATGTCCTGTCATCTCCTCGACATCTTTCGTTCTAAAGATACTTCCGTCTGCACGGATGGTTCCTGTTTCAAAAATAGATGCCGTCTGCTTCTCTGTCAGAGTACTTCCTTCTATACGGTTTGAATTATATGCCATCTTCCTCTGTGTAAGTGCATAAACACCCCCTCTGTCCTGTTTCCCTGCCTCTATATGGAACCGTCTCTTCAGAAGGTCTACCATTTGATTATTCTCCATAAGGCATACTCCTTTACATATTTTAATTAAAATCTTACTGCATTTTTCCTGTCATTCTTTTAGTATTTCTTCTGCTTTCTCCCATTATATATCAAAGGCATCCCTTTAATCAACCTGAACCGCTCCCTTTCTTACCGCCACCAACACCGTCCTGGCATCCTCCCACTCATAAGCGCAGGTGACCAGCGTCAAAACAGGTGCCGAAACGTGGCATAACTCCCCCGTCCCGAACATTCCCAGGCTTTTCGCCTGTCCAACATGCGCCTCCAGACTTCCCTCCCCAACAAAATGCACTTGCTGGAACGGGAACATAGACAGATCCGCTTTCATTACAGACACAATCTCATATTCCGAAGTTCCATGAAGCGTCTGGAAAAAGATATTTCTGTGTTCCCTCCAGTAGTCCGCTGAAGCAAACCTGTCCAAATTGCCGAACATGGCTCCACTGTTCATATTGTGCCCATAGACGATAAGGTTCTGGCTTTCAGACACATCACAGTTCCACTGCAGGAACAGGCTGCCATTTGCATCCCACTCCCTTCTGTAGTTGTGGTTTAAGTAATATTCCGGCTCCGATTCCCCACTTTTCAGGACAGGGTAGTCAATATTTGTACCCGGAATTGTAATCCATCCCTTCACATCCGGGTATGCCACCTGAAGTGCCGCAATATCAATGGATTGCGCTTCCCTTTCTCTCCCAGCCGGTTGCTTTTCCCCTTCCGGGGCAGGTTCTTCCGTGGGAGAAACTCCCGGAGATTGCGTATCTTTCTCCGGGAATTCTTCTTTTAGCTGCTTTGCCATTTCCTGATTCTGTTTTGGGGATATCACCAAATCATACATCAGGATTCCGCTGCTGACTACAAAGATTAGGAATAAGATAACCTGCAGTATTCTGCCCTTATTCCTTCTCATCTGCTTTCTTTCTCTTTCTCCTGCGGATAGTGACCGCAACCCATGCCACCGCCGTTACGGCACAGAGTGCCAGCAGTAGGATTGGCTTTAACGGGTCATCCCCTGTTTTGGGTACAGATGCCACAGGTTTTTCCGGAATCCTTGCATCTTTCATCTCTATCTTCTGAACCTCTGTAGTATCTTTCAATGTAAATTTCACATCTTCCGCAATCTCATAGCCCTCCGGGGCTGTGATCTCACGCAGGGTCAGTTCTATGCCTACCGGAAGCTTTTCTATCTGATGCGGCTTTCCATCGGTCACCCACTCTTCCAAAATCTTTCCATCTTTGTCCAGAACCTGCAATTTTGCCCCTTCCAGCTCTTTCCCGGTTGTGAGATCCGTCTTGGATATCTCCACTTTGGAGCATTCATCCTTCATTTCTACCTTTTGTATTTCTCTGGTATCCTCCAACGTAAATCTTACATCCTCCGCAGTTACATACCCTTCCGGAGCCGTGATTTCACGCAAGGTCAGTTCTGTCCCAACCGGAAGCTTTTCTATCTGATGTGGCTTTCCATCGGTTACCCACTCTTCCAGAACCTTTCCGTCTTTGTCCAGAACCTGCAGCTTTGCCCCTTTCAGTTCTTTCCCTGTAGTGATATCTGTCTTGGATATCTCCGCTTTAGAATATTCATCCTTCATCTCGACCTCTGCGATACTTCCGTCTTCCAGCACCGTAAATTCCACGTCTGCCGCCGACACATAGCCATCTATAAGAGGCGCAAGTTCTTCATGCAGAATATAGTCTCCCTCCGGCAGTCCATATACCACATGGGTTTCTTTCGTGCTGATCCATTCCTCCACGATATGATTCTCACTGTCGATAATCTGCAAAGATGCCCCTTCCAGCTCCTCCCCAGTGGTCAGGTCCGTCTTGGTAAAATGGGATTCCGTTGGCTGGTTCCTTATGTCTTTCGTAATCTCAACCAGGCTCTCCTCCTGGTTTTCATAGACAGCTTCAAATTCCCAGATTTCCTCATTTGGAAGATATCCCGGCAGATGTTGTTCTTTTACATAATATTTTCCGTGGCATACCTCGCTGTCAAAGGTAAGGTTCCCCTCTTCATCGGTCGTTTTCGTTTCAATCAGGGTATCTTTCGGAATCAGAATTTTGCCCTGTGCAGACAGGATATCTTCCCCCGCATACAATTCAAAAGTCACGCCCTCCAGCGGTTTATCAGATATGCTGTCCTTCTTATGGATGGAGATTTTTATTTTCTGACGCTCATTTTTATAAGTGACTCCCTCATAGACAACTGCCGCCGTATCATCCCCGGCAGACAGCGTGAATTCTTTCTGTTCCGTATTTAGGACGAAATTCTCGCCCGCCTTCGTCTCTTTCAGATAAAACGTGCCCAACGGCAGGTTATTGACGACACTGGTTCCCTCGGCATCTGTTGTCAAAGTCGCCACCAAGTCGTCCTTCTGATAACGGACAACCGGATTCCCGGCTTCATCCACGGCACCGTCTGGAGAATAGATGGTATCTTTTGCATGGAGTTCGAAAACGGCTCCTTCCACGCTGTCTTCTTCATAAATAAATTCCTGTCTGATTCCTGTCCCGTCTGTACCCGATCCTGTAACCGCATCCTTCAGGCCAGAGAAAAAACCTGCTACTTTTTCAAGAGCGGATTCTCCTTTGACCGTTTTTAACTGCCCGCCTACTTTTCTCAGCGTCAGGCTTCCCACCTGCTCATCGTTGTACTGCGCCACCTCCACAAGGTATGCGCCCGTATCCGGGTCAATCTGGTGTGGGGTATCGGTATTGATTATGAGTTCGATTCCTTCCTTTGGATTCTCTTCGTAGATGCCCTTATTGGTTACATCCAGCGGAGAAAACACGGTTTCCCCATCATTCAGGCTCTGCTCATACCCCTGCCTTACATAAGAATCAGGGGCAGAAATCTCCTCAATCCGGTAATGTCCCGCTTTCAGCGCCTGTGGCAGCACCAGAAATCCCTGGCTATTGGTGGAAAATTCTGATATTTTCCCTTTCTCGGGGTACTGGATGACCTGTTCCACATATTTCTCTTTCTCACAGTCATAAATTTTATAGACTGCTGAATTCTTCAGAACCGGCTGGTTTGTCTGGGCATCCTTTTTGATGATTTTCAGAAGGAAATCATAGGGGCGGTCATCAAATATCCGCCACTGCTGTGGCTCCCGGCTGTCCATGCTTACCGTGACCACAAAGGGATTGACCTGTTTTAAATTAGCCGGTGTCTTGGTTTCCACACAGATGTAGGCTCCATAGGGAAGCTCCACGCTCTTGGCATACCCTTTCCCATCCGTCACAAGAACAGGCACCTTCACTGCCTTGCCATTTTCATAGGTGACAGCCGGTGTTTCTTTCGTAAAATCATAGGCGGTAAAGTCTTCCGCTGTATACCCGGAACCATTGGATGGTTTCAGGCTGCCATCTTTTACCTCTGATAAATCGCTGATCAGATAAACCGTGAACTCTGCGCCTTTCACCAGATCCGTCTCTGTCTGCGTTCCATCCTCAGAAACCTTAATAATCTGGAACGCCTGCTTCATAACCTGTTCTTTGGAAGTGACTGCTTTTACCACTACTTCTTTTTCCGGAGATTCCCTCGTAAGTGTTGCATCGATTTCAGTCGGGTCTGGCAGATAGCCCACCGGACTTGTTATCTCCCGGATGAACATCGCCCCCGGATACAGGTCCTGAAACTTTATCTCACCGCCTTCCCCAATGGTTTTCTGCTGGATCAGGCTGCCTTTTTTATGTAAGATGCCCGTTCCATCCGGTTTTTGAATATCTTCCTTTGCATACAGTCCATAGACTGCCCCGGTAAGTTCTGCATCACCCTGTGCCAGAAATGCCTGTGTCTCCACGTCAATCTTCTTCAGCGTGATTTCCCCCTTGATTGGCTGGTCGACTGCCTCGACCTTTACCATGTTTCCGGCTGTTACTGAAACTGGGTACACCGTCTTATTTGTGGCATAGTATGTAGGCGGTGTGATTTCTTTTACATATACCTTCTTAATATCTGCATCAAAATAATCACTGACCGCCTTTCCGTTTCCATCTGTCACCGGCATCTCCATCAGCTTGTTTTTGCATGCAGAGTCTGTATAGATGCCATAAACTGCCCCAGACAGAGGATGGCTGGTTTCCTTATCCTTCTTTTCCAGTTCAATCCTTGCCATCTCCAGCCAGTCCACCTTGAAGCTTACCGGCTGTGCGCTTTCTGATTCAAAGACACCGATATCCTGATCGGCTTCCCCTGTTGTAAGTACCAGGGTTCTCCATGTCTCTCCCACAGAGCCTTTCAGACTGCCGGAAGAATACGCACCCGATACGGTCATCTTTGCTTCCAGATAAAAGGTATCGCCCCCGTAAACCTGAAGTTTTCCGTTCGTTGCCGAAGTCCCTTTTGATTTATTATAACCGGTTACATTCTTAGGGATATCAATGGAAATATAATTCCGGTAATCCCCATCCAGTTTGATATCGGGTGTTCTCTGCACATCCCCGCTTCTGACAGCTTTCACGCTTGTCCCCGAAAGAGAGACTTCTCCTTTCGGCGGCTCTTCCATCCCAGTCAGATAGTCAATATAGGCAATAACACCTGCATTAACCAAGTCATTATAATCACAGCCGGTGAACGCTGCTTCCCCTGCATAAGAGTAACTTGCTGCAATATGGGTATAGACATATTTTTCTTCCGCACTCTTTCCTGACAGATAACTGCCTGTCACATCCCCGGCGCCGCCATACCCATAATATAAAATTTTCTGTAATGCCTTATTGGAATCCAGTACTTCGGCAACATAATCACCACTTGGGGGAGTTGCCTTGTGGGATTCCAGACAATATGCAATCTTCCCATTCACCCAGAACCAGCTGGTCAGATAATTTCCAATATAATCAGGGTAATAGATGTCTTCTCCCTTTTCTAATGTGACGCTGGACCTTGCTGAAAAATTGTTAGCTGCACCGGAAAATACCATGACATTTCCAGATTCAATCTTTTCTTCTAACTGTCGCACTGCTTCCAGTGTCACATCTTCAGCACCACTGACAACTTTGACTTCTGGTTCCAACGCAGAAGCATCCTCCGAATCCTCTTCTGAGGCAGTGTCCTCCTTCTGCCTGTCTCCACCATTTGCTTCCCCATGTGCCTCTCCCTCGGTGTCAGTCAGCACGACCTTGCGGGTGATATAGTAAACATCTGATTGATCTTTAGGCACTACCATATAGTTCGCAATATACGTTCCTGCCTGATCCGGATGATATGCACCACCGCCCTCTGCTTCGATACCGGCAAGTGTCACCTCCTCCGTGGAGGCATCGTAAATGATTCCCTCCATGCAGTCTTCCACCACGAAGGTATCGTCCGATACATCTTTTGTGATATCTTCTGCCGTTACGGAACTTTTCGCTTCTATCCCTGCTGTATCAGGAGAAATAACGACCTCAGCTTCTGCTTCCACTGACTCTGTGTTGTTTTCCGAAGCATAAGTTACGGCACTGCCAAAAGGACTTAGCCCCATTAAAAAGGCAAGTCCCAATGCGATAACCCTCTTTTTCATTTTTCTCGTTTCCATATCATACTCCTTCCCACCCGCTGTTGCGTGGTGTCTCTTTTTGTATTGCAAAACCGCAGGGAAACACTCTTCCCTGCGGTCATCTGCCCATCCACTTCTCACTGCAGCTTCTGCCTTTTTGTTTCTCTTCCCCCAGTTCCTGTTTTGTGCGTTTCACAGCATCCATGACTGGCGCTACGGGAAGCTGGTTCTGCCTGCACCCTTCTAAGATCCCTTTCAGATAAAAATCCGAAGGTTTTGCCGGGCAGTCCTTATAAGGGGCATTCATGACATAGACTGCCACATCTTGTTGCACACCTCCTTGTTTACGAACACTTACCATCTCTTTTCCATATAAATGGGGATATCCCTCATAATGGTCCAGACTTTCCTCACAGCGTGGGGTAATCTTCCACATCACCCCGTCCACATGGCTGCCCTCTTCTGGCAGGATCGTTGCCACGCCGTTTCCCGGATTTCTTCCGCAGAATGCCAGCCGGTAATCTTCCAGCCGGACGTTATCCACTACTACGGCATCCGGACATCGGAACCCCATCTGGTCCAAATTCATATTGCTGCCATAGGCAAAATAGTATCTTTCTTCTATTTCAAACACCTCCTACCGTATCTCCCCGTTTTTCCTGAGACACTCATAATTGCTTTTGTCATATCTCCATGCCCTGTCCCCTTCCAGATTTGCGAGCAGATGTTCCCGGACATTCTTATATTCTGGTCCAATCAGACCCAGCCTTAGCAGGAATGTCCTGAAAGTAAAGCAGGGATTCTCTGTAATCTCCGTTTTTCTCATGTGGGCGCATTTCTGGTTGATTGCCTGTGCAGATATGGCAAGGGCAAGCGTAATGTTCGCCCTCACCTTCCCTGCATGCAGGGTGCTGTTGAAGCACCGCCATTCCACAGTCCCTTTGTCGAAGACCGCATGGAGGTTCAACGCATAATATCTTGTCTGGTCATAATGGCTGTGGGAGTCTCCGCCGTTTCTTTGCTCCTCATACCAGAGCCGGCGGAGTTGTTCCATAGACATGGTGCCAGATGGCATCTTCCGGATATCTGTCAACACATTTCCCCTTACTTTCTTGCACCATTGCTCCACCCTTGATGGATTGACCTTTAATGCCTTGAACAGAATATCTTCCTTAGAATACATAATCGTCAAAGCATTTTTGAGGCTCCTCGGGGTATGGTTCGCCGCATCCACATGGACATGCATCCCACAGGAAGAATTCACCTTCCCGCCATGCTGACGCAGACACCGCACAACGTTCTGCAGTTTTTCCATTTCGGAGTATTCAAGTTTTGGGCTGACCATCTCTGTTTTGTAGTCTTTTCCTGCATTGATATAGCGGTCACCTTCCCGCCTTTGGGCATGGATGCTGCTGTCATACGTGAATTTCCATTCCTTCCCCTCCGGGTCTTCTACTCCCCATGTTCTGTAATAAGTCCCAATATAATATGGCACGGTTCCAAACAGTTCCCCCACAGCCTCTGCCGCCTCATTCCTCGTGATTCCGGTCATCTCAATCTCCGTACCGAAATATTGTCCCTGTATATCGATAAGCGGTCACTGCCTTTCCTCATTGTCTGGATTCTGTCCCAACTGAATATCTATTTCCCGAAGCCGCCTTCCAATAGCTTCAATCACATTTACTGTGATGCCATTTCCTGCCTGCTTATATAGCTGATTATCTGAGGTTTCTTTCATCATCCGGTCAATCTGGGAATCATAATACCCCTGCAGCCGCAGACACTCCCGTGGCGTCAGCCTCCGGATCCTCCCGTGGTGGATAACACCATGCCGGTCCGTAGCTGTAATTGTAAACATAGGTTCTTCCGGTTCCCTCATCCTCCGACCGCTCTGCCTTGGATTTTCTTTTGCCGGGGTCAGAACCGCCCTTGGCCCTGTTTCTTCCAATAGTCCGAAATGCTCCCCTGATTGGCTGTTTATGCCATTATTCCGGTACATTGCCGGACGCTGGTCTGGTTCCGCTATTTTAGGGGATAGGGTTTCTTCCTCAAAGTCCAGTGTTCCCTGCGAGCTTCCGGTTGTCAGTGTATGGGCGATTGCATTCCCCACCCTGCCTCTCCTCGTATTCATTCTGGCATACCCAAAGTCGATGCTGTCACCAGGAAATGCCATCTTATATCCTTTTTTCGTATTCTCCTTGATAGGCACGCCAAACTCATACAGTCCAGTCTTTCCCCCCATTCCTCCTGCCCCGGCAGTCAGGGTACAGCTTACGCCGGAGGGGTGGTAGACCCTTTCCCCCTGCTTGCCTGCATGGACTTGTATAAGAGCTGCTCCGTTTGTTTCTGGGAAAGGTAATATTTTTCCGGCACATCTTCCATCAAGATATCCGACAAGATACACCCGCTTCCTTGACTGTGGGACTCCGAAATCCTTACTGTTAAGCACTTTCCACTCCACAAAATACCCCAGTTCTGAAAGCGTACAGAGGATGGTGTAAAACGTCCGCCCTTTGTCATGTGATAGCAGTCCGGGTACGTTTTCAAGGAGAAAATATGCAGGCCGCCTATCTTTAAGCAGTCTGGCAATTTCAAAGAAGAGGGTCCCTCTGGCATCTGCAAAGCCTCCCCTTTTTCCAGCGATTGAAAATGACTGGCAGGGAAATCCCGCACAAAGCAGATTAAAATCTGGCATTTCTCCGGTGTCAATGTTTCTTGCGTCATTACAGAACCACTCCCCTTCCGTATCAAACAGTACCCGGTAGTTCTTATCCGCATGGACATCCACTTCGCAGTGCCCCACACAGGTAAATCCTCCGGCCCTTCTCAGTCCTTCGCGGAATCCTCCGACTCCGCTGAATAAATCAAAAAATCGTATGGTTGCGTTTATCAGCCTCCTTCACTTTGTGATTTGACGAAAGAAACGGCATGGATTGCTCCACACCGTTTCTTCCTTCGTTTCGGTTATTCTGTTTCTTCCTGCCATGAATCCTCTGTTGCTTCTGGAAGCCCGTCCTCATCTGCTGCTTCCGCATCCGAATCCTCCCTTACTGGCTCCTCGTCCTCTGACGCTCCGGCACCGTCCTCTGACGCTTCTATTTCTGGCTCCTCCTGGCATTCTGCGCTTTCTTCCGGTATCTCCCCTGCCTCCGGCTTCTGCGCCTCTGCCTGCCCGTATTTCGCTTCCTCAGCTTCAATCGCCTGTTGGATAATGGCAAGCAGGAAATCTTTCTGTTTGCACCCTTTCTTCACGATGACTGCTTTCAGCCTGCCAAAAAGTTCCTCCGATACCTGTACTGCTACTGTCCTCATTTCCATGCCCATCTCTCCTTTGCTGAAATGCTCTTCAATGACCTGAAGTATAAATTTCTGTGTGCTGCTCTCAGTCTGTTCAATCTCCTGCCGGACCTTTTCATGCAGGTCCAGAGGGATTTTTCCGCATATGTTCTTCATCTCTGGCATCTGTATATCTCCTTTCTTTTGCTATACACAACATACTCCAAAGATGTATGGAAAGCTATTCACAATACCTAACAAATATCAGTCCTTGAAAGTCCCGGAAACGAAGCATATACAATAATACATCTATGTAGAACCAGGCTGTTCAGATTGGTGCTATTATCCCCTCAATTGGCATCACCTCCTTTACCCACTGCTTTCCAGTTTCGATAAAAAATCCAACATCTGATTTGGGATTGTTTCTCTCACAGATGCTTCAGGATGTGGCATACCGCCACTTTTCAGTTCTTCCCGAACAGTTTCCCGGATGACCTTCTCCAGATATGCCCTTTCCTGCACCTCAAGGATTGCCTGGACCAGGTATTGGTTCTTCTGCCCTTCCGGGACACGTGACAGTATTTCCCATGCCTGCCTGTGATCCGCATGGTCCATGTTGGGGCGGAAGGAAAAAACGGGACGTTTCACTGTGCCCACATCTGCCCTACAATCCGTTCATACCCGGAAGCGTTGGCATGGACGTCTGTAAGGAAAATCTGCCGGCACAGGCCGTCCTGCGGCCTCACGTGGCGCTTCACGATGGCTGCTCCCCCACCCATGAATACAGACGGGACTGCCCTTAAATCAAAACCAGCCTCCATGACAGAAGACAGGATCCGTTCAGTATACAGCCTGCCGTGCCGCTGGATGATTTCTTTCGCCTCCGGCTCCATACTGCAGGAACTGCCGCCCAGAACACGTTCAATCTGTACATCCGTCACAGACAGTCCGGTCTTCCTCCGAACCTGCTCCATGATTTCGTCAATACACCGTATGACACCTAACTCCAGACTGCGGCAGGTTCCCGCATTTGGAACAGCATTGTCCAGCCGCATCAGGTCCACCGTCCATCCCCCGATATCAATCAGGAGGACAGAGGGCTCCCTATTGATGAATTCGGGATGGAGTGCCAGCGCAGAATAGCCTTGGGGGAACAGCTTCACATCCTCTATCTGGATCTCGTAGCCTTCATTTTCATATCGAAAACAAAGCGGCTGCTCTTTCCGAAACAGATATTCCCTAAACGGCTGCTTTTCCCTGCCAAAACTGGCAAGGGGAAGTCCGGCTGCAAGAACAACCCCTGTTTTCTTTTCTGCTTTCCGATAACGTATTTCCTGTGCAATGGCTGCCATAGTCAGCAGATAATAATTGTCATTCGCCGTCTTGTCTTTTAAAAGCGTCTGACGTCCTGTACCGCAGACATAATAGCTGTTCTGGTACTGCAGGACATTCTGCATGGTATACGGCTCATAATCATACGCTGCAAGTCCTGTTGGGAAACACACATGGCTTCCTTTTATGGCATAATATCCGTGGTCGATTCCTATAATGATAGATATCACATCCTCTCTTCTATTTTTTAATGTCCTAGTTATAATTATATTTAAGATTTCCTACCGGATGGTGGCTGTGTTCCTCGTACGAAGTCATCATCTTTTTTCCCAGTTGGTAATCCTTTTTGGAGTGTTCTTCCCGATATTTGGGGAATCAGGGACCGGGGTATAGCAAAGGGAAGGTCCTTGTATCTGCGCATGTCTTTTTATCCATATTTTTCCCTGTTTCACCTGAAGGAGTATGTTTTGATATTCTTTTTCTGTCAGGAACTTCCTGTGGTATTCCCCCTTCCCTCCAAAAGCATCCTGCCCTTCCCTGATTAGGAATTCAACCATATGGGCTGTCTCTTTTCGGAACCGCTTTTCACAGAATATCCCATCCCCTTTTACGTAGTTAGTCCCCTGAGCCTCTCTGGCAGCTGCCAGCAATTCGTATACGCTCATTTCTTTCCTTTCCAGTATCCTCACCTCCCCTCGAATCTATAGCAAAAAACAGGCACGGCACTTGGTTCTTTCAACCATATGCCTGCCTGTTCTATGACTCTTTTTTATCATACCTCTGACTCAGTCTCTTTATATTCCAATCCATTTACTTCGCTGATTTCTACCGCTTCATGCCTCAGCCATTCCTTCAGGTCCTCCGTTGGTGCACTTTTACAGAAATCACCAATCCACATCTCATGAAGCCGGTATCCACTATCATCTCCTGAGAAATCCAATTCCTCCGGATACGCTTCATTGATGAGCTGTATCAGCGCCTCAAACTGCTCCGAGAACAGCCCCACATATTGATTCCAGATTTCCAGGTTATAAGATGTAAATCCAAAGAAATCCGTCAGATAAGTCAGCCGGTCAAAGTCTGAATAAGCCATCTTTTCCTTCCCTGTCAGAATCTCCTCATCTTTTGAACCGCATAGATACAGGAATGCAAACCGTTCCATATCTGTCCGCTGCATATTTTTCCTCCCTGCTGCAAATAATTCTTTATTACGAAACATTATAGATAATAAAACCAGTAAAATCAATATCAAAGTTTCCTTATTGCGAAACATTTTTCTTATGAAAGGGTTAGATTATGCAGAAAATAAGACCAGATATGGACATTGGACAAAATATTCAGGCACTGCGCTATCAGAGCAAACTCACACAGGATGAGGTGATAGCAAAACTTGGCATGATGGGCATAGAAGTATCCAAAAGTACATACGCTAAATTAGAAACGAACCGCATGAATATCAAAGTCAGTGAACTGGTTGCCCTGTCTAAAATATTTGGCACGGACATCAATGCCTTTTTCAACGGTCTGATATAACCTCCTGCAGAACATTTTCAGAGTTATCCCTTTGCCGTGTTCAGTAGCTTTGTCCCATAGCGCATTTTCGTAGATGCCTTCTTTTTTGTGTACAGTTCTGCATGTAATCCTTCTATGTCTGATTCTACCTCAGCTTTTCCCCCTTCTTTTTGTATCAAATATCTTTCCATAGCACATAATAAGAAAGGAATCCTTCAAAACTGATTTTTTACTTTCTGGCTCCTATCACAAATGTTTCCCAAAACTGATTCATTATTTTCCTTATACACCCATTGCTTATTCCCGTGCCCTCCACATTTAGTATCCTTTCATTTTTGTATCACTTTTACAACCGATTTTATCGTCTTTCCCATGTAAAATCAATAGAAAAGTGTAAAAAGTGAGACAAAATATTTTTGTTTCATTTTGCAGGAAGGGATACGTATGCCAAAACCTCGTACAAAAACCGGTGAGAAAAATTTAATCAGCCAGCAATTGATTGCGCTTCGTAAGGAGCATAGCCTCTCCCAAAGGGATTTAGCCGAAAAACTGCAGCTGGCTGGTTATGATATGGATAAGAATGTGATTACCCGCATTGAGACAAATAAAAGGTATGTCACTGACTTGGAACTGAAGGCACTGTCTGAGATTTTTGATGTCTCATATGAATATCTGATTGATGGCAGTGAGGAGGACAATCGAAGGATCTGAACCTTCTCCTGTGCGTCCCTCTTTTTACCCTTACATGAGGACATTTAACCTTCATAATCTTTCCCTTCTGGAAATATTCTCACGTAGACTAATAAAAGCAGCCGGCAAGGGATCTGATTCCTCCAGCTGCTTTATTCGTTTTTATTTTGGTTCTAACAATTTTTTCAGTGCATGGCCATCCCGAATCCCTTTTAGATACAGCTCAATTTCTTCAATGTAACGTTTGTCCGCCTCTAATTTCAGGCATTCCGACAGTCCCTGCAGTTCTTCAGCTGAAAACACCTTTTCTTCCGTAATCTTGCTTCTGTCCAACAGCCGGTCTATAAATGGATATTTACTATACAGTGTGCTGATTTGCTCGTTGATATCCTCATACTCTGCACAGTTTTCCTTTGCCTGCATTTCTGCTTCTACAACCGCATGGTTGATTAATTCCATCTGCCAGGATTCCAAATTCAGGTGCTGGATTATGGATTGTCTTTTTCTCTCCTTTTTTCTGGAGAGTCCCTGCAGAACCTGCTTGTACGGTATCATATCTGCCTGCCCCATAAGATAAAAGTATTTTCTCTCCAAGGCTTCCCTCTCCGTCTGCACGCTCCTAAACTTAAAATACATGCGATGTTCCTTTGGAGTGAGGTACAGTCCGTCTGTTCCTTCCTGCAATTTCGTTATGACTGGATATTGCTTTAAAATCTCAGACTGCTCTTTTAATAATGTACGGTATCCTTCATGATGTCCGGTGAGATACTGCACCATCCGGTGATCCAGTTCAGATTCCATTTCATCCAGCCATGTAATATCTTGGGTGTTTGGTTCCATCCTTGTTGCCTCCTTTACGAGACAACACTATACCAGCTTCTGCAAAATAATCAATTCACAGAACCTACCAAAGAAGATGCCTTGTTTCTGTCTATCTTAGACAGAAGTGTAGGATGTCAGGAACTTTTCAGGAAAAAGAAACGATATTGATTGTCCTGCAAGTTTTTCTGTACTCTGCATTTTTTAGGTCCTTGATATTGCCATGCCGGATCCTCCTGTTCAGCATCTTCTTATTAAGCGATATTCCACGCTTCAGCTCTCCCCTGAAGCTATAAGCTCCTTTACCACGAGCCCAGCTGTTTCTTTTTACCTTGGCTGTTCCAGACTGCTTTCTTTGTAATGCCATTCACTTCTCCTTCCTGCTTGTTTTCTTCATCACAACCCTACTCCATTGAAACGATAAATGCTATACCAATAGCCACCAAAGATACTGTCTCCAATCTGGTATGAATTGACATTAAAAAAATCTGGTCTGAGGTTCCATTCTCCTCATCCAGACATCTGATTTATCTCTATACTGCGTATACATATTTCATCATCACTTGTGTATGCTGTACCTATATTCCATTGTTTTAAACAGTATATACGCTATACACAGCTAAAAAGGCTAGTCCAGTTTACATCGGCCAGGAAAAGAGACGGCCTGGATGCAATTGCCCTGGCAATGGCAACTCTCTGCTGCTGTCCTCCGGACAGTTCATTAGGTTTATGTCTGCCGCGGCCCGCCAGACGAACCTTTTCAAGAGCCTGTGCCACCCGCTCTTTCCGCTCTTCTCTGGGAATCTTCTGATAGATCAGCGGCAGTTCTATATTTTCTGCCGCCGTCATATTTCCTATCAGGTTAAAGCTCTGGAAAATGAATCCGATCTTTCGGCTTCTGATTTTTGCCAGCTCTGTCTCCGTATACTCCTCGATCGGCTGTCCATCCAGCAGATACTGTCCGCTGTCTGCCATATCGAGACAGCCGATAATATTCATCATGGTCGATTTCCCGCTCCCGGAAGGGCCTATGATACTGACAAATTCCCCTTCCCCGACCCGCATACTGGCATGGTCCAGCGCATAAACCTCAGACTCACCGATTTGGTATATTTTCGAAACATCATTTAACACAATCATATTTTAGTCCCTCCGCTATTTTGAAAAATCGAAACCGTCGGGACCGCCCTCAGGCATGCCGCCTGACGGCATTTCTCCACCGGACCTATCCTGCCCGAAGCCGCCCATCATATCCTGGGACATATCAAAACCGCTGTCTGAACTCTCTGCTTTCAGGTAATACACGGTATCACCGCTTTTGAGGCCGCTGATAATTTCCACCTGGCTTCCGTCGGAAAGACCTGTCTCAACCTCTGTCTCACCGGTCGGATTTCCGTCTTCATCCGTGCCTGTATAGACAAAAGTACTATTCCCCTTCTCCTGAAGAGCGTTTACGGGAATGAGTACCGCATCCTTAGATTCATCAATCTGAATTATTGCAGAAACACTCATGCCAAGCTTCATGTCATCCGTCTTTTTCATCGTGATTTCTACCGGATATTTGGCGCTGCTGCTCCCGCTGGAGGACGTGGCAGAGACTTTCGTTATCGTTCCCTCGAATTCCTGGTTTTCCAGCGCATCTAATGTGATGACAGCCGTCTGTCCCTTTTCAACAGAGAGAATATCCAGTTCGTCTACATTAATTGATACGACCGTCTCGTCAGGACTTGCTATGGAAAATGCTGCCGCCTCATAGGCACTGTAATCGGACGATGAAGTTCCGTCTGAAGAACTGCCGCCGGAGCTTCCTGAATCATTAGAAGCTGCCGCCGTACTCTGGCCGGTTCCGGTAGTAGTAGTTCCTCCACTTTGCGTGTTTGCTCCGTCTGCAGTGCTGTTCCCGTTATTTTCCGTGCCGCCTGAACTGCCTTTGTCCAGTCCGGATACCTGGCTGCTGTCTGTACCGGATGCTGCGTCCGAGGTACTGCCTCCGTTCTGGGCAATCCCGTTGTTTTCTGACGGCTGGTCTGCACCCGATTGTTCCGCGTCTTTATCCGCTGCGGTCTTTGCAAATTTTGCCTTAATTCTTAATATACTATTTCCATCATCATCTGTAAGCACCTCGAAGGACACATCCGCACCTTGAATTTCCGGCAGAATATTACCTGAGAAAACATATCCCTCTTTCGCTGTCAGCTTTATGGTTGCAGTATACACCGTTTTTTCCAGGAAGGCTTCCGTCGAACAATTCCATGTAATAGTTCCTGTATACTCATCCGTTGCTTGTATTTCTGCCTGCGGTTTTTCTCCGGTCACAGGAGCTGATACCTTCACATCGCAGGACTCAATACGGATCTCGTCCCCTCCGCTTTTCTCCGCGGCGGAGCTTTCGCTTTCCTCGGCTGTGCTGACTACCGCAGAACCGTCTGTGTCAGCCTGGTCAGTAGTACTTGATTCGGTTTGTGTAATATCCGCGGTAAGATACATCATACTTGCCTGACTGGCAGATGCCGTCCCTGGCATACTCATAGTTTTACTTTCCGACGATGTCCCGGCTGAGGAGCTACTCCCCGCTACCGAGACCGATGTGCTGCTGGCTCCTGATGCCGAACCGGCAGTACTCCCCGATGCCTGTGTGATTACCGTATCCGCAGCGGCATTGATACTGCTGATTGTACCTGCGCAGGATGCGGTAATGACTTTTGATTCCAGAAGCGTATTCAACGTGGCCTGCGCTTCTTTTAGTTCCTCCAGCTGACCGTTCAGTACTTTTGATTCCAGATATTCTGTTGTTCCTGCTGTCTGTGCCTCTTCAGACAGATCATTGATTTCTTCTTCTACACTTTCAATACTTTCCTTCACCTCCAGAAGCTGGCTGGCGATGGATGCCTCATCCAGAGTAGCCAGCTCTTGCCCCTCTTTCACTGTATCGCCGCTCTCTACCAGCACTTCTTTTACTTTAATGCCTACCGGTACTACTACATCAGTGGCTGATCCCTCTGCCAGTGTTCCCGTACCCACCACCGTAGTACTAATGCTCCCTGTGGATGCTGTGGCCGACTGCACAGTCATCCCGGCAGCCTTGTTTTCTGATGCCTGATTGCGGAACAAAACCCCCGCTACAATAACTGTCACTAATCCAACAGTCAATACTCCTGCCCAAAATATTTTTTTCTTTCTTAACTTTTTGAATCTGCCTGATTTTTGAATGCCACCAATACAGGACGGCAGCTTTATCTCTTTATTTTGATTCTCCATCTTTTCCTCCTGTCAGTCCGCTCCTCATATTTTCCAATTATATCTGTGATGGCTTTTCGGTCTCATAATCGGACCATGCTGTCACAGCAGATGCGCCGGAGACATCCCCGTTTCCGTCATATGTGTCCACTGTTACCTGCAGACTGCTGTCGCCCTTCACATACACGGTTCCGTCACTGTCCTTTATGGTCACGGTTTTTCCGTCTGAGTCCTGAACAGTACCGGCACAGGAAAGGGCGCTCATCACGCTGTCCTTCGTTACCGTCCAGGTACTTCCTTCGTCAATGTATAGATTGCAATAACCATCCCCGCCGTCTTTGGCATAGGTCTCATCATCCAGAATTGCACCAGTTAGTGTACTGTCCTCCGTTATATAGAAGTCCAGTTTACTGATGCTGTCCCAAATAATATCGCCTTCCATGGCCTGGCTGACCGCCGTAAATAGACAGTCAGCGCCATTTTCCCCTTCAGCCCCCCAGCCTCTCTGGTTGTTGTTTCCTGTACAGCGAAGGAAAAATTCACTGTCATCCGCATATTGTATATCTACCCCGGACAGAGTGATCGTAGATTCCGTATTTGTTGTATAGAACATTCCACCATTTTGGGCTGTAAGTGTTCCGTTCTTCATCTCGTAAGTACTGTTTCCTGCCTCTGAGTCACCGGACATACTCTGGTACAGAATCACATTCCAGGAGCAGTCATTTTGTTCATCATCACTCATATTTCCTGTCAGGCTACAGTCATACAGATGGAGTGAATTCAGTCCTTCAATGCAGACAGCTTCCGATCCGTTAGCCGTAAGGTTCGCATTACTGGCTGCAATATCGGCCGTACTATATACTGCTGGAGATCCCACGCCATTTGAGGTATAGTTTCCTCCGTCTATGACCATTTTCCCACCGCCCCGGTCACTTCGTATCGCTGCCGAAGACTCCCCTGATGTTTCAACTTCCATATCCCAGGCATACAGGGTACCGCCTCCTGCCGCATGGATTCCACCTGAGGTATCCTGTTTTGCAGTAATTTTCGTGTCCGAGGCGTATATTGTCCCATTTCCATAGGCAAAAATACCTGCGCCTCCTGCCGCGTCTGTCTCAATCGTGCTTCCACTGATGTAAGTCACCCCGTCCGTATTCAGCACTGCCGCGCCCACACCATAAAAACTGGAATTGTCACCGCCTGTGCTGTCAGTTGACGACCTTGTTATGGTCATGTTTTTCATGACAACGGAGGCTCCTTCAAAAATATGAGCTGCATTCTCATCCGTCCCTGTGGATGTAATGCTCTCCCCATCTTTCTCGATATCTTCCGTAAATTCTTCTGCCGCACTATAGCTCTCTACACCGTCCAGCTGACCCATACCGCCCGAGGACATCACAAGAATCTCAGAGACACTTCCATCCTCATCTAAAGTCACTGCAATGGTATCCCCTTCCTCAATGTCATCCAGCGTTATCTCCTCCTGGGATTCTTCCGGCGCTTCTCCATCCGGGGCTCCATCTGGTTTTTCTTCCGATGGCCTCTCACTGCCTTCTTCCTCTGCCGGCTGTACAGCCCCATTGGTTCTGTCGGCAGATTGTTCCCCACCGGATTCCTGTGTTTCAGGTGTACCGCCCTCCGGCGCTTCCCCCAATTCCCCCGGTTTTCCGCCGCCCATACTCTGACGCTTTATCACTGTGTCAGCCTCCACTTTAATATCCTGCTCCTCGCCGGTAAAATCCAGCATAGAAGGCTGCCCGCCGTCCCGTGGCATCTCTCCCGCCTCCATATCATCCGGCTTTTCCGTATCATCTGACTTTTCGATATCATCCGGAATTTCCATTTCTTTTTGTGTACCGACTTCTATGGTTATAGTTCCTCCGCTTATCTCACTCACCTGTCCGTATATTGTCTGTGCTGTATCTGATGTATTTTCTTTATCTGCACATCCGCTCAGCAAAGTCGATCCCAAAGTTATTGTTATCCCAAGTAAAACACCTGCATATTTTTTTTTCATATAACAATCTGTCCTTTCAATTACTGTTTAATAGTTGACTTCTTTCGTAGTATAAAGTTGTTACTTTAGCTGAACCTTAAATAATCCGCCGTGTTCTGTGAAATTTATGTGAGGTTTTTGCTGCTGTTCGGACCATGCCGCGGCCCCCCCCCTGCACGGCATCGGAGCCAATGAAGTGATGACCTCGGGGCATCTGGTCTTTGCTTCGGTCCGTGCTAAACTTTTCAATAGTAATAAGAAGAATACAGTAGTATACTTAAATGTAAAAGATCATTCAGGAAGAGTTTCCGAGGATTCTCAGGAAGAAAATGGAGGCAGTTCACATGGAGATAAGCAACGAGAAAATAGATTCCGGAAAAGCATTTGACTGGGGTAAGACATCAGCTGACTATGCCAGATACCGGGATATTTATCCACAGGTTTTTTATGAGAAAGTCATAGAACGGAACTTATGTTTAAACAGGCAGAAAGTATTAGATATTGGTACGGGAACCGGTGTGCTTCCGAGAAATATGTATCGGTATGGTGCAAAATGGACAGGAACGGATATTTCAGAAAAGCAGGTTGCAGAGGCGCAAAGAATGTCTGCCGAATTAAACCAGGACATTCAATACTACGCTGCAGCCACGGAAGAGCTTGCATTTGCGGACCATTCATTTGATGTCATAACCGCTTGCCAGTGTTTCTGGTATTTTGACCATAAGAAAGTGGTGCCAAAATTAGCCCGTATGCTGAAAAAGGACGGAAGACTTCTGCTGTTATACATGGCATGGCTGCCGTTTGAGGATGAGATTGCCGGTGCGAGTGAAAAGCTGGTACTGAAGTACAGCCCCAAGTGGTCGGGGGCGGGCGAGAGAAAACATCCGATAGCCGTGCCGGATATTATCTATGAAACCTTCGAAGCAGTTTATCATGAGGAATATGATATTGAGGTTCCCTTTACCAGGAAAAGCTGGAACGGAAGAATGAAGGCCTGCCGCGGCGTCGGAGCATCTTTAACCCCGGAAGAAATTACAGAGTGGGAAACGGAGCACAGGACTTTGCTGGAAAAGATTGCACCCGAAACATTCTGCGTGAAACATTACGCAGCCATGCTGGAGTTAAAGCCAAAGAGCATGCAGCCCCAATAAATTAGTCAACACATAGGAAAGGCCGCTGTTCTGCAATTGCCGGATAAATCCATTGGCATTCCAGAACAGCGGCCTGTGAATATTTATTAGACAGTAAGTGAATTATTATTTGATCCCTCGTCCTGCAAAAGAGACAGTGCAAGGGAAAGCGCTTCTTTCACAGTGTCTGCCCTGTTTTCTGCCCTGTCACCGGAAAACTGGCATTTCATAACCTTTGTTTTTCCGAAGACGCAGCACCCCACATAGACCAGACCCACCGGTTTATCTGCAGTTCCTCCGCCAGGTCCTGCGATTCCGGTAGAGCTGAGAGCCACATCCGCATGAGCCGCCTTAGCAGCTCCTTCTGCCATCTCCCGTGCAGTCTGCTCACTGACTGCGCCATAAGCTTCCAGTGTCTCGTGGCTGACACCCACCAGCCTTTCCTTTGCCTCATTGGAATAAGTTACATACCCCTCGTTCAGCACATCAGAGGCTCCTGCCACATTGACAATCGTCCCTGCGATCAGACCGCCGGTACAGGATTCCGCCGTGGTTATGGTCAGCTTTTCTGCCGCCAGCTTTTCCACGAGACACTCTTCCAGGCTCCTTCCCTCTTCACGTATTTTATTCAATACCCATTCCGGATACATCCTACATCCCTCCCTGTGTCAGAACCTGTTTATTTTTAAACACGTAATCCAGCAGGGAAATGATTGTGAGCGCCAGTGCAGCCCACACCAGTACGGTGCCGAGCATGTCAAAGAAGCCGCCCAGATCTGCGATCAGGACGATAATCATAGCCATCTGGAATACAGTCTTGAACTTGCCCCAGTAGCTCGCCGCAATAACAACTCCGCTGTCGGATGCTACCAGCCGGAATCCGCTGATAATGAATTCCCGGCTGATGATCACGATTACGATCCAAGCATCCAGTTTATTCATTTCGATCAGGCAGATCATGGCAGAGCAGACAAGAAGCTTGTCCGCCAGGGGATCCATGAATTTGCCAAAATTCGTAACCAGATTATATTTTCTTGCAATTTTCCCATCCAGCAGGTCCGTCAGGCTGGCTACCACGAAAAGTATGAGGGAAATCCATTTATTTGCTGATCCCCCGATGTCCGTAAGCATAAACAGGACAAAAAAGGGAACCATAATCACCCTCAAAATAGTAAGTTTATTTGGTAAATTCATTACACAAGACCTCCTATCAAATCATATTCTACTGCGCCGGATACGCTGACTTTGGCAAAATCTCCTGACATCAGCTCTTCTTCCGTATTAACAAAAATAAGTCCGTCCACATTCGGGGCATCCCGGTAAGTCCTGCCCACATAGGCATTTTCATCCGCCACCTTACCTTCGATCATAACCAGCACTTCCCTGCCGATCATACTTTCCGCATTGTCGAAGGCGATCTCCTGCTGAAGTTCCATCAGATCGGCCTGCCGCTCCGCTTTAACCTTCTCGTCAATCTGATCCGGCATAAGCGCTGCCGGCGTGTCCTCCTCCGGTGAATATGTGAAGACTCCCAGACGGTCAAACTCCATCTCATCCACGAATTCCATAAGTTCCTCGTGCTGCTCCGCTGTTTCCCCGGGGAAACCGGTAATCAGGGTCGTCCTAAGACAGATATCAGGAATCTCTCTTCGCAGTTTTTGGATTATGTCAGTCAATTCCTGTTTGGAGGTTCTTCTGCCCATCCTTTTCAGGATGTCATCATTGGCGTGCTGAATCGGAAGATCCAGGTAATGGCATATCTTCTCTTCCTCCTTCATAACCTGAATCAGTTCGTCCGTAATCTCCTCCGGATAGCAGTAAAGTACCCGTATCCAGCGGATCCCCTGTATTCTGCACAGCTCTTTTAACAGTAGATGCAGCGACTTTTCTCCGTAAATATCTATACCGTAAAGTGTCGTCTCCTGTGCCACCAGAATCAATTCCTTCACCCCCTGGTCCGCCAGATACTGTGCTTCTGTTATTAGCTTTTCCATCGGAACGCTTCGAAAATTCCCCCGAATCTTTGGAATAATACAATAAGTACAGTGTTTGTCGCACCCTTCTGCAATCTTCAGATAAGCAAAATGACCTCCTGTTGTCACAAGACGCTTTGCCTCCACATCCGGAATCCCGTTAATGTCGGACATCGTAACAGAATGCTTCCCTTTCAGAGCTCCGTCCACGGCTTCCAGGATCTTATCATAGGATGTAGTTCCCAGTACCGCGTCTACCTCCGGGATCTCATCAAGTATCTCCTGGCGGTAGCGTTCTGCCAGACACCCTGTCACCACAAGCGCCTTCAGAGAGCCGTCCTTTTTATATTCGGCCATCTCCAAAATGTTCTGGATGCTCTCCTCTTTGGCATCATGAATAAAACAGCATGTATTGATCACGATAATATCCGCCTCTGTTTCATCATCCGTCATCTGATATCCCCTGGATGCCAGAAGCCCCAGCATGACCTCCGTATCCACCAGGTTCTTATCGCACCCCAGAGAAATAAATAGTATCTTCATAAACCCTCCCGTATTCTGCTTTGCCGGCGCCTTTCTATGTCCGGCAGATATTCATAAAAGGCAGATACCCCTAGTGCATCTGCCCTTTTTATTACTTATTCTTCTTCTGCATTTTCAGCGATAATCTTCAGCTTTCCTTCATTCAATTCTTCGATTGCCGTTGAGAGCGGCTTCTCTTCGCTTCTTGCATTCACAAGAGGCAGTTCTCCGTCAATCAGCTGTCTTGCCCTCTTCGATGTTGCAAGTACGATGGAATAACGGCTGTTTACAATCTTTGTCTCGCCTTCCTCAACGTCTTTGTTTACGACCTTCATTAAATCTGTGTAAGATGGATGCAGCATATCTTATGATTCTCCTTTCAAACTCTTATTCAAATCTTCTTTTATTTTTTTCATAAATTCCGTATTGCGAAAACTTCTCCGATGCTCCGCCTGAATGATCGCATGCATCTCTTCCACACAGGCTTCCAGTTCATCATTGACAATCAGATAATCATATCTGTCCATGCCCTCCGCTTCCTCTACTGCCCGCTTCATTCTGGATTCAATGACCTCCATTGTCTCCGTTCCCCGTCCCACAAGCCGGTTCTTCAGCTCGGCTGCCGTCGGAGGTGTCACAAACAAAAGCAGGGTCTCGGGAAATGCCTTCTTTACTTTCAGGGCGCCCTGGATCTCGATCTCCAGAATCACATCCCTTCCTGTATTGAGTTGCTTTTCAACATAGGCACGCGGTGTTCCATAATAATTTTCCACATACCTAGCATACTCTATAAGCTCTCCTTTCGCAATCATTTTTTCAAATTCTTCTTTTGTTTTGAAAAAATATTCTCTTCCGTCTGTTTCCCCCGTCCTCGGCTGGCGTGTAGTTGCCGAGATCGAAAGTGCATAGTATTCTTCATAACGCGCCAGCAGCGCTTTCATCAAAGTTCCCTTGCCGGCTCCTGAAAACCCGGATACTACTATCAGAATTCCTTTTCTGTTCATAACTGACATCCTTTACTCAATATTCTGTATCTGCTCGCGGACCTTTTCAATCTCCGTCTTCAGACCGATCGCACAATTGGAAACTTCCAGATCATTGGCCTTGGACAAAATTGTATTCGCCTCACGGTTCATCTCCTGGGCTATGAAGTCCAGCTTTCTGCCGATTCCTTCCTTTTCCCCAAGGGTATCCCTCATGTGTCCGATATGGCTTTTCAGGCGTACTACCTCTTCATCCGTACAGATCTTGTCGGCAAAAAGAATCACTTCCGCAGCAATACGGCTTTCTTCAATCTGCGTATCCGCCAGAAGTTCGTGAACCTTTGTCTCCAGCTTGGATCGGTATTCTGCAATAATCTCCGGAGAACGCTCTTCAATATAAGCCACCAGCTTCTCCATGCCGTCCAGCTTTTCCAGTATATCGTTTCTAAGGTTCTCCCCCTCATTCGTCCGGGTCTCTACAAACTGTAAGAATGCCCCTTTCAGCGCTTCTTCCAGCCCGTTCCAGAGTTCTTCCTCGTCCTCACACTGCTCTTCCATCGTGATCACTTCCGGATAGCGCGACAATGTGGACACACGAACATCATTCTCCAGGCCGAACTCCTCCTCCATCTGTTTCAGATATTTCAGATACTCTGCCGCCAGGGAGGCATTATATTTGAGGGAAACCTGATTCTCGGACGTATCTTCATAGGTAATGAATATATCAATCTTGCCCCTGTTTGCATACTTCTTTAACAGAGACCGTATAGATGTTTCAAAAAAATTAAGTTTTTTCGGCATTCTGATGTTCACATCCAGATAACGGTGGTTCACGCCTTTAAGCTCTACCGTAAACTTTCTGGACTCTTTTTGTACTTCAGACCTGCCAAAACCAGTCATGCTCTTTATCATGATTATTCTTCCTTCTTGTACAGTAATAGTTTGTTTCATACACATTATGAAACATTATACCTCTCTTGGGGCTCTGCGGTCAACCTCTGTATACAATAAATTCGGGATATGGTTAACGAGCTTTAGACTCGTTGACGGATGGGGGTTTCAAGAACTTCTTGTTTATGGTACAATATTAAAATATTGTTTTAAGAAGACATACATCTGAAGAAAGGAATACACCATGGCATTTGATGGAATTACCGTGGCCTCTCTGGTCCACGAATTGAAAGAACAGCTGCTCAATGGAAGGATAGCCAAAATTGCCCAGCCCGAGACGGACGAATTGCTTCTCTCCATTAAGACACCGTCAGGACAGAAAAGGCTGTGTATATCTGCTAGCGCGTCCCTTCCCCTCATATATCTGACGGAGTCCACCAAACCCAGTCCTATGACCGCTCCGAATTTCTGTATGCTCCTGAGAAAGCATATCAGTAATGGACGGATCGTTGATATTTACCAGCCAAAGCTGGAGCGTATTATTCACTTTACGATTGAACATCTGGATGAACTGGGTGATCTCTGCAGGAAAGATCTCGTCGTAGAGATTATGGGAAAACACAGTAATATTATCTTCTGTAACAATGAGGGCATGATCATCGACAGTATCAAACATGTCTCTGCACAGATGAGTTCGGTGCGTGAAGTGCTTCCGGGAAGGGAATATTTTGTTCCGGATACCATGGACAAGTCGGATCCTTTGTCCACGGTTGAATCTGCTTTTATCGAAAAGATTACGGCGAAGCCCCTGCCCCTGGCAAAGGCTATTTATACTGCCTTTACAGGGGTAAGCCCGGCGGCCGCCACAGAGATCTGCTATTTATCCGGTATAGACTCTTCTGCCGCTTTGGAAGGCCAAAGCGGAGAGGCCCTGCGGCAATTATTTGAGCAGTTTTCTATTTACTTTTCTTATGTAAAGGACGGCCGCTTTACTCCCGCTATCTATTACGACGGCCTGGAACCGAAAGAGTTCTCTGCTCTGCCTATGGCTCATTTAGGGGGATATACCCGGAAAGATTTTACTTCTATGTCCCAGGTGCTGGAGACCTATTATTCCTCTAAAAATATGCTGACCCGCATCCGGCAGAAATCGGCCGATCTGCGGCATATTGTGCAGACGGCCCTGGATCGCAGCCGTAAAAAGTACGATCTGCAGCTCCGGCAGCTAGACGATACAAAGAACCGCGAAAAGTACAGAGTTTACGGGGAACTGATCAATACTTATGGATACAATCTGCAGGAAGGAACCCGGCAGCTTGAGGCGCTGAACTACTATACCAATGAGATGGTCACCATCCCTCTGGATGCTGCAAAAACACCTCAGGAGAATGCGCAGCGCTATTTTGATAAATATAATAAGCAGAAAAGGACTTTTGAGGCGCTCTCCAGGTTCGTCCAGGAGACGCAGGACGATATCACTTATTTGGATTCTGTAAGCACAGCCCTGGATATTGCCCGGACAGAGGAAGATCTTGCGGAGATCAAGGAAGAGCTGATCGGTTCCGGTTATATGCGCAGGAAGTTTACGAAAAAGAAGGTTAAGATTAAAAATGCGCCGCTGCATTATCTTTCCAGCGACGGATTCCATATGTATGTGGGGAAAAATAATTTTCAGAATGATGAACTTACTTTCAGTTTTGCTGTGGGCAATGACTGGTGGTTCCACGTCAAAGATGCCCCCGGCTCCCATGTCATTGTAAAGACAAACGGCGGGGAACTTCCCGACAGAACCTTTGAGGAGGCAGGACGGCTCGCTGCTTATTACTCGAAAGCACGGGGTGGAGAAAAGGTAGAAATAGACTATGTTGAAAAAAAGCATGTGAAGAAGCCCAAGGGTGCCAAACCCGGATTTGTAGTATATTATACCAACTACTCACTGATCATTGACAGCGATATCTCACAAATTCAGGAACTTTAGGCAGTGTTTTCCGGCGTAGCAGGCATATGTACTTTGGTCAGATAACGGGGCGTGTATGAAAGATGTTTTATTAAAAAAGCAAGTGCCACCCGCGGCCTAATCGCAGTATTGGTCTCGCGTATCCCAGTATGCGCCA
>OBZW01000163.1_pt1 | contig 63881 bp, 56 predicted proteins | sample 1477021 | NCBI WGS metagenome assembly OBZW01 (sample SAMEA2580262, study PRJEB22360) | human gut metagenome | biome: human gut; feature: human-associated habitat; material: faeces | place: Denmark | collected 2008/2010
GCGGATTTCCTCTTACTGCTGCCTGGCGCAGCGGGCTGTATTTCCAACAGGGCAGACACTTGCCGCAGCATCTCCCGGCTCACGGTAAGCGTCCCCCTCAATCCGCCCCGGGACTAAAGCCCGTCGCTAAATCCCGATTTTCTCTTGACAAAGTGTAATGCTGGCGTTATGATCAATATGACCAAATAATTTTAATTAGTCATATTGATCGGAGGATTAATTATGCCAAAGTTCAGCGATACTGAAAGAAAAATGATTAAGCAAAAATTACTGCAGGAAGGTGAACGTTTATTTACTTCATATGGGATCAAAAAAGTATCCATTGATGAGATTGTACAGGCAACCGGTATTGCGAAAGGTTCCTTTTATTCTTTTTACTCGAATAAAGAACACCTATACATGGATATTTCTGCAAATCTGCAGTTAAAAATGTGGGGTGAGATGGAAGCATTTTTGGATAATCACCGTTCCTTGCCGCCAAGGGAACTTTGTAAACAGTGCTTTCTCTGGATGTTTGGGGAACTGGAGCGCTATCCTATGCTGAGCCAGACGAACAGTGAAATCGCCGAATATCTGTTCCGCAAACTTCCTCCGGAAGTGATTGAAGCACATACCCGGGACGACAGTCATGAACTTATTAAGCTGCAGGAATATGGGGTGCATTTTACATGCGGCATTGAAATTGCAACAAAAACACTGCAGACACTGGCGATTAGTTTTCTCAGCCTGCAGCAGGAGCAGACAGATGATCAGCAGACTATTATGGGAATCATCCTGGATGGTGTCTTAAAGGAGATTGTAAGCGATGAAAGTAATTGATGTCCAGAATGTTTATCTAAAATATCCGGCCTCAAAGGATGATACTATACGAGGGATTAGTTTTGATGTAAAGCAGGGCGAAATATTTGGCTTTCTCGGTCCGTCCGGGGCTGGAAAAAGTACCGTACAGAAAATATTAACAGGAACTCTCCGCGATTATCGCGGGAGTGTCCGTGTTTTTGGTGACGAGATCAGGCACAGAACCAGCGATTATTATGAAAATATCGGTGTGGATTTTGAGTTTCCCAACTTTTATGAAAAATTTACCGCGCTCGAAAATTTAAAGTATTTTGCTTCGATTTATTCCGTCAGAACAACCGACCCATTGGAACTTTTAGAAAAGGTTGGCCTTCGCCCTGATGCCGGCAAAAAAGTCTCCAGCTATTCAAAAGGTATGAAAATGCGGCTTGGTTTTATACGTTCATTGCTGCATGATCCTAAACTGCTCTTTCTGGACGAGCCCACCAGCGGCCTTGATCCTGCAAATGCAAGGGTGCTGAAGGATATGATATTGGAACAGAAAAAGAAGGGAAAGACCATCATATTAACGACCCATAACATGCATGATGCGGAGGAACTCTGCGACCGTGTTGCTTTTATTGTTGACGGTACGGTGAAAACGATAGATTCGCCGCATGCTTTGCGTAAAAGCAGATTTGATACAGAGGTTGAATATTGTTTTTCCGATCATGGAAAAGAAAGACAAAGTGTTTGTACTCTTTCCAGTCTGGCCGATGCCCGGGACTTTCAAACCGCAATGAAAAATGGGACACTGACCAGTATTCATTCAAAAGAACCGACGCTTGAGGATATCTTTATTTCATTGACAGGGAGGGGCTTACAATGAGATTTTTTCACGCCTTAAAGAATGATATCCGGTTTCAAATAAAATATGGTTTTTATTTTCTGTACGCATTCTTCAGTGGGGTTTATATTGCAGTGCTGCTTTTAATCCCCTCCCAATACAAGATAATGGCAGCTTCCCTTATCATATTGACGGATCCTGCCATGCTTGGTGTATTCTTCACAGGCGGCATCTGGCTGCTGGAAAAGGGAGAGGGCTTACATCGTTTTTGGAGTGTTTCCCCTCTTCGTCCCTGCGAGTATATATTGTCAAAATCTATATCACTGGCAATTCTGTCAACGATATCGGCTGATCTTATTGTGTTGATCAGTATGAGAAGTATCGTCCGCTTCGTATCCTTGTCTTTCAGTGTATTCATTGGAGCCGTAGCGTTTAATCTCATTGGGCTGATTGCGGCTTCCTATGCACGTTCCGTAAACCATTATATGATCATTGCCGCCCTCCCCACAGTATTATTATCAATTCCTCCTGTTCTGACTGCATTCGGAATGACTCATCCACTTTTAAAGATATTTCCGGGGACAGCGCTGTGGCATATGATCGTCAGTTCAATTGATGCAGCAGGACATATAAATGTACTGCCGGGAATTGTTCTGGTTCTATGGCTTGTAGTGCTTTTAGTACTAGCATATAAACGGATTCGTAATGCATTACAATCAGAAGGAGGCAAGAATTTATGAAACATACCGTGAAGCTCTTCCAAATTGGCCTGAAACAAATATCAAAAGACGGAATGCTAATTGTCCTGATACCAGCGCCATTTTTAGCAGGCATATTTTTTAAGCTTGCTATTCCTTTTTTCAACACAGTTCTGACATCTGAATTCTCGTTCCCCTTAACAGCCTGGTATGGCCTTGCCGACGGTATGCTGATTTGTCTGGCCCCCTTGTTTACGGCAATGATATCCGCATTTTTATTGCTAGAAGAGAGAGATGAAGGATTAAATGCATTTTATCAGATTACCCCGGCAGAAGGATATTCTTATTTAGCGGCGCGTATTGGTTTACCAATGACAGGGGCATTCATAATCACGATACTCGTCGCTGCAGCTTTCAATCTTTCCTCCCTATCTTTTGGAGTCATTCTCTCAAGCTCTCTGATCAGCAGTTTTACAAGTATATTTTTAGCAATGATGATTGTATCGGTTGCCGGAAACCGTGTTGAGGGACTTGCGCTTTCAAAACTAATGGGGATCAGCTTCCTAGGGCTTATCTTAATATGGTTTATTCCTGCTCCCTATTCTTACTTCATGGCTTTTCTGCCTTCGTTCTGGATTGGAAAAATATTGATGGACGGAGTAAATGTATTTACCTTTGCATTTGGCGTAATATCCTGCTTCTTATGGATTGCTTTTTTCACCCGGAAATTTTTGAAAAGAGTGCAGTAATAAGATGTATGTGCTAAACTATTTTCCTATTTTACGAAAAGTGGTATACTTGATTTTGTAGACACCCAGGAATTACATAAAAAAGGAGTACGATTATGACCGAAACATTTGAAACATTAAAAGTAGACAATGACCGGCAGATTCAGGAAGTTGCTGAACTGGCAGAAATGATCTGGCACGAACATTTTACCCCTATCATCGGAACCAGCCAGGTAGAATATATGATAGACAAGTTCCAGTCTGTTCCCGCACTGAAGACACAGCTGAAAGATGGCTACGAATACTATCAGCTTTTTGACAAGGGGGAATTCTGCGGATATTGCGGCATTCACCCCGAGAATGGCCGGTTATTTCTGAGTAAAATCTATATTAGAAAAGACTGCCGCGGACGCCATCTGGCCACAAAGGCATTCGAATTTCTGAAGAACCTTTGCCGCCAGAGGGGCCTCTCCTCAATCTGGCTGACCTGTAATAAACACAACGATGGCTCTCTGGCCGTATACAGCCATTTCGGGTTTAAAACCATTGATACGCAGGTAGCAGATATCGGCAATGGATTTGTGATGGATGACTATATTATGGAGTATACTCTCTGAGTGGATGGCGGGGAGTCTGGCTTTTGCTTTACCATTTACTGCGGATATTGCTAAATTCCCAACTCCTTGCTAATTCATCCGCTGCCTCACCATGTGGTACTGCTATTCATTTTCAAATCTTGTCTTAAGCATTTTATAAAAATTACTAAGACTTTTATCGCCTTCATTATCAGGGAAGAGACAGTAAGGTAAGCTATCTGTTTCTTTATGCTTAATTACGCAGGCACAACATTTTCCATTATTCGGGCAGGTCTTTTTTGGGCAGGCACATTTTTTGACGTTTGGACACTTCACTTTATATTACCTCCTTTTTGAAGAATTATCCTCTACTCATTTTCAGAATTTTTATTATTTCGTCAACTTTTAGTACTTTTCCATAAGATACCACTTTTCCGTCAATAACGAGGGCAGGTGTAGTCATTACGCCATAAGCTGCAATCTGTGTAAAATCGGTTACATGGTCGATAGCTGTATCCATATAGAGCTGTTCTAATGCCGCTTTTGTAGCGGCTTCAAGCTGATTGCATTTTGCGCAGCCGCTTCCCAATATTTTAACGCTTGCCCCCTCTTTTTTTGCTTGTTCGGCTTTGGCCATACTTTCTTCATTGCAGTTACCTCCACAGCAGGCGGCAGTTCCTTCTCTTTTATTTTTTCTTCCAAATAATGCCATTATGATAATCTCCTTTTAATGTAATTTTTTTATTTGCTAACAACATATTTTCTAAAACACCCTATATGAGAAAAGAATGGAATATATTAAACAGATAACCAACAATGATAATGCCGCCTGTACAAATACCTATAAACAAGGCAAGCAATCTGGGCTTTACTGCTTTTCGGAGCATAATCATTGAGGGAAGGGATAAAGTAGTAACCGCCATCATAAAAGATAAAATTGCACCAAGTTGGGCCCCTTTGGCAAATAGTGCTTCGGCAACAGGAATTGTTCCGAAAATATCCGCGTACATGGGCACACCTACAAGAGTAGCTAAGATTACAGAGAACGGGTTATTGCTTCCGAGCGCAGTTTCAATCCATGTTTGTGGTATCCAATTATGAATGAAAGCACCTATCCCGACACCTATCAGAATATAAGGAAATACTTTTTTGAAAGTAGCTGCTACTTGTTCCCACGCATATTTGAACCTATCACGTTTTGTCAAATCCGGGGCTTCAATATCTACACTTCCTGCTGTTTTGATATACTGTTCGACGTATTTTTCCATATGTAGTTTTTCAATAATTGTGCCGCCCACAACCGCGATAACCAAACCAACAAGAACATAGACAATCGCAATTTTCAAACCAAATATACTCATTAGCAGAACAAGAGAGCCGAGATCAACCATTGGAGACGATATAAGAAATGAAAATGTTACACCCAAAGGCAGCCCTGCACTAGTAAAGCCGATAAACAGAGGGATAGAGGAACATGAACAAAATGGGGTGACTGTTCCAAGCAGTGCCGCAGCGATATTTGCGCCCACACCATGAAAACGCCCTAAAATCCTCTTGCTTCTTTCGGGTGGAAAATAGCTTTGAATATAGGAAATCAGATAGATTAAAACACAAAGCAGAACTGTGATTTTAATTGTATCGTAAAGGAAAAACTGAATACTGGCACCTATTCTGCTTTCAATGTTAAGCCCTACGGCAGATAAGCCGCCGCCTATTAATTCATTAAGCCACCTCATGCCCAAAATCTGATTTTGAAAAAAGTCCCAAATCATTCGAGTAACTTCCAATAAACTCTCCCCTTTCCATTTATATATTGCAATTTATCGATGTGTTATTTGATATATAAGCCGCCATCTGTTCTGGCGGCTCATTAGTCTGTGCAGCTAGATTTTTTTGTATTGCCCGTTACTGTTGTAATCTGATTCAGAAGTTCCCGTGCCCGGATGACGCCCTCTGGATTGAAAGAATAGTACGTCCATTTCCCTTCTTTACGTCCAACAACAATTTCCGCATCGCATAATATTTTCATATGATGTGATAAAGTCGGCTGGCCAATATTAAGTTCTTCCAGCAACTTACACGCACACTTTTCACCACTTTGCAGCAAACCTAAAATTGTCAGTCTATTTGCATCGCAAAAAGCTTTGAATATCCTTGCGTTTTTTTCATTCTCGTTCACTCATCAACACCCCTTTTTATTGCTCAATTTATACTATACATAACACATCGATTAATGTCAATATGTATTTTAAATTTTCCAGCACTACCCATTCATTTGGCATATCTATCCTAAAAAACCGCAAAGCCATCTCCCATCCGTCTCCCCCGTCAGTTGCCCCACCGATCTTATACTTCCGATCGGATGAACGCAACCTGCCCGGGAGATCGTGTACGGCACCTGCAGACATTCCCGCCGCTGCCGTACACGATATCCCGGGCAGGCGCCCCCCATCTAATCTAAACTCCCCCTCAACAACTCATGAATCAAACCCGGATCAGCCTTCCCCTTCATAGCTTTCATTGTCTGCCCGACCAGAAACCCAATTGCTTTTTCTTTCCCGTTCTTATAATCTTCCGCAGATTTCGGATTTGCTTCTATTACTTTATCTATCACTGCTTTTAATGCGCCCTCATCATTAACTGTTTTTAAACCATTTTCCTCCACATAGACCTCAGGATCGATGTTTTCCTCAAATATTTTCCCAAAAACTTCTTTCGCCACAGAACTGTTGATTGTCCCGGCTTCTGTCAGATTTACCAGCTTTGCAAGGTTTTCGGGGGAGAATCTGATATCCTCCGGCTCCATATTATTTTCTTTGAGCAGGCGGAGCGTCTCCACCATCAGCCAGTTGGAAACTTTTTTAGGCTTTCCACAGACTGCAGCTGCTGCTTCAAAGATATCCGCCATTTTCTTGGACTCTGTGATAATTTCCGCATCATACTGCGGAATATCGAATTCTTTTTGATAGCGTTCCAGCTTTTCTGTGCGAAGCTCTGGCTGCTTCGCTTTAATCCCGGCAATCCACTCATCGCTGATGACGATCGGTACCAGATCCGGCTCCGGAAAGTACCTGTAATCCTGTGCATCTTCTTTGGAGCGCATTGCATAAGAATGTTCTTTGTTATCATCCCAGCGCCGGGTCTCCTGAACCACCTGTTTTCCTGCCTCCAGGAGCTCGATCTGGCGTGCCCGTTCTCCCTCTATTGCTCTTGCAATGGCCTTGAAGGAGTTCAGGTTTTTCATCTCGGTTCTGGTTCCCAGCTTATCCGAGCCCGCTTCCCTCACAGACAGGTTCACATCCGCCCTCATAGAGCCTTCCTGCAGCTTACAGTCGGAAGCACCCAGGTACTGAATGATCATACGCAGCTTTTCCAGGTAACTGATCACCTCGTCTGCTGAACGCATATCCGGCTCAGATACAATTTCCACCAGAGGGACGCCGCTTCTGTTATAGTCTACCAGTGAGGTGTCGTCCCATTCATCGTGAATCAGTTTACCGGCATCCTCCTCCATATGCATCTCGTGAATACGGACCTTCTTTTTTCCGCCGCCGCTTTCAATCTCGATACAGCCGTTTCTTGCGATTGGAAGATAAAGCTGGGAGATCTGGTAGTTCTGCGGATTATCGGGATAGAAATAATTTTTACGGTCAAACTTACACAGCCTTGTTATTTCACAGTTTAAAGCCAGTCCGATTGCCATGGCATACTCCACGACCTGCTTATTTAACACGGGGAGGGAGCCTGGCATTCCGGTACAGACGGGACAGGTGTGCGTATTGGGGGCGCCTCCAAATTCTGTGCTGCAGCCGCAAAAGATTTTTGTCTTTGTCGCCAGCTCTACGTGGACTTCAAGTCCGATTACGGTCTCATACTGCTTTGCCATCCCTTACGCCTCCTTTCCTGCCACAGCCGGCGCTTCATGCCGTTTGTTTGTTGCACATTCATATGTGTATGCGGTACGCAGCAGTGTTTTCTCCTGAAAACAGCTTCCAATGAGCTGCATTCCGATTGGGAGGCCTCTGCTGTCTTTGCCCACCGGTACGGACATCCCCGGCAGGCCGGCCAGATTGACTGCAACCGTATAAATATCGCCCAGATACATTTTCATCGGATCGCGTAAGGATTTACCAAGTTCCGGCGCCGTCGTGGGTGCAGCCGGCCCAAGTATCACATCGTATGATTCAAAGGCACGGTCAAAGGCCTGTTTTATTAATGCTTTTGTGCGCAGTGCCTTCAGATAATAGGCATCGTAATAACCTGAACTCAAAACGAAAGCCCCCAACATGATTCTGCGTTTTACTTCTGCGCCAAAACCTTCGGACCTCGTCTTTTTATACATGTTGTGAAGCCCGTCATAATCCGGCGTGCGGTACCCGTATTTTACGCCGTCGAAGCGTTCCAGGTTAGAGCTGGCTTCTGCAGAAGCTATCACGTAATAAGTGGGGATTGTATACTGTACAAGACTCAGATCAAAGGTTTCTACTATGGCGCCTCTTTCTCTCAGAACGCCTGCCGCTTCCATGACAGCATTTTCTACTTCTTTGTCCAGCCCTTCTTTTAAATAATCCGCAGGGATACCAATCCGCAATCCCTTCACATCATTCATAAGAGCACTGGTAAAATCGTAGTCCTGCCGTTTTACTGACGTGCTGTCTTTTGGGTCGTATGAAGAGACAGCCTCCAGTATGGCCGCACAGTCAGATACATCCTTTGCCACCGGCCCAATCTGGTCGAGGGAAGAGCCATACGCAATCAAGCCATAGCGTGACACGGTGCCGTAGGTGGGTTTTAATCCCACTACTCCACAGAATGAGCTGGGCTGGCGGATAGAACCGCCGGTGTCTGTTCCCAGTGAGAACCAGCACTCCTGTGCCGCCACCGCAGCACAGGACCCGCCCGATGACCCGCCCGGTACATGGGCTGGATTATGCGGGTTTTTCGTTGGACCATAATATGAGGTTTCTGTCGTACTGCCCATTGCAAACTCATCCATATTCGTTTTCCCGAGTACCACTGCCCCTGCCTTCTTCAGATTCAACACTGCTTCCGCCGTGTATACCGGTTTAAAATCGGACAGGATTCTGGAACTGCAGGTTGTAAGCTGGCCTTCTATGCACAGATTGTCTTTCACTGCCACCGGCACGCCCGCCAGCGGGCCCGTAAGCGTACCATTCTCAATCTGCTTCTGCACCTCAGCCGCCTGCCTCATTGCCCCTTCTTCATCCAGAGTCACATAACTGTGTATCTCCGGCTCCAGCGCTTTCGCCCGCTCAATTGCCGCTCTCGCCGCCTCACCTGCCGTCACTTTCTTATCTTTTATCATTTTCCCCAGCTCAAGAGCTGTAAGGCTCAATATATCCATTTTCTGCTTCCTCCTATCCGATCGTCTTAGGCACCTCAAAGCTGTCATTTTTCCTCTGGGGAGCATTTGCTAAAATATCTTCTTTATGATCTTCGTTCGTCACAACATCCTCCCGAAACACATTATGCAGAGGAAATGCATGAGACATCGGTTCAATACCGCTCGTATCCAGGTCGTTCAATGTATCTATATAATCCAGCATCTTCTCCATATCCGTCAGGGCCGTTCCCTTCTCCTCCTCAGACAGCTCAAGCTTGGCAAGAATACTGACATACTCAATCGTTTCTTTAGAAATTTTATTAGACATCATATCCTCCTTTTCTGCAAAGGGGTCAGACCCCTCTGCACAGGGGTCTGACCCCTTTAATATCTATACGCATCGTAATATGAATCATAGTCTTCTGATTCAATCAACTTGCTTGGAATCATTCTGGCGTCCCCATCATCCGCACATACAGTTGAGCCTTCGGGCAGCACGACGTTTCGGAAGACAGTATTCATGGCATCGCGCGCCAGCCATTTGCTTTTATTCAAATAGTTCAACTCCGGATCCTCATAGTTCGTATTCAGCGGAATACTGTAACTGATCGTCGTCCAGTCTGAAACCGCCTGGAAATCGTATACCCCTGCCGGGAAATCTTCTCCTGCGGTCAGTTTTCTTCTCTGAGTGAGCGCAACTTCATCCTTCAGCGGATTGCTCATTCCTTTCATATCAGATGTCTGCCCGTTTTCTGTGACGATTAAAAGCCTGACATCCCCCGATACTTCCAGGACAGCGCCCTCATAAATTCTGACGTCATTCCATTCTTTTAAATCTCCGTTTGACTCTTCATCCCCGAAAAACTGCCATAAATAAATAGAATTTTCATAGTCATCCACACATGCTTCCCCCTGTCCTTCTTCCAGATATATATCATATCTGCCCTCAGGTACATGGATGCCGCCTATATACAGCCCTGGTTCCAGAACATTCTCAAAATGTTCACCGGTATCAGACAATTCACGGCTTACAAATTCATAGGGATCTGACGGCCCGGGTTCCTCGGTTACCTGGATGCTCCCCGTTTCAACGTCGTTGAATTTATCTTTAGAAAAGTCACCGATAAACGCAATGAAAAGAAAAATAATAATGATAATCACAAAAAATGTTTTACCTTGTTTTTTAGATATTGCGGTTGATTTCCCTGATCTCGGCCTCATAACAGGCTTTGTATAGCTGTATTTGTACTCATCTGGATGTGCGGTCCTCTGAGCGGATGGTCCGGAATCATTTGTCTGATATGCCTTTCTTTCCGGTTTATCTTTCGATTTCTTTGCCGCCCGTTTCATAACTTCCTCATCCCGGTTATCAAAATCCCATGTATCCTTTACTTCTCCGCGGCTTTTTATCCTGTTTTCCGTCCGGCTGTAGTTCAGCCGGTAGGTCTTCCTCTCACTTCTTGTATTGTCCAGACCACAATCCTGACAACGTCCTTCTACTAATTTTCCTCCACATAGATAACAACTTTTCCTTGACATAGGCCCCTCTCATTTCTCATCCGTAATTTTCGAAAATCAAAGGGGTCTGACCCCTTTGAGGTTTATGGTTCCAGCCTGCTCAGGTCTCTGGGAAATAGTGCTGCCTCACGCACATTATCTTCGCCCAGTATTTTCATGGTCAGACGCTCCAGCCCGATTCCCAGGCCTCCATGGGGCGGCATACCGTGTTTGAATGCACTCAGATATTGTTCCATTCCTTCCTCTGCCATATCCCTTGCTTCCATCTTTTTTTTCAGATCATGGTAGTCATGGATCCGCTGGCCCCCTGTTGTGATTTCCATTCCCCGAAACAACAGGTCGAAACTCAGTGTAAAGGTTGGGTCCGCCGGATCATCCATCGCGTAAAACGGCCGCTTTCTGGATGGATAGTGGGTGACAAACACAAAATCTGCATTCCATTCCTCTTTTGCATATTGGCTGATCAGCTGCTCCTCCTCGGGCTCCAGATCATAGGGGTTCTTTATGCCCCGCCCGTACTTTTCAGATACTTTTCTTTTGATATCATCGAATCTGACAGCCGGTATCTTCTCCGCCTCCGGGAGTTCAATTCCAAGAATTTTTAATTCCCCTGCATAGTCATTCTCAAGCAGTTCAAAAGTGTACTGGAGAAATCCTGTTTCCATCGCCATAATATCTTCGAACCCGTCAATGTAGCCCATCTCAAAATCCAGGCTCGTATACTCGTTCAGATGGCGTTTTGTATTGTGCTTCTCGGCCCGAAAGACCGGCGCCGTCTCAAACACCCTGTCAAACACCCCGACCATCATCTGCTTATAGAACTGCGGGCTCTGCTGCAGGATAGCCGGCCTGTGAAAATACTCAAGACGGAAAAGGTTCGCCCCGCCCTCAGCACTCTTAGCGCCGATCTTAGGCGTGTGGATTTCCGTAAACCCCTCTCCATACAGAAAATCACGGAATCCCCGGACAATGCCTTCCTGTATCCTGAACTTCGCCCGCTCCCTGACGTTGCGCAGCGAAATCGGCCGATAGTTCAGTTTTGCTTCCAGCGAAGTATGAAGCTTCCACTTAGAAACAGGCAGAGGCATCGGTTCCGCCGGTTCACTCAGAACTTTTATTTCTTCAATTCTGATCTCAATGCCATGAGGTGCTTTTTCAGACTCTGCAGGTATTCCTGTTACTTCGACTGTATCAGCTTCTTTCAAATCCTTCAAGTTAAATTTTGAAACTCCCTCCTCAAAAACGCACTGGATCAGGCCTTCTCTCTTTCTCAAAATCACAAATGCCACCGTCCCCATATTCCGGATAGCATGGACTGCACCATTCAATCTGACACAATTCCCAGTCATTCCCTCTCTCAGCAGTTCGTTCAATTCCAATGTGTCCTTCTGTTTAACTCCTGTTACAAATTCCATGTTTCTTCTCCTTTCTGCTCCTTTATGACTGCATCCCGGATACTAAAACAATTGAAATATACAGGAAATCCCATATAAACAAAAAGCCCCGGGATGCATCTGCATCCCGGGACGGATTCGTAATATAATCCGCGGTACCACCCGCATTGGACAAACGTAATGTATCTATGTCTGCCCCACTTTTGCGCATGTAACGTATGCCATACGTACCAGCCTACTCATAGGTTCAGCTGATCAGCTCCCAAGTGTTCCCTTGATCTTCTCCACTGTCCGGCGCTCTCAGTCGGTGACGCCAACTTCCTGTCAGTTTCTGAAAATCAGAGTCTTGTTCACAGCCTTTCTCCATTTCACAGTTTACTCTGATAAAACTTGTTAACAATCATAGCACAGCTCTTTTTCGATTGCAAGGAGTTTTTTTCAAATAATTTTTATCCAAATAATTTTTATATAGTTCATCAGAATGTATGGTATCTCCATATATGTCAATAGTTAAGTCAACAATAACACAACCACTCCACCGCTTACCGGTACTTATACGTACCCTCAAACGAATTCATACACCGTCCCCGCTTACAGACCCCTCCAGGCAGGCAAGCCTTTCCTTCCGGTCGGATGTACCAGCTGAAAAACCGGGAAGCCAGCCCCACGACGGGAGCATCTATGCCATTTTAAAGGTCCTAGAGTTGACGTTAGAGGCCCTTAAGAAAAAAACATAGAAAATGGAGGGCAGAATTTGACGTATCACGTCAAATTCTGAAGCGGCCTAAGACCCGAAATTATCAGATTTCGGGTTGCATGCCGCTGGACCTTCATTTTCTATGTTTTTTTATTTAGGGCCTCTTACGTAAACGGAGCGGATTTTTAAAATGGCATAGATGCTCCCGTCGTGGGGCTGGCTTCCCGGTTTTTCAGCGTCCCAATATCCCCCCAAACCCACAGCTTGCCTTCTAAAGCCCCTCTGTTACTACTTCAATTGCCTTATCCAGCTGGTTATCCGCATCTTCATGATCAGGATCCGCCACATACTCGACCTCTACATCCGGCGTGATCCCCTTTTTGTTTATGCTTCTCCCTGCCGCCGTAAAGTATTCGGCTATGGTCACCTTCAGGCATGTTCCGTCTCCCAGATTCACCAACTGCTGTACAACCCCCTTGCCGTATGTGGTCATGCCGACGATTTTACCCACGCCATAATCCTGCACTGCTCCTGCGAATATCTCAGAAGCGCTGGCGCTGGCCTGATTTACAAGAACTGCCAGGGGCTTCTTGAATTCATGATCTTCTTCGTTTTTTTCCTCTATAACGTTGCCGTCTTTATCTTTGGTAGATACAATCGTCCCTTCCGGGAGAATCATCCTCAGCATATCTACCACTGTATCCAGATTGCCGCCCGGATTGGAGCGAAGGTCAATAACCAGGCCCTTCATGCCCTGGTTTTCCAGGTCGGTTAGGGCATTCTCAAACTGTTTTAATGTGACTGTATCAAACTCCAGGATCCGCAGATAGCCGATCTGGTCTTCCTTCATCTCATACTCGACAGTCTGTGTCTCGATCTTACGGCGGGTAGCTGTACAGACGACCTCCTCCGCGTTCTCGCCTCTGTAGACGTGCAGAGCCACCTCCGTGCCTTCCTCTCCTTTGATCCAGGACACAATCTCACTCAGATCTTCTTTGTCAATCACATGATCATCTACCTGGTAAAGAATATCTCCGGTTTTAAGTCCGGCCTCCTCCGCGGGAGAATCTTTATAGATATTGCCGATCGTCACCTGCCTGGTCTGGTAATTCTGCAGCAACGTGGCGCCGATCCCGCTGTATTCCCCGGTTGTTGACTCCAGCAGATCCCGGGTCTGTTCCTCATTGTAGTAAACCGTATAAGGATCCCCCAGACCACTGGCATAGCCGTTGTATATGCCGTCCTGCATGGCTTTTTCATCTATATCATCTCCATAAAGATAATATTGGTCTATAACATTGCTTAACATATTCAGCTTCTTATCGGTCTCACTCTCCGCAGAGATCTGTGCAGCTTCTGCCTCTCCCCCTGCCATCCTGACTGAGACCGCCTTCCACACTCCGGAACCCAAAATCACAATTAATAGCATAATGAGGGCGCCGGAAAGCGCCCCCTTAATAAAACTCTTTTTATGATCCATATTTCATGTCCAACCTTTGAAATTATTCTGTATGTTTACAGATAGCCCAAGGGATCCACTGCCACGCCGCCGGATTCCACCTGGAAATGCAGGTGCGCGCCGAATGAATTACCGGTATTGCCCACATATCCGATCTGCTGTCCCTTCACAACGGTCTGGCCGGCTGTCACGCAAAGTGCAGAATGATGCATATATTTTGTCGTTAATCCATTGCCGTGGTTGATGACTACCCAGTTCCCGGCACTGTCGCTCCATCCCGCTATCACAACCGTACCGTCGGCCGCTGCGTATGTAGGTGTTCCCTCTCCTGCCGCAAGATCCAGCCCCTTATGGAAGGCACCGTCAAAATCCCGGTATCCAAACGTACTGGATATAACTGCCCCCGGACATGGATTGGTAAACTGGCCGCTTCCACTGACAACAGGCGTTGTGCTTGGCGGTGTATAACTGCCCCCGCCGGATGACTGCTGCTGCTGTTGTGCTGCCTGCTGGGCCGCCAGCTGCTGTTCCTGTTTGATGCGTTCTGCTTCCGCTTCCTCTATCAGCTTCTGCAGGGTCGCCGCATTATCTCCGATCTGCTTCTCCAGATCGGCGAGCTGTATCTTTTTGCTGTCCAGCAGTGCCTGAACTTCATTCTGCTTGGCAACCAGTTCGTCCTGCAGGCCCGAAAGTACTTCATACTCATCCTTGAGAGAAGCCTCTTTCTCTTCCACGTCTTTCACTACGTCCTGGAACTCAATAAGCATATCTCTATCATATGCAGAAATCTGCGAAACATACTCCGCTTTATTTAATAAATCCCCAATACTGTCACTGGAAACCAATATCTCCAATAACTGGGAGTTCCCATTCTCATACATGAATTTAATACGCTTCTTCATGCTTTCATACTGGTCATTCTCATCCACTTTTGCCTGAACGAGCTCGTCTTCCGCTTTCTGGATCTCATCCTGTTTCTTTTCCAGCTTTTCTTTTGTGTCGTTCATATCTGCAATGATCGAGTTAAGCTGAGATGCCAGGGAGTCCTTTTCTTTTTCGGCGGCCTTTTTCTGGTTCTCCAGTTCCTCCGCCTTTTTCTGTGCTTCATCCACAGTAGCCGCGTTTACATTGAGCACCATGCCCAAACTCAAAGCAATGACCAAAACTGTACTTATTATACTCCTCTTTCGTCTTCTCATAGGCGCCACCTATACTTTCAAATGCTTACGTACAGTGAAGTAGCTTCCGACAAAACCAATTCCCACACCTAACAGCAGCCCGATCGGGAGCAGCAGGCGGTATACCGTTGTAACCGGCAGGAAATTAATGATATTGTTCAAAATCTGGAACTTGGTCAATACATACTCGACCGCCTTGCCATAAAGTCCATACAGCAGGGCCAGCGGTATAATCGCGCCCACAAGTCCCATAAGAAGACCTTCAATAACAAACGGTGACCGGACGACAAAGTCCTTGGCCCCAATATATTTCATAATGGCAATCTCTTCCTTACGCACCGTAATACCCATGGTTACCGTATTGCTGATCAGGAAGATCGATACCCCAAACAGTATGATAATAATGGCGATGGATACATACCCTACCAGTACATTTACGCTGGAAAGCGTGTTTGCCACAACATCAGACTTGTTCACCTTCCGTACCCCGTCCAGGCCCTTGGCAAACTTGACAAGATCCTGCTGAGTGGAAGCAAGCGACTTACTCCTGACAGAGAGGTTCGCATCATTTTTCTCCACTGTTTTCATATATACTTCATAGTTATCGGATCCGGCCAGCGGGTTGTCATTTTTAAATCCGTCCGCCAGATCTGCATTGTCTTTAAAATAGTCGCTCTTAAACTTGTCCCATGCGTCATCCGCTGACACAAAGTTAACTTTCGATACATCGTCCCTGCTTCTTAAGGCTTCCCCGATATCATCGATCTGCTGCTGCGTGGCATCCTCGTCAAAAAATACGGTGATAGCCACCCCTTCCTCCGCTGACTTTATGATATACTGAAAGTTCAGCAGGATAGAAAAGAATAATCCAAACAGGAAAATACAAGCTGACATTGTCGCAACCGATGCGAGCGAAAACATCTTGTTTCTCCCGATATTCTTAACCCCTTGTTTTCCTACGTATCCTAATGTACTAATTCTCATCGAAATACCCACCTTTTTGTTCATCACTGACGATAACGCCCTGTTTCATCGTTATGACGCGCTCGTTCATCTCGTTTACGATCTCCTGGTTGTGAGTAACAACCAATACTGTTGTCCCTCTCTCATTCGCCTCTTTCAGCAGACTCATGATTTCCCATGAGTTTGTTGGATCCAGGTTACCAGTCGGCTCGTCGGCCAACAAAATAGCAGGTTCATTTACAATCGCCCTCGCAATCGCAACACGCTGCTGCTCTCCCCCTGACAGCTCTTTTGGGAATGACTTATACTTCTGGGCCAGTCCCACCAGCGACAGCGCCGCCGGCACCTTCCTCTTGATAACTCTTGTCGGTGTCTCTGTCACACGCAGTGCAAAAGCAATATTTTCATAGATATTTCTGTCTTTCAAAAGCCGGAAATCCTGAAATACAACCCCCAGGCCTTTTCTGTACTTCGCAATGTGACGATGCCTCATTCTGTTTAGGTTCTGCCCGTTCACTATGATCGTCCCTTCCGTCGGATCTAACTCCTTCATAATGAGACGAATCAGAGTAGACTTTCCTGAACCGCTGTCTCCCACGATGAACACAAACTCCCCCTGTTCAATCTTGACGGAAACTCCGTTCAGGGCGGCATTGCCCTTAGAGTACTCCTTCGTTACATTTCTTAATTCAATCATATGCTCCTCCTAATTATTCATACTCATTAGTATTCCAATGACTCCATATACTTCATGTATTTTACCACCATCAGAGCAATCTTGAACGTAATCGCGTCCTCAAAAACGCGCAGATCAAGCCCGGTGCTCTTCTGCAGCTTATCCAGCCGGTATACCAGAGTATTTCTGTGAATGTACAGCTGTCTGGACGTTTCTGATACATTCAGACTATTTTCAAAGAACTTGTTGATAGTCGTCAATGTCTCCTCATCAAAATCGTCCGGAGATTTCCCCTCGAAGATCTCCTTGATAAACATCTTACATAACGGGATCGGCAGCTGATAGATCAGGCGTCCGATACCCAGCGTGCTGTATGCCACAATGTCCTTTTCGTCAAAGAAGATCTTGCCCACATCCAGTGCGAGCTTTGCTTCTTTGTAGGACTTTGAAACTTCCTTGATGTCATTTACGATGGTTCCGTATGCAATATGGATGTGTTCTTCCCCGCATTCATTGCGCAGAATCTCCAGCATATCCTTTGCCATCTTCTCCAGCTCTTTGCCGCCGTCTTTATCAGTAAGTTCCTTGACCACAATGATATTCTTCTCGTCCACAGCCGTAATAAAGTCTTTTGATTTTCCTCCGAGAAGGTTCCTAACATTGTCCAGCGCTACGCTGTCTTTTTCGTGAGATGTTTCAATAATAAAGATAACACGTTTTATCTCTGTGTCAATATGTAATTTCTTGGCCCTGTTGTAAATATCCACTAACAGGAGATTATCCAGCAAAAGATTTTTGATAAAATTATCCTTATCAAACCTCTCTTTATATGCTACCAGCAGGCTCTGAACCTGAAACGCCGCAATCTTGCCGACCATGTATACTTCCTCGTTCTCACCGCCGGCCAGCAGAACATATTCCAGCTGCTGTTCATCGAAAATCTTAAAAAAATGATCCCCCTGAATAACCTGGCTGTCAGCCGGAGATTCCACAAAAGACAGGACTGCACTTTCATAATCCTTTGTATCTTCAAATGTGGCTGCAAGCGCTTTGCCTTCCGTATCCAGAACACTGAAATCAATCCTGGAAATATTCTTAAGGCCCTCAATTGTGTTTTGAAGTATCTGATTTGAAATCATACTTTCTCTCCTCCGCTTTATGACTCTATTCATGTGCATTTTTCACAAATTCCGGCATCAAAAAATGTGAAGAACGTACATATACAAGATATATATTAATGCATAACGTCAAAAAAATAAAGAGGAAATCCACTTTTTTTATGCATTTCCTCATATTTTTTACAAAAAATTCATATTTTCGTCATTATACATTGTTCACAAATCTTATTCTACGGGGAAAAATCCTTCACCCATAACCTCACGGGCATCGCTCACAATAATGAACGCATTTTCATCGATTCTGCCCACCAGTTCCTTCAACTGCACCAGTTCTTTCTTTGTAACCACACAGTAGAGCAGGCATCGGTCCTTCCCTGTATACATGCCTTTTGCATATATACCGGTAAGTCCGCGGTCCACTCCGTGCATGACCGTCTCTGCCACCTCATCGTACCGGTCTGTGATAATAAAAGCAGCCTTTGCGAATTTCACCCCTTCTATCATTGCGTCCGCAATTCGGTTGACCACCACAATGGTAATGATTGCATAAAGCGCGCGTTCAATACCAAACACATATCCACCGGCTATGACAATCACAGCGTCTAGCACCATCATAATCTTCGCCACGGAAAACTGCCGCAGATAATTCTGGATAATTGCCCCGACCATGTCTGTTCCTCCGGTCGTTGCCCTGGCTGAAAATACCAGGCCCATACCGACCCCCTGCAGCGCCCCGCCGAACACGGCGGCCAGCAGGAGGTTGTCCTGAATAAAGGAAAACTCGGGCAGAACTCCCAGCCAGACCGAAACCATGGCGGTTGCAAATAAGGTCCTGCCGATAAATGACCTGCCTTTTACTTTCAGTGCCGCAAGAAATACAGGCACATTGAGGGCGGCATTCGTAAACCAGAGAGGAATACCGCCAGGAAGAATCCCTTCCGTAAGGTTCTTAATGATGATAGCCAGCCCTGAAAATCCGCCGACTACCAGGCTGTTGGGTTCATAAATACATTTGATGGCAAAAGATACGATTCCTGTCCCCACAGCGATGTATGCATACTTTATATACACGGGTTTTTCCCGATATCTATGCATGCTCAATTCTCCTTCTTCTGTTTTCCCACCCGATAACGGAATACCTTTTTCAAAAAGAAACGGCGTACTCCATCTCCGCTTTTCTCGCTGAAGCTCTGTTCCAGAGCCCTGCCGCATCCCAGCCATACACGGGCATTGAGCAGCGCGGCATTTCTGACAATAAAATCCTCCTGCTGCGGTGAGGGCAGTACAGAAAGTATACAATCAATTTCCGCACCGTTGATGTTGTTAATGACATCCTCCTCGGACTTTCCTTCTACGTCCAGGGCGCCATAGCCCGCCACCGTAATTCCTCTGTTGTATGTTTCCACAGCCTCTTTGAGGCTTATCATCTCCTGCTCGGACTGCACCATCAGAAAGATCTTCTTTCGATTTTTCTGGAGGTAGCGCAGGAACATTTTAAGAAACACTTTATTTGCTACATCCTTTAGTAAATATCTATCCTGTACTTCCGCCGCTTCCAGTATCTCTTTCTCTCCCGGAAGCACCATATCCATTGCTTTTGTATCTTCTTTCCATGCAGGATTGTCCTTTTCCTGCATGAGCATATCCAGCGTGATAATTTCAATCGTATTGATGGATTCACTCTGCATATACTGCACAGCCGCCTGCATAGCGGCTTTTGCTGTGAAGCCGTCAATCTCCACATCAAAGATATTAATCTTCTCTTTCATCTACACCACCTGTGCTTCTTCTCCCCAGTCGTACAATTGTATCAAAAATCTGCAGATTTTTCAACTCTTTCGTTTTCTTTTCGTAATCAGACCTCCGATCCGTCCTGTTTCTTTTGAGGATAAAGACTTCCATCCCTCTGCCATAACTTTATCTAAAAGGCCCAGTTCTTCTGCAATTTCATACTTCACCTTCTCTTCAGGCTCCAGATTTTTCAAGTCAATTGGTTTTGATTTCTTTTCAGACATATTGATACCTACCTTTCTTTTTGGTAGGAGTATTGCCTAAAATACGTACGACATTCAAAATGAGTAAGAATTTCACATTCAGATGCACCGTTGTCACATTTCTTAGGTCTCGCGGATCCATACCCGCATTTCCCCTGCCGTCCGGTTTCCCCACAGGAAATATGGCACTGCATAAATCATTGTCCCGCCGGCGCGTGGAGGCGTTTCACTGTATAAAGCTTCGCTGTCCCCTTTCAATCTAAGGCCGGCGGCTTCCAGCCCTATATAATCCCCCAGAAGCTCATCGGACTTCTGTCTTTCTATTATCTCAGATCCTGCCGGAAGCAGAAGCGCGTTCTGCCCCGTTCCATTGTCAGCCTCTTCCAGGCAGTACACCAGAGGCCCCCGCATCAGCGCTGTACATCCCGCGTCTTCCCGCACACAAAGATTCGCGTAGATCCGTTTCACCTCCATACACAGATGCAGGCTGACGGTATCTCCCTTAGTCCATTCCCTTATTATTGAGACATAACCGTCTTTAACCTCATATTCCTCCGTACATTCCCTTCCATTTACCAGCAGGCTGTAGGAGGAACACCACCCTGGTATTCTGACGGTCAGGGCACTCTTCTCCCTTTTTTCATGATCACAGACTTCATACTGGATCCTGCCCTCCCAGGGATAGTCCGTGACCGTCTTCCAGCTGATTCCATTCTGCAGGGAATGAAAAACACCTCCCAGATAGAGGTGCGAGTAAACACAGCCCCTTGATTCTCCCCATGCATATTTTCCAAGCGATGCGAGCAGACGCGCTATATTGGGCGGGCAGCAGGCGCATGCATACCACTTTGGCCTTACCGGCCGCACATGCTCATACCCGGGCACCTCACCGGATATGCCGGGTACAACCTCCAGAGGATTCACATAGAAGAAATGTCTGCCGTCCCTTCCCATTCCTCCCAATACTCCATTATACAGCGCGCGCTCCATCACATCCGCATATTTTCCGCTAAGATCCAGCCCCAGCATCTTCCTTGCCCAGAACACAAGTCCCACCGCCGCGCAGGTCTCCGCATATGCCCTGTCGTTGGGAAGGTCATAATCCACAGTAAAGGTCTCGCCCTTAGCGCCAGAACCTACGCCTCCGGTTATATACATCCTTTTTTCCGTCACATTTTTCCACAGCCTTACGCAGGCTGCTTTCAGTTCTTCATCCGCTGTCCATGCCGCCAGATCCGCCATTGCTGTGTAGAGATACATGGCACGGACAGCATGCCCCTCGGCCGTATCCTGCTCCCGGATGGGGCGGTGGTTTTGGGTATAATTGCGCTCCGCGGGGTCCATCCAGGCCTTCCGGCTCTTTTCTTGCGCAAAGTAATTTGGGTCCGTGCCCCGTTCCTCAAGAAAATATCCTGCCAGATCAAAGTACCTCTGCTCCTTTGTCACTCTCCACAAACGCAGAAGCGCCAGTTCGATCTCCTCGTGTCCCGGGATACCGCGCACTTTTCCGGGACCGAAACGGGAATCAATCAGGTCCGCCAGGCGCATGGCCAGGTTTAGGAAGGTGCTCCTGCCGGACATCTCGTAATCAGCCACAGCGGCCTCTATCAAATGTCCTGCACAGTATAATTCATGGCACTCCAGTAGGTTCTGCCATTTATGCTCCGGCTCCTTAAGCTGGAAGTAAGTATTCAGATAGCCATCGTCCTCCTGTGCAAGCTCCATAAGATGAATCACCTGCCGCGCACTTTCTTCCAATCTTCCAGTTCCTTCCATATTAGAGACGTAGCTGACCGCCTCAAGCCATTTCGATACATCGCTGTCCTGGAATACCTGTCCGTAAAACTCCCCCGCCTCCTGACCGGCCGCAATACGAAGATTCCTGATTGCCCCGCTTTTTTCCGCGCCGGGAATCTCGTCCTTCAGGATCTGCTCCTGGTAAGGAAGAACGACATCCCGGATTAGTTCCTGATAAAAAGACCAGAATTTATCCTTTACCTCTATTGCTTTTAACTGTGGTTCTGTCTCGATATAATTCTTCATTCTTTCCTCTCTCTGCCCGCCGCTTCACGGAACTGTTTGGGACTCTGCCCCACATTGTCCTTGAAAAAACGGCTGAAATATGATACATCATGAAACCCGATCATTTCCGCAATATCTTTCAGCAGGTAATCCGTATTTAAAAGCAGTTCCTTCCCTTTCTCCAGCCGGATATTGGTGAGCAGCCTGCTTGGCGAGATGCGCTGCAGGCTGGTAAACTGATTCGACAGATACGTAGGATTATAGCCAAACTGGCCGGCAAACTTTTCCAGAGACAAATTGCTGTTGTAGTGCAGGTAAATATGCTGTTTCAGCAGCTCAACCACGTCCTCGATTTTTTTATTTGCCTTTCCCTCTTTGATCCTGCCAAAAACATCCTGAAACAGCCCACAGATTCCCTCCTCGAACTGCTCAAAAGTCCTGGCCTTCCCAATGACCTCCTCGGCCTGGTAAAATAAATCTTCGACCGCAGCCTCGGCCTCCAGAACCGGATTTCTCTGATAAACTTCCATAAGAATATATTTCACACTGAATTCGCAGCTGATCTGCGGTATCCTCTTTTTCTTCCACTTTGTACATAAAAGCCCAAAAAGGGAGCACAGCCCATCGCCGTCCCCCTGCTCCAGCAAAGAAGCGATCTGGCATTTCTCACTTTCATCCAGCGCCAGTTCACTCTCCTGATTCGATTCTTTCTCCAGAAATACAACATCACTCTTCCCAATCAGCACCTGCCTCGCAAGACTTCTGTGCAGTTTAGCATAAGTCCCGGGAAGCAGCCCGGTATGATCCATTTCATCCGACAAAATCATATGGACCGGCATGGAGAATTTCTTCTCGTAGGAGGAAAGTTTCAGTACCACACGCTGTATGGGGCTGATTTCCCGCTTCTTTACAGAAAGGAGGATCAGTTTTTCGTTCTGCTGTTTCATATCGAACACCAGACAATCCTCCCCCTCCCCAAGCCCCTGGCAGAGCTGTTCCTGCAGTTCTTTTGAAGAAAAGCCGCTGATTCCCACCTGAATCAGGTTTTCCGTCCGATTAGTAAACGGACCGATGGAAAATAGAATCAGGTAATAACAGCAGCCCTCTGTCTCGAGCTGCGCGGTATCTTTCTGTACCCCATTGACCACATAATCGTATACGTTCTGCTTCCTTCCGGCTTTTTTTGAATTCACCATCCTGGTATAGATCTTTTCCAGCGCGCTGCCGACCTCCTCCTTCCTGGGCGGCTTGAGGATATAATCCTGTACGCCGTATCTCATCGCCTGCTTCGCATATTCAAACTCAGAATATCCGCTGAGAATCACGTATTCCGTTCCCGGATACAGCTCCTTTGCCTTTCCGATTAGTTCAAGGCCGCTCATCCCCGGCATCCTGATATCCGTAATCAAAACATCCGGCCTCGTGGCCGCCATCAGTTCCAGCGCTTCCATACCGTCCTCTGCGGCGCCTGTAATTTCAACTGACAGACCCAGGTTTTCGATCAGAGCAATAATCCCCTGCCGGATTGCCGGTTCATCCTCTGCTACCAGTATCTTCATCAACATTGTTTTCTCCTTTTCCACCCGTAACAGTTCCGACAGGCCTGAACTGTTACGCCAGTCCCGTCCCTGTACTCCTTTTGAAATGTCACGCTTTGATACTCCCGCGGGCCGTCCGCTGCATCAGGCTTACCCAGGAACCGCCCTCGGGCCTGTTTCCTGCCTCCAGCCCAATCCGGCCCTCTGAATAGATTGCCAGCCGCGCATACGTATTTGCCAGCGCCATTCCACCGATCCCCATCTCGGGAATCGAACTTCCTTCTCTGATATTTGCATCTATTTCTGCGAACTGTTCTTTGAGTTTTGCCAGGGCCTCGCCCGTAAAACCAGTCCCATTATCCAGAATCTGAATCCGCCACTCCTCACTTGTCCCCATACCCAGAACCTGTATTTCGTATTTTTTCTGCCTGCTGTTGGCAAAACTGTGCTGAAAACAGTTCTCTGCGATAGGCTGCAGTATGAATTTTGGAACCCTTATCTCCTCCATCGCCAGATCCACTTTTATGTCCACCTGCAGGCGGTCCAGATAGCGGTATCCCATTAATTTCAGATAGGTCTCAACATGTGCTATTTCTTCTTTCAAAGGTACCGTCGAATTTCCGGTATCCGTCGTGTACTGCAGCATTTTTGTGAGGTCTGAACAGATGTCCATAATCTCCGGCGCATCTTTCTGATACCCCATCAGCCCGATCACCGACAGTATATTGTGCATAAAATGAGGATTGATCTGTGCCTGAAGCACTTCATATCTGGCCCGTACAGCCCTTGTCTTCGCCTCTACCAGTTCATTTCTGGACTTTTTCATCTTATCGAGCATGTCATAAAAGGCGGAGGTCAGCATCTGGATCTCGTCGTCCGTATCTTCTATATTCCGGTTTAAGGCCAGTTCCCCATAATTCATGTGCTGAATGCTGTCCCTGAGCTGCCGGATCGGCCGGTACAGATTCTCTGTCACGAGGGTCACCAGCAGAATCATAATGCAGAGCAGAATCACTCCCAGCACGATAATCCATGCCAGATTCTGATAGATGACGCCCATATAGCTGTTTACATCTACATAGAGGCAGACCTGCATCTCAAAAGCAGTATTGTCCGCACCATACACCAAATATTTCCGGCTGCCGGCTTTTACTTCCTGAATGTGCCCCTCTTCCGTGAATTCCATCTCCTGCCATATGGATTCCAGGTGCTCTTTATTCTTCAGATCTTTCCCGTAAAACAGTTCTCCTCCATGATAAACAGCTACCTGAACAGGATAATTATTCATCTGCAGAGTGAAAATATCATCGAGAAGCTTTTTCTCATACTGGATATCAATATATCCCAGTTTCTGGTATTCATCCCGAATCTGCCTGACATAAGAAAAGACCTCCTCTTTCGTGCGCCCATATCCATCCTCTGCAAAAGGCGTAATATACTTGATGTATTCTTCGTCTCTCATCTTTTCCCGCCAGGGAAGAGCTTCAATCCCTTCTTTATTCATGTAGGCCTCGTTATAGATATCCAGATTCAGCCAGTCGTCCCGCTCTGAAATCACGTGGAAGCTGCGGTTCCGGAAATCCTCTCCGATCAGGTTCATCAGAACCATCTGTATGGTCTTTCGCTCCTGGGGATATTTCTGGAAATAATTTTCCTCCCCATTATAGTTTTCTGCCTGTTCCAGAACCCGGAGCACATGCTTGTCAGAAGCCACGCCAAGCGAGATTCTATGCATATTCTCCAGCAGCTCTCCAAACTGGGTGACCGCCCTGACGGAAAGCTGTTCCATTGTGTCCTGTTCCTTTTCCTTGATGGATTTGCTCTGGGAGTTCGTGTATATAGCGAGGAATACAAGGATAAGCAGACTGATTAAAAGAGAGAACAACAGGACTGCCTTTTTCTGATAACTAAGCTGTTTTACCCTGATCATCACGTTCCATCCCCTTTCTGTTTCATTTTCTGCAGCATTTTCCCCACTATATCACAGAGCAAATTCGTTATCAACCTTTCACTGCACCTGCCACCATGCCTGAAATGATGTATTTTTGTCCCGCCAGATATACAATAACTACAGGCAGAGAGGAAAGCAGGATGTATGCACATACGATATTCCAGTCACTGCCAAACTGGCCGATAAACTTGTAAACGCCGAGGACTATGGTCCACTTGGAACTGCTGGACAGCAGATACAGAGGATACTGGAAATCATTCCAGATAAATACAAATTGTGTAATAAACGATGTCACGATTACCGGCGTCAGCATCGGGCGTATGATGTGGAAGAAAAGCTGCAGGGGAGTCGCCCCGTCCATTACAGCCGCTTCATCCAGCTCTTTCGGCACGGAACTGACAAAGCTGTATGCCAAGAATACGCTCAGCGGTACAAACATTGCGATATAGACAAATATAATCCCCGCATAAGAGTCCATCATCCTGAATTTCTGCAGGACCTGTATCAGTGCAATGACCTGTACCGGAACCACCAGCCCAAGCAGGAAATAAGAGTATACGCCTCTGTTAATCTTATCCCGGTTTCTGCTTAGGGAATATCCGGCCATTGTCCCCAATATGGAGGATGCCAAAACCGAAACGCCGGTAATCAGGACACTATTCAGGAAGGTCCTGAAAATATTGGACTCCGCAACCGCCACGGCAAAGTTTGCAAACTGCCACACTTCCGGCAGCTTCAGCGTCATGATATCTGCCTCCGCGGAGGTTTTAAATGAATTGATGATAATCAGCAGCAGCGGGATCAGAACGATCAGGCTCAGTATCCACATAAATACCGCCAAAGCAGTGCGCTTTATTTTCTGTGCTCTCATTAGTGATCCACCTCCAGTTTTGCAAACAGTTTATTCAGGGCAAAGAATACTACAATGACAAACACCGTCAGTACCACATTGGCCGCGCAGCCCGTGGAGAGTGCACCGCTGCCCAGATAGGAGTATATGGTTGTACTCAGGACCTGGGTGGACATACCCGGCCCGCCTCCGGTCAGGGCGATGATGATATCAAATACCTTCAGTCCGTTGACTACGCTCAGAAGCACATTGATGCTGATAGAAGGCACGATCAGCGGCAGCGTGATATTTTTAAAACTGGTCCATGCCGTTGCGCCGTCGATCGAAGCTGCCTCGTAATATTCTTTGGAGATCACCTGAAGCCCTGCCAGATAGATTACCATACAGTAGCCGGCCCCTTTCCATATCTCTACCAGAATGACCATCCACATGGCAGTATTCGGGTTGCCGAGCCAGTCAAAGCTTAAGGCCGAGGAGCTGAAAACAGAAAGAATATGATTAATCAGCCCCGTATCCGGCTGGAGCATTGCCTGGAAGATCTGCCCAACGATCAGGGTGCTTAAGATTACCGGCAGATAAAAAATAGTGCGGAGTACATTTCTGGAACGGATGCTGGTATTCAGCGCAACCGCCATTGCCAGGCCGATCAGGTTCTTGCATACCGTTGTCAGTACGGCAAACAGGAGCGTATTGCCAAGCCCCACCCGGAACCGGTTCTGGGAAAACATCTGGATATAGTTGGCAAATCCGACGAATTCCTTGGAATCGTTATAGATCGTGTAGTTCACAAAAGAGTAATAGATACCCAGAATCCCCGGCAGTATGTAAAATAATGTGTAAATAACCAGGGGGATCATCCAGAGATACCTGGGATACATTTTCTTATAATTCATTTACAAGCCTTCCTTTCTTAAAGTAACGGGGCACAAAAACCATCCCGTTTTTGTGCCCCGAATGTAACCGTTCAGGAAAGCCTGAACAGTTACCCCAATGCCGCTGTTCCTTAGAATCCTTCCAGACCAAGGGACTGGCAGATTCCCTCACGAATACCGTCATATTCATCGCAGAACTGTTTCGGCGTATACCGGTTCATTACCACTTCCTGAAGCAGCTGGCAGAAGCTGTCCCAATCCTGCCCCTGTATCACGGAATTGTGTGATACATGCACGCCATAAGTTCCGTCGCTTAATTTGTCCAGGAGCTCTTTCGTCGGCGCCGTCATTTGGCTTGGCTCTATATCTTTGAACGGAGATACCGCTCCGATAGAATCATAGAATGCCTGCAGATTTTCATCTTTTGCACACCAGTTGATAAAGTGCTTGCTCACGTCTATATTCTTCCCGTCCTTTGGAATATAGAACTGTGTGCTGGTGGACTGGTAGATCGTATCGTTCTCTCCAATGTAATAGGGGATCATGGTCAGTTTGTCCGCTGTTCCTTCTCCATATTTTGCATTGATCTCATTGAACCAGGATGTCAGTCCGATCAGAACGCCGCATTCATTGTCTGCAACCGCCGCAAACTGTCCGTCCCAGGACTGTGCCATTGGATTTTTTCCAAAATAGCCGTCTTTCGACCAGTCATACAAATCCTGCAGCATTGCATTGAAGCTTTCGCTGTCACCGTAGTTCATCTCGTTTGTATTAAACTTTTTGATCAGATCAGGATCCTTCTGATTGTCCGCATAGACACCTGAGCTTGTGATATTGCCGCACATCCAGGAATCTCCTGCGCCAAAGTAAAATGGGGTATAGCCTTTTTCCTGCAGCACTTGAAAGGAATCTACAAGATCTTCTTTGGATTCCGGGATATCCAGCCCGCATTTCTCGAACACCTCTCTGTTTACACAGAAGCCCCAATAATCCTGTGCTGCCAGCGGGCAGCCGTAAAGTCTTCCGTCTGTGTCCACAAATCCGTCGATGCTGTTCAGTTTTTCCACCCATGGTTCCTCCGTCAGATCCTCCAGATTCTGGGAGGCGTTCATATAAGTCAGCTCGGCCGGTGATGCGGAGTTCATGATGATGTCCGGAAGTTCTTTTGTGGTAAACTTGGATTTGATGACCTCGGATGCGGTATCGCTTGGCAGGATCTCCACCTGGATCTTGACTCCAAACTCCTCTTTGTATTCGTCCACCAACGCCTGCATTCCGTCTTTCCACCAATCCTGTGAAGTAACCAGTGAAATGGTTCTTCCGTCCAGATCGTCTTTGGTGTACTCGTAAATATTGGCATCGGTTTCCTGTTTGCTGCTCCCGGAACCTTTCTGTGCGTCCGCACCTTTATCGTCCCCGCCCTGGGAACATCCTCCGAGGATTGCTGATACTGTAAAAATTCCTGCCATCAGCATTGGCATTACTCTTCTCTTTTTCATAACCTTCTCCTTTCTTCTCCTGTACCTTTCCTTTACTGATGATTAGATTATAATCAGGCTGCCTTCTTTTTCACATGCACTTTTCACAGGAACAACTTGCACTTTTCAAATATACTCCCGGACAATGCTGTATTTTACGCCCGCTTTCAGATCAATTTCAGCCTCCCAGCCTGACGTTACCGGCAGGGCACGTCCCAAAGCGCTGCCATTCTCCCCACGAATTACAAAAGGAATGGAACATACGATCACGGCCCGCCCATCTCTTCCAGCGCACAGGCCGCCGCCTGTAAGAGCCCCCTCTTCCCACTCCAAGGATATCCCGAGGCTGCCCGGTGCGCCAATTCCCTTTACACGGCCGCTTTTCCATGCTTTCGGCAGTGCGGGGAGCAGATAAATCTTTCCGCTAAGGCACTGAACAAGGAATTCGGCCATCCCTGCTGCCGCTCCCAGGTTTCCATCGATCTGGAAGATTTCACGTTCCCCTTCATTTTCTCCCAGAGGCGGGTGCAGGTCGAATAAATTATCATAAACCGAGTATTTCAACATCTGTTCCACGTATTCCCATGCACCGTCCGGATCCTTCAGCCTTGCCGAAAAGTTGATCAGCCAGGCGCAGTTCCAGCCGATATACTGCTTTCTCCCATTCAGCCTGATCTCCAGGCTCTTCTTAACAGCCTCCACAAGCCCGGGAGTATCTTCACTATTGATCTGGTTGAAGGGATGAAAACCAATCAAATGTGCAAAATGCCGGTGGCCCGGATCTGCTTCCCTGTATTCTTCCCTCCATTCCAGCAGCTGTCCCTTGCTGCCGATCTGAAATTCCGGAAGCGCATCCAGTACATGTCCGGCCTCCTGGCACTGCCTGCTTACTGGCTGTGTTCCCCGCAGGATCTTCTCGATTTCCAGCAGGTCCAAGAGAACTTCCCGGATCAGAACAATGTCCATCGTGGAGGACACACAGGCGGCGCATTCTCTTCCCTGGTCATCATAAAATGTATTTTCCGGAGAGGTGGAGGGACATGACTGGTATACCCCGTCCTCCTGATATAAATAATCTAAGATAAACGCCGCACATGCCTGAAATACGGGATAGATCTCCGCCAGATACTCCGGATCCCCTGTATAGAGATAGTGCCGGTAAAGATGGGTTGTGAGCCAAAGACCTCCCATAGGCCAGTACGCCCACTTTACTTCTCCCAGCGCCGGAATACACTGCCGCCACAGATCGATATTGTGGTGGACCGCAAAGCCGCGGCAGTTTAAGTTCGCCGCCGCTTCCTGTCCCGCGTCTGCAAGTTCTTTTATCATCTGAATCAGCGGGATCTCACACTCCGGCAGATTTCCGGGCCCGCAGATCCAGTAATTCATCTGGGTATTGATATTCACGGTCCAGTTGCTGCTCCACACGGACCGCACGTCCTCACACCAGATACCCTGGAGGTTCGCCGGCTGTACCATAGCGTCCAGCGGTCTTGAGGAAGTGAGCATCAGGTATCTTCCGTAATGGAATAATAGCACGGAAAGGCCCGAATCGACGCTTCCACTTCTTACCATCTCCAGGCGCTCATCCGTCGGCCGCTGCTCCGCCTCTTCCCCGCCCTCTAATTCCAGGACAGTCCGAAGATAAAACCGCTGATGTTCCCGCGTATGCTCCCGGAAGTGCTCCTCATAGGATGTAAGCTTTGCCTGTTCCCACCGCTCCTCCAGGCAATGGACCAAGAGTTCGTCTTGTGTGCACAGGGGGCTTCCGTAACCTTCATATCCAGTTTTACCTGATAAGAACAAGGTCAGGCAGGTAAAATCCTGAATGCAGATCTCCCCTTCATTCTCCCTGATCAGGCCGTCACATTCATTAACCCCAATAAAAAGGCCGTATTTCATGCCCGGCTTTTCTTCGTCGTACTGAATCGGGTCGCTGCTGGATACATAGTTTGGCTCTACATGGGAAGGCGCCTGTGCCAATAATAACAGCCCTTGCGTCTTTGCCTCATTCTTTATCACTTTTAATGGGGTATGCAGGGAGATCGTAACTGAGAGCGGCGCGCCTTCTGTATGAATCCGGATATACATCCCGTTTTGTACTGCCGAGACAAAAACCTCTTCTCTTACCTTCTGCCCCTTGAACTCCCAGACCGTCCGCGTTATGGCTTCATCCAAGTGCAGACGCCTGTCACAGGCATCGTATTTTTCATCAGTCCCAAACTGCAGCTCCAGCCGCCCTGCCGACAGATAGGATTCATTATTACACCCCAGCATATGCTCCTGGATCAGCTTCTGCGCGTCCCAGTACGCGCCGTCCTTTAAAAGTCTTCTGGCCTCCCCCAGCATTTCCTGCGGGATCTTCTGCTGCCCCCGCCAATGTCCCGGGCAGCCGGACCACAAAGTATCCAGGTTCAGAGAGATGCGCTCCCGGGGAAATCCCCCGTATACCATAGCCCCAAGATGTCCGTTTCCGAGCGGCAGCGCCTGGGTAAAATCTTTTGCCGGCTTTGTATACCATAATGTCTGGTTTTTAGTTTTCATAGTCTCTTCCTTTCCCCGTTTTTTGTGCAAAGGGGTCTGACCCTTTTGCAGAGGGGTCTGACCCCTTTCCCACCTTTACAGACAGTACCGGTGTTTCCTGCAGGCCAAATGGTTTCAGCACCGTCAGGGCAGACCATGCATCCCCGCTCTCATATACCGGTGTCACCGGAAAATAAAGTTCCAGCACATTCTCTCCCTCTGCAAGCTCCAGTTCTGCCGTGTAGGGCGGGCCGATCAGCATTTTCACCGGTTCTTTGTTGAGTTGGATTTCACATACATCCACTGGCTGCGGTATGGTTATTTTTCTCTGTACCGCTTGATCCGCAGATACCACGGTTCGGTAAATGATCTGGCCGTTGAATTTTTCTGACGCCAGCCATGGATTCAGATCCTCAAGCACCCCAGAATTCCCACGCCTGAGCAGCACCGGCTCTTCTGCCCTGCTGTCCGCCGCATAGATCTCCCATATGCTTTCTATTCTTTCACTTTCTTCCCATTGTTCCTGTGTTTCCGCCGGGATTTCTTCCCGCAGGAAAAGGCAGACCGCTGCCTCACCTGGCTCCAGGCTTAGAACTGCATTTCCCTCCGCATTTCGTTTCAACTCATAGCATTTGTTTTCGAGTCCGTCATAGCGCACAGCATATGCCGGCTCTTCCCCCTTTTGGCAGACTGTGAATTTCTGTTTCTCTGCCACAGCTTCATTAAAACAAAGAAGGGCTGTCCCGTAATCATTTTCATATGGATAGGTTCGGAGCTTTTTATTCCCTCCCTGTATGACCAGACTCGGATGAATCAGTTCCATCACCCTCCCGGGGAGTTCCGTGAGCGAAACTGTCTCCACCATGCTGATAAAGGCATTATCCGCATCCGGCGCCCTGTCGATGCAGAGTACCCGGCCTCCCAGCCGCATCCATTGTTCCAACCCTTTTAAAGTCTCTTCGGGCAGAAATTTCATGGCCGGAATTACCAGGCATTCATACTCCTGTGAACCCACTTTCAATGTGTTCCCATACTGTGTTTCATACCCGCCCGTACCGGAAAATACATCGCATGGAATCACATCTGCATCGATCTGGTGCTCCATCAGGCTGCGCAGCGGTTTCTGGTACAACTGCGCATCCTCTCCGGACCATTCCGCGTCCGCATGATACAATACCGCGGCCCGCGCAGGATACCTCCCTCCGCTCAGCAAATGCCCCATACGGTTCACATATTCCATTAATTTCTGAAAATACGGGTACTGCATATGTCTGCCTCCTGCATAGAAATGAGGCGGGCAGTCCGGATCCGGATATGTTTCCGGTGAAAATGCATGCGGTACGAAGTAATTAATCCCCCTGGCCAGCATATGATCCGCCAGCCATTTCATCAGGGATACGCCCTCCTGCCATCCAAACGCGCCAAATATCTCACACATCGCCCTGCCCTGATGCAGCTGGTTAATATGCGCCGCAGAACTCCCCAGCTTTCCAAGTCCGTAATGGAAGAACTCTCCATCCCGGTCAGAAGCCACCCACTGATGGGTTTCCTGATCCATCCCCGGCATTACCTGCAGCAGCACGACATCGATCCCTCCCATATCAAAGGAGGACATGGTTCTGAAATAGTGGCCGGTGCTGCATCCCAGACGCCCGTGGGAATTGTCATCCTCGATAATATGACCGACATGCAGAACACCCCTCTCACTGCACCAGTCTTGGATCTGATCTGAAAATGCGGTTTTTAATTGTTTTGTCACCGCATCCATATATTCGTACCGTATGGTTTTTGTCCTGTCACCGCACGGGTACCAAAGAGCCGGGAGATGATTCACAAAATCCACTTCCCATTTTTCCCGCAGCCTGTCGGAAAGTTCTCCGCTCCACGGAATAAATTTCATCTTTTCCCCAAGCCTTGCCTGAAAATCATACCCCGGAAGATTGCCAAATTCCGGCTCATCCGAAAAGAACCCTTCGAAGGTGCCGCCGAATTCCTTTCCATAATGCCTGTAATGCGGCTCATATACCTGCTCTATCAGCACTTTTACGGATTTCGAATTCAGGATATTAAAATAATTTAGTTTTCCATTCCCTTCATGGGTTGTATAGAACAAAACCACCCGGTGAAGCCCTTCCGGCACATCGATCCGAAGCCATCCGTCTTTGATCTTCCCCGTCACGTCAAGGCTTTTGGACAAGTCCAGTTCCGTACTGCCGGAATCCGTCCGGGGCGAAAGCACTGCCCCAACCAGCTCTTCTCCTTCTTTCAGCACCGCTCCCGCAGGAAGCGCAGCCTGTCTGACCGGCCCCAGGACATCCGTTGACCAGCAGGTAAGAAACTGATTTGACAACTCGTTCAATCCGCCTTCAAATGCACCGTTTGCATGCCCTGTTGGAAAATGGTCGTCATCCAGGAGCCATAGCTTCATGTCATGCTCTTTTGCATATTCCATAATAAAATCCATATCTGACCACCAGGACGCCCCCCCAAAGTCTGGATGGGGCCTGGCTTCGATACAGATGCCGCGTATGTTGCAGTCATAGATTTTATCCAGTTCTTCCCTTAAAACCTCATGATCCTCACCGTGCATCCAGAAAAAAGGATAGATTGTGTTACCCTCTTTCCCCTGCAGTACCTGCTCTAATCTGTTATTGCTCATGATCCCTGCCCCTTTTCCATATTTTCACTTCGTAGGGCTGCAGGCAGCACTGGCCCTGCGCCCCCCATTCCTCAGGTATGTCAGCTGTCTGTTCCCTGCCTGAATGATTCATCACAAACAAAAAGGCCTCCCTGTCATTCTGCCTCACCGCATATTCAACCGGCCCGCCCCAGGTATTCCTGAGCATAAAGCCGCATTCCCTGCCAACCTGCTTCATGATCCATTCTCCCGCCGCTTCATCCGGAACGCATCCGATGTACCATGCTTTACCACTGCCGTACGTATGTACGGTGACTGCAGGTTTCCCTTTGTACATCCCTGTCTCATACAGAAGAACCGGCTCCGCTCCCTCCGGGCAGATACAGTCACACCAGATGGCGCCTTTTCCAACAGAACCTTCCCTGCTTTCTCTGTCTTGTTCTTTCCGGTTTTCTTGTTTATCCCCTGCCCGGGGCGCTGCTGCCAGACCGGACTCTTCCGCCCACATGCAGTCGTACTCGGGAACCGTAATTCCCAGCAGCTTTCTAAACGGCCCGGGAAGTATACCGGGAAGGCATGCGTTGCAGCGGTCTTTCACTCCCGAACGCACCGACATTACCAGGTTTCCCCCGGATTCCACATAGCGTTCCAGCCTCTCCGCCTGCTCCGGGGACGAGAGATACTGAAGCGGGGCAAATACCAAAGGATACATCTCCATTGGCTCGCCTTCCCGTATGAAGTCAACCGCTATGCCTGCCTCGTAACACCATCTGTAAAACTGCTGCACCTGGTACAGGTAAGAATAATCCGGGTGATGGGGCTGCACCTGAAGCGCCCAGTCCTGCTCATAGGAGAAGAGTATCGCCGCTTGTCTCACCGGCATGCTTCCCTTCATCTCCTCCATCACCGGCTTCAGCGTTCGGATCGTTTCCTGCAGTTCCCGGTAAGTTCTGCCCGGGACACCGCTGTGCGGCAGAATCCCATGCCAATACTGTTCCGTTCCATAAAGGCAGTTCCTCCATCGGAAATAGACAATTGCGTCCGCTCCATGCGCTACGCTCTGCGAGGTCCAGAGATTCAACTGCCCCGGCTGCGGAGTCCTGCCGATCAGTTTGCCCCCCGTGGCCCCTGCCTGCATCTCCAGCATCCAAAAAGGCTGTTTTTTGACGCTGCGGATAAAATCATAACAGGCTGCCACTTCCCATGCAGGCTGCCCCGGCTGCTCAAAATAGTATCCCGTCGGGTATTGGTCATTGCCCGCAATGTCCAGGTTCTCTGCCATTTCAAAATAGTCCGTTTTATCATAAAATCCCATTAGATTGTGGGTAATCATCTTATCCGGAGAGATCTCCCGGATGATATCTGCCTGCATCTTCAGGAAATCATTGACCAGGTCGGAGGTGAACCGTTTCCAGTCCAGTTCCAGAGATGGGCTGTGCATGGTCGGCACTGTCCTTGGCGCGGGGATCTGGGAAAAGTCGTTATATTCCTGGCTCCAGAACACGGTACCCCATGCAGCATTCAACTCCGAAACATTCTTATACTTTACTTTCAGCCAGCGCTGGAAGCTTCTCTCGCAGCTTGGGCACATGCACAGATCTTCATGGCTGTTTCCCAGCTCATTATCAATCTGCCAGCCGATTACCCATGGCTCATCCTTGTACTGCCCGGCCATTCTCTCCACTAATAACCGGATCGCACTACGATAATGATGATTGCTCATGCAGTCGTGATGGCGGCCGCCGAATCCCTTACGCTCCCCGCGGGAGTCCATGGGAAGTATCTCCGGATCCTCCCCGATCAGCCAGGCCGGAGGCGCCGCAGTAGGGGTGCCCAGTATGGTATAGATGCCTGCCTGTTTCAGCATTTCAATGATTTCATCCAGCCATCCGAACTGGTAGACTCCGGGTTCCGGCTCAAAACGGCTCCAGGAAAACTCGCCCATACGCACTGCCTGGATCCCCATCTCCTTCATCAGCCTGATATCCTTTGCCCAGCGCTCCTTCGGCCAATGCTCTGGGTAATAATCCACGCCAAAGGAAATCGGCGGTATAGCTGTCTTGTTCATAACTTTTCCTCCTCTGCTTCTTCTTTTTTCACCTTTCTACCACTTTTGCGGTATATTTAAGGCATTTTTGTTTTAAAAGATAAAAGATTAATTTTAGTATAAACGCAGCCGAAACGGATTCACATGAAGGATTCACAGATTGTTTATGTAGAAAGTTTATGTCATAAAAGATTTTCAGTGGTATAACTAAACGGACAGGCAGCGGAAGTGGCGGCGTGTGCATCCCGCCTGGAAGGCTTTTTTCTCTTATAGGCGAACTTTCCTATAAGAGAAAAAATAAGCCACACAAAATAAGGCTGCTTTTATAAATCCAGCCTTATTTTGTATGGCTCATTAATTGATCGTAACAGTCCAGGCAGACCTGAACTGTTACGATAGATATTCTATCTTTACTTCTCGTCAGGGATTATGATTGCAGCTATAAAATATGCCACAATACCGCTGCCTGTGCAGCCTAAGAGTACCAAAAGCAAACGTATCAGAGTTGCGTCTATGTTGAAATATTCTGCGACACCTCCGCACACTCCGCAAATCATGCGGTTGTTCCTTGAACGGTATAATTTTTTTTGTTCCATAATAATTCCTCCTATTTTATTATAGATTTACTGCCTTATTGGTCTAAATGATGCTTAGCGTTACTTTTTAAAAATCTTCGTTGAATTTGACTTCCACCCTTCCGATGCCGCAGTCGATCTTCATCGGTCTGCCTGTTCCATTATCTAATTTACGTTCACTTCCAAGACCTGCATAGCTGTAATCTCCAACGGTAAGTTCACCGATTCCGCATTTCAGATCATAGTCGTAATCGTCCTGGTTACCATACAGTGTCATTTTAAGTTCGCCAACACCACAGTGAATGTCCGCAGATTGATTTACTTTTCCTTTTAGAGTCGTCTGGCCTGCACCGCATTCCACGTCCAGCTCTCCTGCCTCAAAGCTTTTAATCACAGCCTGGCCTGCGCCTACATTGATATCCAGCTCTCCTGCCTCAATGCTTTCAATTTTCAACAATCCTGCCCCGATATCGAAGGATGCCTCTGTAAGACCGCTGTCCTCCGGAATCTGAATGACCACGGCCCCGGAATTATGTCTTCCAATCTGTTTCCATATACTATGATTCTTTGTTTCAATAAAGAGTTCGTAGTCCTCTGTCCCCATGATCAGATTATTTCTCAATTTGCTGTTCAGCTGGCTGGTATCTACTGTAATGGTATCCCCGCTGTATCTTCTAATATCGATCTCCACATAGGTTACCTCTATATCAATGGACTGTATTTCCTTAAAATTAGATACATATTCTTCACTGCCCTGAGTATAATGCTCTCCGGACGTCTCTAAGTCATCCAGATCTTCCAAGTCATTATCATCATAACCATTCCATCTCTGCCAGTCATCCCAGTAGAACCAACGGTCTGAAGCATACACCTCTCCGATGCCCGAAAGAGTCGCCCCCATTCCGGCGCCCGTCACACAAAGTACGAGTCCAATACCTGCAATTGACGCACATACGATCCAAAAAATCTTCCACCCTCTTCTCATTGTTTAAGACACCACCCTTCTGTGAAATGGCCAGCGGCAGATATTTACAATGATTCTGCACATAGCCGGATAAATAACCATGCAAAGTCTTACGGTTGCCACGGTAGCAATAAGTCCCAGTACAAATATAATTAATCCGGAACCGCAGGTCAAAAGTGCTGTAGGAAGAGCAATCAACAGCTTTGCCAGGCCGAATACAAAAACAACAATACCGGAAAGCATCAGGGCAACGGAGCCGACAACAAGGCCTGCGAACAATCCAAATGCGGCGCACACGATTCCGATAATCAAAGCTGCAATCCCGATCAGTACAGGGAATGCAAACGGAATCACTATCAGACAAATCAGAATCACCAGTATGATCTTAAGCGTCTTGCTGGTTCTGGGTCTCTCACTACCATCATCATAGTCTGTATAGGAAGATCCTCCATAGGACTCATTCCCGGATGTACTCCGATAGCTGTAACCGCTCTCAGCCTTTTTATAAGTATTCTCTCTTGTTGCGGGATTCTCTTTTTTCTCAAATCTGGAATCGCTGTAACCGTTCTCTGTAAATTCACCGTTTTCACTGCTTCCGCCCTTTAAATCCGCTTTGATCGTAGCTGCAACCTTTTCCGGGCTGCCAAGTTCGCTGATGACTTCCGCTTCGTGCTCCTCTCCGGCATCCTCAAAATAATCGGTATAATACTGCAACGCTGCTTCCCGCTCATCTACAGGAATGCCGGTGAGCAATCTTTCAAGTTTTTCCATAAATTCGTTTCGATTCATGCCGTAACACCTCCCTCAAATATCTCGTTAATCTTACTGGAATAATTCTTCCACTCTATTCTGTATAAATTCAGCTGAGCCATTCCTTTTTCTGTTACTTTGTAGTATCTCCTGTTTCTCCCATCAAACTGCCTGTCATATACTTCCAGACATTCGTCCTTCTGCAGCCGTCTGAGCACAGGGTATAGTGTAGATTCCGATACTTCAATAACCCGGCGGACATCCTGGGTTATCTTATAACCATACGTCCCTTCTTTCTCCCGTGATACAACTGCAAGCACAATTGCATCCAGCAGTGCTGCTCCGGTGTTAAATACCATGTTATCACTCCTTTTTATAATATTATGATACTGTTAATATTATGAAATTGTTAATATTACTATTTCATCATTATTATTAACTTTTCTATATTATACGATATATAATATCACCTGTCAACCATTATTGTATTCTTTCGGGGGAATTTTTGGGATGGTATGGGGACGCCGCGTGAACCGGACATAGGGGTGGTGGAGGCGGGGTATGGCTGTAAGATGCAGTAAAGTAAAATAGAACGAAAACCGGGGCAGCCTGGACACATCACCCGAAGCCCTTATGGGGGCTTCGCGCGCTGGGTCCAGGGATTCTTTTGATTCGGTATCAAAAGAATCACCCCGGTTTTCGTTCTATTTTACTTAACTGCCTCTAACAGCCATCCCCATGCTTCCGCCACCCCTATGTCCGGTTCCCGCGGCTGGCTCATCCGATCGGGAAAAAATTTTGTGGGAGGTATTGGGGGCGCGGTGGATGGAGAATGGCGGTTGCGTTTAGTGCTGGGAGGAGATAGTTTTTTAGGTATGCTATTTATGCTGCACTGCTCCAATATATTACTATTCCCGCTGCCTGCAGCATCATAATGCAGGGGATTCCGATTCGGAATAGGGGTTTTCTTGTTTTGTGATGGAAGATCTGCATACCTAGCAGCGCTCCCGGGGATCCGCCAAGCAGCGCCAGGAGGATCAGGGTTTTTTCCGGGATCCTCCATTTGTTTTTTTGCGCCCTTCTTTTATCATCCCCATAGGTAAGGAATGCGATGACGTTTATGATGATGATTGCTGTTGTAATATAAGGATAGTTCATGGCACACTCCTTCTTTATTTTTATACTTGTATCTCTTTTTCCAGTGTGAAGGAATAGATGATTTTTTCCTTTACTTTTTTTCCCAGAAGCTGTTCCAGCGCCTGGGCATAGTAGTCCAGCTGGGCATGATATTTTTCCTGCAGCTCACGGGCTGTTTTTACTTTGTCTGTTTTGTAATCCAGTACGACCAGCTCTCCGGCTTCCTCGAAGTATACATCGATGATACCCTGTACCAGGATCGTCTCTTCAGTGGCTTGGCCGGGGTAGATTTCACGGGCGTCCACTCCCAGGACGAATGGCTGTTCTTTTTTCAGCTGGCGATTCCGGGCCGCATTGTGCATACGCAGTCCACTCTCACAGTGTAAAAAGGCCAATATGTCCGGAATGCGGATGCATTCTGCCATCTCGTCCGACAGTTTTCCCTCCGCCTGCAGGTCGGTAATTTCTTTTTCCAGAGTATCCGCATCGTAATCCAGGGAAAAGTCCAGTAATTCCAGTAGTTTATGATATGCACTTCCCCTGGATGCCCCCGTAAGCTCGGCTGATTCCTTGAGAAATTCCGGAAGAAGCGGCACGATATCCGGTTCTTCGTATAATTCTTCTCCCGATTCCTCCGAGAGATAGGCACGCTTTTTCAGCTCGGATACCGTGAATTTAAGCTTTAGTTTCTGCTCCTGCCCATAGGGATACGTATACTCCAGCTGTTCGGGCAGTCTCTCATGAAGTGCTTTGTGATAGATATGTTCCGTGTTCCAGTGCTCCAGGACATCTCTCGCCAGGCTTTCTGCCTGCTGTTCCACCGTATCTGCGGCGGCGGTGTCCAGACAGTCTGTAATCGTAACTTCCAGCGGGACCTCGTCCGTAATCCGTGGAATCAGCGGGAGTATCCAGTCCAAATAGGTGCGCGCACCAGAAAGCACATAATACGGCAGGGGCAGGGTCTTACCGCCTGCAGCCTGCTCTGCCCGATATTGCTCAAGCACTTCTCCGGCATGGGGCAGCCCACCCGTCATGATCAGCTTTTCCTTTGCTCTGGTTAGGGCCACATAGAGTACCCGCAGTTCCTCCCCCAGATTTTCTCTGGTAATCTCTTCCTGGATTACCTTCTTTAATATAGTAGAAATCCTGGTTCTTTTTTCCAGATTAATTGCGTCTATACCAACGCCCCACTCCGGATGTATTACGATACTTCCTTTTACATCCTGGGTATTGAACTGTTTCCCCATACCGCATACAAATACAATGGGAAATTCCAGGCCCTTACTCTTGTGGATCGTCATAATCCGCACCGTATCAGACTGTTCATCGGCTATATTGGCTTCCCCAAAGTCAACATCGTACTTCTTCATCTGTTCAATGTAGCGTACAAAGTTAAAGAGCCCTTTATAGCTCGTGCCTTCAAATGCAGACGCCTTTTCGACCAGCATTTCCACATTTGCTTCACGCTGCGCCCCGCCCGGCATGGATGCGATATAAAGGCCGTAGCCCGTATCTTCGATAATCTTCCAGAGCAGATCATGTATTGCAGTATAAGGAACCATTTCCCGGAAATATTCCAATTTTTCCAGAAATGCCTGCAGAAGCTTTCGGAGATCTCCGCCTTGCTCTTCGGCATGTGCGTACTCCAGGACTGCCTCATAATAGGGAAGTTCCGGATATGCATTGCGGATGTCCGCCAGCTGCTGCGCGTTCAGCCCTGCAAACGGGGAGGTCAGTACAGCCGTCAGCGGCAGCTCCTGCATGAAATTATCCAGAATTCTCAAGTAATCCAGCAGGACGCTCACCTCATAAGTTTCAAAATATCCTTCGCGGCTGCCGGCATAGGCGGGAATCCCTTCCTCCCCCAGCACTGCCGCGAAGACATCGGCCCATCCCTTGATGCTTCTGGTCAGGATCACCATATCTTTATACCGGGGCGCCCGGTAAGTTCCGGATGCTTTGTCCAGAACCCGGCCGCTTAGCAGAAGTTCTTTTATACGGCGTGCTACAGCACGGGCCTCCCTCTCTCTGCCGGATTCTCCGGTTGTCCCGGCAGCCACAGTTCCCGAAGCCGGCTTTTCCCCTGTTTCTGCCCCGGGATCCTGTCCCTGTCCTTGCCCTGATTTTGAATTATTTTCTTCGGCCACGCCGTCATCGGACGTATCTACCAGGATCAGCTCCGCCCGATTAATACTCCTTTTCTGCCCGTCCAGCTGCGGTTCATAGGAAGCGCCTGGATAGAGCGCAGCCTGCTCGTCATAACAGATGCCGCCCAGCTCCCTGCGCATGATCTGTTCAAAGATAAAGTTGACGCTCCCAAGCACTTCCTCCCTGCTCCGGAAATTCTTATGCAGGTCAATCCGTTGCCGGTCACTGTCCTCCCGGCTGTATGTCTCATATTTTTCCATAAACAGTTCCGGCCTGGAAAGGCGGAACCTGTAGATGCTCTGTTTTACATCCCCCACCATGAAAATGTTGTTTCTGCCCTTGCTTACCGTAGACACGCTGGTCAAAATAGCCTCCTGTATCAGGTTGCTGTCCTGGTACTCATCGATCATAACTTCCAAAAACTGTTCCTGATATTCCGCTGCCGCAAGTGAAGGCACAAGCCTTCCCTCTTCTTCAATGGTCAGAATCCGCAGAGCAAATTGTTCCATATCGCTGAAGTCTATCATATTTTTGCTCTGCTTTTTCCGGGAAAATGCTTCGGAGAACTGCTTCACCAGATCTGTCAGCACCTGCATGGAATCCGCAGATTCCTCCATGTCTTTCAGGATTTCTTCCGGCGCTTCATAGAAGTACATTGCGGTAATATCCTTCATCATTTTCTTGACTTTTTCACGCAGAGCTTTCACCTGATCCCTTTTATCCACATCCACAGAATCATCTTTCTTTGCTGAAAGACGCTTCCACGTAATACCCTGCACGACTTCGTGCATCCCAGCAAAAGACTCCTGATTCAAAAGATTTTCCAGGCCTGCGCTGTCAGATTCCAGCATCTCCCTATACATATAAGGACCATCGGGCAGCCCGCACAGGCGCAGACCTTCCTCCAGGATCAGCAGCATGTCCCCTGTTTTCTGACGAACCAGTACTTTCACGCGCTCCATGCAGGCCGGCTCCGTACTGGCGCCGTCACCCTGCCCGGTCCGGTAACTCCTTACACATGCATCCAGCCATAGTTCCGGCTGTGGATAACTTCTGGAATAATCATACAGCTTTAAGATAATCTCTTCGATTTTTTTATCATTTCTGCCCGTGCCGAACTTCTCTACAAACTCGAGAAACGAAGTCTCCGCATTTATATAGCATGCTTCTAATAATTCATCGAGAACATCCTGTCTGAGGAGCTTTAGTTCTCCCTCCTCCGCGATGCGGAAACTCGGGTCTATATCCAGGATATGAAAATGCTCCCGTATAACGGACAGACAGAAGCTGTGAATGGTTGTGATCTGCGCGCTGTGGATCAAGGTTGCCTGCCGCTGCAGGTGTACGTCTTCCGGACGTTCCTCCAGCGCCTGCTCGATCGCCCCGCGGATACGTTCCTTCATCTCCGCAGCTGCCGCCTCTGTGAATGTCACGATCAGAAGCCGATCCACATCTACAGGTTTCTCCGGATCTGTCAGCATCCGTATGATACGCTCAACAAGAACCGCCGTTTTTCCGGAGCCTGCTGCTGCCGAGACCAGAATGTTCCGCTCTCTCAAATCAATAACTTTCTGCTGTTCACTGGTCCATCTCACGTCCATTTTCCTGCTGCTCCTTTCCGTCCTGTCTCATTCTCTCTACCGCTTCTTCCCTGTCCAGCTTTTCCATTTTCCGATATTCACATCCCTCAACGCGTACATCAAAGCCGCAGATATCCCGGTACGCACAGTAATCACAGCCCGTCTCTCCCCCCAGTTCATAGGGCAGGGCCTGTGTCTCCCCGGACAGGATTCTTCTCTTAAGCTCCTGCTCTTTTCTTTTTGTGTAAACCAGAAGCGTATGAAAATCTTCCGGAGCAAGCACTCTGGAATACCGGTTCAGGCTTCCGTCTTTGTTCTTCCCTACCGGAATTAAATTTGATGTTCCCGACAGCCCCCTTTCCAGGTGCTGGATCACTGCCTCATCCGCATTGACAAGGCCGTCCAGTTTCAGTTCCTTCAGAAGTTTTTCCTGCAGGACCGCTTCATTTTTCTCCTTCTCCACGATCGGATCCTTCATGCGGTAATAAAAGATGCCGGCAGGCAGAATTTCCCGCCCGGGATACTTTCTTTGTTCTATGTCCATGGCCGCATTCAAATACACGGGCAGCTGCATCTGCAGCCCGTGATAAAATGCAGTAATGTCAAAGCTTTTAGAGCCGGTTTTATAATCCGTTACTTTTACATAGATTTTTTCTTCGTCCTCGCAGATGTCGATCCGGTCAATCTTCCCGCTGCCAAACTTCATCTCATAACCGCTCGGCACAAAGTCCCCCTTTTTCAGCTGCTCTGTCAGAGCCCACACCGACCGGTGGATCAGCTTTTTAATACGGGTGATCATATATTCATTGCGCGCTGTACTGTAAAGAACCGTGTTGCCATAATCCACAATACTTTCCTCCACGCTTTCCTCGATCAGTTCTGCACGCATGTCTTCCGGCATTTCCGTCCACAAGACCTGGTTCATCTCTGCTTTTTTGGCAAAACGTTCCATTGACTGGTGGGCAATATTTCCCAGATCCATAGCCTCAAACTGATATGCTTCCCTGTCCGAAAGGCGCAGTCCATAGTTCAGAAAATGCGCATATGCACAGGAGGCGAACCGCTCCAGCCGGGTTACGCTGAAGCGGGAGGCATCCCCGTACATCAGTCCCGCAGACGCCGGGGAAAGGCGCTCCGGTTTTTTTACAAAGAAAGCGGCATCCAGTACTTTTCCGGTTTCCTCTCCGTGCTTCACATACCAGGTATAAAGTTCCTTCCACTCATCAGTCACCCCTGCCGCCCGGTCACGCAGGCCCCGGATAAGATGGTCCACAGCGGTCCTGCCCGTCAGCTCCATATCCGCAACGCCTTTCATTTCTTCATCCACGATTTTAAGCTGCGGGTAGAGACGCCGTATATCCTGTACAAGGTAAGCCGGCCGGAGCGTTTTTCCCTCGGCTGATACCCTGCTGAATGAAATGGACAGATAGTCCGTCGGCTTTGTCAGGTTCATGTACAAGTAAAATTTCTGAATATAGGTTTTTTCTTTTGCTCCCGGGGAAAGACTGAGTTTCCGGCTGGCAAAATGCTCCCGGTCCCGTTCGGACAAAAGACCTCCCTGCCCAAGATTACCGGGAAGCAGTGTATCATTCGCCCCTACAAAAAAAAGAGCCTTGATATCCTTCAGACGGGTTCTCTCCACATCCCCGATAACCACCTGATCCAGGCTCGGCGGAATTACCCCCACCTTGGCCTCCTCAAGCCCGGCATCCAGCAGTTCGCAGTATTCCTTCAGCGATATTCTTTCCTCCCCCAGCAGCTCAACGAATTTGTCAAACAGTTCTATTGTAATACGGTAGACCTGGGCATATTCCTTAGCAAGTGCCAGTTCTCCCTGCTCCTGAAAACGGATCTCCATCTCTTTGAGGCGGATCTGCGCCTGCTGCTCCGCAAGAAAATTATATACCGCTTCCGTCACGTCTTTTACCGTTTTGTTCCTCTGCTTCAGTACAGATACAAGAGAATCCAGCTGTTCTACAAAACGAACCCTCAGGCCGTTTAGCTCAGCGAGCGCGCTTTCCTCCATTCCAGAGGTACGCCGCACCCAGGCAGACCGCCATTTTTTATAGCCTTTCAGCCCCAGGGCCAGCACATAATTTTCCATCCGGTCAATTTCCCGGCGGGTAAATCCTGCTAGCCCCGTCCTGAGATACCGGAAGACGCTCTCATAGGAAAAACTCTGCTCCGCCATTGCGAGAAGGCTCCTCACATATTCTACAAAGGCATTCAGCAGGATACTCTTTTTATGGTCCATGAATATCGGAATATCATACGTGTCACAGGCTTTCTCCAGACGGGCCGCGTAAGCGTTCATATCGCTTGCAATCACCGCAATGTCCCGGTATCTGAGGTCTTTTTCCCGCACCAGATACCGGATCTGTGATGCCACATATTCTGATTCCTGTTTCGGATTACGCGTGATGTGGACGGAAAGAACCTCCTGTGCCTTATCATACTGATTTTTGGAATACCGAAACAGCTCTGCTTCCAAAAATCCCAGCACCTCGTTTTCTTTAAACCGGTAAAATGGCCGCTCATACAGGCAGACCGCATCCTCAACCTCAACCCGGTTCTCCCGGGCGGTCCGCACAAGGCTTGTCACCATCTGACGGCTCAGGGCAAACAGCTGATAGGGATGGCTGTACACATAGGGATCCTCCCGTGAATCCATCACCGCCGTGACGGCGACTTTTCTGCATACCCTCATCAGTTCCCCCAGCAGCTTATTCTGTACCGGAGTAAAACCGGTGAATCCATCTAGCACTACAACACTGTGTCTCAGTAGTTCCGAATGGGGCACCGCACCGCTCAGCACATCCAGCAGTTCTTCCTTTGTGATATACTTGTCCGCAAGATAATTTTCAACCCCCTCGTATACCTTGCGGATATCCTGCAGCTTATAATGAAGATAGCTCTCCGGTTCCAGCCCTTCCATAAACTCATCCAGCTCTTCAAACCCGATCCCATACTGGGTGAACTCCGAGATTACCGACTTCACCTCACTGATATAGCCCTGCTTTTTCAGATTCCCCCGCAGTACCTTCAGCTCGTTTTCATAGTCTCCCGCAATTTTACGCAGAATAAGATTCTTCCCCTCATCATCCAGAACCCGTTTGGTATCCTGCCCGGTCTCCTCAAAGATCCGGTGCGCCAGCCGCCCGAAGCTCAGAACATCAATATTCATGATTCCATGCCGGGGATGCAGTGTACACAGATCCTTCTGCGTCTGCATCGTAAACTGCTCGGGCACCAGTACCAGATAATTCAGGTCCGGGTGATTCATAGAATCTTCAATCACCTTTTGATATAAGTAATGAGACTTTCCTGAACCGGAATTCCCAAAAATAAATTGTAAAGCCATCCATACCTCCCAATATCTAAAAACTTCAAGGGGGTCAGACGCCGTCTGCGTCCCCTTATACGTTCCAGTCACCTCACCTGCGCTCACCGCTTACTCAATGTAACAGTTCAGGCAGGCCTGAACTGTTATCACTCAATACATAGAAAAGCAGCTTTCTGTTCCCATACTATTGACATTTTATTTAGATTTTCAAAGCTAGGACCACCGGAACTCCAGGAATGTCCGAGTTTACACTCCGGATACAGTTCTCTGAATTTCCTGTTTCCATACAGTAATAACCCCTCTTCCTTTTCAACCACGTAAATACATTCGTCCAGGCTGTTCAAAACCGTCTGATACTGCTGCATCTCCTGATTTACTTTTTTTACCTTCTTACTCTGCAGGAATATGGACAGAACCTGGGATATCAGCGACAGTGTGCTCACCTCTTCCTGCGTCCACAAACGCAGGCCGGTACACTCATCAAATCCGACAAACCCACTGAAAACCTTCTCATCCCAGTAGGCACACTGCAGGGTGGAATGTATTTTCTGTCTGGCCAGCAGCTCTTCCTGTTCAGGTTTCAGGGTATGAATATCACGGCAGTAAAAAATGGAATCTTCCCCAAAAAGCTTCTCATAATCTCCATAATCTTTAAACTCAAGATTTCTCAGATTGTCAATCTCCGGCTCAATGCCTTCGCTGCACCACTCATAAGTATTCGTAGTATACCTTCCATCGCTGGTATTTTCAAATACATAGGCCCGGCTTACATCAAATTGTTTCCCTACAACTTCTAAGACCGCATTAACCGCCTGATCCACATTCTCCGCCTGATATAGAATACGGAATACATACCTGGCCAGATTATCACCGCTTTTAGCATATCTGTTTTCCGATTCAATCGCGGTCCTGGGTGAACTGTATTCCATCATTCCCAGCTCACAGGCCGTGTTGCAGTCATAAATGATATAATTATTCTTCCCCTGGCTTTTTGCCTGGTATAAGGCCAGGTCGGCCTTTCTGTACATTTCCTTAAATGTCCGCCCGTCCCTGGGGTAAATCGCTGCCCCGATGCTGCATGTGATACACACCGGACTTTTCTCCTTCTCAAACAAGTGCCGGAACATGCGCAGGAGATCCTCCGCCTTTTTCTCCGCATCCTTAGGTGTTACAATGTTCTTCATAAAAATAATAAACTCATCTCCACCGATTCTGCCCACAATATCGCTTTCCCGCATCAGTCCCTTCATCCCGGCCGCCAGCTCAGCCAGGACGATATCCCCGACCATATGTCCGTTCGTATCATTGATCTGTTTAAAATTATCTGTATCAATCATAAATAATGCGCCCATGGCATTACTGTTTTCCACAATATACTTCTTAATCTGCTTCTCTGTCTCCGCACGGTTATAAATCCCGGTCAAAGAATCTTTCTCCGCAATGTGCTGCAGCGACTCTATCTTCTTTCTTTCACCCGTAATGTCCAGGCCGATGCTATAGTAAGACGGAATACCGTCCCCGCAGTCTTCTCCACTGACATAGCAAAGCGATACGGTCCAGATTCTTTCTGCTTTGGAGCGTGTATATGCCCTTACCTCGAATACAGCATGCTCTCCGGTCTCTGTCAGATTGCCAGCCAATACGCTTGCGCGTTTGAAATCCTCCGGATGCAGATAGGTGCATCGGCTATGGAGCTCCTCTTCAAACTGCTCCCTGGTATATTCGATCATTTCCAGGAAAATGTCATTATACCATAAAATCGAACACAGATCCCGTGCATCCAGCCGTATCATACCTGCGGGAACCGTCCTCAGAATGGCGTCTCGTTCCTGATCCCGTTTTCCACTGTTCTCCATTTTCATCTCTATCTTCTCCTATTCAGCATCCATATGTACCATTGGCTTATCTGCCTGATCATTTTATATATTGTTATTTTACAAACACGGGTATTATTCAATCTCCGTAGGTATATTATAAAGCCTTTATAAAACAATTGCCATAGAAATAATATTTCCAAATCTCGTTTGGCACTTCAAATACACGCAGCAGAAAAAAATAAATGAGATTTTGTCCCGTAAATGTATGATTCTGAAAAACCTATCATGAAAAAACCTATCGTTGACATTTAGATTGATATCTGCTACGATTATCCCAGATTAAGATCACAGATAGGAGATGTTAAGATGAAGAATTTTTTCTGCTAATTTATACCGCATAACAAAACGTGCTGACACGAGGACTTGGTCCGTTTTTTTGTTGTGCAATCGCAGAAAGGTTCATTCATTTGCTTCTCTTCACTTGATAGACAGCAGTCATTGACTCGCATGCTCTCAGTGCGCTCCGTTTAGAGGACTGGCGTTTTGACAGAGTATCTGAACTGCCATATTGGATCAGAAGCCGCAGGAATTAACTTTTCTGCGGCTTTCTTTTTACGTATCCCTGTCCTGCCCGCCGCAGGAGGGGGATAACATCACATATGTCAGAACACAGATACGGAGGTATGCCTTATGTCAAGAATTCAAATAACAAATTTAACTTTTTCATATGATACAAGCTTTGATCCTATCTTCGAGAATGTTTCTTTTCAGATAGACACAGACTGGAAGCTGGGATTTATCGGCAGAAACGGACGCGGAAAGACCACATTTCTCAATCTTCTGCTTGGAAAATACGACTACAGCGGTACGATTTCAGCCAGTGTAGATTTTGAATATTTTCCCTATCCGGTAGAACATCCGGAAGAAATGACGCTTTCAATCATAGAGGATGTCAATCCCCTTGCAGAGAATTGGCAGATATGCAGAGAACTCAACCTGCTGGACGCTGATCCCGAAATCCTGTACCGCCCCTTTTCTTCCCTTAGCAACGGAGAGCGCACAAAAGTACTTTTAGCTGCACTGTTCTTAAAACAAAATGCGTTTTTACTCATCGATGAGCCCACGAACCATCTGGATATCAGAGCCCGGGAACAAGTTGCCCGGTACTTGAGCAGCAAAAGCGGCTTTATCCTGGTCTCCCATGACCGTGCCTTTTTGGACGAATGCATAGACCATGTCCTCTCCATCAATAAAGCGGGTATCGAGATACAGAAAGGAACCTTTTCTTCCTGGTTTGCCAATAAAGAAGCGCAGGACAAAATGGAACTGGAACGCAATGTCCAGCTAAAGCAGGATATTCGGCGCCTGGAGGAGGCATCCCGGCGAACCGAACGCTGGTCAGACAAAATTGAAGGTACCAAAACAGGAACCCGTATAGCCGGCCTGCGCCCGGACAGAGGCCATATCGGCCGCCAGTCTGCCAAGATGATGAAGCGGTCCAAGTCCACACAAAAGCGGCAGCAAAACGCGATCTCCGAAAAAGAGCATCTCCTGAAAAATATCGAGACAGCCGATGACCTTAAACTCAATCCGCTGCGCTACCACACAAGCGTACTGCTCTCTATGGAAGACATCAGTATCGCCTACAAAGATACGCCCGTCTGCCAGAATATCAATTTCACAGTACGTCAGGGAGACCGCATCTGCCTGAGAGGAAAAAACGGATGCGGCAAGACCAGCCTGATCAGGTTAATCCTGGGGGAGCCTGTTCCATATACCGGCAGCCTGCATCTCGGAAACCAGTTGAAACTATCGTATATCTCTCAGGACACCTCCTGGCTAAAAGGTAACCTCACTGATTTTGCCGCGCAATGGAACCTGGATGAAACCCTATTTAAAACACTCCTGCGAAAACTGGATTTCAGCAGAATACAATTTGAAAAAAACATAGATGAGTACAGCGAGGGCCAAAAAAAGAAAGTCCTGCTCGCCAAAAGCCTCTGCGAACCCGCCCATCTGTTCATCTGGGACGAACCCATGAACTTCATCGACGTATTCTCCCGTATGCAGATTGAAAACCTTCTGCGGGAATATCAGCCGACAATGATCTTCGTAGAACACGACGAGGCATTCCAAAATAAGGTGGCAACATTGGTGGTGGATCTGGAGGGGGATAAGGGGACGCCTGTCCGGAATGGGGAGGGAAAGCCTGATGCTTTCTCGTTTTAGGTTGTCCTGGAAAGTGATTTTGAAAAATCACTTTCCATCCCTCGCGGGCGGCTTCTTTTGCGTAAGGACTTCTAACCGTGCGCTCTATGCTTCCAGCCCCCTCACCTTTTCTCCCGGCGGGCTTTCCCTCCCCATTCCGGACAGGCTGGGTTCATCCAGCCGGAAGATCACCACCAGGGAGGGGTTGCAGACGGGGGCAGCGGATGTTGGCTGGATGCAAGGTGCTTTATTTTTCCGTTATGTATTATGCTATGTTATGTAATACGAACGTCTGCTTTCTGTAAGTGCCTTGTATCCCGTACACATCCGCAGCTCCCGTCTGCCGGGGCACCCCCGTGAAGGAGGGTATCTGTCTGCCGGATGCGCCAGCTGCGGGGAATCGTGACAGGGGGCTGTGGGATGCTTCATTATGGCATTACAGCCTCTTCATCAAAATAAAAGCCAACATATGAACTGACAGCAGGACTACCAGTCCTGCTGTCAAGCCGACTCAAGCGGGAATGCATCCGGCATTCCCGTGTTTGTCGGCGGTGTTCATTATGCTGGCTTTCCTTTTGATTAGCGGCTGTTACACCGCAATACGCATCCCAGAGAGCCCTGCCGCGCCCCCATACAGCGCCCCTTTTAGCCACACCTATCCGTCTCAATCCAAATAAAGCTTCATCCCCATCCAGGATTTCATGTGGTTCAGCATGGTTTCATCTGGTTCTATGATGATGCATGTGTTTTTCTGGTTCAGCTGGATCATGATGGAGTAAGCTTTTGCTTTGGCATCCTGTGAGGAAAAATCCAGGGTCTTTTCCGGGTGCTGGGAGTTCAAGCGCGGTGATCCTTTTGGCGCTATGATTTCGGCCTGCTGGATGTCAAATGTGAGCAGTTTTTTTCTCTTAGATTTGCTGTAGATGGCATCTACTTCCATATCGTGGTTCAGCAGTGTGTATTCGTATTCCACGCTTAGCTTAGGGAATACAAAATAGTATGCCAGGAAAGCGAGGACGACTGTGATGATTACCCCTAGAAAACCGATGAACATCATGGAAAACACGAGGATCAGGGCGAGGGCCGCGATGATGAGGATACGGATTACGGTATCCAGCGGGCGGGATTTGCGGGCTACAAGTTGTTCATAAAAAGCATCATTCATATCAGGAGTTCCTTTCTGTTTGTAAATAGTTAATGACCATGGTAGCAATTTTGAAGGTCATGGCATCCTCGAATCTGCGGATGTCCAGGCCTGTCCTTTTCTCAATCTGTTCCAGCCGGTAGATGAGGGTGTTTCTGTGCATATGCAGCTGTCTGGATGTCTCGGCTATGTTTAAGTTATTTTGGAAAAACTTGTTGATAGTAGATGTCGTCTCCTCATCAAATGCGTCCGGAATATCGCTTCCAAAAATCTCTTTCAGAAAATTTTCGCATAAGCTTACCGGCAGCTGGTAGATCAGTCTTCCAATGCCGAGCTGATCGTGAGGAAATACGGTCTGCTCGGAATAAAACAGCTTCCCAACACGCAGCGCCAGGCTGGCTTCCTTAAAAGCGCCGGGCAGTTCCATGAGCGTACTGATACTTCCACTGTATGCGACCTGCACATGTGTCAGCGCCTCCATATTCAGTGTGTCGACGATCATGTGTGCAATCCGGCTGATGTCGCCATCGGTGTCCGAGGACTTCCGTGGGCGTAGTATCACGAGGTTCTTTTCGCCCATGGAAACAAGGTTAGTTTTGGCCTGTGAGGGAAACAAATTCTTAAGAATCTCTATGACAGTATCATCCAGAGCGTTTTTGGTTTCCACCAGAAATAGAGTCCTCTGAGATTCCGGATCGATGTGGAGACGGATGGCCCGCTCATAGATGTCATATGCCGGAATGCTGTCCGTCATCAGGCTTTGCAGGAAATGATTCTTGTTGTATTTTTCCCGGTATGCCTGGGCGAGACAGCGGACTTGTGTCAGCGCATTTTCAAGCTCTTCCGGCGTGTCTGCGCGGACTTCGAGCGTCATGCCGGTTATTCTTTTTAGTTCGGACAAAGCTTTTACAAGCTCTGGTGTGTTCTCCATAATCATCCCTCGTATAGATAGAATTGAAGAGGCTGCACTTTTATAGTACAGCCCCTCTCTTAATTATTATAATATTATTCTAAAGCATTAGTTGGAAATCGTCAACTCTGTATCTTTATCGAATACGTGAATCTTTTCCATATCCAGTGCGAATACAGCATCATCACCATTTCTCAGTGTTGTGCGCGGATTAACGCGGGCTGTCATCTGAGTGCCTTCTACGTCAAAATACAGATATACTTCTGCGCCGAGCAGCTCGTATACTTTAATCTTGGATTTAATTACGCTGTCAGGTGAGCTTGCGATAAATGCCTCTGAATCATGTACGTCCTCCGGACGGATGCCCAGGATTACTGTCTTGCCGTTATAGCCGCCATCGATCAGAGCTTTTTTCTTGGAAGCAGGTACCTTGAGTACATGCTCGCCAACGGTCAGTGTAACATCACTGCCTGCTACATTTACAACTGCATCCATAAAGTTCATCTGCGGAGAACCGATAAATCCGGCAACAAACAGGTTGCAAGGTGTATTGTAAAGATTCTGAGGTGTATCTACCTGCTGAACAACGCCGTCTTTCATAACAACAATTCTGGTTCCCAGTGTCATAGCCTCTGTCTGGTCATGTGTTACGTAGATGATTGTAGCTTTCAGATTTTCATGAAGCTTGGAAATCTCGATACGCATCTGGACTCTCAGTTTCGCATCCAGGTTGGAGAGCGGCTCATCCATCAGGAATACCTTAGGATTACGAACGATAGCACGTCCCATAGCAACACGCTGTCTCTGACCGCCTGACAGAGCCTTTGGCTTACGGTCGAGTAATTTTTCCAGGTCAAGGATTCTGGCAGCCTCACGAACTTTCTTGTCTATCTCGTCTTTCGGCATCTTACGAAGTTTCAGACCGAACGCCATGTTATCGTATACAGTCATATGCGGATACAGAGCGTAGTTCTGGAATACCATCGCGATATCGCGGTCTTTAGGCTCAACGTCATTCATAACTTTTCCGTCGATTTCAAGAGTACCGCCTGAAATATCTTCCAGACCTGCGATCATACGAAGTGTCGTGGACTTTCCGCATCCTGACGGTCCTACGAAGATGATAAATTCTCTATCTTCAATCTCAAGGTTGAAATCTTTTACTGCCTGAAATCCATTTGGATATACTTTCTGAATTCCCTTTAATGATAAACTTGCCATTTGTACAGCCTCCTTAAAATATTGTTTCGTTGTATTTTAGATTAAAACAGCATTTCCTTGCTTTCTGAATTCAGTATAATAAAAAAAAACAAAATGGACAATGTCACGAGTGACCAAAAAAATTTAAAAAATGTGTACATTTCGACCATAGGCATTAAATCCGTCCAGCTGTGTTACGGTTCATACCCCCCAGGCATGTACAGCACAGTCAGCACATCAACCCAGCCGTTCCTTTATTTCGGGGATGGAAAGCCCCTGCAGACGAAAGCTCCGGATACGTTCGATCTGTCTTACTGCATTTTCACGGGGAAAGCGGCGGGTGAGGTTTTCCTCGGCCTGTTCGAAGGGCAGCATGCCTTCCTCGGTATAATACTTCAGGGTGCTGTAACGCACACCGGTGATACGGACGAGCTCACCGATGGAGACGTATTCAGATGCAAGTATAGTTTCCATAGAACGTTGTCTTGACATTAGAATCTCTCCTTACTTTTCTTAATGTACGGGCGGCTACATGACATAACGACGCAGACGGACGCCCTGGACGGGGGCTTTTACCACAATCTGTGTGGGAATGCACTCATAATGGAAATTATCCACTTTCAGGAGCGGCACGGTCCCGGCGCGCAGGACATGCACCTCGTGTCCCTTATCTTCCAGCCGGCGGATGACACATTCCAGCCGCTTATCATTGCCGGAGAACCAGGCGTCAGCCTCAATGAAGATGGACTGGGAGCGCTCGAAAAACGGGCAGGCGAACAAAAGTCCGGTTCCAAAGGGCGTTGTAAAAATTTCCTCCTTTTTCTTCAGAAATTTTTGGCTGAAGGCTTCAAATGCGTGACGGGTCTGGATGGGGAATAATTGCTTTGCTAAGTGCGAATCCAGATACAGCTGGTTGATCCGTGTGGCAAGGTAACCCTGCTCCGCGCGGGTAAAGAGATCATAAAAGCATCCGCTTTCGCGCAGCAGCCAAAACAGGCAGATGACATCATCAGTAACATTACCGTCTTCCATAAGTTCCGCGCGCATGCCCTCTGTTTGCCGTGTGTATTCCGCCACATTGCTGCAGTATTCAAAAATATTAACTCCGGCAGTTACATAAAATAAATCACAAGCCAGAAGATTAGGAATCTCGGTCAGCAGATTCTTTTCAGCCAGTATAGCCTTGATCTCTTTCTCGGTCTGTTTGAGTATACGGGAAGAACCATCTGCAGCAGATTTTAATTCCTGTTCCAAAGTATCCTGGTCCGGCCAGACAGCATCCAAATACTTCTCTAAAATCTCCGCTGCTGCGATACAGCGCAGGGCGGCTTTTTTAGCTGTCGTCATATGCAGACTGTCCTGGGCGTTAAGTGCAATAAGGGCAAAACGTTCTTGTAAAGTTAATTCTGACATAAGACCCCTCCTTTTTTACCGTGTATTAAGTTACTACTTATTACTTACTACTTACGATTTAAATATACAACAAAAACAGTGAAAATGCAAGAAAAAGTTCAAAGGGGTCTGACCCCTTTGAAGCCGCCGCGGTTTATGCTATACTATATTTTGTTTGATAACATAGTCGGTGTTACGATCTAAAAGATCGAGAAAGATATAGGGAAAGGCGGAAATGGGGATGGAAAACCGGAAGAATGGTCTTGCATCGATACATATTGCAGTGCTTTTATTCGGCCTGGCAGGCCTTTTTGCAAAGTGGGTGGATCTGCCGGCAGTGATTATCGTACTGGGGAGGGTCATATTCTCCTCTTTGTTTTTGGTGTTTCTGCTGAAGATAAAAAAGGAATGTCTGCGACTCCTTTCGGGCAGGGATTTCCTACTGATGATTACGGCGGGGATTGTATTGGCTGTACACTGGACCACTTTTATGCAGTCGATACAGACGTCTACGGTTGCCGTTGGGACGCTGACATTCTCAACGTTTCCGTTATTTGTTACGTTTTTGGAGCCGGTTCTCTTTCGGGAAAAGCTGCGGCTTTCCAGTGTGGTTTCTGCTTTTATTATGCTGTGCGGGGTTTTGTTTATTGTACCGGAATTCCGGCTGGAAAATACCATGACGCAGGGCGTAGTCTGGGGGATGACCGGCAGCTTGTCCTATGCGGTATTATCGTTAATGAACCGGATGTTCATGGAGAAATATACAAGCAGCCTTACGGCATTCTATGAACAGGCCACGGCAGGCATAGTATTGCTTCCTTCGGCCTTTTTGCTGAAACCCGCGGTCAACGGGAAAGATATTCTGGTGCTTCTTCTGCTGGGAGTAGTATTCACCGCCGTGGCACATACTATGTATATTGACGGACTGGGAACGGTGAAAGTGCAGACGGCAGGTATTATATCCGGGCTGGAATCGGTCTACGGCATATTGGCGGCGTTTTTGTTCCTGGGAGAAAAGCCGGGGATAAAAGAGCTTGCCGGCGGCGTGATTATACTTGGCGTAGTATTTTATTCTACATTTGCATCAGCCAGGTGCCGGACAAAGTAACGGCAAAACAACATGAACTTGACGGCAGAGTACTTTGGAGGTAAGGATGAAGAAATTATTAGACTATTTTATGATAGACGGCGAGGTAGGAGGGGACCAGGACTGGTTTACCAATGTAGTGATGCATGTTGGCGGCTGCGCGGCGGCTACTGCCTGCGACAGCTGCATTTATTTCGCAATGTATCAGGGGAAAAAACACTTATATCCGTTTGATGTGGAAAATCTGACCAAAGAGGAGTACATCCAGTTTTCCATGAAAATGAAACCATACATCAGGCCGCGGGTGGGCGGTGTTAAAAAGCTGTCCATGTTTATAGAAGGATTTGAAAAATATCTGCGGGACTGCGGTGATACAAGGATTAAGATGTCAGGCTTTGACGGCAGCCATACCTTTGCAGAAGCAGCAGATTTTATAAAAGGACAGATTGACGCCGGATTCCCTGTGCCGTATCTGATGCTCAGGCACAAAGACCCAATATACAAAGACTTTGTATGGCACTGGTTTCTGTGCTTTGGATACGAAGAGAAAGAAGGGGATCTGCTTATCACGGTGGCCACATACGGGGAGGCCAGCACATTTTCGCTGAAGGATCTGTGGGATACGGGGTATGGGGAAAAGGGCGGCCTGATCAGGTATATGGAATAGTATACCTATGGCTGATTGACGAATGCACTGTAATCCGCTACAATAAAGATAATTATTTTTTATAGAAAAGAGGAGTTGATATTATGGAAAATCCAATCGTAACATTTGAAATGGAAAACGGGGACATTATGAAGGCAAAATTATATCCAAACATCGCCCCAAATACTGTGAATAACTTTATATCTCTTGTGAAAAAAGGATTTTATGACGGACTGACTTTCCACCGTGTAATCAGCGGATTTATGATTCAAGGAGGATGCCCGGACGGGACAGGCATGGGCGGCCCGGGATATAGAATCAAAGGCGAATTCACACAGAACGGCTTTTTGAATGACCTGCCGCACTCACCGGGAGTTCTCTCCATGGCTCGTGCGCAGCACCCGGATTCAGCGGGATCCCAGTTCTTTATCATGCACAGGCGTTCACCATTTCTGGATGGAGCATACGCTGCATTCGGAGAACTGACTGAGGGGATGGATGTTGTGGAAAAGATCGCAGAGACAGCTACAGATTACAGTGATAAGCCTCTGGAAGCACAGGTTATGAAGAAAGTAACGGTAGAGACTTTCGGAGTTGAGTACGAAGAACCGGAAAGAGTGTAGAGGAATATGGAAAAGAAACCACAGAAGGCAGCAAAGCTGCAGAATCCGGCGGTGATCTGCATCCTTGCGTTAATTTGCTGCGCGCTATGGGGAAGCGCTTTTCCTTGTATCAAAGTGGGGTATGGGTGGTTTGGAATAGAAGGAACCGGGAGCCAGATCTTATTTGCTGGCTACCGGTTCTTCCTCTCTGGAGTGCTCACATTTGTGATAGGATGTATCCTGGAGAAACGGCTCCTGACGATGAAAAAGTCATCAATCCCTTGTATCTTGCGACAGGGAATCCTGCAGACAACCGTGCAGTATTTCTTTTTTTATGTGGGACTTGCGCATACGACCGGCACGAAAGGTTCTATTATCAATGCGTCCAATGCGTTTGTATCAATCGCAGCGGCACATTTTATACTAAAAGATGAAAAGATGACGTGGAAAAAAGGGGCAGGCTGTGCTCTCGGACTAGCAGGAGTCATCGTGATCAACCTGTCGCCCGGCGCCTGGGGGGATGGATTTTCGCTGATGGGCGAGGGCATGGTATTTATCTGTACCGTTGCTTATGGAATCAGCACGGTTATATTGAAAACAATATCTGACAGAGAAAGTCCAATGACAATTACCGCTTATCAGATTTTATTCGGGAGCGTTCTCCTTATTGCAATAGGGCTCGCCCTTGGCGGTCATGTAGATGGCTTTACTGTGAAATCCACAGTGCTTCTGGTCTATATGGCGCTTATTTCCACGGCTGCATTCAGCCTTTGGACTCTGCTGCTTAAATATAACCCGGTGGGAAAAGTGGCCATATACGGTTTTACCATCCCGGTATTCGGGGTGGCGTTGTCCGGTCTCTTCCTTGGAGAGCAGATTGTAACGTTTAAAAACCTTTCCGCCCTGCTCCTCGTCAGTATTGGGATACTTATTGTCAACAGCAGTAAAATTAATCGTAATACAGCGTCCGGTTCCCATCGATACTCTCCCTGACGGAGTCCTGGATCCAGTTGACTGCGCCCTGGGTGTCTCTGTCCCGGATGAAGGTCCAGAGCTTATAATTGTTTTCATACAGGATGGGAATCCCATAAAGTGTACAGAAGCGCTCCCACAGTGTGAACACGGGTGCGCGGAAGGACTGGAAAATCAGCGGGATGAGCGTGTTGTGGGAGAGAAGGGCAAACTCATGCTGAAATGCAAACGCAGCCTGTGAGGCCTCGCCTATAGACTGTGCGTCTTTGATCTGTTCAATCTTATCTCGGAGGAGCTGGATCTCGTCCTCGGTAATCCTGTCGATACACAGCTGTGCAACCAGTGTATCCAACGCGATACGGACCTCCAGGATCGAGCGGATTTCTTCGTTGCGTATTTTTCCGCCGTTGTACTTCATAATGGAAAGAAGCGTGTCCAAAGTACCTTTACGGCGGTAGTCTGCCACGAAAGTTCCCACTCTTGGCTTTACATTCAAAAAGCCTTTTCTTTCCAGCTCCCCGAGCCCGCTGTTTACTACGGCGCGGCTGACCTGCATCATCTCGGCCAGCTGTCGTTCCGGCGGCAGCTTTTCGCCGATTTTTAATTTCCCGGATAAAATAAGATGTTCCAGCTGCTCCACGAAAAGGTCACGGAGAGACGGGGAACTGATTTTCTGAAATTCCATACATTTTCCTCCCGGCATCTTCTTTGTGCATATTATAATATAGAATGAATTCAAAAACAAGAAAATTGGCGTAACCGTTCAGACTTGCCTGAACGGTTATAAATTGGCGGTGGCCTGCTATCAGCAACCAAAACTGCACCTTGCAAAAAGCCAGTTCTTACCGTACAATAGTGAGCAGTAAATACGTTAAAATGGAGGCGTTATCCATATATGAAGATGGTCCGGTCAGAAAAACTGATTTATGAATACGAGAAGCGGGATGAAGAAGGCAATGTCATTGGCATGAACCGCGCGGTCGACGGCGTGGATATTGACATTGCCCCGGGGGACTTTGTTGCCATTCTAGGACACAACGGTTCCGGAAAGTCCACGCTGGCGAAGCACATGAATGCGATCCTGGTTCCCTCGGGAGGAACGATATGGGTGGATGGAAGAGACACGAAGGACCCGCTGGAGCTGTGGAACGTCCGACAGGCGGCGGGAATGGTGTTCCAGAATCCGGACAACCAGATCATCGGTACTGTAGTAGAAGAGGATGTGGGATTCGGTCCGGAGAACCTGGGTGTACCTACAGATGAGATCTGGAAAAGGGTAGAGGACAGCCTAAAGGCGGTCGGTATGCTGGAATACAGGAATCATTCTCCGAATAAGCTGTCCGGCGGGCAGAAACAGCGTGTAGCAATCGCGGGCGTGATCGCCATGGAACCCAAATGCATTGTTCTGGATGAGCCTACCGCGATGCTGGACCCTAACGGAAGAAAAGAAGTCATCCGGACGGTACAGGAACTGCGCAGAAGAAAAAAGGTGACCGTTATTCTGATAACCCATTACATGGAGGAAGTGATTGATGCAGACCAGGTATATGTGATGGACAGGGGGCATGTTGTAATGCATGGGACGCCCCGGGAGATATTCAGCCGGGGGGACGAACTGAAAAAGTACAGGCTGGACGTGCCGCAGGTAACGATGCTGGCAGAGGCGCTCAAAAAGAAGGGGCTAAAGATTCCTTCCGGAATATTACGGACAGAGGAGCTGGTGGAAGCATTATGTCAATTAGGTTAGAACATATCAATTACGTATACAGCCCGGGAACAGCTTACGAAAAGCAGGCGCTCAAAGATATCAGCCTGGAGATTCGTCAGGGAGAGTTTGTGGGGATTATCGGGCATACCGGTTCCGGCAAATCCACACTGATCCAGCATTTTAACGGTCTGATAAAAGCCGGCAGCGGTGCGCTGTATTTTGACGGGAAGAATATCTATGACGAAGGATACAACATGAAGGAACTTCGGAATCAGGTGGGGCTGGTCTTCCAGTATCCGGAGCATCAGCTTTTTGAGGTGGATGTTCTCAGCGATGTATGCTTTGGCCCCAAGAACCAGGGGCTGGCGAAAGAGGTCTGTGAGGAGCGCGCAAAAGAAGCCCTGGAGCTGGTTGGCTTTCCGGAAGAATACTACCATCAGTCGCCCTTTGAGCTCTCTGGGGGACAGAAGCGGCGGGCGGCCATAGCAGGCGTACTGGCTATGCGGCCCAGTGTCCTGGTGCTGGATGAGCCGACGGCAGGTCTGGATCCAAAAGGGCGGGACGATATTCTAGATCAGATCGATTATCTGCACAAGAATACCAATATGACCGTAATTCTCGTGTCTCACAGCATGGAGGATATTGCCAGATATGTGGGCAGGATTATTGTGATGAATGAGGGCGCAAAAATGTTTGACGGGAAGCCGAAAGACGTGTTTGCCCATTACCGGGATCTGGAAGAAGTCGGGCTTGCGGCCCCCCAGGTGACCTATATTATGCACGCCCTGAAAGCGAAAGGTATGAACGTGCGTACGGATGCAACAACAGTGGACGAAGCAGCAGAAGAGATAATGAGGAGTATTCATGGTTAGAGATATTACAATCGGACAATATTATCCGGCTAAAAGTGCAATCCACAGACTGGATCCAAGGGTGAAGATTGTATGTACGCTTTTATTTCTGATATCCCTTTTTATTCAGAGGAGCATTCTGGGTTATGTGGTTGCAACCTTATTTTTAGGCGCGGTTATTTACACGAGCAGGGTACCGTTTAAATTTATTGTGAAAGGTTTGAAACCTATCATGATTCTGCTTTTGATTACGGTACTGTTTAACCTTTTCCTGACAAGGGGCGGCGCAGAGCTGGTGCATTTCTGGATTTTCCATATTACGGAAAAGGGGCTTGAGACCTCTGTATATACGGCGATCCGCTTGATTTACCTGATCATGGGATCGTCCATTATGACGTTTACCACAACGCCAAACTCCCTGACGGACGGGATTGAAAAGCTGCTGCATCCGCTGAATAAGATCAGGGTGCCGGTTCACGAGGTAGCGATGATGATGTCGATTGCCCTGCGTTTCATACCCATTCTTCTGGAGGAGACGGATAAGATTATGAAAGCGCAGATGGCCAGGGGGGCGGACTTGGACAGCGGCAATATGATCCAGAAAGCAAAAGCCATGATTCCCATTTTGGTTCCTTTGTTTGTATCTGCATTCAGGCGGGCAAATGATCTGGCTATGGCCATGGAATCCAGATGCTACCATGGCGGGGAAGGAAGAACCAAGATGAAGCCCCTGGTATACAAAGGCAGGGACCGGGCGGGATATATTATCACAATTTTGTACATGGTATTGGTATTTATTGTGGGGCGCTATGTGCCGTTCCACATATGGATTTTTTAAAAACGCAGTTCCCGGATAGAAAGCGGTTTGGTGCAATGCGCGCCGTGGCATGAGAGGCGGAAGACTCTTGTACGGTTCGCGGATATGGATTAATATAAGGCCAATTTTTACGGGTATTTGGTGAGGGACTATGAAACGGATCAAACTGACAGTTGCCTATGACGGCACAAATTACTGCGGCTGGCAGATTCAGCCGAACGGAATTACGATAGAGGAAGTATTGAATAAAAAACTATCAAAGCTGACAGGCGAGGAGATCCGGGTCATCGGCGCCAGCCGGACGGATTCGGGAGTGCATGCGCGGGGGAATGTGGCCGTTTTTGATACGGATACGACGATCCCGCCCGACAGGCTGGCTTACGCACTGAACCGGCGTATGCCGGAGGACATCGTGATTGTAAAATCCGAGGAAGTACCAGCTGACTGGCATCCGAGGTACTGTGATACTGTTAAAACTTATGAGTACCATATTCTCAATACAAGGGTGCCGGACCCCATCAGAAGACGGATGACATATTTTGTGTCCTACAGCCTGGATTTGGAAAATATGCGCAGGGCGGCGGGGTATCTGCTTGGCGAACACGACTTTGCAAGTTTCTGCAACGTCAGGACCAACGTAGAGGATACTGTGCGTACCGTATATGATCTGGATATTCTGGAAAATGGGGAGGAACTTACGATAAGAATCCGCGGAAATGGATTTCTCTATAACATGGTGCGGATTATAGTGGGGACGCTGCTGAGAGTCGGGCGCGGATTCTACACGCCGGATCAGGTGAAGGATATTCTGGAAGCGAAGGACCGGCAGGCGGCTGGAGTTACTGCCCCGCCTCACGGGCTGATCCTGGTGGGGATAGAGTATGTCCAAAGGGATTCCCGAAAAAATAAAAATGGCGTTATTCCATAATAAAGATGTTTTATGGAATAACGTCGTTTTTGTGTCTACATCATCTTTTCTGTAATGATCTGAGATGTCTTTTTCTTATTTTCCAACGCTTTGTCGCCCAGTTTTTTATAAACTTCGGCATATAAGATATCGATTAAAAAGAGCTGGGCCGTCTTTGCGGCAATCGAACCGCCTTCCATTGGCCCTTCGTTGGCTCCGCATAGCAGGAGGATATTGGAATACTGGGCGGCGGGCGTCTTAAGAAACATGGTAATAAACACGACGGATGCCCTGGCGCTGTGGCATATCCTTGCAATCTCAATACAATCCTTGGTGATGCCGGAATTACAGAAAATGACGGCAAGATCCCCTTCTCCAAGAAGGGCGGCCTGTGTCAGCTGCATATGTGCGTCTGAGTTGTAGATGACATTGGGCAGTATTTTCATAAACTTGTTGCGGGCCTCGCTGGCGCTTGTCCCGGAACCGCCGAATCCAAACAGGTTGATGCTCCTGGCAGACAACATGAGGTCCACGACCTTTGGGATTGCGTTGAAGTTTAGTGTCTCAAATGCCTGGTCCAGTGCAACATTATATGCCTGGAGAACTCTGGCGGCAGTATCCTTGCAATTGTCAGTGTCCGCCACGTCGATCAGTTCCTTTTTAGAGAGGGATTCGGGGGTGGAAGTGCTGAGCGCCAATGAGAGTTTGAAATCCTGATACCCTTTTAATGACAGTGTACGGCAGAAACGGAATACACTAGTCTCCCCGACATCGCAGAGCTTGGAAAGATCGGTGATAGTTGAGCTCAGAGCGGTCTGGGGGGAAGACAGTACAAAATCAGCGACTTTCTTTTCTGCTTTAGTCATTTTGGAATATCTGCTTGTGATTTCGGTCATAAGATTCGTGGTAGCCATTGTGAAACCTCCCTCATAGTGATACCCGGGAGTATCTTGCATTACATTCCCGGGGCAGGTATGCAGTAATCTGCGCATTTTTTAAACCTTATTCTGCAGCTTAGCTGCAGCCCCGCCCGCAGGGCATGAGTTACGGGATGCCCTTTGGGTATAGTAATATTTTACATTAAAAAAAATTTCCTGTCAATCGTCAAGAATGGCTAAAAAGATGTCAAAACAATATCAATAAACTCGTATAAAAAATGAAAAAAGAAAAAATTTTTATTTTATTTTTAAAGTTATAAAACAGTTAAATAAACAATTTATTGGTTAAAAGAACCAAAA
>OBZW01000164.1_pt1 | contig 63771 bp, 53 predicted proteins | sample 1477021 | NCBI WGS metagenome assembly OBZW01 (sample SAMEA2580262, study PRJEB22360) | human gut metagenome | biome: human gut; feature: human-associated habitat; material: faeces | place: Denmark | collected 2008/2010
AATGATTCGATTTTCCGGTTTTTCTCCCTCTCCCTGTCCCTCCCCCAGCCACTCCCGTTTTTCGTCCATGCGGTTTCCTCCTTCCTGATTTTTTTACATATACATCCTGCATCTGCTCCTTGCCCCGCTTCAGCCTGGTCCGCACCGTATTTTCATTCATACCCAGGATCTGGGCGATCTCCCCTGTCTGAAACCCTTCCACATAATACAGCACCATGATCAGACGGTATTTTTCATCCAGAAGCCCAATGACTTCTTTCCATTCCAATTCCTCAAAGGACTTATCACAAGCCCCCTGCTCCGCGGTTTTTCCGTTAAAATCAATGACCTTCTGTCGCTTTAAAATATCACAACATTTTCTCATCAATATTTTTGTCATCCATGTTTTGAAATATTTGTCTTGTTTCAGCAGAGGAAGCTTTTCATAGCAGGTCAGAATCGTCTCCTGCACTGCATCCGCCGCATCCTCATCCGAGGAAAGGTATGACCTGGCAACCTTATACATGCTCTGCATGTGTAACCGCATCAGCTCCGTAAATGCTTCCGGGTCTTTCTGTTTTGCTTTTCGAACCAGCTCTTCCACTCTTTTCCCTCCCCTCAGCCTCTTTCTACTTATTAGACACTGTAATTGGACTACCTGTTTCAACTTTTTAAACATTTCACTATTTATTCTTATATCATTCTGCTTTACCTGCACCCAGTAAATTTTTTCATTAATAACACTGTTGATTTTCAAATTCCCCGCCTTAAACGAAAAAGAGGCTTCCAGTATTATGCTGAAAACCTCTCTTATATAACTGTTTAATCTTTAAAGAGATCAAACCTTTCGGCAAAGGGGTCAGACCCCTTTGCGCTACGTAATATCCAGTTCCGGTGGTTCATCCAAATGCTCTGAAACGTATTTCCCATCTTTTTTTCTCTGCCTTACGCATTCTGTCAGAAGGTATTCGATTTGTCCGTTCACAGAGCGAAAATCATCTTCCGCCCAAGCGGCAATGGCATTGTACAATTTTTCGGATAACCTCAGGGGAACCTGTTTCTTCTTGGAATCTGCCATACTTAGTAGAGGCTTCCCGTGTTTACGATGGGCTGCGTATCATGATTGCCGCAGAGCACCACCAGCAGATTGGAAACCATGGCCGCTTTTCTTTCTTCATCCAGTTCCACAATCTCTTTCTCGTTCAGCCGGTCCAAGGCCATCTCCACCATGCCGACCGCACCGTCCACGATCATCTTTCTTGCATCGATAATGGCGGAAGCCTGCTGCCTCTGGAGCATAACAGCCGCGATCTCCTGTGCGTACGCCAGATAAGTAATACGTGCTTCGATAACCTCCAGCCCTGCGTCCGCTACTTTCTGCTGGATCTCATCCCGGATTCTGGAAGCAACCACTTCACTGGAACCACGCAGACTTCCCTCATCCGCAACGCCATCACCGGTAGTATCTACATTCGGCGCCACATCGTATGGATAAATCCGTACAATATTGCGGAGCGCGCTGTCGCATTGTAATGACAGATATTCCTTGTAATTGTCTACATTAAATACTGCCTTTGCGGTATCTGTCACCCGCCACATAACTGCGATCCCAATCTCAACAGGATTGCCAAGGCAGTCATTGATCTTCTGACGGTTATTGTTCAGCGTCATGATCTTCAGAGAAATCTTTTTGCTGGAAGCTTCCCCAACGGAAATTTCATTTTTAACAGTGACTGCGAACGCCTTCTGTGCCCCGCCGTCCACATCGCCGCTCTGGTTCAGTTTTGTCTTGGCTGCCGGGTTCACGCTGGTGCAGAATGGATTCACAAAGTAAAAACCGTCATCCTTTAATGTACCAACATATTTACCGAATAGCGTCAATACCAACGCTTCCTGCGGTTTCAATACCTTCAGGCCACAGAATGGAAGCCATCCGATGCAAAGCCAGATTATGCTGATAATCAGCAGAACCGGCAGTCCGCCGTCATTTACGATCACACCGCCTAAGATACAGCCTGCAATGGCTGCTGCATAGAGCAGTATCGTAATAATCAAAACCAGCATGCCATTCTTTTTTGTACTAAGGACCTTTTCATTCATAATAATCCCTCTCTTTCACTTCCTGGTAATAAGTAATTCTTGTTTATATATGAATGATATCATAATGATATCATTTTGTCAATTACCAATATGAGCGGAAAAGAACAATGTCTGCCGGGCAATTCCCTATTATAATAAAGGTTTATCGGTCAGCTAAGCCAACCGATAAACCTTCTGTGGTGCAGTCTTAATATTCATTGATAATAATGTGCCTGCGTATGTATTCCTGCGTGTGTATTCATCTTTAAAGTGTCATGTATACAATATGAATCACCTAAGGCATAGATTTATTGTAGCTTCTGATTATTTTAACTGATCTAAAATCCAGTCAACAGCGTATGCACATGCTTTCAGCTCTATATCATTTGCACAATGCATACTCCCTTCGTGTTCCCAATACTCTTTCACCTCGCTTGAAGATTTATGATAGAGCGCTTTTGCCCCTTCTGTTCCGATAATCGGGTCTTTTTCCGTATGCTGAACAAGCAATGGACACTTGATTTTATATAACTTATCCTCAATGTCCATCTGATGGCTTATAGCCGCAGCTTCTTCCGGGTCTGTAACGTGAAACTTCGGAAGAAAACCGTAAAGGTAGAAGTTATCGATTCCCGCAAATGGATGCATAGTGAGCTGGTCTGTTTTGGAGCATCCCCCGCGGGATACCAGCGCCTTGATATCATCACCGCAGTAGATAGCGCCGCTGGCAGCTAAATATCCTCCATAACTCACTCCCATAAGTCCAATCTTATTACCGAATCTGCCATCCGCCTTAATAAAGTCAACGACAGCCTTTATAGCCCTGTCATAATTATCTGCCGTTAAATACATATTTCTGTTTAATAGGGCCTCTCCCTGCCCCGGGCCGTCAAAGATGATGGATACTGCTCCCCGTTCCCATAGTTTTTTTGGCGCGGTATAATTTTCCTCCTTAAAACCGGTTGCTCCGGGGACATAAATAATCACCGGCGTCTCTTTATCAATATGATCCGGCAGCACAAGATACCCCGGCATGCTGTTTCCCTCGAACGGCATCTCAACAAACTCAACTTTTTCATAACAGGTTAGCTCTTTACTCTTATGGAAGCACTCCACTAATTTACCATAAATTCTAAATTTTTCTTCATTCACTCCACGAATACCATAATCTGCAATTCTGAAAAGAGAGCATGCATTAAAATAGTAGTCGCTTGCTGTTTGTTTATGACCAAGTTTCTCGTGTTCTTCGGCATAGGCAATTGCTTTATTGCCTAGATCTTCACACACTGCTACAAAATCCTCTGCATCCTCGGGGGATACCTTTTCAAATGTTTCACAGTTAAGCTCTGTGCGGTTCATTAACACGATAAAATCCTCTGCTGCCATTCCCCCGGCTAAAATTCTCCCCATGTTTTGGGCTGGCGGACGTTTTCTGATTTCCATTTTTCTACCTCCTGTATGTAGTTGTTTATTTGTTCTTTTCTTTATAGTACACTGTACTAATTTGTTTGTCAATCATTATTTAGTACATTGTACTATTATATGGAAATTTACGTATTTGTTCAGTTTTGCATATACTCCTAAGCATTTACTTTCTCCGGGTCTTTTGATAGAATAGGGATTATGATGAAAAAAGGTGATATAGAATGCGTATCAATAGAAAAGAGGCCATCTGCGATGCAGCGGCACAGTTATTTAATCAAAAAGGATATGATCAGGTAAGCATGCGGGAAATTGCTAAGCATGCGGGTACAACAATAGGAAACTTAACTTATTATTTCCCTAAAAAAGAAGATATTGTGATACAGATCGTTTCGGAACTCCATGAAGATTTCCAGATATATCTCAATGCAGAACTCTCCGGTGTGGATTTGTTAAAAGATTTGATCTTGTCATTTAAAAAGGTAGAAGAGAATGAACAGCGTTTTCCGTTCTATTTTAAAAATCTTAATGATCTTGTAAAAAGCTCGGATTATTTTAAGAGTAAGGGATTTGACTTCCAGATAAAGCTTTATAATTACTATAATTCCTGTTTTATTACGCTTCAAAATGCAGACATTATTAATAAAGAATTTTCTGCTGAAGAATTAAGAATTCTTTCTCTATCCTTTACAGCACAGACAGCTGGCTGGCTTATGGAATGCATGCCTTTTTATAACGAAGGGCTTACGCCGGTACCAATTTCGAAAAATCTTTCCGTACTTTTGAAACCATATATCGTTAAGGATTATATGGACTTATATCAGGAATTATTAGATGAAATATTAAGTATATCTTGAGCTTTTATGGAATATGCGGTTCTCTGACACATCAAACACACTCTAAAGCGCCTCCCGCTGAAATGATACTAATGATAAACATAATTTCAGCTGGGGGTGCTTTTATAGATTTATATTGCTGCGAACCAAACGCAGATATCAATTCCCAAGAAACAGCCAACTCCTTGCAGAAAACAACAACAAATAACAACAAACCTTCTAAATCACACCAGAATGAGAATTATATAGTATTCTAGGATAGTAAAACTATGTCCGGCAGTCCTGTGAATAATTGATTTAGGGGAGAAAATCGGGGAGAACAGATTCCCGGGACCTGTTAGGAAGAATTATAGGAGGAAGGCTCATTTGATATAAGCTTTCAAATGACAGCAGGGGAAGACAACAGTCAGAATTTTACCTGGCACTTTACCATCCCCAAAAGGCCTATGACCGATGCAGAGCTCCTGGAGATTGCAATAGCTAATGCTGAAAAGGCTCTAAAGGCTATAGAGCCTTCGAATAATGCCTATGCTCCAGGGATTCTCCAATTAGTAAAAAATGCGATTGGTCCTGATGCCGATGTAGATTGGGTCACAGAAATGAAAATTCATCAAGCTACTACAACAAAAGAAGGCGCTGTCACAGGCGAGATACGGTTATTCGTAGGAAGTGAATGCACTATACTACCCGTATATTTGATAATCCCTAAACTTGACGAGCCTCAGAATGATCCGAACGCAGACCAGGAATATATTGAAAAAGCAAAGCAGGCAGCATATGACGCTTTAGATGCATTTGTACCATCGAACAATACAACTAAAGATGATATTTATAATGTCGTAAAAAATGCAATAGGTAAAGATATCAACATCGAGTGGTATGCTGACTTCAAAATGATCAAAGCCCAGGAAAACAAGGATGGCCTGATTGAAGAAGGATCGTTAAGATTAACAAAAGGTGAAGGGCTTAGTTATGTATCTATTAATTTAACAATACCGGCGCTGAAAGACGAGGCGGGTAATAAACCAAATGATAAGCCAATTAACAAACCGGATAATAATAAACCAAACCAGAACAATGATAAGGGGAAAACGGATAACACAACCAAACCTCAGACTACTGAAAAGCCTAAAACTGCTACAAAAGCTGTCAGCCCAAAAACTGGCGACAGCAGTATCATGATATTCTACATAATTGCATTGCTCGCAGCATGCGGGATTGCTGTTGTTTCTGTGAAACGAAGGCGCAGATAATTTGATTTTGATATCATTCATATTGCACTGCTTGCCCAAATAGATAGGAATAATAAGCGAAATTAAGAAGCCTACTTCTGTACTTTGCAGTACTAAGCAGGCTTTTTACTAATCAGAGAGGCTAACTACTTTGCGGGCGGTTGCTCCTATTTCTATATTCGTCTGGCATATCTTTTTGTTGTAAAGGGCGATATATATAACCCTAAACACTTGGTACTCGCTATACCCGGCTTGTTGCTACAGATATGCAGCGATACTCTGTTTTTTCTTCTCCCTGCTCTTGGGTAGGATCTATATTGACAGCCTTGTCATTTTGCCTGCTTTCCCTTACAGCACAATAAAAATGATACAAGGTTCCATCCTTTTCTATAACGCAGGGTTTATGTGCATGCAGTTCATCTATCTCTCCTGCATTCCCATGTTTTAAAATCGGGGTATCCACCTTCTCCCAGTGGTACAAGTCTTCTGAAAATGCGATCCCCTCCTGTGCATGTTCTCCATCATATCCGTAATAATACATCAGCCATAATTCACCATCCTTAACCACACAGGGGTCAGCGCAAAAGTACGAATCCCAGCCAGGTTTTGTATTACAGATAACCGGCTGCCCGGATACCCGTTTCCATTCCAACATATCATCGGATACCGCCATTCCGATCTGTTCATGCCATTTCCATACCTTGCTGTCTTTGGCATTATAAAACATATAATATTTTCCGTCGTTTTCGATCAGGCAGCCTTTATATAGCCCTGCCATTTCCCAGTCATCACCGTCTTTCCAGCTCAGGACCGGTTTGTCCAGACGCGTCCAGTGATGCAGCGTTTCGTCCTCAGTATAAGCAAGTCCGATTTGGGCAGGTCCAGCCTCGTACCCCTCATCCGGATAGCTATGGTATATCATCCAGTACTTTCCATCCACCTTTTTTAAGGACGGTTTTGTGAAGAGATCATTTTCTTTCAGGATCCACATGCCTGCGACTCCACCTTTATCCCAGCCTTCCTGTTCCCCTCTTTTGAATATAATCTCCTCTTTCTTCCAATGAAGCAGATCCTGGCTTACTGCCAGGCCTGTCTGGTATCCTTTTCCGTCAAACCCTACATGCATCATATAGTATTGATTATTGTGATAAAATACGAAGGGACAATCCACTGCCATCTCATCATAAGCGCCGGGGACACCTGACGGCCCCATAACCTCTTTTCCGTATTTTACATTAGTTTTATATTTTGCTAAATCAATCTGCATATTCTGTTACCCCTTAACTGCACCTGCCAAAAGTGCGGATTCTATTCTTTTCTGAAGCAGACAATAGAGCAGTATACTTGGCAGCACTACGATAAACGATGCCGCAAACAGCTGTCCATAGTCGCTTCCAAACATACTCAAAAACTGGGACAATGCTACCGATACATTTCTTGCATTGTTGCCTGACGAAAGCATCAGGTTGTAAATGAAATCATTCCAGCTCGCCATAAATATCAGTATCGCAGCCGTTGCCATTGCCGGCTTAACAAGCGGAAGCATAATGGTAATATAGGTTCTCATAAACCCGGAACCGTCAATTCTAGCCGCTTCTTCCATTTCCTTGGGAATCGTCAGGAAATAACTTCTTAAGACAAACAATACTGACGGCATTGCGATTGCCATATAAACAAGTACAAGCCCGCTTTTCGTGTTATAAAGGTTCATTGCATTCATCAGCTTGTAAACTGGAAATATCAATGCAGATGTAGGTACGAGCATTGACATACCGATAAGTGCAAAAAGAAAGTTTTTTCCTTTAAACTCAAATCTTGCAAACACATAGGCCGACATGCTGAATATGATTAGTCCGAAAAAAATACAGAAAACGGTGATTATAAATGTATTCCAAAAGTATGTACCCAATGGTGAGTACTTAAATGCCATAATATAATTGTCAAGATTGATAGATGCCGGTAACGAAAATGCAGAATCCATAATCTCTTTATTTGTTTTAAAAGAAGAAACCAACGTCCATAAGAGCGGTACAGTGGATATTGCGATTATAAATACCAAGAAAACAATTCTTCCTAATTTTCCAATGATTTGTTCTGCCTTCATAACTACTCCTTAATCTTTTCCTATACGGAACACTTTTGTAATTAACAGCATTGCTGCTGCCCCAATCAGAATCGTCACAAATGCGATTGCATTGGCATATCCATAATTGGAATTATTCATTGCGGTCCTGAAAATCATAACCGGCAGATTCATTGTCAAATCACCCGGGCCTCCGTTCGTAGTCAAATATATGACTTCAAACGTTTTCAGGCAGTCTACCGTTGCAAGAATCAGGCATGTTCCCACTATGTTTTTGATCAACGGCATCACAATTAATCTGTTGATTTGGGATTCCGTAGCTCCGTCTACTTTTGCCGACTCATATACTTCTGTGGGTATTGCTGCTATCTCTGAAGAAATAAGCAGCATAAAAACTCCCCCATAGAAAATAGTCGTCACCGTAACCGCCAAAAATGCAGTCCTTGCGTCCTGAAACCAGTTTACATTAAAATCCTCAAATCCTATTTTACGAATGAAATCATTTACGAGCCCGATAGATGGATTAAACATGAAGTAGAATAAAAAACCGATCACTGCCAGCGGCATCATTTTCGGTATTAGATAGATTACTCTCACGGCTTTTGATAAGCGTGACTTTTTTAACGTTGCCAATGCTACCAAAAGGCTGGTTCCAACTAATATGACCCAATGCAGCACCATCCATACCATTGTATTTTTTAAGGATATATGGAAAGTGGAATCTTGAAACATTTTTATAAAATTATCGGCACCTGCGAACCTTATGGGCTCCCCCAGCTTCCAATCTGTAAATCCGGTAATTCCCACCGTAAGAATGGAATATGCGTAAAACCCCAAAAAGAGGATCAGCGTAGGAGCCAAAAAGGCTGCAAGCCAGATTTTAGTTTTTTTTGATTTCATAGATGCTCCTCCGTAACAGTTCAGACAGGTCTGCGTATTTACTGAGCAGACCGTACGAAAACAGGGTGGTTGCAGGCAGCCTATCTCCGCTCCGCTTCGATCCGTACTAAACGTGCGCCACCGGCGCACAGTACCCCATCGCCGCAGGCGAATTACAATGGGCTGGATTTGTAACAGTTCAGGCCCGCCTGAACTGTTACACTCCTCCTGCAGGGATACGTTTAGTTTGATGCATTTGTTAAATTCTCTGCAAACTGTTCAGGCGTACTCTGTCCTGTTCCCAATGCAGCGAGTTCCTGAGGAATAATAGCGGTCACTGCGGCAGGGTATACTCTCCAACAGGAGCTTACTGTATAATTAACTTCGTTTTTCATATCCAAAATCTCCATCATCAGTGGTGACAGTTCCAAAGAATCATAATCAATATTTACAGAGGCCGGAATCAAACCTAGCTGTTCCAGACGGATGGTCTGATCCTCTTTGTTGTTAAACCACTTAATAAATTCATAGGACGCCGCAGCCGTCTTCTCATCCTTGGAGCCGGAGAACCATGCATACCCTGGGTAAGATACAGCCCCTTTGCCCGGAAGATATGCTTCTCCTACCTTATCTCCCATAGCTTCCGTTAGTTCAGCAATCCTCCAAGCCCCATCCAAAACAATCGCTGTTTTATCGCTTGTAAAGTTATTTAAAGCAACGCTAATATCCGAGCCCGGAGCATCTGTTGTTGAATATTCCATAAACATTTTTTGGAGCTGTGACGCCGCTTCTATGAATTCCGGAGTGTTGTAATCAGTAAGCCCAACCGTCTTCGCCATCTCCTGCCCTTCTTCGCTTCCACTGGCCAGTGCTGCCAGAAGTGTAAGGCTTGAATACCATGCTGTCTTTGTTTCCAGAGACATAGCAGCTATTCCATCTTCTTTTAATTTTTCACATAATTTATAAAGCTCATCCCAGCTCTCTGGAAATTTTTCATAACCAGCTGCCTTTAGAATTTCCTTATTATAGAAAAACCCGAAAAAGTCTTTATGGGAGCAGATGCCATATACCTGATCCGACCCCTCATTCCATGATGCAATGTCCTCCATATCCAGCTCATCCTTCAATTCGGCATCTGCATCCAGTTTTTCCTTAAAGTCATAAAGTAAGTTTGACTTTTTGGCCAGATCGATAATGCTCTGGTCATTAGTATAGAATACATCCGGGAGTTCTCCTGATGAAACCTGTACTTTTAATTTGGCATCCATGTTGGCCGTAGTAGAACCTGCAATCTCTTCAACATTTACATCAATCTCCGGATGGGCTTCCTCGAAGCTTTCCACCCTCTCTGCGAAATACTTTGCATACGGATGTGCCCCTACCCATTCACTAAAAACTGTAATACTTACCTTTCCTTCTTCCTTTTTTGCTTTTCCTCCTGCTTCCCCACCGCAAGCCGTTAATCCTGCCACCATACTAAATGCTAGCATTAACGATATGATTCGTTTTACTTTCATATTCCTTTTCTCCTTTTTGTTTTCTGATTTTTGATGAGTTCATTATATCTCAGCATAATCTATAAATAAATCAGTGGATTTTACTTGTTTTTATATATTTTTTACATTATAATGCTTTTGATCTGGAAACATGTAAAACATTTTTATATTATGTAATATTTTTACTTTTTATGGGGGTGTCCAATTTGCTGCTGCATTCAAAAAAACCTGTATCGCTTTTTGTTATAATAACCCTTATTATTTCCTTATGTATGATTACTCCCTGTATGATTGCAGGTGTTTACTTCTATGCAACTCTGAGGAATAGCACCTTTGACACAATTGAGAGAAATATCGGCTCCTCTGCAGAAAGCTCCTTCAGCTCTCTTGACTCTACTTTGCTCTCTGTAAAGAATACATATTACTCCATCATCAGCGATCCGGTAATTAACCCCGAGCTTTACAATTATATCTTTCCAGGCAATGAAACCACATTCAATGAATCTGTCGATGAGCGCCTTACGAAAATGATGTTTTACTCTACGATTTGGAACGAAAATATCCTGACTTCAATTACCCTTACGAATGATTTTAATACGTATCATTATATAGGTAACCCGAAATATGGCGTTCATCCCGGTCAGGAGGACTCTTCCTCTCTAAACATGATTACCGAAAATTGGGAAGCACTCAGTAAATCACTGGGTGCCGAAAGAATCCATACCCTGCTGCATTCCCGGGATGACTCCGGAAGCTTGTTTTATATACGTGACTATTATGGGTATCCCGACGGCGCTTTTAGAGGCCTGCTCAGTTTCCAATTAAGCGAGGAATCACTCATGTCCAATTTCAACGACTTTGATAAGTACACGGACACGCTTTGTTTTGCCTTTGATGAATCAGGTACTGTCATCATGAGCAGCAAAAAAGAGCTCCAGGGCAAAACCATATCCAATTTAACCGTTCATGGGGTCTCTTTGAAACAGATGATGGAAGATTCGGGGAACTATCTGGCCAAAACGAAAACTTTAACGAATTATCCGCTTACTGCCTGCGTACTGATTCCTCTGGATCCCATCTATCAGGAGCTTCATAGTCAATTAAGAGGATATCTGGTTATCTTTATCTGCCTGCTGCTGCTTGTTATCGTATTTGCCCTTGCAGTTTCCCGGTATGTAAGCAGATATATTAACTTACTGATTAAACGGATGACGCGGTTAAGTCAAAGCGACTATTCACAGACCCTGCCAGTATACGGGATTACAGAACTTGATAACCTAAGTACGGCTTTTACCACGATGTCCTCTCAGATCAAGAAGCTTTTAAATGAAAAGTATGCCAATGAAGTCCTCTTAAAAGAAAGTGAACTGAAAGCACTTCAGGCGCAGATTAACCCGCATTTTCTGTTTAATACACTGCTGTCAATCAGCTGGAAAGCCCGGGCAAACCAGGATATGGAATGTTACGAGATGATTACGGCACTCAGCAGCTTACTAAATGCCAATATTTATACACCCGCAACAAAGTTTATTACTTTGGAGGAAGAGCTTAAGAATGTCCGGTACTATCTGCAGATACAGAAGGTGCGCTTTGGTCCAAAACTATCTTACGATATTGATGTAGATACAAAATTGATGGACCATTTCATCCTGAAGCTCTGCCTTCAGCCACTTGTTGAAAATGCAGTTGTCCATGGTTTGGAGAATAAGGTTGAGGAAGGCACAATATTGATTACAGGAGATATCACAGATGATCAGGAAATGCTGCTCCAAATCATTGATAATGGTATTGGTTTTCACCCAGAAGAGCTAATTAGACGGCTGAACGAACCAGATGCTTCTGCGTTATCTAAATCCGAGGGAAAAGGACGCCACATCGGTCTGATCAATACACACTTACGCTTAAAATACACCTATGGAGAACAATATGGAATAACCATTGACAGCACCCCGGGCGCGGGAACTACAATATCTGTCAAACTGCCGCTGTCATGACAGAGCTTAAAGGAGGATGTTCTATGTATCGAATCATGATTGTAGATGATGAATTAATTATCCGGGAAGGGATCAGCACTTTTATAGACTGGGAGGGTCTGGATTGTCAGATTGCCCACTCAGCATCCGACGGGCTGGAAGCTGTCGAATTTCTCCAGACAGCCTGTGTGGATATTATAATTACGGATATCCGGATGCCGGGAAAAAACGGCTTAGAGTTAGCAGAGTATGTCCGGAAATATGCCCCATCCACCAAATTAATCATCCTGTCCGGATATTCAGATTTTAAGTATGCCCAGGAGGCTCTGCGTCATGGGGCATTCGACTTTATATTAAAGGACAACCCCTTAAGTAAGATAGAAAATGCTGTCCGCAGGGCAATCAGTGCCATACAGGAGGAGCAAAAAAAGCAGCGTCAGTTTGACAGTATTCAGGAGACAATTATCAAAAATCAGGAAGAGCTTCAGATAAAATTCTACCAGGATCTTGTCTACGATGTTCCGCTTTCACCGGATGAAATTATTGAAAAATCACGGCTTTATCAGGTATCCGGCACTGATTTTTACTGTATTCTCATAAAGATTCGCATTATTGGCGACTCCGCCCAGCTTAAAGAAGATTTTATCAACACAATTGCTCGATTTCTCAGAGGAATTTTCGCCTCTGTAAAACCAGTTATTTTTCCGGTACATTCAAGATACTTGTGTATTGTTTTAAATGACACAAGGAAACTCGCGCATACACCCATCGTGCCCTCCTTAAATCAGATTTTTACTTTTGCAGAAAGTTACCCTGAATACAGATTAAAAGCTGCGATCAGTACACCGCATTCTTCTATCACGGAGCTGAATACAGCTTACCTTGAATGCTGTTATTGTTTCAAACATAATGCGAAAAGTGATAAGAAAATCCTGTTTTACAGCGATGAAAATAATACATCTTCCCCCTCACACAGCCAGAATCTCCCCATAAAAAAGGCGGTACAATTTATTGAAAACAACTATAATGAGCAGATTGGGCTTACCGATATTGCAGACGCTGTTGGTCTGAATGCCAGTTATCTTAGCCGTTTATTCAAAAAAGAAACGGGAGAATCTGTCACTGAACACCTAACTTTGTTACGGATCGAAAAGGCGAAGAAACTTTTAAAGGATGATTCCTTAAGATTACGGGATGTTGCCATGGCCGTTGGTTTTAACGATGTTAGCTATTTTTCTAATACATTTAAAAAAATAGCCGGTATGTCTCCTACGGAGTTTAGAATGATTTCGGAGATAAATTAGATGATTCCATTCCTATTCGCATTCGATAAGTGAATATCCTTCATTTTAAATTGTGCCTGCATATGTTTAAAGCTTAAGCATTTATATATTCAACTATTGTTTCCAATCCTACAAAAAGACAAGGCAGCATCTAAAGCTGCCTTGTCCCTCTTCCCGTGCTTTCGCCCATACCTGATAATATTTCCGCCACGTCTGCTGTTCCTGCTGGATTTCATTTAAATCCACCGGTATCTTTGGTTTATCCAGGCATTACTTTTTATATTTTCCGCTCTTCATCTAAGTCATGCAGGGAAATATAAAATTTGATCTCTTCCTTAACACCATACCCATGTCCTTTTGCCACAAATCAAACTCCTGCAGTCTATCTGTGTTCACCTGTCCTCTCTTTACCTTCTGTCCCTAGTGGATCTTCCTGCGGCCTTCTACACTTCTTCCCAAACCACTTCCGCTTCTTTTCCCCGGTGTGCCAGCCCGATGTAGAAGATCTTCCCCTTCATCCCCGCATCATACCTTTTCTCTTTCACCTGCCGGATCGCTTCTTCCGCAAGCCCGGTCAGATTCTGTGACTCTTCTTTTGTGTATTTAAATTCCAGTATGTAATGGGCATACTTTCCGGTCATATTTTTCAGAATCAGGTCGCTTCTTCCCTTACCGCTCTCCCGGTTGCTCTTGATCTCATACTCGCCATACAGACAGGAACACATTCCCAGCACCATCATATGATAGCTGTTCTCGTCCTTCAAATCATGATAGGACGGCAGCTCAAGCAAGATACGTCGGTATACATCTGCAAATACGTCCAGCTTTTCCAGACAAAGCGTATCCCCCAGTTGTGACAGTTTGCTCCCCGATACACCTAAATGATGTGCTGTCAAATCTTCAAATGCCCTCCCAACCTCATGATTTGGAATTCGAATTTTACACATCCCTCTATCTGTTTTTTCTTTCACTGTCACCATCCCGGCATTAATTAACAATCCCCAAAGTGATGCTGTACTTGCCTCTTCGTAAAATGAACTTTCCAGTTCCACCTTCGTCGTCACAGTTCCCATCTCAATCAGCTGCTCATAGTCTTCCCGAAAGTCCTCTCCGCAGTGATCCATGGCATTGCAGATCATACTGTTTTCACTGGTGTTTACCCAAAAGGGATCCAGGCGCTTCCGAAGTGCATACATACAGATCGACCAGGGATTATACAAATCTACATCGCCAATGTGGTAGCCATCGTACATCTGCCTGACCTCTTCTGTCAATTCCAGATGATAGTAATTCAAAAGCTCCGCCGTCTCTTCCTCTGTAAATCCAAAAAATTGGGCATACTCTGCATCATTGACTGTACTGACCAGCAGGTTATTCAGCCCGGAAAAAATATTTTCCTTTGCCACACGCTGGATTCCTGTCAAAAATGCTTTGTCAAGATACGGATTTCCCTTCAGTGCAGATGACAATAATTGAGCCAGAACCCCTCTTATCTCCTCAAAATAACCACCCACATTTGCAGCAATAAACGGAGTGTCGTACTCATCAATAAGCAGGAATACCTTCTGTTCAAAGTACTCTTCCAATACCTGGCAAAGCAGTTGGATCGCTCCGGTGATATCATACTTTTTCTGTATCTCGCCGCTCTTAATTTCCCACAGAACCTCCAGCAGTTGTTCCACGCTTTTCCGGCACGCTTCGGACACTTGCCCGCTTTCCCAAGCAAACCGGTATCTTTCATATTCTGCCAGCAGTACATTTACCAGCCATCCCCAAAATCCTTTTTCCACATCCCCTTTCACATTCAAAAAGGATAAATACACCACAGGATATTGATTCCGGTCTTCCCAGGTCTCCGTCTGCGCAATCGCTGTTCCTTCAAAAATCTTTTCCGCGTCCTTCGTACAGTCCAGAAATTCCGCCATCATAGACATGTTCAGTGTCTTTCCAAACCGTCTCGGACGGGTAATCAAAACCACATTCTCGTAAGAATCCAAAAACTGTTCCACCAGCATGGTCTTGTCTACATAGTAGCCCCCCAGCTCACGCAGTTTGCGAAAGTCCTGCTCGCCAATTGCCAGTCCTTTTCCCAGCCCCTTTTTCTCTCTGCGGCACCTGCGCCTTTCTAGGGAATTCGGACGATTCAGCTTTTCTGTCTGCAGTTCTGCATAATAGCCGGACATGTATTCCCTCATCGTGGACGGATTACCGGACATTGGTTCACGCCCTATTGACGGACCATAACTAGATGCCGTTTCGCGAACTACCGTCGGACAGACGGTTTCTGTATTCGATATCGCAGTATCCCGCCCCACTAGTTCATCCAGTGAACAGGTAAACACATCTGCAATTTTGATCAGCATCCACAAATCCGGGGTACGCTTTCCCACTTCGTAGTTTGCATAGGTTGATCTGGAAATTCCCAACTTTTCCGCCATCTGTGTCTGTGTGAGGCCCCTTTCCGCCCGGTACCCCGCCAGCCGTTCATGAAATTCTGTCTTTGCCATAAAACTGCCTCCTCGGAACGTTTGTTCTGTTTGTTGTTTTTAGTATAGCACATATGCTTTCATTCTGCAACTTTGTTTTTCACTCTGCAACATCTTTTGTATTCCTTAAGAGACTGTTTATTCTTTTGCCGCATGCGAGGGCAGACAGTCAAAATATTTTTTAAAGGTCTTGGAAAAATGCTTCTCACTGATATATCCCACACGTTCGGCTACTTCCTTAACCGATAAAGCAGGGCTCATCCGGATAAGCTCCATAGCCTTCTTCATCCTTACCCCCGTAACAAAATCAATATATTTCTCCCCCGTTTTGTTCCGGAATATCCTGCTGATATAAGACGGACTAATATCAAAACGGTTCCCCATCTCCGCTATGGTCACGTCATTCATATAATTAGCCGCCACATACTCCTTAATCTGCTGTACAATATCCTGATTTTCGCTGTTATGATCCCACATAGCATTTTGCAGAAGATTTTGGAATTGCCGGAGCAGATCTGCATATTCTTCCCCCTCAAAACTGCTTTTCCAGACCACGGATAAATAGGAGCGCAGTGGGCGGCTGTCTATTTTTTGAAAACTGTCTTTCAGACCATCCTCCCGCTCCATTTCCTGCAGCAATTCGTTTGCCATTGCGTAATTTCCTGTCATATAACTAGCTGTAAGCATTTCTATTTTTTCACATAAGTACTGCTTTTCCATCAAATTGCTCTGCTCATTTAACTCTTGCAAGGTTATCGTCTTATAGTTTTCCTCAAGTATACGCACGTTTGAAAGCGCCAGCATAACCTGTTTATCCATATACAGCTCCTTAAAATCCTTTGCCGCCGCCCACACAGCTGCGATTCTCGCATCTGTGTCAAATACATCCCGATGGTGGCGCAGATAAGAATGCAGCTTCATATATTCTCTTCCTTCTATGATCAGACATAGTTCACTGGTCTGCAGGAAAAACAAAGCATAGCGGTCCCCGCACTCTATATTTTTTTTCAAATAGTCCGAAAGGTTTTCATACAGCTTTGCATACATTTCCTGCCTCTTTTTATTTTCATCCGTATCCAGGAAGAATATATATATGCTGTAAACGCTGTCCTTTCCCGCAGGCTGCATCTGCTTAATCCCACCTGCCATATCTGCCAGGGCAAAAGCACGGCTTACCCTGTTTTCAAACAGCTGATTCTGGTTCTGAAGCTTTTCCTGCTTTTCTTTCATAAGACCTTCCATAAGCTGTTTCAGTTGATCAATATCCAAAGGTTTCAGCAGATATTCCTTGACTCCAAGGCCGATCGACCGTTTCGCATATTCAAATTCCGCATATCCGGTCAGAACGCACCACTGAGTCTCCGGCGACTTTTTGCGGCATACCTCCAGGGCGTCCAGCCCATTGATTTTGGGCATATTAATATCCAGAAATACAATATCATAAAATTCCGTTTCCACCATACGGATCATTTCTTCCCCGTCTTTTGCCTGTGAAATGTGATGCACCCCCGGATACAATTCCTCCAGCATAGACAATAAACTAAGCCTTATCAGCCTCTCATCATCTGTTATTAAGATCTTCATAACTCACCTCTGCCTTCCCCCCTATAATAGATTTTTGTAACAGTTATTCTTCTTTTGCAATCAACAGGTTACAGACCGTCTGAAACCTTCCTTTTCTATCATACCAGAAAAAAGAGTCCGGATACGTAATACAAAGGCGGTCCCGCACACTTGTAATTCCCACCCGCTCCCTGGTACAGATGTCCTGTTCATTATATGGAATGCCGTCATTCGCTACCTGAATCCATACAAAAGCCATCCCATTTTTACTCTCTACCTGGCAGACCTGCAGCACAATACTTAAAGAGCTGCCATCCTGTGCCATACCATGCCGCATGGCGTTTTCAATCAGTGGCTGAAGTAAAAGTTTAGGAATAGAGAAGTCCTGAAGCTGTTCTTCCACTTGAATGTCATAATACAGACGCTCTTCAAACCGGATCTTTTCGAGCATAAGATAGCTCTCGATAAACCGGCACTCCTTCTGAACCGTAGAATCATATCCCGGTTCACAGGTATACCGAAACATCCGGGAAAGATTTAAAATCCCCTTTTCCAGGTTTTTTGTATCTCCGATCCGGTTCAACGCCTGAAGGGAGTTCATTACATTATAGAAGAAATGAGGATTAATTTCCGCCTGCATAGCCTTATATTCCGCCATCTGCTGATTCATTTTCCAGATATACTCGTGCTGTACAAGATCCGTGATCCGCTCTGTCATTTCCGTCATTGCCAGAGAAATCTCCGAAAACTCCTCTATAGGGATTGCAGGCATATTCCCGCTGCTCTCCTCATCTCCCAACCGGTACTTCTGGATATACGAGACAATCCTTTCCGTGGAGACAGATATACGGCGGCTTAAATTCATAAAAATAAAAAATGCCGCTGCCATAGCACAAAACCAAAACAGCAGGATCACAAATGAGGTATGGTTAGCCTCCCTTAATATGGTGCTGTGAGGCAGCACATAATCAATTTGGAACCCATATTTCTCCTCCTTCATATGGTACAGATAATGTATATCTCCTTCTATCTTCACCTTCCTGCCCATGAGTTCTTTCGTGTCCTCCATATCATCCTGCTCTGTGATAAACCTTTCCTCTGTGGCATAGGCCGGAGTCCCGTCTGGAAAATAAATAACCAGTCCAGCGCCCTCAGGCAGCGTAATTTTTTCATTCAGGTCTGAAAATACTGATTGAGACAGTTCCAAAAACGCATATCCCTGCCGGGATGCCGTTTCCAGATTGCTCACCGGACACAGCATGGTAAAGACAGGCTGCTCTTCTTGATATTCCTCACTTCCGGACATAAGGCTGCCGGGGAAAAATCTCACCTCGCCAGATAACAGCTTTGTCAGCTCTTCATACAACGGCTCTGCATTCTCCTCATACCGCAGGATTGATCCTCCATACTTATTCAAATAAAAGAAATTTCCCTTATTCGCATTTTCCGGCAAAAATCCAATGCCTCTGTGAATCGGGTCCGACACGGTCAGATACTTATTCAATGCGCTTCTGTACTTGACCGAATATCGGATATAACCATACAAATTCTCCTGCGACGCATCAATTCTATTGTTATTAACATATTGATAAAACCTGGCAATATTCGTGTCAGCCAAATACTGCAGAAAAAAATGCTCTCCATTCTGCAGGGAACTGTCCAGCTGATTTGTAAGAGTCTGAAGAATAATCCTATTGTTTGTATTGTAGCTGTTTAAGAGTTGATGGTTAAAAAAGTTCAATAAAATAAAACTGATTACAATGAAGGGCATAAGCACAGAACTGGCAAATGCCCGGTACAAAGATACCTTCAAAGAATATTTTTTCATTATGCCCTCCCTGAAAATGTTCAGAATATTCAGAAAATGGTACGCAAAGGGGTCTGACCCCTTTGCGCCCCATTCTTTATAATTTCAAATTCTGCATTTTCTCACAGTAGTATTGAACCACCTCGAACTTAGCATCCGGCGCAATTCTATGGTCCGGACATGGGATATATCCTCCCAGTTCAATCAGCGGCTTTAACCTCTCTATCTCCTCGTCGACCGCCTTATTATCACGGGCAAATACCGTCTTGTTCATGCCGCCCACGCCGCGGAGCTCTTTGCCATACTGTGCTCTCCATGGCCCAATACTTGCATTCCAGGTACCCACCTCAATGGGAAACATGGTATTAACCCCGTTCTCAAGCCAGATAGGTACCAGCCGGTCAATACACCCATCACAGTCCACAGAAACGATGTCAATATCATGCTGCTTCAGCAATGCCGTATACTTTTTATAATGAGGAGCCACATAATCCTCAAAGACGGTTGGTGTAACCAACGGGCCATTCTTATAACAAATATCCTCCCAGAAATGAGCATAATCAAATTCCGCTCCTGTCTTTAAGACCTCTTCCAGGCATTGATACCCCAGTTCTGCGATAGTGTCAATGATCTCCACATACAAGTCCTCATCATCCACATACAGATAGCTTAACTGCTCAACCCCCAGCAGATTTCTCATATACCCAATCAGAGAGCCGCAGTGCAGGCCGATGGGGATTTCCCTGCTACCCTGAGAAGGAATGTTTCTAAAATATTCCCGGTCCACCCGTGTTTCCTTCCACTGGAGTTTTGGCAGATAGAGTTCCTCCCATGCCTTCCGGTCCATAAGGGAGGTTCCAATTTCCGCCGGAATTGAAATGGTGTCCGGTTTTTCCAGAACAATCAGTCCCTGCTCATCCCTTACAATCCTGCTGCCATCTGGTTTTTCTTCCAGAATCTTTTTTTCAAAGGCTGGGAACATCTGATTTTTTGCGCTTAGACAGGAATTCCAGTTAAAATCGAATCCCAACCGCTTCATGACAGACTTATCAGCGGGGGAATTGTCCCCTTCCCTGCGGTATCCTTCTGCCTCTTCCCGGGTAATGTGGCCTTCCTGCGCCCATTTGTCCAAGGTTTCTTCCCAATATCCAAAGGAAACTACCGGGAAGTGTTCAAATGTTTCATAATGCAGGATTGCCAGTACGTTCTCACGAAATGTCATTCTATAATCTCCTCTATATTTATTCGTAGTATTTGAATTGCGGCAGATATTCTTTATTTGCTTCAAACATTTCCCTCACCATAGACTTAATCTCTGCAAGGCTTAAGACTGCGGACGTCAATGGGTCAAAATAGCAGGCCTGGTAGATCTTCTGCGGATCTCCGGTAATTGCCCCTTCTACAGCCAGCTCTTCGATTCTGGCGCTCACATTATTTAAAAGCGCGAGATGAGAAGGCAGCGGACCTACATGAATCGGCTCCAGCGTACCTTTGGAGGCAAGTACCGGCACTTCCACACAGCAGCCTTCCGGAAGATTGTCAATCAGCCCGAAGTTTCTTACATTCCCGTTGAATTTATACAGCATGCCATCACCAAACATGGCATTGAAAATATTCGCGGCATACTCATTTCCACGTTTCAGATTGACCGGATTGTCGGCCCATTCCAAAAATTCTTTCTTCCAGGTATGTTCTCTTTTTTCGTACTCGTCCTTCACCATGAAATAGTGTCCGGGGTTCCAGCCTGTTCCGTGAGTACAGTATTTTTCAATAAGATCCGGACGTTTGCGGAACCAGGCCACATACTCTGAGGCATGTCCGCTGGACTCTGTCACATAATAGCCAAGATGGCGGAGCATCTCATTTCGCACGATCTCCTCCTGATAATGCTCTTCTGCCGCCTGTTTAATCAGAGGGTATGCATCCTCCCCCTTCCATTTATAATCCAGATAAAAGGCCTGATGGTTGATGCCGGCACAAGTATATGTAATATCCTCCATATCGGCTCCGATCCACTTCGCCAGCATTTCTGCCGTTCCCTGTACACTGTGGCAGAGTCCCGTCACATTTACCTTTGTTTCGCCTTGCATCCCTCTGCACAGCATTGCCATTGGATTGGTATAGTTCAAAAATATGGCCCCGGGACAGTAGGTTTCAATATCCTTACAGATAGCAAGCATCTCCGGCAGGGTCCGCATCGCCCGGAAGATTCCGGCCGGTCCCCTCGTATCCCCCACATTGATGTCTACACCGTATTTCTTTGGAATCGTAATATCATTTGCCCAGACATCAAGGTCTCCTATATTGATGGTACTGACAACGCCGTCGGCATCCTTAAGAGCCTCAATCCGACTTTTGGTAGAAATTACTTTAGCTGGATAGTTCCCTGATCCAATTATTTTTTCCACAGATTTTGCTGCATACATCAGTTTTTCGTCATCAATATCCATCAGGGCTATCGTGGCATCCTGAAATGCCGGAAACGTCATCAGATCCCGCACTAAGCTTCTGGTAAATACAACGCTGCCTGCGCCTATAAATGCAATTTTTTTCATCTTATTTACTCCTTGTATCGTGTCTCATTGTGACGGCTCATGGATAGGAACACTTTCCTCTTCCCTACCCTTTTACCGCACTGTCCAGGCTGCCCTGGATAAAATATTTCTGTAAAAATAAATAGGCAATCACCACCGGAACAATCGCAATCACCGCACAGGCAGCTGCACCGTTTAAGTCCTTCATCTGCTCCCCGAAAAACTGCTTTACGGTCAGAGTGACATTATACATTTCCTTCTTCTGCAGAATATAGAGGGAATATCCATATTCATTCCAGGTTGAAACCGCCTGCATCAGCACAACCGTGGCCGTCACCGGCTTCAGCTGCGGAAGGATGATCTGAAAAAATGTCCTTAAAATTCCGGCGCCATCCATATAGGCTGCTTCGTCCAGAGACGTCGGGATTGCCATAATAAAGTTACTGTACATATAAATGGACACCGGCAGTCCAAACGCCGCACTTACCGCGATAATTCCCCAGTAGGTAGAAATCGCGTGAATCGAGACCAGGGTGGAATAAATACCTACAACCATAGACATTCCCGGCACCATCATCACGCCCAGCACAAAAGTCTTCATGGTCTTACTGAGACGGTTTCTATTCCTCGCCATGGGATAAGCTGCAAGGCAGCCCACAATCACTACAATCATAACTGTTCCAACTGTAATAATAAAGGAATTTTTAATGGCATTCAATATGTTGCTGTTTTGAAATGCCCTGATATAATTCTCCCAATGAAGTTCCATGGGCGGCAGCAGCCTGGACGTGTGATCTGTCATAGGTTTTAAGGATGTAACTACTACAACATAAATCGGAAGCAGATAAATAATCAAAATGCCGGCCGCCACCAGATACTTCCACCAATTCTGTTTGATCTGTTTTTTTAATGTTCCTGTTTTCATCTGTTAACCGTCCCGCTTTCTTTACGCTTCTATACTCTTTTTCTCTAAATAGTGATTGCTGTACAGAGCGACCACCATAATCATAACAAAAGTGGTAATACCTATGGCAGATGCATAACCCGCTTTCTCCGCCAGAAAATACTGGCTGTTCAAATACGTCATCATCGAATGTGTGCTGTAATTCGGCCCGCCGTTTGTCAATGATATAATGCCGTCAAATATTTTCAGTCCGCCGATCAGGTCGATCATCACAGCACTTGTGATGGCCGGAATCAGCATGGGCAGGGTAATGTACCGGAAACGTGCAAATGAGCCTGCTCCATCAATTTCTGCCGCCTCAATATATGTTTTCGAGATATTCTGAAGCCCGGAAAGGTATATAATCATACAATATCCCGCGTACTGCCAGGTGTTAATTATGGTAATAAACAGAACTCCATTCCTTCCGTCTGCCAGCCAATCCACTGCCCCCTTGCCAAATACCCCCAGAATGTCGTTGAGCACACCATTGTCATAGGTTAAAAAGAAATACATGATGTACCCCATAATCAGGCTTGATATCATAATCGGCATATAGATCACCACACGGATCAGGTTATTGCCCTTAAAACGGGAATTGACAAACAATGCCGCCCCCAATCCGATGATATTCTGAAGCACAGTGGACACAAAACCGTATATGAGTGTATTGATAAATGCCGTCAGGAGACGCTTGTCCGAAAACATTTCCTTGTAGTTTTCAAGTCCTATGAAGATTTTTTCCGGCGAATACCCATTCCACTTACACAAAGATACATAAACCGTTTCACAAAAGGGCCTCACCACAAAAAACAAAATCAGACAAATGGCCGGAATGTAAAAGCAGCTCATTTTTACTGCTCGTTTCCTCACTTTGGTTTCACTCCTTTACATCGCTTACTCTGCTGCTACATATTTATCCTGGAATGTACTCTTTAAATGCTGCAGTCCGGCGTTAACCCCTTTTTCAGTTGGGTCCATAAATACCTCGATCACTGCATCCGCATCCGCATTAAACATGCCGCTTGGGAAATATTCCCGGTCAAACAGATTATCGTAGAAGATATCACCTTCAAAGATTTCCTGGCTTTCTGAAAATGCCTTGTAGCTTACATTTTCCGTATTCATATCCTTAAGAGCAGGCAGTCCTCCGTCCAGTTCCATGATCTTGTCTGCCACTTCCGGTTTTGCAAGGTAATTTAAAAACTGTTTTGCTTCATCCATCTTTTCTGTATCTTTCCAGATTCCAAAGCAGCTTCCTTCCCCAATCATATACTGGGATTTGCCCTCCTCAGTCGTACACGGAATCGGCATAATCCCAAGCTGTGCATCCGGAGCTACGTTTAACACTTTCACAATCTCAACCTCGGTACTAAATCCACAGGCATCTTCACCCAAAGCTGTAAGGGTTGCCGCATTATCAGCCGTAACAAGGTCTTTGTTAAAGTAACCAGCCTGTACCATATCTGCGATTTCTTCCAAAACACAGCTTCCTTTTGTATCCCAGTCGAAGGTTCCATCTTTCAGCTCCTCACCTGATGGGTATTTACAGCCTTCTGTGGTATAAAATGCCGGCGCCATCGCATTATAGAGAACCGCTGCAGTCCAGGTGTCTTTTCCTCCCACGAAAAATGGGGTAACGCCGGAAGCTTTAATCTTCTCACAGGCATCTTTAAAATCGTCCATAGTGCGGATATCGCCGACATTTACTCCCGCATTCTCAAGCACTGTCTTATTATATACAACGCCGTTTGTCACCTGGCTGACAGGCAGTACGTATATGCTGCCGTCTTCGTCAGAAATAATCGGCAGAACCGGATCATCAATTCTGTCGTACCACTCTTCGTCATTCAAGGCTGTCAGGTATTCCTTATACCTTGCAATAGACCAGCCGTGTGTCACAAAAACATCCGGCATTTCTCCGGATGCCATCCTTGTTTTCATAACAGCCTCATAATCTGAACCCGGTGTAACCAATTCAATTCCAATTCCTGTCTCTTCTGTGAATCCATCCAGAACTTCCCGGAACTGATCCAACGGCTGACCCGTATAGATAACCTCGACCTCCAGCGTAGTCTCTTTTTTTGCTGACTTATCCGCTTCCTTGGAATCTGTTTTCTCACTGCCGGCCTGTCCGTTGCCGCAGCCTGCCAGCAAACCAGTTGTCATAACTGCTGCCAAACCAAAAGCGGCCAATTTTTTTAATCTTCTTTTCATGATGAACCCTCCCACGTACTTTTCACTTTTTCACTGCTAAATGAGTTTCTTCTTCGGATATCCTGAATCTATTATATACGGATTCCAGTTGCCTTATAAGAGTCGTTTTTTATACTTTAGGGGTGTATTTTTATACTCTCTGCCGCTCCCCTGCTATTTCTTCCCATAAAATATGCTCCCTCCCAAGCGCAAGTCCTTATTACTTCAACTTGCTGCCCGGAAGGGAGCATATCAAACCTTTTCTATTGTTCTAAAGTATATAATTTTTCTCATTTCTACCTGCAGCCGAAAAGCCTCGGATCCTGCATCAGCTCTAAAGGATAATCTCCCAAATGTTCAAGTTTATACCCGCTTTCTTTATATCTGTTATAATCAAAGCTGTTCAGTTCATCACACGCAAGTTTATGAAATTCATAAAAATTGGGCCACCACTCATACCCATCACCCAGATTATTACTCAGATACGCATCTGCAATATCACATCCCATCTTAGGTGCTACATAAAAGGCTCCCATTGCCAGTACATTTACTCCGTTCCCTGTAATCGCACGAAGTGCCGCCGGTACACTTTCCACCACGCCGGAAAATACCCCCGGACACTTGCTAGCCGCAATATGGATCCCCATCCCAGTTCCGCAAAAAATTAATGCGCGTTCAAATTCTCCTTCCGATATCATGGAACCAACGCGAAGTCCAATTCTGTGAAACATTAATTCTGTGCTACTGTCATCCTCAGACTGAACCCCTACATCTGTTACGGTCCATCCATATTCCTTCAAATGAGCTACAACCGCCTCCTTTAATGGAAATCCTGCAAAATCTGCTCCAACAAGAATCTGTTTGTCTTTAATTGTTTTCATTATAATCGCCTCTACTTTCTATTCTGCAAAATCAAAGATCTGATCCATATCCTCATAAAATGCTTCCTTACTTGAAGCTGAATATTCTGTAAAACAGGGACGCGTAAGTTTCCACCACTGCCTGGTCACTTCATCAGCTTCCATCTTTGCCATATCTGCCTCATAGTCGTCTCCAACATATTCAAAATATCCAAAAACTAAATCATCTTTCATAAAGATTCTGTAGTTCCGTATATTGCAGTCATGAATCATGCGCAGCACCCCTTCCCAATGCGGTGTATGTACATCATCCATATGCAGCTTTCTATACTCCTGGATTTTATCTTTTTTAAGCCGGCCAATCTGCCCAAAAACTTTTCTGCTCATAGTTATTCTCCCATACTATTTTACTTTTTTAGGACGTGCGCTAAAATAATCTATTACAAGAGCCAGGATTAAAACCGCGCCCCAAATCAGTGTTACATAGTATGTGGAAACGCTTCTGAAACGGTTAATACCTGATTCTATAAATTTTAAAAGAATGATTGCCGCAGCCACACCAGATAATCTGCCTTTCCCGCCATTCGGGCTGACACCGCCCAACACAATCAGCAGAATTGACTGCATGGTATAATTACTCCCATAATCTGCTCTTGCAGATGCGTATGTACTAAGCATCATCAGACCGCCTACAGAGGCACAAACAGCCGAAGCCATATAGGTTTTAAAAACTAATTTCTTTGTGTTTATTCCGGAAAACTCCGCTACATGCGCGCTTGATCCATATAACCTCAATTTCGTCCCATAGGTACTTCTCTCCAGCATAAACCAGATCATAACAGCCGCCAGTATGAAGACAATTACACGAACCGGAATAATGCCAAACAAATTCGTTGAAAAAATATCGCAAAATTGTTTTGGGAAGGAAGATACAGCCGCCCCCCCTGTAATAACAATACACAAACCGGTAATCAGCTGATTTACTCCTAAGGTGGCCAAAATAGGCGGCACCTTTAATTCCGAAATCAGAAAACCATTAAAAGCCCCTATCACACAGCCGGTAAGTATGGCAATCAGAAATATCACAACAGAGAAGCCTGCCGGCATCGTTCCGTCTACACCAAAAATCCAGTTCAGCACGTAGACACTGATAATCGTTGTCATATTGGCTGTTCCAACTACTGATAAATCAATTCCTCCGGTCATCATGCAGAGCATGCCTCCTAATGCCATCAGGCCATACTCCGGGAACTGTCCTGCCATAGTCAGGAAATTTGCACCTGTAAAAAACTTACCGGCCTGTGTCAGCAGCATAAAGATCAGCCAGGCAATCATAATAATAAAAAGACGGCTCACTTCCCGGTTTTTTGAATAAAAACATTTTACTCTCTCCATTATGCTGCCTCCTTTACCATCTTACTTTTTGCTTTTTCAGTCCTGATAGACTGGTATGCACTTAATGCCACGCCCACAACAATTACGATTCCAACAAACACGTTACTCCATGTAGTCGGCACGCCCAGGAGAATCATGGAGTTCTGAACCAGTATAATCAAAAATGTACCCAGTATGCATCCGATCAGGGTTCCGGCCCCGCCAGTCAGCGCAACTCCGCCAAGCACAACACCTGCAATAATATTCATTTCCATTCCAAGCATGTTGGTCGGGTGCATCTGCTGCATCATACATACACGGCAGATACCGCCTGCTGCTGCAATCATGCCAATGATAATATACATGAAAAATTTTGTTCGTTTTACATTGAATCCTACCGTATGTGCGCTGACCGGATTCCCTCCGATCGCATAGATACCACGTCCAAAAATCGTATACCGCAGGATAAGGAACATCGCTGCACAAACAATCAACAAAATAATAAAAGTGTAGGGCAGGATGGAAGTCAGGTTATTCGTTTTGTTTGTTGCTGTGATAAACGAATTTGTCCCAAATTCTTTCATACCAGCTGGTATAACAGATAACTGTTTTGCCCGCAGTGCTCCCTGCATGAATCCCTGAAATACGCTGGAAGTACCTAATGTAACGATCATAGCATTGAGATTCAGATAACCAATCAGAAAACCATTTACAGCGCCTAACAGCGCGCCAATCGCCATGGCAATCACAAAAGCCAGAACCACATTGCCGCCATAATTCTGGTCCAGCAAAATCCTGGTGGATGCATATGCAGACAGAGAAGCCAATGCCGGAAAAGATACATCAATGCCTCCGGCAATGATCGCTAAGAATTCCGCCACCGCAAACATTCCGGGTACAATCATCGCACTTAACAAATCCACCATATTATTTCCGGTAAAAAACTGTCCCGAGCGAATCTGCACCAAGATTCCTAACGCAATTATAATGAAAAATATGTATATTTCATTGGATTTAAATGTTGATTTTAATTTTTTATTCATTCGCCTGTCTCCTTACATCATTGCATCAATAATCATCTGTTCTTTTACCTGCTGAGTATCATATTCGGCAACTATAGAACCTTCTTTGATGACTAAAAGGCGTGAACAGTTCTGTATTACTTCCGGGAGATCATCAGAAATAATAATAACACCCAGGCCTTTTTGGGCTAATCGCTGAAGGATTGCATGAATATCATGTTTCGATCCAATATCGACACCGACTGTCGGGCCATTTAAGATCAGAACATCCGGATTACATGCCAGCCATTTTGCCAAAACTATGCGCTGCTGGTTTCCGCCTGATAAGGTGGTTGCGGGATTATCCGGATTCTTTGTTTTTATCTCGAATTCTTTTACCCATCGGTCTACTTCTTCATCTCTTTTTTTCAGATCAAACTGGCCATTTTTCTTCTTTAAAGAATCGATCTCAGAAATAATAATATTGTCACCAATGGATCTCTGTAAAAACAACCCTTCCGACAGACGGTCTTCTGGTACATATCCTATTTTGTTGGCAATGGCCTCTCTCGGATTTGTGATTTTTACAGGTTTTCCATTTCGGATGATCTCCCCCGATGTAGCGGGCTTCAGCCCAAACATAGACAGCGCAAGTTCCGTACGGCCTGAGTCCAGAAGACCTGTAATCCCCAGGATTTCACCGCCCTTTAAAGTAAGGCTGATATTTTTAAATGAACCTTCCAAAGAAAGATTCCTTAGTTCAAAAATAGGTGTATCTGTCACCTTTTCAGGAACAAAAGTTTTGTCTGCGAATTCACGTCCTGTCATATAGTAGGTAAATTTCTTATCATCTAATTCATCCGTTCTTCCAGTTGCCACCATCTCTCCATTTCTAAAGATTGTAAACCGGTCTGATATTTCAAATACTTCATTTAATTTATGGCTGATAAAGAGAATTGCAATCCCTTGTTCTTTCAGTTTTAATATGATTTTGAATAGTGCATCTACTTCTTTTTTAGTCAATGCAGTCGTTGGTTCGTCCATTATAATCAATTTTGCATTGAACATAAGCGCTCTGCTGATTGCTACCATTTGTTTTTGGGCAACAGATAAACGGCTTACTTTTTCATCCAAATCAATATCCATATTGATTTTTTTAATTGCTTCTTCCGCGATTTTCCTTACGTTCTTCCAACTGATTGTTTTTTTGCCTGATGCTAATTCTGAATTTAATGCCAGGTTTTCTGCTACAGTCAAATTAGGGAATAAAGAGAAATCCTGATAAATAACCTGAATCCCCATATTGATTGCGTCAATTGGTGTAATCTTTTCCAGTTTTTTCCCATCAAATTCGATGGTCCCCCCGCTGCGCTGGTGTACACCCGAGATGATTTTAATAAGTGTAGATTTCCCGCAGCCGTTTTCACCTGCCAGACAATGAATTTCTCCAGGAACGATTTCCAATGAAACATCTTTGAGTGCATGAACATTTCCAAATGATATTTGAATATGCTCTGCCTTTAACAAACACTCTGACATATGCGTCCTCCTCTTCGCTTTTAAAAGAATCGAACCGCCGCCGAAACGGCGCTCCGATTCTCAAAGTTTATTAGAAACCAAAACTATCTACATTGTCTGCATCAATTGTGATCCAGCCCTGGCCTTCCAGTACGGTTTTAGAACCTTCTCGTTCGGACATCTCTGTATATCCGTCTACATTCAGGTTTAATGGTGTTGTGATACTCTCTCCCGCCAGGACTTTACAAGCCAGTGAAACCATAGCTTCGCCGGACATGGCCGGATCCCATAACGTCAGAGATTTAATAATACCCGATTTAAGCAGCTCCGCATTATCTGCCGGCATGCCTGTCCCTGTAGTAAAGAATTTATCCTGCAGTCCCAGCTCCTGGATTGCTCTTGCGACACCCGGTGCGTCGTAGGAAGAAGTACCTAAAATACCCTTCAGATCCGGATAGGTCTTAATCAGTTCTTTTGCTGCATTGTATGCTGTGTCTCCATTATCATTTGATTCCACACGCGGATTTTCTTCCAGCAGAGTCATCTTAGGATAGTGTTCTTTCTGATATTCAACTGCAGCATCCGCCCACTCATTATGTGAGCCGTTTGTCAACGATGCCACCATAGTGGTATACACACCTTCTTCTCCCATCGCTTCTGCAAGATTCTGCATAATAAAAGCGCCATACCCTGCATTCGAAAAAGCCTCGATGTCATAGTCTACATTTTTCAGTTCTGCGCCTTCATGGGCGATTACTACAATTCCTGCATCCTGGGCTTTTTTAAGTACCACATCCATGGATTGCACATCTACAGGAACCACACAAATTGCATCTACGCCCTGGGCAATCAAATCTTCGACCATCTGAGCCTGATGCGTTGCATCAATTTCACCTGTATCAATCTGGTAGCAGTTGACACCTGTCTGATCCGCAAATTCTTCTACTCCTGTATTCATTCTTACGAACCATGGGTTTGTAGAATCCTTCGGCACTACGGCAATCTCCCACCCCTCCTCTGAGGCCTTTTTTACGGCCTCGTCTGACGCCAAGGATGACACACTTTCTGATGCCGCTGTTTCTTCTGTCTTTTTCTCTCCGGACGTTTCCTTTGTATCAGATCCACAAGCCGTTAGACCCAATACCATTGTTGCACATAATAATGCTGCGATACTTTTTTTCATTTCCTGTTCCTCCTTTAATATTTTTGGGTTTCTATATTAAAACGTTTCAAAATGTGTGCAAAAAAATAATAGCTGACATACCTGATGAAGTACAAATTGAAACGTTTCAATATTTTATAAAAATAAATGTACCGCTTACGCAATACATATTATTTTAACAGGATTCCCTTTCAACTAATTTTTGTGGAATTACCAAATGTTGATTCTCCTGTGTTTTAACCAGCTTCTTTGTTACCTTCCATAGCATTTCGCCGAACAGTTCCTGATTCTGCTCCACAGTCGTAAGCCTTGGGTTTACATACCCTGAAATATCCAGATTATCAAAACCTATGATTCCAAAATCATGTGGAACACGGTATCCCAATTCATTCATTGCCCGCATCATACCAATCGCCAGGTAATCCGATGAGGCAATCCAGGCATCCGGCAAATCTTTTTTCTTATGATTTTCCAGAATTGTTTTCATAAAAATATAACTGCTGTGTAATTTATTAAGAGCCAGGCTTTTATCCGTAAATACATTATCTAAAGGATTTTTATAGCCAAATTTTTCGGAAGCCTTTAAAAAATGTTCATACCTTTTCTGTAAGTTCGATAAAGTAACAGGTTCTATAAACAAGCCAATTCTTTTGTAATTCTTTTTCTTTAACATTTCTACAATTGTATATAACATATCCTGGTTATCAAATGATACACTGGATACATTTAAGCCCTCTGCATTCCGGTCGGCTAATATGACATGGATATCATTCTGCATAAGCCTCCTGATCTCCGCCTCATCTTTACTGCCATTGAAGATGATTACAATGGTTCCCCGTTTACAGTTTTCAAGAGCAGCCAATTGCTTCTTTTCCACTTCGGCAGAGTATTCATAACCGGAAATCTGTACCGTATATCCCGCCTGGTACGCATATGCCATATAGGAACTGATAATCCGCGTGTAAAATGTATTATTCAGATTTGGCGTCAGGATATATATCGTCTTGCTGTTCTTCCTTCTTAAAGAGCTTGCAACCGTATCCGGAGTATAATGTAATTTGTCGATCGCGGCCTGGATATTCTCCGCTTTCTGTTGGGAGACCTGAGCAGTTCCATTCAGATAATTTGAAACAGTTCCAATTGATACACCTGCATATTTTGCTACCTGAGTGATTGTTGTTTTTTCTTTTTTTATTGCTGACATTCTTTACCTCTATGCTTTAATTGAAACGTTTCATTTATAAGTGGATTATAACTCTTTGTATTTAAATTTGTCAACAAAATTTTATATTTTGTCCATTATTCACAATAATAATCGTTATTTTTTGGTGATTTTTACTATTTTATTACAGCTCAAATATAATACTCTCGGATATATTTCAATGGCAATAGACTTTACCATTCTGTCTGATTATTCCAGATATTTTTTACGATATTCTTTTGGTGTTATTCCATATTCTTTTTTAAACGCATTAAAAAAATATGTATGGCTGTGAAAACCTACACTATAAGCAATATCAAGTCCCTTTTCCTTGTTAAGAAGCAGCAGTTCTTTAGATTTTTCTAAGCGATACTTTAATAAATACAAACTAAACTTCTGTCCCGTTTCATTTTTAAAAACATTGCTAAAATAGGTCTTACTCATACCCACATATCCCGAAATCTCTTCCAGACTTATGTCATCCATATAATGGCTGTCTATATATTTTAGAGCCTGTACAATTTCAGCTCTCATGAATAGTTCCTGCTGCTCCTTTTTCACATCATATATCTTATTAGTAACTTCTAAAATCCAGTTTTTATAATCCTCAAGAGTTTCCAGGCTGTCCAAAACAACTGTTATAAAATCCATTTGCCCAAATATACTGTTCATTTCAATATTCAGGTGTAATATAGTCTGTATCAAGTAATTGAGTAAATCATTGAAAAACTCATGGAATTGCTGCATTGGTATATGAGCGATATCTATTTCCCGGAACCATTTTGTAACTTTTGATATCAATTCTTCTCTTGGCAATAATTCAGTTTTAATTATTTTTAATTCATTTAGAATATCCTGGTTCCAAATACATCTGTCTATTTCCTCATAAAAAATACTTTGGCCATATCCATAATAAAATTTTTGGGCTAAAGCGGCCTGGGCGTCGTTCCACTGTTTATGAATGTGGGACATTCCTTTCATTGGTGCGCTGATTCCGATAGAAATATCAACATAACATGATTCAGATATACTTTGTATATAACAGTGCGCCAACTGATATATGTCACTTCTGATTTTAGAACTTGATGGAGTATAATAATCAAATACTAATAAAAGAGGGTAGAACCCCGCCTCTAACTTTAGAAAAAATGGGTGGAAACCAGTCAGCTTTATGTTGTTTAATGTATTCCATACCTTTTCTTCCAGTATTTTTCCTTTATACTCCCCATTCATTCGTGTATATTTTTTTAGATAATCAATTTGTAAAGCACATACTACAATGGTTTGATCATCATTTGCAAACTGCTTTGATATTCTCGAATGTTGTTCATACGAAAGTTCGCCTTCAAGAAATTTTCTGAATTTTATCTGCCAGTTATCGTCTGTTTTACCCGTTACAATAGGAGATATAGGTTTACTTTTTAGCTCACGAAGAGTATTTAAAATGTTTTTTTCATCTATTTTATGTTTCAGTAAATACTCGGCTGCCCCCAGTTTCATGGCTTGACGGACATATTGGAATTCATCATGGCAGCTTAAAATAAGAGTACGAAGTGTGATTCCTTTATTTTCTAATTCCTGGAGCAATTCAATTCCGTTAATCGATGGCATTTCAATATCTAAAATCAATATATCCGGCATCAATTCTTCTATGACTGTTAGCCCTTCTAGTCCATCATATGCTTCTCCAATGATTTTAAACTCACCGTTCGTTCTTTCAATAATGATCCGCATGTATTCACGTACATTGCAATCATCATCAATTATCACAATTCTTGTCATCTTCAGTCCCCTTTTACCGTTTTCCAATCCTCTACACAGGGTAATTTAACGATTACCTTTGTACCTTTTCCAACAGCACTTTCTATTGCCAATCCATAACTTTTACCAAAATATAACTGAATCCTCTGATTTACGTTAAAAAGTCCAACCCGGTTTAATTGGTGTTCATCATCTACTTTACGAACAGACATAATCTCCTGAATTTTTTCTTCACTCATCCCGACTCCATTATCAGTAACTTCAATGACCAGGTGATCCATTTCCTTTACGCCCACTACGGATATCTCCGCATTTTCACACTTTGATTTTAATCCATGTAAAAGTGCATTTTCGACCAATGTCTGAAGAATCATTTTAGGAATCAGACATTCCCCTAAAGACTCCGGCCTCAGCAAAGTGTAGAATGTAAACTCCCGGTCTGAACGCATTTTCTGTAAACCAACATAGCTTTCTAACATTTGAAACTCCTCGGTTATAGAAACATACTCATTTCGGTTATTAATTGATAATTCCAGCAGGTTTATAAGCCATTGCGTCATTTTTCCAATAGATTCATTTCCTTCAATTAATGCCCGGCATTTAATTGAATTTAACGTGTTATATAAAAAATGAGGGGAAATCTGTGCACGTAATGTATCTAATTCTGATTCATGAATACGTTTCATCATGATATTATAATTATGAAATAGTGCTGCGATCTCATTCTCATTACCGGTAGGAGGGATGATGTTTTCCATATCACGGGTTTTTTCTATTACATTTTTTATGGGTTGTACTAACTGTTGAGATATGTTTTTTGATACATAAATCATGACTGTTAACATAATAATACCAGCAAACAGTATTATTATGATAACAATATCCGCTGCCTGTGTAAGATTTTTAACAGGCTGGTAATAAACCAATATCCAGTTGTTAATTAGATCTGTGCTGTTTAATAAGTATCTTATACCGTCTGTTTTTAAATAAGCTGCATCTTTCTTTTGTTCCATCTGATCACAAGCCGCTAAAAAGAAGGCTTCTGTTTCTTTTGGCTCTTTTGAACTAAGCAGTGCAGACTTTCCGTCTGTATCTAAAGTTAAGATTCCGCTATTACTATTTGTGTTCACTCCCTTTAGATTTTTTGAGAATTCTTCTGTAGGAATCTGAAGTTCTAAAACTCCAATCTGATCATTATCCAGAGTAAAAATGGGACGGATATAACTGATGACATCTTTCAATTTGTATGCCCCCTCAATCTGATGTGTAGAAAGCCAGTAAGGAGCTTTCATTTCCATAGTCTGTATATAATCGGGAGTTTCTTTCATAAAACCTGTGTTTGATATACCCTGAACTTCCCCTCCCCAATTTAAACTATTACCCTTAATAGGATAAACAATTACATTAGAAATTAAAGTATTGGAATATATAATATTATTGACCAGACTGTTTTTCAGCTGCATATCAATCATGATACATTCATATTCCGTCAAGGATTCTGCATTTTTGCAGTAATTTATTACCTGCTCGTTTAGTGCCACTTGTTTGCTCGAATTATCTATTGAATCTATCACCTGATTCATGTTTTGGGATATCATTTGAAGAAGTTCATTTGAATGGTTTACAGCCGTTTTTTGTGCTTGGTTTCTGATTACTAAAGCTGAAAAAATCCCTATTAATAGTAGAGTAATAACTAATATTCTGCGAATAGAAACGAAAATTTTATGTTGTATGCTAGTTCCATAACTTTTATTAGTGGTTATCATTGAATCTCCTTAAAAATCATGAATCATTGAAAATAGGTGACTAATTAATTTTAAATATATCACAAAAAGTCTAAAAAACAAAATAACATTTTAGTAAATATAAATAGCTCTGGAGGTATGGCTATTACCGCTAACGTATTAGACCATTCTAATTTTTCATAAATAATAAGATAATGTAATTTATTTAATATAGAGTGTAAGTATCCTATTTTGTTAATGATATAATTATATTAAAGTTAAAAACACAAGAGAGGAGAAAGGAAATGAAACAAAAAATGAAAATGTTACGCGTAATGGCAGTATTTACTGGATTAGCGCTGACAGTGACTGGTTGTGGAAGCCAGGAAAAAACACCTGAAAAGGATTCTGGAGAAGAGCAGGTTACAATTACGTACGAATCTTTTAGCCCGACACAGGAAACAATGGATCGTATTCTGGAATCTTTTAAGGAAGCTCATCCGGAAATTCATGTTGAAGTAAAACTACATGCAAATGCGAGCGAGTATATGACCTCTGTACAGACGGCATTTGCCTCCGGAGAAGGGCCCGATGTCTTTCAGTTTGATGGGCCGACCGCATTAGGACAGCTTAACAGCCAGATGGAACCACTTAATAACTATTGTAAAAAAGAGTGGGGAGAGAACTGGATCGCCGATTTTGCAGAAAGCGCGATCACGGATAACAGTATTGACGGTTCAGTTTATGGACTTCCGCAGCCAACAAATCCGGCGGGTACAATGTGGTATAACAAAACACTTTTAGATTCATTAGGGTTGGAGGTTCCCACAAATTACGAAGAATTAAAGAAAACTGCAGATGCACTTCGGGAAAATGGAAAACAGCCCTTATTGATCGGTGCAAAGGACTCTTGGGTAGTTATTGATACTTTTCAGACTATATTAAACGATTTTGCAGGTGATAAACAGTATAAAGCATATAATAAAGAGATTCCATTTACTGATCCTGACATCGTATCCGCTTTTAAAATGTGGCAGAAATTGTTTGATGATGGTATTTTTCAGGATTCAGCTTTTTCAATGACAGAATATATGGACACCTACAATCAGTTTAATGATGAAGGCATTGCAGGTATGTGGCTGAATGGCGCATGGAATATGGATATGTATACAAATCCCGAAATTGAAAAAAATGTTTCATCCAATGAATGGGGTGTAACATATCTGCCTGATCTTAACGGCGACGGTAAGCGCCCGGATCTGCTGCTTACATCTGGCGGATACTGCATGAATAAAAACAGCAAGGAAAAAGAAGCTGCTTGGGAGCTGGTAAAGTTTATGGGATGCGATGACGGAGCCAAATTTGAATGTGAACGTGCTATGGCGCCCTCAGGATATTTAAAAATGGAAGAGCCCCAATATGATTTGTCGGATAATGCGCTGGAAAATTTAGAGGCAATTTCGCAGATGATGGTTGAACAGCCGCTGCAGCATCGCGGTATTGAAGACCCTAAAGTTTCGGATGCAATGTATGAAGCTCTGACCAAACTGGCCTATGGAGAAATTACTCCGGAAGAAGCCGCCGCAGAGGTGGACAAAGCAATCAATTGATTATAATAAAGAAATAGTAATACGATAGGACAGGTGGGGTTTGTTTGATCTATCTGTCCTATTTTCAGCAAATAGAGAGGTGGCAGTCTTGAAAAAAAACCAAAAATGGACAGCTTATATTTACATATTACCAATGTTTTTGTTTTTTTTAATCTTTTTAGTATATCCATTACTTAATACAGTAAAGTTAAGTCTATATGAATGGAATGGAATAGATCCTGAGATGGTATTTGTTGGATTACAAAACTATAAGGAAATGTTTCATGACGATGTTTTTTATAAGGCATTTACAAATTTTGCTATATATGCAGCTTTAGTAATCATAATGGAAATTGTCATAGGATTTTCGCTTGCATATCTTATGCGCAGAAAGAATTTTTTATTTAATATTTATAAAGCAGTAATTTTTGCCCCGGTAATCCTTCTTCCAGTTGTTGTTTCATATATTTTTACAGATATCTTGGCTTACAGTTATGGATTTGTAAATACATTTCTGAGAAATATAGGACTGGATAAGCTGGCATTGGACTGGCTGGGCAATCCTGACGTTGCTTTATATACACTGATTGGAATCACAGTATGGAGCGGAACTGGTTTTGCAATGTCTGTTTATGCGTCTTCACTGACATCATTTCCGGGTGAATTATTAGAAGCAGCAAAAATTGACGGGGCAAACCGATTCCAAATCGTAATTAAGATCGTATGGCCGCTGCTGAAAGGGACACATTTTAGTTTATCAATTATCAGTGCAATAAGTGCTTTAAAAATATTTGACATCGTCTTTCTTCTTACCGGAGGCGGTCCTTTCCACGCAACTGAAATGCCATCTACGTATATGTATGACAGAGCATTTACAGTGTATGAACAGGGCTACGCATCTGCAGTTGCAGCAATAATCATTATATTTGCACTTGTTGTAACCTTTATACAGATGCGCTTGTCATCTGAAAAAAATTGAAGAAAGGAATGGTGTTCAGAATGAAAAAAACATACAAATCCCGTCCTGTCATAATGGCTATACCAACCATATTCTTTGCTTTTCCATTATTCTTTTTAATAAAAACCTCTTTAGAAAAAAGAGGAATTGATAATTATATTTATGTGATCAGTGAGTTAAACATAGGCAAAAACATATTAAACAGCCTTATTGTAGGTGTATTAACGGTCTGTATCGTAGTTGCCATTACTTTGCCCGCGGCATTTGCATTTTCTAAAATAAAGTTTAAAGGGAAGAATATCTTATTTCTCTTAGTATTGATGGCTATGATGGTACCCGGCATTTCTATTGCAGTGCCAATGGTAAAAACAATACGTACAATGGGTTTATTCAATAATTATTTTGCACTGATACTTCCTTATGTTGCACTCAACAGTCCGCTTGCATTGATCTTATCCAAGAATTTTATGGATGGGATATCAAATGAGTTAATGGAAGCAGGCATGTTAGATGGCTGTACGGTTTGGAAGAGCTTTTTACATATTTATGTTCCACTGGCAAAACCAGTTTTAGCAATAACAAGTGTCTTTACATTTCTTAACTGTTGGAATGAGTTCGTATTTGCAAAGTTATTTATGCAGAAAGAAACCATGCAGATGGTATCTACGATCCCTATTAAGTTTCAGGTAGATATGTATACCAATATTCCCGGACTATTTGCGGGACTTGTCATTGTCCAATTGCCAGTATTGATTTTGTATTTACTGTTCCAAAATGTCTTTAGGGAAGGTATGACTGCCGGAGCAATTAAAGGATAACGGAGGATATAATATGCGTTCGATAACATATGAAGAATATTTTGATAAGGTTTATGGCTGCATGATTGGAAAATGTGTTGCCGGAACCGCAGGGGCTCCATATGAGGGCATGAAACAAAGATTAAATCTGCGCTTTTCAGCAGAAGAAGCCGATACCACACTGCCAAATGATGATTTGGATTTGCAGGTATTATGGCTGGAAATACTTGAGAGAAAAGGAATATACGTGACATCCGATGATTTAGCTGATATTTTTCTGGAAAGATGCCCTTACTCACCCGGAGAATACGCTGTTTTCAAAAAGAACTATAAAAGAAACATTCATCCGCCAATGTCAGGTACTTATAATAATCCATACTATTTAGAAGGAATGGGCTGCCCGATTCGAAGTGAGATATGGGCATGTATTTCTCCGGGAAATATGATGCTGGCATCTGAATTGGCTGCAATAGACGGCGTCATAGATCATGGTGGGAATTCTGTTTATGCGGAATGTTTTTTAGCTGCATTAGAGGCGGAAGCATTTTTTAATAATGATATACGTGACCTGATAGAGAAAAGCCTTTTGCTTATTCCCGAGACGTCAAAAATGTATACTCTGATAAACGATGTGTCAGACTGGTGCGAAAAGTTTCGTGACTGGGAAACAGTTAGAAAAAAAATTATACACTATTATGGACATCCTGATTGTACAAATGTATTTCAAAATATGGGGTTTTTACTTACCGCTCTTTTAAAAGGAGAAATGGATTTCATTAAAACAATGGAAATCGCCGTCAATTGCGGATATGATACAGACTGTACCGGCGCCACGGCAGGAGCCGTTATAGGCTTAATATTGGGAGCCGGAAAGTTAAATAATTTATATGGTTTTTCCGACCAGACTTACACTTTGGGTGTAACAGCCAGCAGGAGAAGTGATAAGATATCCGATTTGGCAGAAGATATATGCCGCGTTGGTGTACATTTTTCACATAAGGGGAAAAATAATGTGCCTGTTAAAAATAATATACTGCAGCCGTTAATACCAGATGAGGAAGTTCCTCCTGCCATATCAATCTCTGTTCAGTATAGAGGGGAACCGGTAATTAGCCCCGACAAAAACGGGGAAGTAGAACTTGTTATAACAAATCATACATCCGATGTGATTAAGGGCTTTTTGAATATTCAAAGCAAGACATTAACGCCAAGCTTACCTGATATTGCAGCATTGCCGGAAAACCACCCGCAGGGCATGAATCACAATGCGCCCTTGAATATACAATGCTTAAATATATCGCTTAAAGCAAAAGAAATATTTAAACTACCAGTACGCTTTCAAATTGATACAGACAGTCATAGAATCTGTGATGGAAATAGAGTTGATGTCATGTTCAGAGGTAATATAGAATCCAGGTTTACTTTTGGTTTTGCCGGTGCAGTGCCATGGCTCGTATATGGGCCATATTGGGAAAATAACAAGACGATACATAATCTGAATGTGACACAAAGCTATATGGAACAGTTCCAGGGAAACACTATAGATGAAAAGATTAACAATATCAGAGATTACCAGATCAGCGCCTTTGTCGATGAACAAAATAATCATCATGACCTTAAATCTCTGTCTCTGGGTAATAAAAATAATGGATACGAGTTGGTATATACATACAGTGATCTAATCAGGATGTCTAACGTTATAGGCTATCAAGGCCCATGCTGTGTTTATCTCACCCGAAGCTTTTTTTCTGCAAATGAAAGAGAATGCCGATTAGATATTGGATGCAGTGACGATTTTTCTATGTGGATGAACGGTGAAAAGATTGCAGAAAAAAGAGGAGTCAGCTGGTGGACCGGAGAAAATATACATATTCATAAAGTACATATTAAAGAAGGAGCCAATCATATTGCTGTTCGTTTAGGCCGTCATTCAGCAGACAGCTGTTTTAATATTCATTTCCTAGAAGATGAACAGGCGGCGCTTGGTTTGTTATCATTTCCACAGCATATCGTGGATTTTGAATATATAAAACCATAGAAAGGATTGGATAAACATATGAATTGTGAAAAAATCACAATCTCTGTAAATGAATATGAATCGGCGGACTTATATTTATATATTCTGGATCATTCAGTACAGACAAAACCAAATCGATTGAGGCCGCTGATTTTGATTTGTCCCGGCGGGGGATATTGTATGACTTCTGACCGTGAAGCTGAGCCGGTAGCAGTTCGGTATCTGGCAATGGGATATCATGCTGCCGTTCTAAGATATAGTGTAAGCCCTGCAAAGTTTCCAACAGCATTATTACAGCTTGGAAGTGCTGTTATATATCTGAAACAACATGCATTAGAATATTGTATTGATTCTGGGAAAATTATTCTGCAAGGTTTTTCAGCGGGAGGCCATTTGGCCTGTTGCCTCGGGGTCCTATGGAAGGAGTCCTGGCTGCACAGTCTCTTGGATATAGAAGAAAATATGCTCAAACCAGCCGGAATGATATTAAGTTATCCTGTTATTTCGTCAGGTATTTATGGACATAAGGACTCTTTTATAAATCTTATGGATCATAAAAAAGATTGGGCTGGTTTATCCTTAGAAAATTTAGTTACGAAAAATACAATTCCCGCCTTCCTTTGGCATACATGGGATGATGAAATAGTGCCAGTTGAGAACTCTCTTTTGTTTTTTGGCGCATTACGAAAGGCCGGAGTCCCCTCAGAACTTCACATTTATACTCACGGAAGGCATGGATTATCATTAGCAGATAAAGAAACAGCGGATTGGAAAGGAGAATTTGTAGAGGAAGGATGTCAAAGCTGGATTAAACTGGTTGAACAGTGGATAAGGACGTTATGATTTATAATATATATTTACCATTTCGCCGATAATACATATATTGATTATGGTCTATATGCCATACAATTCGCCTTGTCTCAAGCTTTCTTTCTCATCAGACAGGTCCGCGCATTTACTACGCGGACCTGTCTGAACTGTTACTTTGTAAAATACATGGAGATTCCCTGGCCTCCGCCAATGCACATAGTAACCATAGCATCCTTTTTCTCAGTACGCATCAGCTCATACAGGACTTTTACAGTCAGAATTGCCCCTGTCGCGCCAATCGGATGGCCGATGGAGATCCCACCGCCATAGATATTTACCTTTTCCGGGTCTAATCCCAAATCCCTGCTCACTGCAAAAGCCTGACTGGCAAATGCCTCGTTAATTTCAAACATATCGACATCCTTCAAGTCAATCCCAAGCTTTTCTGCCAGTTTTTCGCAGGAGAACTTGGGTGAATACCCCATCAGCCCGGCATCAAATCCAGCTATTGCATACCCTTTTATTTCCAGCTTCGGCATGACGCCCAGCTCTTCTGCTTTTTCCCTCGCCATGACGACCACCGCTGCGGCACCGTCATTCAGACTGGAAGAATTGCCTGCCGTCACCGTCCCATTCTTCACAAAACATGGACGGAGCCTTGCCAGTTTCTCAATGGTCTGTCCATCTCTTGGCCCTTCATCTGTGTCAAAGACAGTCACATTTCCTTTTCTATCCTTCAGCTCCACCGGGAGAATCTCATCTTTAAACTTGCCTTCCTTAATAGCAGAACATGCCTTTTGGTGGCTAGAGAGTGCGAAGGCATCTTGTTCCTCTCGGGAAACATGGTATTTTACCGCGACATTTTCAGCAGTTATACCATTATGGTTTCCATCTAAAGGCCATGTCAGGATGTCAATAACCCCATCTTCAAAAGATTTATGCCCCATCCGTGCGCCCCAGCGGGCATCCTTTACATAGTAGGGAATCTGGGATATATTCTCCGCGCCACCCGCAACCACAACATCGGCCTGCCCTGTCTGAATCTCCATAACCGCCTCAGCAATAGACTGAAGGCCGGAACCGCACTGACGGTTAACAGAATACGCGGTCGTCTCATCAGGCATACCGGCTTTTAAGCTGATAGCCCTGGCTGCAAATCCATTTTCTGCAATCTGCCCGACCTGGCCGATAATCACCTCATCCACATCTTCCGGTCGGATTCCTGCACGTTTTACAGCCTCTTTCACTACCATCGCGCCCATGTCAATGGCTGAAATATCCTTTAAGCTTCCTCCATAGCTTCCTACTGGAAGCCTTACTCCGCTTACTACTACAACATCTCTCATTTTAATCTGCTCCTTTCTCATAACGGTTACACTTTTTCGCTTAGAGTGTATCCTGGTTATTTGTCATATTTATAGAATTCCTGTCTGGACTGGCATGCAAAGTGGAGACACTTCTCTCTGCGCTTTGCATCCGGGAGGTACGGGCTATACAATCATCCCCCCGCCTACATTAATCACCTCTGAGGTAATATAAGCTGCTTCATCTGATGCCAAAAAAGCAACCATGTTCCCTACATCCTCCGGCTTTCCTGCGTATCCCATGGGAATCCTCTGCATCATGCTTTCCCAGGCAGCCCCGTCATTTACCTCTTTCAGCTTAAGCGTCATGTCTGTCTCAATAAAGCCAGGGCAGATTACATTGCAGGTAATTCCTTTTCTTGAGTTCTCACGCGCTGCCGTTTTGGTAAGCCCCACAACACCCGCTTTGGCCGCTGCATAATTAGCCTGTCCGATATTCCCCAGCCAGCTCCCTGAAGAAATATTGATGATACGACCTTTATTTTTATTCCTCATATATTTCACTGCTTCCTGAGTGCCATAAAATGTTCCCGTAAGGTCTATATCAATTACAGTATTCCAATTTTCAGCCGTCATTTTATGAAGCATCCCATCGCGGTTAATTCCTGCATTGTTCACCATAATCTCCAGCTCGCCATATTTCTCGACCGTAAATGCCACAAGAGCCTGCACTTCATCCTGTTTAGCCACATTTACGGTAAACGCACATGCAGTCCCGCCTTCTCCTTCGATTTCCGCTACAGCCTCATCCGCAGGAGACATGTCCGCCAATACTACTTTTGCCCCTTCCTTTGCCAGCTTCTTTGCAATGCCTTTTCCAAGTCCTCTTCCGGCTCCTGTTACGATTGCTACTTTGTTTTCTAATCTCATGTTTTTTCTCCTTTTTTCTTATTTCTTATTTTACGGACCCGTTTAATCTAACTCAGCATTGCTTCCCTCATTCCTACAATACCAACGTTAAATAGCGCTTCGTCCATAACCTTTGTATCCGGACTGATGATGGGCGTAAAATCCATCTTATCCAAAATTTGGCTCTGCAGGTCTATTCCCGGGGCTATCTCTGTCAGCATAACCCCCTCGGGTACCAGCTTGAATACTGCACGCTCTGTTACAATATAAACTTCCTGTCCCTTCTCCCTGGCTAATTTCCCATTGAATGAATATTGGGCAACCTGAGAGACCATTTTTTTGATTTTACCCTCTCTGAGGATTGTCAGCTTTTTATTTTCAAAACTGAATTCACATCCGCTTGCAGTAAACGTACCGCAGAACACCACCTTCTTTGCATTTTGGGTAATATCTATAAAGCCGCCGCAGCCTGTACATCTGGGGCCCATTTTTGTAGCGTTGACGTTGCCCGCGCCATCAAGCTCTCCAAATCCCATAAAGGTGACGTCTACTCCTGCCCCGTTGTAATAGTCCATCTGTTCGTGGTGCCCAATCATAGCGCACAGGTTCCGACCAATGCCAAAATCAACCCCTCCCGCCTGAACACCGCCGTAAATACCGGATTCAACGGTTATCATTATGTCTTCATTGATGCCTTCTTCATTGCTGATGCTTCCTATCACGTCGTTAGGAATCCCGGTACCAAGGTTAACTACGCATCCCGGATAGACTTCTTGTACTGCCCTTCTTCCGATGAACTTCCGGACGCTCATAGGCAGTGGCTCTATTGCATCCAAAGGGACTCTCGCCAGCCCGCAGTAGGATGGATCGAACACCCATGAGGAGGTCTGGCGGTGGTCTTTATCCGGATTTTCACAGACCACAATCGCATCAATAAATACCCCTGGAACTGTGACATTTTTGGGGTTGAGAGTCCCATTCTGAACTACCCGTTTTACCTGGGCGATCACTTTCCCGCCATAGCGCTTTGCTGCCATGACGGCAGGAAGCACCTCTAACTTCATTGCCTCCTCATCTGTTGTCAGATTCCCCATCTCATCGCATTGGGTTCCTCTGATAATGCAGACATCGATAGGAATCTGCCTGTAAAACATATACTCCTCGCCATGGTAATCCATGATTTCAACGATATCCCCCAACTTTTTTGTGCGTTCATTCATCTTGCCGCCCTCTATCCGGGGATCTACAAATGTCCCAAGCCCCACCTTGGACATCTTCCCAGGCAGACCGCATGCCATGCTTCGGTATAGCTGTGCAATCTGCCCTTGCGGAAGGCAGTAAGCGTCTGCCTGGTTATTCGCAATCATCTCCATCCATCTGGGCTGGAGGCCCCAATGGGAGCCAATAATTCTGGTTACCAGCCCCTCATGGGCAAGATGCTGGATCCCATCCTTGCGGTCGCTCTGCCCGCACGAATGTAATAGTGTAAGGTTCGCCGGATGTGACGTTTCCAGATAGGATGCTTCAATGGCCTTCAGCACAGTTTCACTTGCACTGACAAGCGTCATGCCGACCGGGCAGACTGTCATGCCGTCCTGTATTAGCTTAACTGCTTCTTTTGCTTCTAAAAAGTTGCCCTTTAACATTTACAATTCCTCCATTAATATCTCTTTTATCCTTATTTTATCTGTCTTACCGTTTGCAGTCTGGGGGATACGTTCCATTATCCGTATTCTGGCGGGGACCTTATATTTTGCTATCCGGCTTTTCAGGTACTCCAATATATCCTTTTCCGTCAGATGGCTCCCCGGCTCCTGCACCACCACCGCTGCTGCTGCCTCTCCATATAACTCATCCGGAATTCCCACAACTGCTGCATCAAGTATGCCCGGAATGGCTGCAATTTCATTTTCCAGGTCAAAACACCAGATCTTTTCCCCCCCGCGGTTAATCATATTTTTTAGGCGGTCTACTACAAACAGATAGCCTTCCTCATTAAAACAGCCCAAATCTCCTGTATGCAGCCATCCCTCTTTAAGCGATGCATCTTCCTGTTTATAGTAGCTTTCCAGGACCACACTTCCTGATATCATAATTTCACCAACACTCCCGGCGGGCAGCTCCCTGCCTTCTTCATCGACTATCTTGAATTTCGTACCCGGGACAGGGAATCCTGAGGACCCTATGTATTCACTTGATGCCGCATCCTCCGGGAATATGGCAGCCGGCGAGCTGGTTTCCGTCAAACCATAGACTGTATGGAATTTTGAATTTGGCAGCCAGCGGTGGAGCTGAAGAATCTTTTCCTTCAACATATTGCTGCTGCCACATGCAAATGAAGAGAGGCCCGGAATTTCAGGTGTTCCCCTGCCCGCCTCAATAAGCAGTGCAAATACTGTAGGGCTGGCATGGATGAATGTGAAGCCATACTTGCGTGCATCCTCCACTACCCGCCCTGCGTCAAAGAATTTATGAAGGTACAGGGTCCCGCCCGTAAGGACGAACAACCCAAACAGAGCCACAATCCCGGTTATATGATAAATGGGTGTTGCAATAACAGAAATATCTTCTGCTGTGATTTCCAGTGTCCTTCTATAGGTCTCAGCTGCATGCATAATATTATAATTCTTCAGAAGAACCCCTTTACTTTTTGATGTTGTCCCTGATGTGAACATGATCAACGCAGGTGTCATACTGTCTCCTGCCGGCACTTGCCTAAGGCTTAGCAGATCCTTTTCCCTGTCTCTCCAGCTAGACAGGCATTCATTATACCCGTACTGCTTTTCTATCTGTCTCACGGCCAAAATCTGCCGGTCCGTATATTCTCCTCGAAACCATCCTGCAAAATCGGCGTCACAGATAACCAGGCTTATGTCTGCTTTTCTGGACAATGACAGTACCTCCGGTTTTCTGAACTTGCTCGGCAGCGGAACAGCAACCGCGCCCAATCGGGAGACTGCCAGCAAGGCAATACAAAATTCCACGCAATTGTACATCATAAGTCCCACATGGCTTCTCTGCCCAATACCCCGGTCGCAGTGAAGGTAGGCTGCCAATTCCTCTGTACGCTGCATAATTCCCCCAAACGTATAGCTCCTCCCATAGTTATCAACTATCGCTGTTTTATCCGGATATGCCTTTGCAGTCCTCTGCAATGAATGATACAAGCTGTCTGGTATGTTTAAGTATGTATAGATCTCTCTTTTATCAGAAATCGCTTTCTTTATCATATTGCTAACGCACTTCTCTCCCCATAATTTGTTGCCATTTACCATTGTTTTACCTCCTAACTATGTGTAAAAATGGTTTATATCGTTAACGCAATCGATTTCTTTCAAGGAAATCCTAACAGAATTTCATCATTTAGTCAATTCGTGTTTTTGCACAGAAAACCGCCTCTTTTTTTGTGCGTTTTCACTTTTTACCTATATTAAGCAATTTTTGATCTTTCTTACTTCTTAGGTGATATTGCACTATTTCATTTCGTTTTTTTATATATTTTATACAATTTCTTTCTTTTTCCTAAAAAATAATTGTTTTCAGTGATTATTTATGCTATGCTTGCCTTGCAAACAAAGAAATCGATTTCTCAATTTTAAGTTTTTATTACCAGTAACAGTTCAGACAGATTCACGCATAGACTGTGCAGACCAAAACATGGTTGCTGCAGTCAACCGGTGCTTCGACTTAGTCGAATTTTAATGGGCCAGATACTTAACTGCCTGAACTGCTGCCACTACTTAAACAGCCCTCGGCATTATGAGAGTATGGCTATATTATGAAGGAGGATACTATGGATTTATTCAAAGAAAACTTTAGTTTAGAAGGAAAAAAGGCAATCGTAACAGGCGGCGCGAGAGGATTATGCAATGGTATTGCACAGGCTTATCACGATGCAGGCGCCCAGGTTGTACTGGTAGACGTATTAGAAAGCGTTTCCGAAGCTGCAGAAGCTATGTCCACAGATGATGCAAAGGTCTTCGCTGTGAGGGGGGATTTATCAAAGCCTGAGGATATCGCCAGGATATGCGAGGAATCCTTGAGCCTTCTTGGCGGAAGAACGGATATCCTGCTGAACGGAGCCGGTATCCAACACCGCTGCCCTGCCGCTGACTTCCCGACCGAAAAGTGGAACCAGATTATCAGCATTAATCTAAATGCCGTATTCCTTATGGCCCAGACAATCGGCCGGCAGATGATTGAACAGAAATATGGCAAGATTATTAACATTGCCTCTATGCTTGCATTCTTTGGCGGCATCAATATTCCGGCTTACGCTGCCAGCAAAGGGGCCGTCGGACAGCTTACAAAAGCCCTTTCGAACGAATGGGCCGGATATGGGGTTAATGTAAATGCCATAGCCCCGGGATATATGGCGACAGAATTAACAGACACAATGAAGCGAACCGACCCGAAACAGTATGCTTCAATTACCGAACGTATCCCCAAACAGCGTTGGGGCAAGATGGAAGACCTTCAGGGGATTTCCGTCTTCCTGGCCTCGGATGCTTCCTCTTATATTACAGGCGCAGTAATCCCTGTGGACGGCGGATATCTGGCCAGATAATCATTGACGCCACAGACAAGGGGATTAATGGTGGCAGATCGACCAACTCAATATAGAAATGGAGAAAAATCATGAATATAGGACTAATCGGAATATTAATTGCGTTGGCAGTTTTAATGTTTCTTGTATATAAAAGAATAAACATCATACTGGTTTCTATTTTTTGCTGCATCATCGTTGCACTCACCAGCCAGCTTCCGGTGCTGGAAACCTTAAAAGACGAGTATATGCCCGGTATGACCCAGTTCGTAACAAGCAATTTCCTGTTATTTGTATTCAGCGCTATTTTCGGCAAGCTTATGGAAGAATCCGGAGCAGCCTTTTCGTTTGCCAAGCTGATTTTTAAGGCTTTTGGGGCAAGATGGGCGATTTATGGCGGAATGATAGCAACAGCGCTCCTTGTTTACGGGGGTGTCAGCAATTTTGTTGTTGTCTTTACTGTGTTCCCGATATTTTTACATATATTTAAACAGGCTAATTTACCGATCCGCCTGATACCGGGTGTGATTTATGCAGCCGGGGTAACATTTGCGGCATCCATGCTGCCCGGAACGCCGTCACTGAACAATATTATACCAACGCAATATATTGATACCACACCTATGGCAGCCCCAATTGTAGGACTTGCAGCCTCAGCGGTAACCATCATTCTGATATTCCTATACTTTGAATATGAGTTCCGCCGGGCACGTCAGAAAGGCGAAATCTATCAGGCAAACGAAAAGGCATCCATGCAGCTGGAGCGCATGAATACTCTAAAGGAAGCCAACCCAATACTCTCAATCCTTCCGATGGCAGCATTGGTTATCACTTTGAATGTATTTAAACTTGATATTTTATATTGCCTGTTAATCAGTATTTTCCTTGTTTTTGCATTATTTTATAAAAATATTGGTAACACAGCGCTCACCTGTGTAAATGAAGGAATTTCCAGCGCTAGCTCTGCTATATTAAATTCTGCCGCAGCGGTCGGTTTTGGAAGTGTTGTAAAGGTTACTGCAGGATTTACGGCAATGGTGAATGCTTTAATGGGATTCGGCGGAAACCCAATGGTATCACTGGGGATTATCACAACAATCATTTCAGGTATCACTGGGTCCGGCACTGGCGGCGTAGGCATTACCATGCAGGTCTTTGCCCAGAAATATCTGGAACTCGGCGTAAACCCGGAAATCCTCCACCGCATTGTAGCAATTGCCTCAAACGGACTGGACAGCCTGCCGCATAACGGGTTAGTGATTACCGTAATCCTCGCATGCGGATGTACACACAAAGAAAGCTATAAGCCAATCTTGGTTACTTCCGTCATAATAACAATTATTGCATTGGCAATCACTATTATTATGGGGATTGCAATGTACCCGCTGGCTATATAGCATTACAAATAGGAACCGTTCGGACAAGGTTACTTTTCCAACAAAAGCCAACATTTAAATCCCGGTTTGCAATTACTGCCAGGCGAATAATTGCTTTAAATTTCTCTGCAAAAGTTGTATAATAAAAAAAGCTTTTGTGAATACAAAAATAACAGGAGAAAATTATGAGCAAACGCCCTTATACAATTTCAGAAGTAGCCAAGATGCTTGGAGTATCCCCTTCCACCGTCTCCCGTGCCATGAACCATTCGCCGGGGGTCAGTGACCCTGTCAGGAAAAAGGTGCTGGATTTTGTAGAAGAGATCGGCTATCGTCCCAATACGGTCGCGCAAAGTCTCAGCCGGGGGCGCAGCAACATGGTAGCATTGATTCTCGGCGATATCCGCAACCCCTTCTATGCCGATTTAGCCTTCGGCATACAGCGGGCGCTGGATTCCCATGGATTCATCGTAACCACCTTTAACAGTGAATATGATTATAAAAAAGAGATGCAATTCCTTGAATTTGCCCGCCAGTATAATTATTCCGGAATCATCCTCGTTACAGTGAACAGTGAAGAAGCCGATAAATACCTGGAGGGCCTGGAATTGCCCGTTCTGCTTGTAAACCGCATCACAGAACACTATACAGGCCCCCTTGTGGTGACAGATAATTTTCAGGCAGGCTATATAGCCGCTAGGCATTTAATCAATCTGGGGCATAAAAGCATCGGCTTTCTTGCCGGCCAACACAAGACTTCGACCGCTTCCGCTCAGAGATTCCAGGGATACCGACAGGCACTTTGCAACTATCAGTTAAAGTATAACGAAGAGCATTGCCTCTTCGATTTGGACTGGCGAATGGATACAGGTTATAAAGCCGCACAGGAGATCTTTTCGGAGGAAAGACACCCTGATTGTCATCCATCGGCTTATTTAATCGCTAATGATCTATTAGCTCTGGGATTTATGGATTATTGCGGGAGCAATGGAATACGTATCCCACAAGACATCTCCATCGTCAGCTTTGACAATATTGCTTACTCCCATCTCAACCAGATACAGTTAACCACTGTGAGCCAGCATGTGGAGGAGATGAGCTCGAGCGCTGCCAATCTTATGTATCAGCTTCTTACTGAACCGCCAAAGGAACCAAAAAGAATTATTATTGAACCTACCCTGATCGTCAGGAACACCACCGCGCCTTATCAGGGCATTTAAAAATCACCGGGCATCACCACATCGTGATGTCCGATGATTTGCATTAGTTAACAGATGCCTCTGTGACGGAAATCTATAACTCATACTATTTTAAAATAAACCAATAAATATTTACTCACTATTTAAGGTTCATGAAAAATAGAATTTTAATTATATGGATTGTAAAAATAGTGTGGATTGAAAAGTAAAAAGAAAAAAAATGGCTAATAGCCAGACAAGGGATGTTATAAAATATCTAATTTTTTGAAATAGATTTTATAACATCCCCTATTGTATTGTCCGAAACCATATTAATTATATCCTAATCTATGACTCTACCCCTTGTTATTTTAATGTCTTAGAGGGTTTCCTTGATAAACTTTAATCCTTAATAAAACATTACCAGAGAATAACGCAATTTTTACTTATCGACTTTCTGAAAAGTTATCAGGAGATTGATAACAAAATAGTAGTTTATACATAGTAAACCGACTTTTGGTTCTATATTATAATATGAGTCTGTCTAGATCTGGCTCTCTGTAGATAAATCGACAAACTTCCATAACATCATCTATAACAACATCATAGACTACATAGTTTCTAACTGAATTTTATCTTAATATTATCGTAGTTACAATAATTAATCTAATTCCTCCTTATATTTAATTGAGCCATCCTTACTATTCACGCCTGCGTTATCGGAATGTAGGATTAAGTGCATTTGTAATCTCCACATATTTTTGATAAGCTTCCGCATAAACCTCTGCGTTTTCTGGATTAGGATAATAAGTCTCCTTAATCTCCACAAACTTCTCCGCCGCATCTTCTACTGATGCCCATATCCCATTTGCTACTCCGGCAAGTATTGCGCACCCCATACATGGAGTGCTGCCGCTATTTTTAATCACCTTAACCGGAATCCCGAGTATATCCGCCTTAATCTGGCACCAGGCCTTTGATTTAGAGCCGCCGCCGAGTGAACGGATTTCATCCATGGCCGCCCCGAGCTCTTTTTCACATTCAAGCATCCTTTTCAAAGCAATTGCAAGCCCTTCCATAATAGCCCTGATAAAATGCCCTCTTGTATGTCCTGCATTTATACCATAGTAGACACCGCTTGCCTTTTCATTAAGTTCTGGAATACCAGACCCCTGAAAATATGGAAGCATAATCAGGCCATCCGCACCCGGAGGCGTTGATTCCACTAATTGATCCATCTGCGTATATGCATTGAGCCCTGTCTCCTTTTCCAGCTCTTTTTCCTGCTCACAAAATGCATCCCTAAACCATTTTGTAATCATAGCCCCTGTACAATATGGCTGATATATATATTTCCCCGCAATGCCACTGCAGAGTGTCGGTACATCACCTTTTGAATCAGGGCTTAATTCTTCAATGGTCGCAACAGTTACAAGCGCCGATCCTGTGCTTTCAGAGGCGATTCCTGGCTTTATATTTCCTGCTCCGATTGCCCCGCAGGCTTGGTCAAATGCCCCTACATTAATCGCAGTATCCGGATCCAGCCCAAATGCTTCTGCTGCTTCTTCTGTTATTTTTCCGATTTCCGTTCCCGGCTCAACAAGTTCCGGAAGATACTTTCTGTCAATGCCGACAAAATCCAGCATTTCCTGCCAATAGCATCTGTTCGTTATATCGAAAAAACCATGATCGCTGGCTACGGAATATTCCGTAATAAATCTTCCCGAAAGTACATAAACAAAATAGTCTTTAATCTGTGCAAACATCCTGGTGTTGGAAAATACTTCCGGAGATTTATTTTTCACTGCCAATATTTTACTGATTGGATGGATCGCATATATATTATCAAATCCTACCTTACTGATAATATCTTTCTTGCTGAAATGCTTTGACAGATATTCTGCCTCTTTGGTTCCCCGCATATCCATCCACGCAATTACCTTGCAAAGCGGTTTATTATTTTCATCTAGGAACACACATGTTTCCGCTGTTGAAGAGAACCCTATACATTTTATATCCTTTTTATCAGCGTTTGAATTTCGGACCGCTCCCCTGACCGCACCTGAAAATGCCTCTGAATATAATTGTAAGTCTGCCTCAACCTCACCGGACGGCATCGTTGTCAGCACATATTCACATGTCTCTTCGCCATATACTTTTCCATCTTCACCTATCACTGCCGCCTTAATTGCAGTCGTTCCTATATCTATGCCAAGAATATATCTCACTTTTACAGCCTTTCTGCGTTATTCTTATATCCGCCTATTGGTTACAATAATTAAGAACGTATTCCAGATTTTCCCGGAACGTTCCGTTTTCTACAAACTTAGAATCAAACAATGCGCTTCCCATCGTATAGGAATGGCACCCCAGCCTGGCCATCTGATCCATTCGCTCCTTGTTCCCTACGCTGCCTGCTATTGCAAGCTTATCCATACCTATTTTTTCCCCTACCGCGCGTGCCAGTTCAAGAGGATCTCCATCCACATAACGATATGCCGTAAGGTCTACACCGTCAGCACCAGCTTCAATGAGTCTGACAGCGTCAGCTGCAATCTCTTCAATTGTTCCTGTTAATGCCACCGGACTTCCGCCGACTTTGCCGGCAAAAGGAAAATATTTTAATCCATATTTTTGCAGCAAACTGTCTACACTTGAATAATAAACTGTCCCGGTCAAAAAGTCAAAGCCACATTCTCCGGCTAACTTCGCACCTTCTAAGCAGCCTTCCTCCGTATATGTAACTACTTCCAAATATGTTGTCTTGCCGGCAGCCTTCATTTCACGATTCAGCGCAATCATCTCTTCTTTCTTAAGCCCAACATCTTTAAATCCCCAGCGGGTTATAGGCAAGTCCTTACAGGATTCAAAAACTTCGGAAGCATTCGATACTGTTACATCATTGTATGTTAACATAATTATAAGTTCAGGTTTCATTTTATCATTTCCTCTTTTCATATAAAGCTTTATACAGTTATATCTTCACGGTCACGAATCATATACTTCTTGATTGCCGGAATCTGATTCGCAATAAAGAATAAAACCGCTGTAAGTATAAATCCAAAAAATGTACATGTTGCAAAATTAAAGACCGGGCTTTTGGGCACATATCCAATTGGATCGAAAATCAGAAGGTCGCCGATAATTCCTATGATAGCGCATCCAAATGCCACCACATTAAATCCTTTGGTGTATTTGTAGCAGTCATGTCCTTCGAGTTCATAGACCGCACGCAGCGAAACTTTTCTTTTACGAATAAAGAAATAGTCAACAAACATAATCCCCATGACTGGTCCATAGAAGAATGCCGCAATTGTAATCATTGCCCCGATATAATCAAGGAGCTGTCCCCATATAACCATAATTCCGGCATAAACACCGAGAACAATAGCAATTATATTGAACTTTACCTTTGGGAATGTGGATTTGAGAACTACAGACCACATATATGATCCAGTCCCCTGCGTTGCAATATTCGCAAATATAACCAGCGCTAATGTTGTGAGAGCCATGATAGGACTGCTGAGTGTTACCAGCATTTCTGTAATATCATTCCCCATAACGCCAGTCTTTATAAAGGTTGCAATACCGAGTACCCCGCCTGCCATTACAAAAAATGGGGCAACCACACCATATGCTCCGATTGTAGCCCAATAACCGTCCCTTTCTTTTCTACACAAACGCGGGGTAACCGCAGTACTTGCACACCAGGACATCCCAAATGCAAGACCGGCCTCACACGCGATTGCATAAGCTGCACCGCTGTCACCACCAAGAAATGAAAGATCCGGTTTATATGCAACAATATCGCCAAGTGGTACGGAAGTAAATGCTACAACACAAATAGCAACACCAACCAGAAGAAGCAATGGAACGATAATGCGGTTTGCCCACTTAATTACCAATGGTCCGGCAATTGCAATAATTGTACCCAATGCAATGCAAAGCAGACCCATTGGTTTATGTAAGAATGCCGGAGGGGTCATGCCTGCCATTCGAATCAAATTGTCTATTGTGTTTGCAAATATCTCTGCACATTGTCCAAACCATGGAAAATTAACCGCAGTGAGAACTAACGCAACAACTCCGGCTCCTTTTGTGCCAAATGTAGACTTAAGCCATTGCCACATATCGATACCATACTTTGTCGCAAAAAGTACCGGCAATAAATATAACGCAAGTACAAAAATGTTTGCTGCAAAGGTAGTTGTCAACAATTGTTTAAAATTACAGTAAGCCGCCTGAAAAGTTCCCTGCGTATAACACCAGGTTGCTACGCCGTACCCACTGAGCACGAGGAATGCATCTAACATTCCATACTGACGTTCTGATCTGCGAACCGGCAGTGTGCCAAATGTTGCTTCTTTTGTATATTGATCATCTGAACTATTTCGATTCTTTGCCATTTTATTCCTCCTCATATACAGTAAAATCCCTTTATATTACATCCAATATCCGCCAATAAGCAGTGCTCCGGATACTATAATTGTTGCAATTGCCAGAATCCAATCTAATTTACTGAATGGAGTTGGAAATTCATAATTGGGATCTTCCATTTCCTCAAGTCGTATCTCTGCTTCCTGGAGATATTCTTTAGAATATCTGTTGTTATTTCCCGCCATAGCCACTCATCCTTTCTCAATATGAATTATTCACACTGTTTCTAAATTTTATTAACTGTTCCCCGGGTGTCTATCTTTAGATTATCACCGTTTTTAATTAATATCAAGCGTTTTTTATTGTTTTTAATTGTATTTGTTATTATCACCAATTTAAATCATCGATATTTGTTAATTATGCTGTGTTCTTTAATTGAATATAACTGATTATCAATTAATATCGCTGATGAAAAACAGTGAATTATCATTTTCACTTGTTTTCCAACATTCCCAATGATATAATTATAAAATACATTATAACTGCTCAGAATCATGAACAGTTACAATGCATTCACAGATTAACCTTTTATTATTTGGAGAATTATATGGCAGGCAAAACACACGGTTCTTTTTACGAAGAACGAGAAAAAGTGATATTAGATTTACTTCAAAAGAATGGCAGGATAACTGTTGCTGAAGCAGCCGAGCTCACAGGCTTGTCCGTTTCTACAATACGCCTTCAGTTCCAAAGTATGCATGAAAAAGGATTACTATTGCGCACCCACGGTGGCGCAATCAAGGCGGATTATCCAAAAGATTTTAATACGAGAACGGTTCAGCCAGATATCTTTGATGGGATTGTCAATTTTAATAAGAAGCAGGAGATTGCTGCCGCCGCAGCTGAAACGATTGAAGACGGCGATTTTATTGCCATCAGCAGTGGGTCTACGGCTCTTCTTCTTGCGTCTAAAATTACAAATAAGAAAAATTTGACTGTCGTTACGGACTCCATCCCTGTAGCAAACCTTCTTCTGTTCCATCCCAACATAAAGCTTTATGTCTGCGGCGGCCAGATCCGCGAACGCAACGGTGCGTGTTTTGGTCCTACATCCGAAGCCTTTTTTAGCACTGTGAAGGTGGACAAAGCATATTCCGGCTGTGACTCTGTGGATCTTGATGTGGGAATTACCTCTCTCGATATTGATCCCAGAACAGAACAAAGCCTGATTAAGTGCGCAAAAAAATGCTATATCCTGGCTGATTCAACTAAATTTTCTGTAAAACCGTTCATCGAAAAAACAATAGATATCAACGAGATCACATGCCTGATATCTGACAGCGGCCTGGATCCCACTTATGTAACCAGACTTAAAGAAGCAGGTGTAGAGATTATCCTTGGTTCTCCCGCTTAGTAGATAATACATGTTTTATTTCGCTTATTCATCTTATGCCAATATACAACAATGACTGCTCCCTGGTCATGAAAATCAATTCAGACAGCAAAATAGTAGTCATGCCGAGTGTGCCACATCTATTATAAGAAGACGATACATAATTGGTTACTACTCCGTAACAATGGTCTGTTTCTTCGTAACAATGGTCTGTTTCTTCGTAACAATGGTCTGTTTCTTCGTGACAGGTGGGCTAATCAAAGTAAGCGCTTTATAAGCCGGCTGAAAACAAATCTGCATAGCAGGTGATTTATGAAAATATGCGATTACAAAAGCAGAGGGCAATCAAGCCCTCCGCCTCTTCGCCTTCATCTTACAATAAACCATAGCCACCACCGTACTCACCGCCGTGGCCACAATTCCCGCCCCGACAATTCCCGCGGGATTCACGCTCCCGTACTGGCTTCGGTAAGCGATCACATTCACCGGTATCAACTGCAATGATGAAATATTCATAATCAAAAACGTACACATCTCATCCGAGGCAACCCCTGGCTTCTGCGCTGCACCCGGCGCCCGCCCTTCCCGTCTCTCCCTCTCCAGATCTGCCAGCGCCCCCATCCCCTGCAGTCCTGCAGGAGTAGCCGCCCAGCCCAGTCCCAGAAAGTTTGCGATAAAATTTGTCGTAATATAATCATTCGCCTTATGCCCCTCCGGTATATCCGGAAACAAAAACCGTACCAGCGGCCGCAGCTTCTTAGAAGCAATCTCGATAATCCCAGCCCTTGTTGCAATCTCCATCATCCCCACCCAAAAAGACATCACTCCCATCATCGTGATGCACAGGGTTACCGCCTCTTTTGCAGAGTCCAGGGCCGCATTCGTAATATCCGGCATCTTCCCGTTAAAAGCCCCGAAGATAACACCGACTATAATCATGCCCGCCCACAAGTAATTCAGCATAGGTTCCCTCCTGAAATTTTTTTATTTTATTCATTATATTACGTACTTTATATGATAGAATAGAAACAATGTATCAGTATATTTAATCGGGGGTTATCATTATGATTCCGTATAGTAACTATTTTGTTGAAAATTATCATACTTATTATGAAGATATTGCAGACAGAAATCTGAAAAGCCTGCGTCTTATAACAACTCTGGGATTCTTAATGGGCGTTCCGCTCATTTTGGTCAGCCTTTTTCTGGAAAACTTCCTGAAATCAACGGTTCCGTATACTATTATTACCGCAGCTTCCGTTTTTCTGAATATCCTGGCGAAAACATCCCTGAAGGCGCATAAAAGGCTAATACCTGCTGCCCTTTATACTATGGCTGCCATCATACTCGGGGTCTCAGTCTATTTAGGTACCATTATGCAGCCGGAGCTCAACGCAGTAGCCTTTATAGTATTTCTTGTGGGGCTTCCCCTCTTTATCGTTGACATACCGTCCCGCATCTGCATGTTTATGGGCATATTCTGTGTGATCTTTTGTATGTTATCCAAAATATATAAGACTCCTTACACTGCCTCTTATGATATTATAAATACCGTTGTGTTTTATCTGCTCAGCATTTTTACTTCACACCAGTTCAACTACCTCAATTTCCGGCAGATCATGTCTAATAACATTCTGGAAATGCAAAGAGATACGGATAAGCTGACCGGTCTCTGGAACCGCGGATTCTGTGAGAGAAAGATTACTTCCCATCTTTCCCTCGCCAATGCCCAGGGTGCACTTTTAGTCATCGACATTGATAATTTTAAACTGGTCAATGATTCCCGTGGGCATGACTGCGGCGATCAGGTGCTCAAAGAAGTAGGGGCCGTACTGCAGGAAACGTTCCGCTCTTCGGATATTATTGGGCGCATCGGAGGCGATGAGTTTTTAATTTTTCTCCCCGACTGTTCAAGTGACGACGTCCCCCGGGACCGTATTGTACAGTTTCTTGAAGCAATCAATGCGATAAACACTGCGGCTGACAGGGAACTCCCCCTAATAGGAGCCAGCATAGGCATCGCTCTGGCCCCGGAAGACGGATGCACTTTCAGGGAGCTGTTTAAGCACGCGGATGAAGCGCTGTACCTTTCAAAGCAAAATGGCAAGAATCAGTATGCGTTCTATCATATTCTTCCATGATTTTCAGATAATGAATCACCGTGGTTTCCGGCTGTTCCTCTAATCAACAGGCATTTTCCACATATATTCTTCCACGAGAGCAAAAGGAGCCGGTCCTACAGACAGCACTGCCTCGTGGAATTCTTTCTGTGAAAAATGATTCCCCTTTTTTGCGGCCCATTCTTTTTTCAGTTCCAAAAATTCTACATAACCGATATAATACTTCAGATAATTTCCCGGCGAACCTATAATAAGTTCATAAATACGTTCTATTGTTTTCGCATCTTTGATCCCATAATTTTTGAAAAATGCCACCGTGTCAATCCTGCTCCACCCGTCGTAGTGAATCCCCATATCCGCAAGTGCGTAGAGCCCGAGTACAATGGAGCTGTTTTTCTGCAGCAGTGTAGCCTGCTCTTTACTCAGTGAGGACAGGTAATAGCTGCACATTTCCGCATAAGTTGCCCATCCTTCCACGTATCCGCCAAAATTAAAAATGCTTCTTAACGGGTCGGGATCTGTCCCGGCATAGTATACTGTCTGATACAAATGGCCTGGATACCCTTCATGTGCAAGTGTGGTATAGAGTGTCAGGTTGTTGCTCATATGAGATTGGTTCACATAGATTACATTTTCCGCCGTATTATCAATGGCGGGAATCATATAAAATGCGGGGCTCAGGTGTTCTTCCATAGCCTCCGGCACGTATTTGACCTGTGTCACCGTTTCAGGCGGCTCTGGGAATGCCCCGCCCGTTTTGCGCTCCAGTTCATTCAGTATAGTAACCGGATTACTCTCCTCCATGGCTGCTGTCTCTTTTGCCTGGTTTCCGGTTATATTGAGCACTTCCTCCATGGCCTCAAGGTCAGATATAATCTGTCTCCTGGTCAGATCCTCCAGCTCTGGAACAGTCTTTTCTGACCCTGTTGATTCAGCCACGATCTGTTCATAATAGGTCTTTCCGTCGGGAAGGTGGCAGAGCCCCTCCTCGTTTTTTCCAGTACCTTTTAAAGACTGTACGGCTGAAATCAGCTGATTATAAGCAGGCAGGACATAACTTTGGAGCATCTGGGCATTTCTCTTAATATAGCGGCTTTGAGTCTCAGACGATAGTCCAAGCTGTTTGATCCGCTCCACGAAGGTAGAAATCAAATAATTGCTTTCACCCATTTCCATAAAAGCCGTACACTGGGAAATCACCGTATCCGCTGCATAATCCGCCATAAACAGGCCTGCTGCCGATTTTTGCTTTTCGAATGCAATAAGTGACTCAAAATATTCCGGCGTTGACTGCATCAATTTTAAATATGTATCCACATCTTTCTCGTCATAGAACTGGTATTCCGATAAAAGCACCGGCAGCTGCGTCTGGATTCCGCTGACCAGGCCGAGAGGCTCATCGTACAGCAGATAATCCGTATTCTTTTCTGCCATATTCAGGTAATAGTCCAGGACGTCATAGGTCAATTGATTTTCCACCGACAGGCTGTCATAAGAAAACCTGTCAAGTGCCGCACGAAGATTTTCCAATGAGGCCGCCGCTTCTTTCGAATCCGCAGTAAAACCGCCAAAAGTAACCGGTGCTTCCTTGATTCCATACTTTTCCGGCTCCTTCAGTGAATAATGCAGACTGATCGAATTCGAGGAAACCTCCTGGCAGAACACCTCTTTTGTAAATGACTGGAATGTTTTATTCTGGTTGGTATTTGTACTGACGCTGCACCCTGTAAACAAAAGGGCCGCTGTTGTGCTGACGGTAAGACACGCGGCAAGAAGCCGTTTTCTGATATGTTTGGGAATTAGAGATGGCATAGGAACTCCCCCAAAGTCTTTGTTTCATATTATGAGTAAAAATCCCCTGTTATGCTAACGCCAGACATTCCATCCTTTTAATTCATACCCAATGATACCCCGTAAGCTCACGCCCTGACGGGCGGATTTGCAGCCCAGCTGCAAAATAAGGTATCGTTTTCTCCGGATAAGCATATAAATAAAGCAATGATATTACAGATTGCCGAGGGATGTTTATGCAGTTTTTTCTGTATATTACGGATTTTATAGTTCCGTTTATTATTCTGGCTATCGTTACTTACGGCATACTTATGAGAACCAATGTATACGACAACTTTATTAAAGGGGCAAAAAGCGGTTTCTTCACCGTCATAAAAATCATGCCCACCCTCATCGGCCTCATGGTTGCAGTCGGAATCCTGCGCGCCTCTGGCTTCCTTGATTTCTTGTCGTCAATCATCGGCCATTTTACCGCATACATAGGCTTCCCCGGAGAACTCGTCCCACTCACCATTGTAAAAATGTTCTCCTCCTCCGCTGCCACCGGCCTCCTCCTGGACATCTTCAAAGAATACGGCACCGATTCCCGGCTGGGGCTTATCGCCTCCATATCCATGGCCTGCACAGAAACAATTTTCTATACGATGAGCGTATATTTCATGACCGCAAAAATTAAAAAAACGCGCTATACACTCACCGGAGCTCTGCTGGCAACCTTAGCCGGACTTGCCGCAAGCGTACTGATCGCAGGAATGATGTAAAGGGGTCTGACCCCTTTGCTCACTGTTTTCTGAATATTCTGAACTTTTAATAAAAACTCCCTTAAAAAACCTTGCCCCCCTTTGCATTGATATACGGTATGTGCTAAAATTGTGATAAGAATAAGCGGAGGTGTTTCTATGGCAAGCGTGACATTTAAGAACTTAAATAAGACATATCCTAACGGATTTATATCCGTAAAGAACGTATCTCTCCATATTAAAGATGGAGAATTCGTTGCCTTTCACGGCCCCAGCGGCTGCGGAAAGTCCACCATTCTCCGCATGATTGGAGGCCTGGAGGATATTACCTCAGGAGAGATATACCTGGGAGATGATCTCCTCAATGACATACTTCCCAGGGACAGAAGCCTCGCAATGGCTTTTCAGAACTATGTACTGTATTCCTATTTTAATGTTTATGATAATATGGCACTTGGCCTAAGGCTTCGGAATCTTCCGCGCGGAGTGATCGATACCCGTGTGAAGACGGCTGCTGAATTTCTCGGCATCGCAGATAAGCTTGATAAAAAGATTAAGTCGATCTCAGATGAAGCCAGACAGAAAGTTGCACTTGGACGTGCTGTTGTCTGCCACCCCAAGGTTCTTCTTGTTGATGAAGATTTTGCAAGGCAGAATGAACAGCGGCGGATGGAGATGATCGAAGATATTCAGAAGATCAATAAAGTGCTTGGAATTACCGTATTATACGTGACAAATGATTACGACGAAGCTGTTACGCTGGGGAACCGGGTAATATTCATGAAGGAAGGGAAGATCACCGAGATCAGAGAGCACATCGGCAGAGATTAAAAAAAGGGGGCAGACCCCTTTTTTTAATCCTCCATAATTCCACCTATGCCTCTGTGCAGTATAGGTGTTGACAGCACGATCTGTGTCATCGTATCAGCCCCACGTTTCTGGATTTCATTAATAAACTTATCCAGTTTTTGTGTGTTTTCAAAAAAGACAGATATCACTATGGAATATATTCCCGAAACAAAAGCGCATTCTGTAACATTCGGGCATCTATAGATAAAAGAAAACAGACTTTCTCTGCCTTTTCTATCCGTTTGAATATTAATGATTGCTTTGATTGGATACCCCAGTTCGCTTTCTCCTTCGATAACAGTGTATCCCTTGATATACCCCATCTTCTCCATTCTGGATATCCGGGATGCTGTAGCCGGCGAAGAAAGGTATACCTGACTGGCCAGTTCCTTGATCGAAGTCCGCGCATTCTCCTGTAGTGCTTTCAGAAGCTGAATGTCAATTTTGTCTAATTCGTTCATCCTGTTTTCCTCATCCCAGCATCAAGTGTTCCTGCAAATACTTTTCTAATTCCTCTTTTGTCGGCAATATCTCATTATCGGTCTTGGAGGTAATAATAATAGCCCCCATTGCATTCCCCCTGACAACCGCATCTTCAACCGGCATTCCCTCCAGAATACCGCTGATAAAGCCGGATGCAAAAGCATCCCCCGCACCGACTGTATCTACAACATTATCCACCTTAAAACCGTTCACATAACCGTTTCTCCCAGTATATTCCTGATAAAATGCTCCGGATGACCCTAACTTAACAACTACCGTTTTAGCCCCCAGTGACAAATAAAACCGGGCGATTTCTTTTTCATCCTTTGTGCCCGCCAGCACTCTGCCTTCCTCGATCCCGGGTAATACAACATCACATTTGCCTGCAAGGTCATTCAAAGTCGAAATCATTTCTTCCTCGCTGTTCCAAAGCCTCCGTCTGATATTCGGATCAAATACTACCTTCATTCCGCATTGTCTTGCTTTCTCCAACGCATAATAACAGGCATCCAGACAACTTTCAGAGATAGCCGCCGTAATTCCACTGAGATGTAATACCCCTGCGCCTTCAAAGTCCACCTGATCTATATCCTTCCTGCTCACACAGGATGCCGCCGAATTCTTTCTATAATAAAAAACCTGCGGATCCCCCTGATGGACTTTCGACTTGATATAAGAACCTGTCAAATGGTCCTTGTCAAATATTACCCCGCTTGTATCAATGCCTTCTTTTTTAATAAAGTCAAAAATATAATCACCATATGGATCCGTGCCTAGCCTGGTTATGTATTTTACATTGTGTCCAAGCCTGGTGATTCCAACCGCAACGTTCAATTCCGCACCGGCAAGGCCTTTTGTAAAGTCAGAAACATCTTTAAACTCCCCTGTTTCCTCAGAAATAAAGACAACCATTGCCTCACCAAATGTAATCACTTCCGCCAAATGTCTCACCTCGCTTTTCTTCAGACTACTCCCGGAAATACAGACGCTTAAATGGGCGGTGTCTTCCCGGGAGTATCCCTTAATAAATATATCCCATTCCTATACCCAAAGGGCATGCATTACGGGGTGCCCTTTGGGTATACCTTATTCTGCAGCTTTGTGCAGTATCCTGACCGTACAGTGGTGGAGCGTTGTGCCAT
>OBZW01000167.1_pt1 | contig 62617 bp, 81 predicted proteins | sample 1477021 | NCBI WGS metagenome assembly OBZW01 (sample SAMEA2580262, study PRJEB22360) | human gut metagenome | biome: human gut; feature: human-associated habitat; material: faeces | place: Denmark | collected 2008/2010
TTGGGTAGATAGGGATCGAACCTATGATTATGGATTCAGAGTCCACTGCGTTACCACTTCGCTACTACCCAATAACTTAACAACGAGTAATATCTTAAAAAATTTTTGCGCACTTGTCAACGTCTTTTTTTATGAAGGTGCAAAATACCTGATTCTGGCGTAAACTATTACCAATACTTAAGAAGTGAGGCGCAAGAATGAAAATTGAATCTGCATGCACCTCGATTCTGGTCGGTAAGAAGGCCAGCATCGATGGTTCAACGATGATCGCACGTAACGACGACACCTTCAGTCCCCTAACACCACAACGTTTCTATATGCACGCGGGCTGGAAAGGCGAGAAATCGCTGCACGTTAAATCACCTTTGAACGGTTTCGAAGCAGACTTGCCGGAGAACGGCTATCGCTATAATGCTGTCCCAAATGTTGAGAACGATAAACTCGGTGATTACGAGGAAAGCGGGATCAACGAACGCAATGTCGCGATGTCAGCCACCGAAAGTACTTACGGCAATGAACGGGCGTTGGGGTTTGATCCGTTGGTTAAAGATGGGCTTGATGAAGACTTGATCGTCAACATGGTGCTGCCATTCATCGAATCTGCTCGTCATGGGGTTGAGTATCTGGGTCAACTCATCAAGCAATACGGCTCTCCTGCTGGCAACTCGGTGTTGTTTTCCGACAAAGATAATGTCTGGTATATGGAAATCGTGACTGGCCATCATTGGGTTGCACAGCGCATTCCTGATGATGCCTACGCGATTGCTGCTAATCAGGTTGCTATCCAGCAAGTTGACTTTGATGATACCGACAATTTCGTCTGGAGTGAAGGTATTCAAGAATTCGTCGATGCGCATCACCTGAACACCGACAAAGAAGGTTGGAACTTCCGCCACATTTTCGGCACGATGAATGAAAAGGATCGTCACTACAACACGCCGCGTGTGTGGTATGGTCACAAAATTCTGAATCCAGAAATCGAAGCTGATCCCGAATCAGCCGAATTGCCATTCATCATGCATACCGATCACCTGATCAACCGTGAAGACATTGCCCAAATCCTCGGCAGCCATTACAACGAGACACCATTTGATCCTTATGGTCATGGTAGTGATGCCGATCGTTTCCGTTACCGGCCAATCGGCTTGAACCGTACGCAAAATTCACACATTTTGCAGCTACGCCGTGATGTCAATGAAGGACTTGCTGCCATTATGTGGCTAGCGATTGGCATGCCGACTTTCAGCCCGTATGTACCGTTTTATTGCAACGCCAACGATACCGATCCAAGCTACTCTAAAACGCCGAAAACATTCGATATCGATGCCGATTCAGCTTACTGGCTGCATCGCCTCTTGGATGTGTTAGTCGAAGCGCATTACACCCAGTTTATTCAAGCAGATCGCGATTATTTAACTGCCCTGAATCGCGACTATCGTGAAATGATCCAAGCCACCGACGACGGTGCCAAGGATCTTGGGGATAAAGAGTTGACGCAGTATTTAACTGAAGCCAATTACAAGTTAGTTGATCACACCAAGCAAGCTACTAAAGCTTTGATTAACAACTATGTCATGGAAAGTTTAAAACTGTCGAAGTTAACGTTTAATATGGATAAAAATCTTTAAGTTATAAGTGAATGACATCAAGCGGTCCGAATCTTGCGGCCGCTTTTTTGCTGACAACTTCTTACAACCGATCCGGCATACCTCACCCAAATGGCAATCAAAAGGAGGCAATGATCGCTATGTCAAAATCTCGTATCGAAGCGTTTAGCGATGGCGTGTTTGCCATTTTAATCACTATTTTGGTGCTTGAATTTCATCCCGTTGCTGGCCGACCAGGGACGCTGTTGCACCAAGTAACCGGACAAATGCCATTATTAATCACTTACCTCACCTCTTATTTTTACGTCGGTACCTTGTGGCTTTTCCACCACGACTACTTTACTCATGTTAAGAGAACCACCACGGCGCTGAATATTTTGAATCTCATCCTGTTATTCACCGCAACGTTAATCAACTACAGCATGTCACTGGTTGCAATGGCGTTACGAACCTTGAATCATGCTGACATGCAGGTAGCGTTTATTGTCTACGACATTGTCGCTCTCTTAATTTCGCTTTCTTATTGGTTGATTTATCATTATCTAAGCACCCATCCACAACTCACCGATCATGGCATCACCAGTCCTACACAACGTATCGATCCGTTAATCAGTGGCTTAATTTATGGTAGTTCCATTTTGGTCAGTTGGCTGAACGTTTGGATCGCTGGCGTCTTGCTACTACTTGGTATCGTCTTCCATTTCATCGCTTATTTACGCATGCGCCTGCCTGCTATGCATTAAGGTTTTGGGACATGTTGCCAAGTCCCTATTCTTTTCCTTTTCTGACTCACAAAATGTGTCTGCGTTTATTTTCAATCATGAAAGCATCCCCCAAAATAGGTTTGACCGCCCGATCACACTTGACGTAACATGGCATTATTGTCTTAAACACAGGCAGCAAGCGGCTCCGTGCCTTGCAATTATTTTAAAAAGGGGGCGTTACCCTTGGTGCGCGAAATTCAGTTACGCTGGTTACTGACAGGTGCCTTACTTAGTAGCATTGGCATGAGTTTCATCTGGCCTTTAACCAGCATTTATTTGCATAATCGCCTAGACATTTCGCTAACTGTCATCGGTGTCGTTTTACTGCTAAATTCGCTTGGGAGCGTCGTCGGCAGTATCATTGGCGGACGTCTGTACGACCAAGGCGACCCCTACCGCCTTGCTTTGTTTGGTGTTGGGCTCACCGGCTTGGTCTTGATCGGTTTGACCTTGTGGCACGGCTGGCCAGCCTACAGCATTTGGCTGACCTTACTGGGCATTGGCTCAGGGTGGAACATTACGATGGTGAATTCACTCGGCACAAGCATCCGATCAAAAGACGGCCGCTATGTCTTCACGATGCTCTACTTTGCGCAAAATGTCGGTGTTGTGGTTGGCACTGCGTTGGTTGGGTTTGTTTATGATATCAGCATTACCCTACTTTTTTTGATTGCGGTTGTGTTATATGGCATTTTCTTTGGGATCGTCCTAATCAAATTCCGACCGGCGGCAAAAACAGCGCAACCGACACGAAAAGAGACGACGACCGAAACACCAAAGCCGAGTTTGCCTAGTGCAAACAAGCTGATGTTGACCACTTTCTTTTTTGCCTTGCTCATCTTTTGGCTCATGTATCAACAATGGTCATCCAATTTGTCCGTCTACATGACTGGACTAGGCATTCCGTTACGCAATTACAGTTTCCTGTGGACCTTGAATGCCGCTTTAATCGTCGTCATTCAACTCTTTTTAAACTGGTTCAACGAACACGTCAACGGCATTCAGATTATCTATCAAATTCTTTTTGGTCTCGTGATGGTTGCCATCTCATTTCTCATTCTGATCACCGCGCACACATATGCGCTTTTCATGATCGCAATGATTGCTTTGACAACTGGCGAAGCGACCGCATCCCCTGCTATTCCTGCACTCGTTAACGATCTGACTCCGCGTGAAATCAAAGGCCGCTACCAAGGTTTCGTCAATTCTTGGGGTTCCGTTGGTCGCGCACTCGGGCCATTATTCGGCGGGCTAATCATCGACTGGCTCAGCTATCGCAGTTTGTTCATCATTGCCGCAGTCGGTGTGTTTGCGCTAGTCGCTGTGCTTATCGTTGTTTGGATCCGAACTCGGCGGCGATTGGTGCGATATCAGTAATCCGAATCGAACTACTTGGAAACGCAGGCTTAAATCCATTTATCGAAAAGCTACGGCGTTGTCTGACGAATTGAATTGGGAATGCACTAGAAGATGCCTTACCACGAACCTTTTAGGAAAATAAGCGCCACTAAAAAATCAGGTCGTGGGTTCTCGCAAGTGCGAAAGTCCACGACCTGATTTTATGCAGCTTTGTTGTCTGTTGAATCCTTCAAGTTCTTAATAGCCTCTTCAACCGTCCGACCAGTTCCAAAATGGTTCTGGTCATGTGCGTCAATTGCTACAAACAACTGGTTTTTAGTATCTAATTGTAATCGATATTGCATCATGATGATCGCCTCGCTTAATCAAACTTCTGGCCTGCCAAAGCCTTCAAGCAGGCTCTACCTTTATCATAGAACTTATGTCAAGGCAGTTTCTGGATCAGTAACAGCCTTTGACAATCAATGATTGACGCACCTTATCAAATGCGTGATATTAACACAATTAATAATGAGCATGCTAAACTCAAAAAAGGAGGTAATTGCTTATGCAAACAAAAAGAAATATCAACTGGTTTCATCTCATTTTGAGCATCGTCGTTGTTGAACTTATTGGGTCCCTTTCCGGTCTACTCGCAGGTAATATCAAGGGCATCTATACATCCTTAAAGCTGCCGCCACTTTCACCACCAGCCGCTGTCTTTGGACCAGTATGGATCATCCTCTACTTATTAATTGGCGTTGCTGGTTACTTAGTCATCAAAGACACGACATCGCGTACCCAAAAAACCATCAATCTCAGTCTTTTTGGCAGTCAACTGCTTCTCAACTTCATTTGGAGCATCGTGTTTTTCGGCGGCAATAGCTATTGGCTCGGACTGATCATCATTATAGTGCTTGATTTGGTTGTCCTTGCCTGCATAGTTGCCTTTCGCAATGTGAACAAACTGGCAGCCTACCTGTTTGTGCCATACTTTGTTTGGATTTTATTCGCTACCTATTTGACGTTAGGAGTAGCGATGATGAATTAGTGGCTTGCCGGCCAATATTTTAAAATAACTACGCAACCAAGATACTAAAAGAAGCTAGCCACGAGGGTTAGCTTCTACACCAGTCTTCCAGACCGTGTCGAGGTCATCGGGGTACCCTCCCGATGGCCTCTTTTCAATATTTATAATGTATCAACAGTGACTTTTTTGTCAACTTTAAGGTTAAATTTGTGTGATCTACGCTGGTTACTCTGACTGGTATATTGCGAAGCGTCTTGGTTACAGCAGTTTAAAGGAACTTCACCGCATGTACGGCCATGTCTTCACGCAAATGCAGGCCGAAGCTGACACCAAGTTGCGGGTGTCAATCGGTCAAGAGTATCTTGGAAAAAAAGGGACAAAGTAGTAAAAATGCCTTCAAAAGACTGAAAACATCATCGGTCGCCACATTCCGTGCTGGACGCTGGATTCAGCGATCATTAGGGGACTTCTAAAAACTCAATGCATTTATCACCGCCCAAAACCCTTGAGGCACAATAGTTTCCACGTTTCAGGGGGGATTTGCCTTTTTCCACGAATACTTGTTCGTGAAAGTCCCCGATCAATGCCCCCTAAGTTATCCCTTTTAGTCCTTTCTCCCCAAAACAAAAACCCCCGAAACACCATTCTAAAGGCATTTCGAGGATTTCATTTGTTCTTATTTGTTCTATTTCTCACCCGTACGGGATTCGAACCCGTGTTTCCGCGCTGAGAACGCGGCGTCTTAACCCCTTGACCAACGGGCAATGAGTGGCGCTTAATATCGTACCTAAATTATTCTACAGGAAAGTGCGAAAATGTCAAATACATTTTGACAGCACTTGGTGACAACTGATGCGGGTTTTCGCTTTTTCCTGTCAGTCATTTTGGCTAATGATAGATGATGCCACTCGTGTTGCTAATAAAGTTTCTTTTGAGCCGATTGATAGTCTTTGAATGCCCCGATCGTCAACTCGCGATCATGTTGGTTCAGAGCAAGCATGTCGCCTTTCAAGCCGGCATTGATGAAATCATAGATAGCGGCATCGCGAAAGCCAATTGCCGCAGCATCGTCTGCTGTGTTGCCATAGTATACCTGCTTAATGTTGGCCCAGATAATGGCGCTGAGACACATGGGACATGGCATGGCAGATGTGTAGAGTTCACAGCCGGTTAAGTCATGTGTGCCAAGTGCCTGGCCAGCTTTTCGAATCGCCGTGATCTCGCCATGGGCGGTTGGGTCGTGATCGACCAGCACTTGATTATGCGCGCGGCTGACAACTTTACCATCTTTGATGATCACACAACCAAACGGACCGCCATCGCTACCATTGACGTTTGCCTTGGCTTCTTCATTGGCCATTGCCATAAATTCTTTTCGATACATAAGCGATTCCCTCCAAAAAGACAGTACTCACCACGCCAAAAATTCACTAGCGAGCATTTTCTTGATGGCATCCGAATGATTAGATGCCTTATATCCCAAAATCCACGACAACTTAAGCCTTGATCTGATTAACCAAATCCGCAACAACTGCGTGCGCCAATTGACTAGTAGCTGGTGATACCGGGTTTTTCCCTTCTGGATCCGCCACAGCCTGAACAAAGGCCTGAACCATTGGCTGAAAACCGCGCGTTGTTAACATCGGCTGCCAATCAGGCGCGAATGTCTGCGTTGCCCCGCCACGTCCGTAAACGACGAGTTGATCAAGATTCTGCACACGCTGAACGCCACTTGGAGCCGCAACCTGAGCTTCTTCAAGATTGGTACCTGCTTGTAAGTCAATCCCGGCTTCACCGCGGATGCCCGGTGCGGTGAAAATCACACTAGCTTGCTGCAGTTTACCATCATCGCCGGTATGCAATGAATATCGGGTATTTGGTTTTTCTGGATAGCCTGCCAACATTAAGGCCGTATCTACCGGATGAATAAAGAGATCCCACAGTGCATGTTCTGGATCGTCAGGGGCATCAATCCGATTTTTGTCAACGCGAACGCCTGTTTTATCATCGACTTCAGCCAAGTCCTGAATCATGGGCGCAAATCGTCGATTGAATCCAACCGTTAGCAGCACGTGCTGGGTATCGGCTAAATCATATAATTCATTGATTTGGCCCATATCTGTGGCAAGTGGTTTATCAACAAAAACGTTGACGCCTTTTTCCAGAAAATGTTTCACATACTGATAATGGGTTTCCGTTGGCGTGTGGATCATGATGGCATCGAGCGGTTGCGCATCCAAATCCTCTAAAGTCGTGCCCGCAATCGCAAGTCCGTCTTGTGTTGCCAATTGTTGCAATTTATCGTCGTTGCGGGTGCTCAGTACCCAGTGCACTTGATTCTGCATTTGTGTGTAAACTGGCAGATATGCTTTCTGCGCAATCGTACCAAGTCCCATGACACCAATCGTTAACATCGTTTCACCTGTTCTTTCATGACAAAATAATTTACTTTCACACTAGCACAGGCCCCTGTCAGGGTAAAGATAAGCATTCGTAATGATCCGCCTGCCTAGCCAAATGCCACTATTATTAACACAGTATACCACTGGTCCTGTCCTTCTATTTTACGCCTCTCCGTTCTTAACGACCATTCAGCGACAACTTGAAAACTTTCAAAAAGAAGTTTACGGTTATTATGTAAACTAAAATAAAGTAGCCGTTTTTGTACGCTGCTTGAGCCTACACGGATCGTCACATCAAACGCGAGATGACAATTAGTCCGCTCTTCTTTTTTCTACTCAAATTTAAGCAACGCCTAAAGCGACACAAAGTACCATTAATCATACAAGGAGGACTCGTTGTGAAACCTGCAAAAACTAAGTTTAGTGATGCCCCTGATGGCAGTATTCATCAATATGATCAGATTTTGAAATATTTTAATGATCAACCAGCCGATCAAACGAAACCGCGTGGTAATCGGATCACATTTGTCACAACCGGCATTATCGGTTTTGATGGCGGTCAAACAACGATGCTGCATCTAGGTACGCTGCTGGCCAACGCCGGTTACGATGTCTACTATTTAAGCTATGTCCCACAAAGCCAAGACGAAATGATTCAGAATGCTGAATTTAATTATCCCGGTTACAAAGGAACCTGTCTGCCAATGGGCGAACTTGAGTCCCATCGTTCCGATATTTGGGTCGCCACGTTATGGGAATCCGTTTATGTGATCAAGAACAAACCGGGGTACAAAATGTATTTTGTTCAAGATTACGAACCGTATTTCTATCCATATGGCGATCGCTATCAGATGGCGCGACGAACTTACAGTCTAGGTCTGCACATGGTATCGCTTGGTCCATGGTGTGCCCACATGATCACCATGCATTGCAAGGTTCACAGTCCTATTGATGTGATTAACTTTCCTGTCGATGTCGCACGGTATCCATTCAAGGAACGCGACATGGGACCTTATCAACAAAAGAAGCAAATCAAGCTTGCTGTCTATACCAAGTGGAGCAGCCCGCGGCGCGCACCCATCAACATTCAGATTGTCCTCGAAAATTGCCGCCAGTTACTGCGCGCCAAAGGAATCGATCTCAAAATTCAATACTTCGGTACCGGCCGCAGCAAACGATTCATCAATGGTGAAAACCTTGGTAAGCTGACTCCCCCGGAATTAAATCGACTTTACCAAAGTGCTGATTTCGGGATCGCGCCATCTATGACCAATTTTTCGCTTGTCCCTTATGAAATGATGAGCACTGGCCTGCCACTCATTGATTTTAAGGAAGGCACAGGAAGCTACTTCTTAAAAGACGGGACCTATTTTGCCAGTCATCTTGATGAACGAGATCTGGCCAAAACGCTTGCAAATGCTTGTGCCAACCCTGACACGATCAGCAACCAAGTCCAAAATGGTCAAGCCTTTCTTAAAACGATCGGCTGGGACCGGACTGAAAAAGACATGCTGGCAATCATTGCAAACTTGTATGCTAATGTCGATGTGGTCAAATCCTAAAAAAACTGACTGTGAAGCTAGCTCGGCGCTTGTCGCCGGGCTTTTTTTCTGGGAAAATAAGCTTTGGAATAATCGACAAAAATCTTATTATGTTTAAACAACTAATGTCGATATTAAAACTTTGGAGGGAATAACATGTCAACACTGGGAAGTATTTTTGTGCTGCTCGGGCTAGTGGGATTCATATGGGGTATTGTCAGATTGATTCGGCAACGCAAACATCCGCTCACCAAGCGCTTAAACTTGATCATACTCGTTGGTGGGCTTGTCTTATTGATCGCTGGCGGACCACTGGTAGATACGAAAGCCGCATCGGGATCACCACAGCAAACATCGTCAACCAGCAAAACCAAGGCGCTATCTGCCAAACAGCAGCGCCAACTCAAGAGCGAAAAAGCTCGTGGGAAAGTTTTACTGGCAGCGAAAGCCAAGAAGACATCTGAATTAAAAGCACTTCGCAAACAAGAGGCCAGCTTAGAATCGGAAGCAAGTTCGCAAGTTGCTGCTTCCAGCGAAGCTGAGGCTTCATCGTCTAGAGCGGCATCTGAGGCAGCTTCCAAAGAAGCATCAGCGAGCCAAGTTGCCGCGTCTGAGCAAGCCGCCGCGGCCTCATCGCAAGCAGTTGCAGCAGCACAGGCAGCCAAACAAGCTGAAGAGGCTCAAAAGTCAGCCGCTAAGGAACAGACAGCACAAACACAGCAGGCCACGACTAATGAAGGTGACATGAATACGGCTGAACAAGGCACCATCATCGGAAACAGCCGTAGCAAAATTTACCATGTGCCTGGTCAAGCTGGCTATCACATGAATTCAGCCAACGCGGTTTACTTCAATTCCGAAGCTGATGCACAAGCAGCTGGTTATCGAAAGGCCTTACGATGAGAAAAAATAAATTACTTCAACTTTTCATGCCGCTGGCCGTTGTTGGTCTTCTTCTCGGCGGTTGCAGTACAACTAATAGTCGTTCAGTAAAGTCAGCTGGCGATCCAGTTGCCAGCCAAACCAAGGCTAACAAAAAGACGCAGTCAGCTATCAGCAGCCTTGATTCAGAACTGACGGAAAAACGCAAAGAGATCACCGATCTCAAAGCCAAGTTAGCGAAAACACAACCTGCTGCAAGTGAATCATCAACAAGTGCTGCTGCCACGACAGCGTCCGATCTTGCCAATCTTGACTACACTGGCCAACAAGAAATCATTGTCAACAAAAATAATCCTGCATTTAGTGATGCTGATCTATCTACTGCCAATGGTGCTTGGGCAACTTATTCTGATCTCGATGGTCAAAATCGCGTGACAGATGCAAATGCGCTTTTAAATAAATCACTCATGCCAACAGCCAAGCGTGAACCACTCACATGGAACCCAACTGGCTGGCACAACAAGAAAACCGCGCATGGTTGGCTGTACAATCGCAGCCATCTTATTGGTTATCAATTAACCGGCGAAAACAACAACCCCAAGAACCTTATGACCGGCACGCAAACCCTTAATACGCCACTCATGCTGGCTCATGAGATGGATATCGCTTATTACCTCAAACAAAGTACCAGCCATTATGTCCGCTACGAAGTCAAACCAATTTTCCGTGGCAATGAATTAGTGGCTCGTGGTGTTCAGATGCGTGCGCAAAGTATTGGTGACAATCAAGTCTATTTTAATGTTTACATTTTTAATATTGAACCTGGTTATACAATCAACTATGCTGATGGGACAAGCACTAAGAATTAAAATCTATCAGCGTCACTTAAAGCCGTTAGACGTCATAACAGTCGAAGCGGCTTTTTTGATTCAGTTTTTGGAGGTCCCTCATGACAAATCAAATCTTTTTTGACGGTATCCTGCTTCTTTTAACAATCGGTGCCATCACAGAAATAACTGGTGTCGTTAAAGTCATAAAAGCAAAACGTCCGACAAAAGGTGCCAATTCTTATCAAGTTGTCATGTTATCGGCAAAAATGTTGAAAACATTTCCTGAAGAAATGAAACGGGCCCAAAAAGTCGCTTTGCTGCTTCGCCTTAACTTATTCAGTCTGAGTGCCTGCATCGGTTTCCTGATTGCTGGCATCTACCAACTTAATGTCTACGCTGACCCAACCGTTTGTCGCGTAAGCGCTTGGCTAACGGTAATTGTCACCATCACTTTGATTTATCTAAGCTGTCAGTCATACACAATCTCACGTCACATGATGGAGAAGTATTTCGAAATATCACCGTCGAGCAAAGAAGACATCCGCCCCTTCTCACTTGAACAAGGTCACCGCAGTTTTATCGGTAGGATCACGGCCCTATTTGGCTTGTTAATCATGGAGGCAGCATTTGTGCTGATGGTGATTTTTTAGACTTAAACACATCATTGACACCACCCATGTACGCTGCTTTTTAAAATTGATACAATCTGAATCACTCCGTATAATAGGCACCAAGTACTGATGCAAAAAGAAGCTAGCCATGGATCGAAAACGTTTCTTGGCGACCCAGCTTCCATCATCATATGACATACACAAAAAATGGAGGATTTAAAATGAAAATCATTAATGTCAAACTTGTCGTCAAACCAGATCGTGATGCAGCATATCGGCAATTCATCGCCGCTTTAGTCCAAGGTTCACGTGCGGAACAAGGGAACCTTAGCTACGATCACTATCAAAGTCTCACCACTCCGAATGAATATGAAATCATCGAACATTGGCGAGATGCTGAAGCCGTTGAAAGTCATAATGGGACGGCGCATTTTCAAAAATTTTTGGCTGGAATCAACGATTATCTGACAATTTCCCCAGAGATTATTCGGATGGATGCTGACGTCTGACTTTGCTGTTTTCAAATACCTAGGCGATGCACTTTTGGATTTATATTGCACTCATCAGCCCACCTAACCCTTGTCGCTTGCTCCTTAATAAAAGAATATGCGATGACATCTGTGTTCACAGGTTCAGTTCGGGTTCTTTCAGAATCTATTTTTAAATAGCTGATTTTGTCATTGCAATTAACTCGCTTAGTTTGCCAAGCAGCATTTGTTGCTACGAAACTGTCAATACACAAACATCGGGACAACAAATACAGGAGGAAGCCGATGGAGGATTCATTATTAACGCAAGATCAAGCAGATAGGCTAACGAAGTCCATCAAGCACTTCAAAGAGAAGTACATTCCAGTCTTACACGAAAATAATCGTGGTAAAATTAGGGTAAGAAATACCGAATTTATTTGTGATTGAAAATCACCCTATACAATTTATGGATGTTAAAACTAAACTAACCTTGTATTTCTCAACCGAAACAACACAGCCAATATTTTCTACGATGACGTTAAAACTTACTTTAAGAGCCATCGTGACCAATACAGTTTTATTGGTTCGATCTTCGCACCATGTTAATCATTCGCCAAATATCACTTTGAGTATCTGTTTACACCCAAACCAAATGATTTCAGACTGACAAAACTGGCTACAAGTTTAAGTAGAAATACAATGAACGTTATCATTGGTATATGGAGCGACGCGCAACAGTTCCGAGACGACAATTATGGCAGCCATGCAACCATTAATATCCTTGTTGACGGCCTTACTGAAAAAAGCCAACTATATGTTGGCGACCTTAAACAACATGGAATAGCGGTATGGAACTTCAGAGACAAGGCTTCTCTTGAAACACATTTAGCGATGATCACAGCAAAGCACGAATACCTTCAAACAAACTCATCAGCTTGAGCGTATTTCTGTCCAAACTTTTACTGATAATTCTCAAGTGTTTAGCCTATATATTTCATTTAAGTGAGTCTAATTAGTGGAAGTGGATGATAGTGTTCTCGAGGATTTCATCCATTTCTTTAAGAAATCAGACCTAACCGTCAGTTTATGTACTACAGTGACTACAACTAAAAAGATAGTATTCTGGGAAAAACTAAAAGGAGGTGAGAAGATGAGTTTAGATCAACTGACTGACCCTGATGTTATTAATCTTATAAATACATTCAAACAATTCATTAAAGATCCTATCAAACTACCTCCACTCGTTGGTTCAACGAAGGACGATGCCTATGTCGAAGATTCGGTGAATGGCATTCGCTATGTTATGCACTATTATCGAGGAAATATAGAGAACAAATACAGTATTCATCTACGTTTCACGGATAACAATATCCATCTGGTTCGATTGTGTATTAATGGGGGACGGCATTATAATGCAGATGGAACCTTTGCAGATGGAAATCATATTCACCTCTACCATTTTATTAAAGGTTTGGGCGAAGTGGAAGCACATGTTTATCCGCTAACCAGTACCCCATTTGGGGACCCTCAGAGCTTAATTGAAGATTTAGAAAAATTTATTGCGTACGTACATGTCAAGAACAACTGAAGATTAAGGAGATGGTGACCCATGCTAAATGCAACCGAGCTTAACAACCGATACCTTGAATGGGTCAAAGAACAAACCTCCATGAAACAACTCCATAAAGGAACCGTTCGCATTGATAGCCCATTTACCGATCCATTTAATGATGGACTGGTTATGTACGTATCTGAAATTCCAAATTCTTCTCAAATTATCCTCACTGACGATGGTTGGAGTAACGACAATTTAGAGAGCCAGGGAGTTTTTATTGATCGTTCGCCTCAAAGAAGAAAATTACTCCTAGATCATCTAGCTTCTTTCGGAGTGAATTGGCGTGAGGCAAGACTTGAGATATCTGGACCGAGTGAAGACTTTGGCCGACTAAAAACAAATTTGTTGCAAGCTATGATTTTTGTAAATGACATGTTTGTACTTGCACCTAGACCAACTCAAAACTTTTTCTTTGAAGATGTTGCTGTTTTCTTTCAGTCAAACAATATCCGAGTTTTAAAGAATGCCGCGTTCATGGGGCAGTCAGGTTTAACACATAATTTCGAATTTTCGATCCCTGGTGCAGAAAACGTTCCGAGAAAACTAATCAAGCTGCTTTCGTCTGCCAACAATTCGATTTTTGCAAAAGCCATTTTTACTGATATTTATGAAACCAAACAGCAACAAGTTGAGCCAACAAAATTTTTTGTCATTTTGAATGATCGAAACCGTAAAAATCAACCTAAACCTGTTAACAAAGACATCCTTGAATTGTTCAACCAAGCTGGAGCTACGCCGGTGCCATATACTAAACGCGAGGAATATGTTGCGACATTCTCCGAATAACCAGTAAAAGTCCTTTTGTAAGCTTTTATTTTTGTTGCAAAACGAACTCCCTTTTCAGTTTAAATATTCAAAACCCCCAAAAACCATCGGCAATTCGAAAAAGCCTTAACAAATGAGCACACAAAAAGAGCTCCAGAATCTGTGGATAAGTCCGAAATCTTCACCACGGACTTTTCCAACATGATTCTGGAGCTCTCATTTTTTCCTATCCAAACGACCTCAAACCCACGCTATTAAAGCCGTGCGTTCAATTCCTTGGTCATATCCTCATAACCCGGACGGCCGAGCAATGCGAACATGTTCTTCTTGTTGTGATTTGCTTGAGCACTGATTTCATAGGGTTTCAAATCGCTGGTGTAAAAGCAAAAATAGCTCTATATCAATTTCTTAGGTTTCACAATTTCGGATTCACTTCACCACAACTTCACCACGAATTACTTATATTTATATTATTGCATAAGTAAAAAAGCCCTTCACCCGCATTAGCGAGCAGAGTTACCTAAGTCGGTGTATCTAAACCTTTTGCCTTTTTGAGGTGATTCTGTCAACCCTATGCACAAAAATAAGCCTCCCGCCATTGCTGGTAGGAGGCTTTATTAATACTGATAGGCAGCATCGAACGATATACTATGAATTTGAAGATTGTGGATGAGTTAAAAAATCTAAATACTGGTGATACTTACGCAGTAGCATGTTCTTCGAGTATTGTTCCATATAGTTGTAATCAGGGTTACCCGCATCGTCAACAGGAAACATGATTTGCTCCCGTTTAATGCTATCTTTATTTCCCATATGCCCATAATTGTACTTCGAACAAGTCTGCTTGATCATTCGGGCCATAAACTCTCCTCGAAATAAGTTAAGGTCATCATTTCTAAGTATGATAATTGATGAACCAGCACCACCACGGCCTAAAAAATCAATCGGTTGGTAAAAAGAGCTTCCGTCAACCGGGCTTACTGTGATGCAATTAGCTGCATCAAGCTTCTCTTCTGTGCATACAGCACAATACTTTACTACCCCGTTATTAATTGCGCCTGACGCAACAAATGGTATGTCACCAATCTCGTAATTATCTTTACTTCTTGGATTGGGTCTACTGATTTTGAACAACTCACCAATACGCTTCTTATCCCATCTTTTCTCATCCAACGCTGGGATTTCTCTATAATCCAGATTCGAAATCTGCTCAGCAACGTAATTTTTATACTGCTTAAGAAGAGTTGACCTGAGTTTTGAGGAATACTGAGCCATATAATCATAGTCAGGTTTGCCCTTGTCATCAACAGGAAGCATGATTTGTTTTGTGGCTAAATCCTTACTGGATAATTGATTGCCATAATTTGTCCCAGATGCAATACGCGCCGCCATCGTTACAGTAAACAAACCCAGGTCGGGGTTCAATTCGGCATCTGTATATTGAAGACAATGCACTTTCATATCCAAAGATGCCGTATATGGATGGTAAAATGCATTTCCTAAGAACGACATGGAAACAAAGTTGGAATAAGCACGATAATTTTTATCATCGCTTGTCTCAGTGAATCCGTTAATCCCGTTATTTTGCGAAGTAACTCGAATTCTCGGATTCTTACCTTCTTTCAAAGATGCATTATCTACCAATGCGCCCGTAGGCACATTACCACGCTCCGTGATGCAAAATTCAGCATCAATCGGAAATGCCTTCCACTCCTTCTCATTCAGCTTCTTCATCGCTATCGCCTCCCTTCGCGTCCTCGAACAGGTACTCGCGGTTCTGCATAACCATCGAGAACTCGAATGTCAGATAGTCACCGATTGCCTTCTCGAAGTCGGCATCGGTCGGTATCTCGTCGTTGAAGTAGTAGAAGCTGTGCAGCCACTCGTCGTCAGGCTTCACGGTTGATTCTACGCAGAACTTAGACGGTGCCTCGACTCGTCCAAACCAAACATCCAGCAGATGTTTTTTCTTGTCTTTAGCGGAATCACCCTCGACCAGCCCAATATGTGCCCTAACATCATGCCCGTCATTTCTGAAATCGATAAACTTACAGACATGGTCTTTATCATGTGGCTCATGAGCCGTAAAGATGGCAATGACTGGATTTACACCCACGCCGTAGAACGTATTCGTGTTGCACGTAATAACACCTTCCAGGGTATGGTTCTTCAAAATACTTGCCTTGAACACTTTCTCTGCTTTAGACTTTCCTGTCATAGACGACTGGGGAACAATCACCGCTGCTTTAGCACCAGTTGTTAACGAATCCAAAAGATGCTCTATGAACGACAGTTCATACTGCTCTGGGTCCGCTTTAGTTCCTTGGGAATATGGTGGGTTCATTAACCCAATTGTTGCACCCTTTAATTGCACCTGAGCAGGATTCTGCATCAAAAAATCAGTGCACACAAGGTTGCTATTACCGTCTCCACGAAGAATCATGTTTGCAGCGGCAACAGCAAACATATTGCTCTGAAGTTCAATGCCGTAAAGCTGCTTTTTCTTAATATGACGTTTTTGCTCTTCACCGTTTGCCATAGATAGCATCTTATGCATAGCCGAAATCAAAAAGCCTCCGGTACCACAAGTGGGATCAAGGACAACGTCGTTTGCTTTTAAATCAACCAAGTCACACATTAGATCCGTAATATGCCGCGGAGTCAGGATGATTCCAAGTGTTTGCCCATCTCCGCCCGAATAGCGCATAAACTCACCATAAAAACGTCCAATAAAATCTTCCGATGTCTTCTGATACTTGATATTCCTAAAAATACGATCGTAAACAAACTCCGTGTAGTACTTTAAAGGAGTTTTTCCTAATGTGTCATTCACCTCATTCAATCGAAAACTCGTCTGCAATACTGAAAACTCTACAAGTAGCTTATCTCTTTTTGCATCTGGTCCAACATTAGAACGGGTCAAGCGTCCCTTTATGGCATGCATCAACTTGTCACCATCACGCATGCCCTGAGTTTGATCCCCAGTTAAACTATTTATGTCAAAACCGTGATACTCAATTTCATCAAGCGCCAAAAGAATTCCCGCGACAACAAGCGGTTTGTCCTGGTCTTTTAGTGTTCCATATGTACGCAAGTATTCGTGTAGTTCCGCTGCATCTTTCAAAATCTGGGTCGTTGTCTTCTCTACGTCCGTAGGTTCCTCTAAAACATAGCGAGTGTAATATTCACGAATATTTTGTGGTGAGAACGAAACAAATGACTCAATGTCCGGAAGCTTTTTGTAACCATCACGATCATCCAACCATAGTGGCGAAATAACATGATGCTTTTCATCTCCAGATACGCCAACGGCAAAAACCTTTTTGAACGAGCTGTGTTGAGTAATATGTTTGCCATAGTAATAGGCTCCATTGACTGCATAGTCAGTGATTGATTTAACATCCATTGCTAACACTTTTTGATCAGTTAATTTTTCTTGTCTGTCAATGCTAAATTTATCTTCAATGACAAGAACGAAGTCATCTATTACAGCCACATACTCAGGGTACCCAGCTTTACCCGTGCCTTTTTTTGACGCTGTCCTCAAAGCCTCGTCAATTTCCTTTATATGACTTCCCTGTGCATCAAACTTTATGTTGCAGTCCTTCAGCTGAGAAGCAACCCAAAGGTCTGTTTTAACTTCTTCTTTTGCCATTGTTCTACCGCCTTTAAATGCTAATGTTATAGCTCTTTTTGTCGTTTCTGGAGAATTCTAGAAATTTGTGTTTCAATTAGTTCTTTTAACTCGGCTAAATCTTCGAGACTAGCTTTGCTTCGGATGAACGACCGAGCTGATGACCGCTCATTAATGTATCGATTTTTTCCTATATTTTTCTTTTTCCACTTTTCAGATGCCAGCCTCTGAGCCTTGCTTGTTTTTAATTTAGGCATTATATCGACCCCTTATCATGTTTATTATATGCCCCATGGGGTATATATACAAGAAAATTATTGTTATAATTCAGCCATCCAACATTTATTTCCCGTTTTGCAACTATGTGAACTTTACACAATTAAAAAAGCCCTCCACCCGCGTTAGCGAGCAGAGGACTTTTTTATTACCTGATGTACAGGCTTTCGCCTGGATGAATGACGCTGTAAATTGACTTGCCGTTGTTAGCGGCTAACGTGTACATGCTGATGCCATACTTGCTGGCAATACTCCAGAAGCTGTCACCATATCGGACTGTGTAGTACGTGTGGCTTACCAGCGAAGTATATCCAGACGAACGCGAGCCATAGCTCTCCCCACCATTCACGCCCAAGGCAACATAACGATACCTGCCTGAGTAGCTGAGATAACGTGCCCAAACATATGTGCCACGGATATACACGTGATCATAAATCACGCTTTCACCGGGTGCATAGCTACCAACAGATGCATATCCAGTTCCGGCACCCGTGCGAATGTTTACCGTCGTGGACGGCTTGAAAAAACCCGCTTGCGCATAGTCGGTATCACTGGCTGCATTCGATTTCGCTGGTTGACTTGGTGCCGGTGTTACAGGCACCGACGGAGTTGCTGGCTGCTTCGAGTATCCATTATCGGTCACACCAAGCAGATCAATGTTACCATCGAGGCCTTGCGACAGCCCAAATGCGCTCGTGTACTGCCAAATAGCTACCCCATCCATACTCGGAAAATAACCGTAGTCTGGTTTGGTAGTTGGTAGATAATCACGGTAAGCAGCAATCCAAAGGCTGTTAGGAAATTCTTTCAGAATACGCTGATAATCGACGTGTGCCAATGTATATGGCTTGTAACTGTAATACATTGGCGTGTAGCCTTCTGAACGAATGCGCCGCATGCCAGCTAAAATTGCATCCGTATTAGCTGCCATATTGCCAGAAGCACCATCTTCGTAATCCAAAGCAACGATGCTTCCCTTCGGCGTCTGTGCTTTGATACGAGGCATATAACGGTCAAGTGCTTCTAATCCCAACTGGCTACTTGCACCAACACCATACCAGATGTAGCTATGCACACGTTTTCCTGCCGCCTTTGCACTGGCAATTTGGCTATCGTACGTCCACTGATCGATGTAAGTACCACCGTAAGTCCCACCAATCTGAGCGATGACGAACTTATCTTGATCGGTGCCGTATCGTCCACTTGCTCCCTGATACTTTGACCAATCAGGTCCCTGATCACCCTTTGCTGCATTGACCTGCGATGGCAAGGCAAAAGAAATAGCCGCGAAGAAGGCGACTACCAAGGTGATTAGTTTAGTTTTAAATTTCATGGTGTCCTCCTTATTGCTGTGGAGCAACAGATGATGGTGCTGCCTGAGTAGTGGATTCTCCTTTGGGTCCTTCCTCTCCTACGGAGTCTCCATAGCTTGGACCAACCAGTTTTGCCCACTCATATTTGCTTGGATCGTTACCATCTTCATCGTCATGGCTAAAGTAAGCTCCCATATACGATTTTCCGATAGAACTCGTGGTTGAAAAACCGATCTTGCCATCAGCACTATCTGCATAAGCAAAATGGGGATATAACTGTTTAGAATTGTCCGTTTCCCCTTGCAGCGCCTTAATCTTATCCTCTAGCGCCTTGATCTTAGCTGCCTTGGTGGTAATGAGTGCCGGGTAAGCTAACGCCTGCTGACTATCACTAACGCCCTCCGTGGTTGGATCAACGGCTACCCCGACAATGGTCAATAATGCAAACACTGCATTGACCACTGCAGTGAGTTCCTTACCCAAACTAGCAAAGTCCCAGTTGTAACCGAAGACTGCCGCCACCGTTTGAATCACCAACAAAGAAGCTGGCACAATGGCCAGCCAGAATTTGACGCTTAATACTCGTACTTTCCAATTAATCTTCATACTGAACATTCCTTTCAGTTTTTAATCCGAAGTTGCAAAACTTTGTTATATAGCGCTTCGCCCGTTCCGTTACCGCCCAGTGCTTTGTAGCTGCGGAAAAGGTAATTAAGATCGTCCAAGTCGTCCGTGCTGATATACCCCACCTCGATATGATGGTTACACAGCATGTAAACCTCATGATGAAGCAAACCGACAAGGCCTGAATCAATTGCCTTTCCATGCTTTCGATGCATGCGCCATTGGCTTGCAAACCAACCAAACAAAGCTCCACCACCCAACTCCACAAACACATCTATCCAACTCTTGAAATCCACATCTTTATACTTCCTTCCATAAAAATAGCCGCTAGCTTTTGCTGGCGGCATAGTCACTGCCTGTAATTTGTTTGTATTGGTCCTCCGTTATTTGCCGCCCCACGTACTGCTCTATCGGGCACCCCCAAGAATATAGTGTGCCACAAAATTCAAAGTCACTCATTTTTTCCACCATCCTCAAGCTTTGTCACACGGGCATACAGCGCGGCAATCATCTGCTGTTCAGGTGACGGTCCGGGGAGTGGATGATCATTAGCCGGATCGTAACCCTCATCGGCAACGATTTTGCCGTCTACAAGAGATGCGTGACCCTCAAAAAACTGAGACACGTCATCTGCTTCTATGATTTGTTGACCGTCCTCTGTTGGGCCCAATTTAGCATCTTCTGCTTCATAGGCCCAGTTGGTTAGTCGGTTTTGCTCATCTAGCCAAATCTTAATCTTCATTTTAATTCACCACCGCATCATTAATCGGATACGCATCACGAGTAATGAAACTCAAGCTGCCAGCATACCCACCTTGACTACGCCACGGAATGATGTAAATTCCACCCGCTGAAACATACAATTCACAGGCCGCACCCGTATACGACATGCTACCGAGTAACCTTGCTGCATCATCATTATTAAATGGGCTATATCCTGGTCGAATGTTGGCAATTTTGACCCACCCATTACCAGTTTTCATTTCAAAAGCAATCCCAATGGTGACATTCGGACCTTTTCTTGAATATCCAATTTTCAGGCTTTTAACATCATTGGTTTCAAGTCCGCTATCAATGTGCTGATAGAAAACCGAATCAGCCGCCGTAAACGTTGATGCAAGCGTGACATCTTTGCCAGAAGGATTATATAAAGATTTTAGTGTGAGCATGCCTTGGCGTGCATCAACAGAACTAACTTCCTTACCGTTGTACATTGACTTACTAACCAAGCCCAACTGATCAACTTTAGATTGATACGTCTGCTTGCTATCACTATCCAGTGTTGCATTCGTGACCATACTGCCACCACTAATTTTGGTCGTTCCACTAATCGTATTTGGAAAACCGTCCGGTTGGATGTGGTTGAAGGATGAGATAAAGGTAGATCCGTTAAAAGTGACCCCATTAAAAGTCATGCCATTAAAGGTTTCGACATTTAATGCTTTGGCTGCAATTGGTTTTGAATCCCAACCACTTGTGGTATCAAATATGGAAAAAGCGGCAAGATTTCCGTCCTCGTCGGTTAACCAATGCTGGTCCCCAGCCTTTGGTTTAGCAGATAACTCGGGCCAACCGTCACAACTGGAACATTATCACTACCGTCTTTACCATCACGGCCATCTTGGCCCTTGAACAAGGCCCACAAGTAGCGCGTCGGGTCGGTGCTGTCAGCTTGGGTTTCGTCAACGTACTGCCCGAAGTAAGATCTACCGCTAGCGTCTGTTACCGAAAAATCAGTTTTACCATCGATGCTATTAGCATACGCAGTATGAAGATAGCTGCTGGTACCGTCGGCACCTTTAGGCCCCGGTTTACCGTTAGCACCATCCGCTCCCTTAATCAGTGCCCATTTACCAGCATAATCGGCCGGATTGTCACTCGGGACTGACGACTTGTTCGACCAAACTGTTGCCATATACTTCTTACCAGCAGGTAACGCTGACATGTTAGTGCCTTTGTCATCATCGGCATAACGAAGCCATGGATAAAACTGAATAGTCTTGGGCATGTTGGCCATCTTATTGGCAAGATCGCTGAGCCGTTGGTCAAAGCTGACTGTTTCATGAGCGAACTCACCCAAAGTAAGCTTGACAGAATGGTTAGCACGGCTGCGCTGAATGCTCAACACTTTGGCAGACAGGAATAGCTGTTGATTCTCATCGGCAATGTGGACGGTTTGATTAAGCGGTACGTATGGCGAATTAACCAAATCAATGTCGTACGTTTCGTTTGGGTGGTTATACTTTTTCAAGTCTGCCAAAGCCGCTTGCAAAAGTTCCGCCTGCGATTTTGAATCAAACGTTTTAACCCGATTCCAGTCAGACTGTGTTGGGTTAGGGTTGCTGTTGCTTAACAAACGTGAATATTTCTGCACAGCAATGGTATCGTGCAAGAACCCGTACTGATCAAGCACAAACTGTCCCGTTGGATCAGTCCATTTGTAGCCGATCAAGTTGATTGGGTCCTGATTAGTTGATCCATTCGTACTTTCTGGCACCGCTCCATAAGCCTTGATAGATGTTTCCATGTCATAGGTATCGAGATGCGTGACGATATTGTTGATGTCCTTATTCATTTCAAGGGAAATCAAGCTGTCACCGGCCGTTTCATGCCGAATGTTAATGACACGCTTAACCAAGTTGGTTCCAACAAACTCAAAGCCAAAACTAAGCACTGCATCAAAATCTTTTGCCACGGCAATAATGCGAGCCAACGATGATTCTTCACTAGTCCACTCGAGTGTTCGAACATTGTCAGGAAATTCGTTGATGCCAATCTCCCAGCCAGAATCATTTGTAAACCTTGTGATGTAGTCAGCGATGGTATATGGCTTGTCGGCCTTGTACGCACCAACGGTTTCGTTAATCAAATCATTACCCGCATCGCTGGCAACAATTGAGTGAATGTGGCCTAGTGAATCATGGTCAACCGATTCAATCACCATTTGGTGGCCGTTGCCTTCTTCGTCTTGATACATGATGAAGTTGGTTGCTTTGGCCATCTCATTGACTGCTTGTTCCTGATCAGTCGTGAAGTGAATATCAAGAGACAAACCGACCGCAGGACGATTATCAACACTTTGTGTTTCTATATCGTTGTCAATTCGCCATTCGCCTTTGCCATCAGTCGACCCAACACCCAAAATGTTTGATTTTCGATCTGCAAAGTAATACTCCATTTATAGCCAGGCCTCCCTTATCTCGACTTCACACGCAAATGGTTGTGCCCAGCTAGAGGGCGTGATATCAATCTCGGTATCACCGGGTGGCAGTTTGAACTGCTCCCATTGATTGCCAATAGTATGAAGAGTGCGGTTCTCAGACCCATTCAAATAGGTCTTAGCATTGGCAACATCAATGGTCAGTACATCGCCATTTGAAAACCGGTTCTTGATGTCTGTCCACCAATTTACGTGTTGCCAGTCAAATTGAACCGCAATCAGTTTCATCGCAGCTTGTCCCCATGTGTTGTTGCGTTCAAACCAAACGGAAAATGCTTCAACGTTCTCACTGATCATGTCTGGACGAGTTAAAGGTGGCAAAGAGACGGTCATTTCACGACCACTTTTTCCATTCCATGGAGAGACTTCAAAATTAATGCTCGAGCCGAATCTGCTTAATCTAGCTTGCATTAACTTATCATTTGTAAATTTCGATCGATCAAGCGATATGGTTCCTACTTGCTGGTCTTTAACATAACAATCGACCTGAATCTCGTCTTTGACAGCATTGTTGTCTGTGACCACCATTTGATACTGAACTTTGCCACCAGCCTCAAGTGTTAACTCCATGCGGCCCAATTCGGACACTGTTGTCTCAAAATGGAGCATCATAGATACGGTAAAGTTGTTGTTGCGCGTATTTTGGCTTGTGGCTGTAATTGGTATCTTGGCAGCCGGGCCATTCCAATAAGTCCCGGTTGAAGCATATGCAGGTTCCATATGCGGCCCGTTGTAGCTGTCACTGGCATAATTGATTGATCCAGTCTGCTTGTTTGGTTTGCTTGAATCACCGCCCCAATTCGGATTGTTAGTGGCTGATTGATTGTATATCGTGCCGGATATTGGTGCTGAGAAATTTCCGTTTAGCCCTTTCTCCGACACATCGGTGGTATATCCATCAATTTCTTGCGTGCCAAATTGGAGAATACCCGGGCGATCATTAACAATCCCAACCATGCCGTTATCCTCGTGCATAGTTGCCGTAATAACTGGCTCAACAGGATAAGTGCCGCCATTGTGCACCGTAATGGTGTTGGTATAGTATTCAGGATCAGCTGGGTTAGGCGACCATGGAGAAGCTGTATTACCTACCTCTAGCTTAATTTTTGAAAAATTAACAGTATTTCCAGCAGTATTGCCACGAACACCTGCATATATAATTAGCATAGTATGTCCGGATGATGGGGGAGTAATAATAGCCACTATATGATTATTATTTATAGTAACATCTATTGTTTCTGCATCTGTTCCATTATAAGAGCCAACAGATATTTGTGTAGGACTTCCCTTAAGAATGGCTACATCTGCGCTAAAAGCATACGTTTTTGATGGATCTAAGGCCGTATATAAGCTACTAGTAAATGTATAATTAGTATTAGCATTTGGTGCTGTTGCATCAAGGGTTACAACCTCATTACTTGTCCCCGTAAGCAGGTTCACTGGCACGTCCTTGTATGGCATGTTGTCAAACGTCTTCGTGGCTACCGAGTGCGCAATGCCATCGGGGACAAATAAAGTGAACGAAGAAGTGATTCCATTTCTGCCCTTAGGAACATCGTCAACATCTGTGAGCACGGCATTCCAGTACACAGACAAGTCATCATTGAACGAAACCTGATGAGTGTCACCGTGCAAGATGCCACTTAGCTTATAGAAGGCGGTGCGAAATGCATCATCATCAGCAGCAATAAGCTGATAGCCAACAGTTATCTCGCGAGATGGATTTCGAACGTATTCAAGCGTTTCCCCATCAGATATGCCTATGACATTGCTAGTAGCAGATTGCTTAAGAAGCTCTCGTCCACCAACTTGCAGCGTCCTATATCCGGGCACAAGATTCTCAATGTATTGTCCATCGATTAGCATCGCTTCTGCTGGAAGCTGATTATCATCTGCACCCGTGAAGGGTGTCGTTTCTCTGAAATCGTACAATTAGACTAGCCCCTTTCGATAATTGCTTACCTTTGTCAAACGATTAAGCTCTGTTTGCATTGGGTTTGCGGTTGCACGAGCAACCTCTCGGCCGTCAATATACAGAGGAACCTCAATCGTTTGCTTGCGAGTGTAGTTGACATCAAGATTTGAAGACAAGGTTGCGCCCTGTACACTGTTATTAAGCGACTGCAATGATGCATCAAAGGGAGAAGTATTCACTGCCGGCATCGTAACAGCAGCGCTATCAGCAATAGCTTGTGCCATGCTAGAAACATTACTTTGGACGTCTGAGAACTTGTCAGTAAGCCCTGCATTTAAGCCGTTCATGATGGCGTTACCAGCAGGTATGAGCAGCTTTGCATCGTATCTGATTGGGCCTTTATGCTTGCGAATCCAAGAAGCAATTCCGCCAACAAAATCGGTTATCTTCCCCCAAGCCGCTTTGAGGCCATTGAAGAAGCTATCCATGATAGCGCGGCCAGCGTCAGCCAAGCTAAAATTACGAAGCGCATTGAATGCTCCTTTGATGCCATTAACTATTCCACTTACCATGCCAGTAAAACCAGACCATACAGCCTTAGCGCCATTAAAAATACTAGTGGCAGCTCCAATCACAATAGACTGTATGTTGTTCCAAGCTGATGAAAAGAATGATGTAATGCTATTCCACAATCCGGAAAAGAATCCGGGAAGTGCGTTCCAAATTCCCTCGGCCGTGCTGACTGTTCCGCTCCATAATCCTGATAAGAATGAAACAACACTGTTCCATACGCCCTCAGTGGTAGACACGATGCCGCTCCATAATCCGCTGAAAAATGACGAAAGCGCACTCCAAATAGCGGAAGCGGCAGATACTGCACCATTCCAAAGCCCCTCTAAAGTTGAAACCAAAGTATTCCAAACAGTCATTGCATAGGTTTGAATAAGGCTCCAAATACCGGAGAAATACGTAACAAGGCCATTCCATATCTGACCAGCGGCGGAAACAATGCTGTTCCAGATAAGCTGGAGATCAGCGCCTAGCTGTGTCCAATTTGCAGTAAGCAAATCGATGACAATAAGAATGGGACCCATAATAACTGCTTTAAGCATGTTCCAAACACCGATAGCAATTTGGACAATCCCATTCCAAATTGTCGTCAGGGAACCGCCAAAGGTTGACCATACAGCAGTTGCTACTGCAACTATTCCATTCCACAGAGTCGTGAAGAATGTGGATAGCACGTTCCAAACTGTCGTTGCTGCAGTAACAGCACCTTGCCAGATAGCTGAGAGAGTGGTTGTGAATGCTGTCCAAGCAGCTGATGCCGTGGTCGTAATCCCAGTCCATAGATTACTGAAGAAATCTGTAATGCCGCCCCAAGCTGTCTGAATTCCGCTAATTGCAGATGTAAACGCACCCGATATAGCATTCCAAACAGCTTGCGCAACTCCTACAAGTCCTTGCCAAGCTCCTTGTAACCATGAAACAAATCCCGACCATAGTTTTTGGCCAGTCTTGGTTTGGGTAAAAAAGTACACCAGACCAGCAACCACTGCTGCAATCCCAGCAATCAAAAGTACCCACGGATTCATGCCTAAGATCAATCCAAACGCTTTCCATACACCACCAGCCGTTTTTACGATAGTTCCGAAGTTAGTGATAACGGATATAACGCCTCTAATAGGGCCGATCATTTTAGAAAAAACACCGAGAACGCTTGAAAATCCGCCGATGGCTAATCCCATTACTTTGAATGCCCCGACAGCTCCAAGGATTGCCACTGCAAACGACTTAACAATGTCGTTTGCAAATGCTGCTTTGACAATAGCTGCAATTGGCTTCAGTACGTTAACAACACCAGTTAAAGCCGCCTTAACACCTTCAAAAATTGCTTTCCACGGTAAGTTAGCAATAATATCACTAACAGTTGTGATGGCTCCCATGGCTGCATAGCCAAAGTCAGTGACGGCTTGCTTGATACCATCGAAAACTCCCGAAAGCTTCCCACCACCAAACACCGAATTGAACGCATCGCCAACTTTTTGAGCAATGCCAATCAGATTGACAAATGCAACATTAGCTAAGCTGCCTACCAGGTCCCAGATGGTATGAAGAACGGATCCGACCCCTTGAAGGATCGAACTGAGTCCACTCATTGATTCGCCCTTGCCTAGGTTGCTAAGTTGAGTCCTGATGTTCAGGATCAGGGTCGAAAACGGAGAAAAAAAGTTGCCGATTGAGGCTATAACAGAATCAAAATTAATGGCGCCAATTTTATCAATGATTCCGCTAATAGCTCCGATAGCGATTTTAGACATTGCCTGCCATGCAGGCTGAAGCTTGTTTGCCAGTGTTTCCTGAAGGCCGTCCATTGCCTCGCCTACTGTCTTGTAACTCGTGGCCATCTTCTGGAATGCCTTGCTGTTCCCGGCTTTCTCAATACCATCGAAGAACTGCTGCGTGCTTATTTTGCCGTTTTGGACTTCGGTGACCAGCTGTTTGGTACTCATGCCCATCGCTTTAGCAACGGCTGCCATACCAGCAGGCGTCTGTTCTAGCATCAGACGGAAGTCAGCCCATTGAACCATAGGCTTCGCGGCCATTTGCGTGCCCTGTTCCATCAAGGTCTTCATTGCCTGCTTAGGATCGTCTGTGGCCGCAGCAAGTCCGCCCATGCCTTTGACCAACCGTCCGACACCTTTCACACCAACCGCTGCAAATTGAGCATATGCAGAAGCCATGTCAGAAGAACTGTAGATGGTCTTTTGTGCGTAACTCTGCAAGGACTTCTCAATTGTTGAGATTTCTGCGGGCGTTTTGCCGAGGAACTTCATGTTGCTCTCGAACGTTTGCCACGCCTTGCTGGAAGCATCAAGTTCACCAGCCATGCTTTTGATGCCTTCGCCAATTGCACCTACAACCTTGGTTAGACCAATCGCACCAGCAATCTTGCCAACGGTCGATACAAAATTACCCGCTGGCTTTGTCGACTTTTCAAAGCTATCGCCAGCCTTGGAGGCTGAATCCGCAATGTTCTTGAAGGTACCAGAAAAGTTGCGGTCAACGGCGGATAAAATTGCTTCAACGCTAAAACTGTCAGCCATGTGCTCCCTCCTTTCTTTCAGATAACGGAATGATTTTGCCTTCGCGCTTCAACCGCTGAAATTCGGCCATCCGTTTTGCGAACACTTGTGCTCTCTTTTGTTTGAGCTCGGTTTTGCTCATCTGTGATACTTCATAATTGGGCTCATAATTTGATCGCACGCTATCAATAGCCGCTTTCTTATCAAAGAAATCATCAAATGTCTTGAACTTAGGCTTAGGATTCTTGCTACCGGTGGTTGCCTGCACTTGCTGGTTCATCCATGCTTGCTGTGCAATTTCGTTCTGTCTGTCGACTTGCTTCAGCTGATAGGCTTCCATACGCAGCTCATACTCAACAAGTGTCATACGTTCAATGTCTCGAATATTAGAAAAGCCTAGATAGGCAAATGCGTTTAACAAAATTTCGTGATACGTTTCTTCACTACTCTTTTGAACGCTTTCGTCCTCATCTAGGCCTTCATGTTTTTTGCTACTGCTTTTACTGCGTTAGCACTGTTCATTTCGTCTGAAACTTGCTTAAATAGCGAATCTAAGTCTGAATTGCTGTCAATAAAGTCATCGACTTCACTGGCTGACGGACGTTTCTTAGATGCCACGGTGGCTGAATAAATGGTGTCTGATAAAACAGCAGCATCGTATGCGTTTAGACCAGCTAGAGCCTTTGCAACACCCATGCCAAAGTTAATGCCGTGCATGACGGCACCCATATTCTTATCCATTTCGCGAACAAAGCGGACGCCAAAGTTGAGCTCGTATTCTTTACCGTTAATGGTTAATTGCATGATTTAAAATCCTCTCTTTTAAAGCCGCCCGGGTTTCACCCGTACTATGACTTTCTTAGGCGACTGATGACAAGTCTCTTATGCTGTTATGCTCCAGTACCAGTTCCGCCAGCTGGTTCAGTGCCAGCGGTATTAGTACCCGGATCAACAGCCTTGTCCCAAACAGTGCCACCACCGGTAGCATCGGTTTCAGTGACCTTGCCAACCCCAAGGAATACGTAATCAACCTGTTCCTGAGTTGCGTTGTCTAGCGTTGTCCAGCCGCGCTTTGGTGTGCCATTAACTGAGAATGTGACATCGCGAGTAGAGTGATCATCAGGGTCATTGTCGCTGCTGTCTTCTTGAACGGTAACTTGCATGTACCATGCGTAATACTTACCAGCTGAATTTTTGCGCTTGCGGTAGAGAATCCAAAAGTCGAGCAATTCGCCGTCAAACAGTGAGTCATACATTACGTCTGCAATTGCGGACGTGTTGTTCAGGAACTCGACTTCAAGATCGGTACTTGCCGAACTACGGGTTGATACATTGCCGTCCTTTGTAACAGTAGAATTACTGTCAACAGACGGATCAAAGGACAGTGAAGTCTGCCAAGGGATAACTTGGCCGCTAACCGTTGCTTGATCGCTATGCTTACGTGCCAAGGCGACAACGTCCATGCCTTCTAGCACTTTTAATTCATTTGCCATGTTATGGCCTCCTATAAAATATTGAGATTGAGTATCAGCGTGGCTCGGTTGAGAACCGTGTCAGGGACACTCTGGTCTTGTGTGAACTCTTTTGATTGGTCTTCTACACGTCCATAGAATCGGTAATCATCAGTTAGCACTTGCCCAATCGCGGCACGAAAAAAGCGCTCCGCCATATCAGATACGGTGAAACGCTGTTTTTTGTCGCCCCAGATGTCAATGGTAATTAGCACATTGCCATTTAGTGACGTCTTTGTTGCAGTAGGAACAACTTGAATATCGCCAACAATGACGAATGGATATGGGGCGTTCTCCTGCTGCATGGGCAGATGGTCATAGGTCTTGTACCCGGACGATTGCGAAAACGCATAGAAGTAATCGTATAGCTCTTGCTCTGGTGATGTGATTTGAATCACCTACTTTGCTGCTTGTTTAAGCTGATTAATAAACTGAATCTTTTGATAAAGGAACGCAGGCTTCAATACAGGACGTGCCCGCATGAATCGAGTTCCATTTTCGGTGTATGGGTTGTATTCTTGCGTCATCGCTACGATACCGGACAGCCCCGAATCAGTAATTGCTAACTTGATGCCACGCTTTGTAGCACCAGTAGGATGAGCGTACACGGTGCCCGTCATTTGCTGAGCACGAGTTTGCAACTGTGCTGTCTGCTGTTTGACGATTTGCTTGACAACGTCCATCTTCGCTCGCTTCAGCAGGCCAGCGACCAGTTTGTCCATACCTTTTAGCTGAATACGATAACCAAGCCCAACTTTACTCATTTCGTCTCACCCACAATCAAAGTAGTGTTTTGAAGCGGAACGCGGGCGGTATTGAGAACGTAGTGTGTTGCATCATCGTCAATCGTTAAATAGCTCCAATTGACGGTGACTGGCTCAACTAATCGGATCACCTTTGCCTTTTTAGCATAGTTTCCGAATAGCTGAACGCTCTTGTCTGTTCCCATGTCTGTGACACTGGCAGCAGCGCTGGCTACCTTTTTTGGTTCACCGTACTCATGCGTTTTAGGGTTGTACTCTTCATCATCCGTCCAGAATGTGATCTCATGGTCTAAACGCATATGATCACCTCTTTGGATAGCCAGAAATGAAGCTGACGGTGCCAAGAGACTTAGCATTCTTCCCGTTGGCTTCTTTCCAGTCGTTGATGTCATCAGCGAAATCATCGAAGTCGTTAGACTTGAACGTGAACGACTGGCCTTCTTGCTCATAAGACGTCATGCCTTCGTTCTTACGCCGGTTATAGCGTCTGACGCAGACTTCTAGCGCAATGTAGGCTAACTCATTAGGTAAGACCTCATCCGTTCGCAAACCGAGCTTAAATCGTAAGGCTTGTGTGGTATTTTTGATGATGAGATTAAGCGCACCATCTTGTGCGTCAGTTTTGATTTCCATCATCGTCTTCAAATCCGCAAGTGTTACTGGATCAGCATCAGCCATGTCATGCCTCCTTTCCGCCGCCCTGCTTTCGCAGCACTGTGATTTTCATAAGCGACGGTTTACTAGCTACTACGCTGCACTAACGGTAACTGCTACCGTTGCAGTGAAGGAACCACTTGTTGCGGTGATTGTTGTAGAACCAACTGCTACCGCTGTAATAGTCCCATCAGCAGCGACTGTGGCAACACCAGTGTCGCTAGATGCGAACTTAGCAGCGCTAATAACCTCACTTGCGTTAAATGCATCCACAGGATCAGCGGATACAGTAATTTGCTTGGTAGCGCCAACTTTTAGGGACGCCGTTTTCTGACTAAGCGTAATCCCCGAAGCCGGCGCTAACCTTTTGGGACATTGATACCGGCAACAACAAACTTCTTGTCGATTGTGAAGCGATAGTCAACGATACCAATGTTACGAGGATCACCAACCAAATCGTACATAGATGTTGCAGAAGCGTTGATTGCGCTGTAGCCAAGACCAGCAACCTTAGTAACGTCGGTGAATGACGTACCCGCAATTTGCATTGCAAGAGTGCGGCGGTTGATAACCGCAGTCTGGCCACCATTGCCAAGACTGTCGCGCTTGACCTCATAGCTGTTTTCTGGATTAGCCAAGCCATAAGAAACAGCACCGTTAGCAATGATGAACGCGTCCGTGGTACCATCTGCTGCAACTGGCAGTGCATCGTCTTCAACAATCTCAATGCCGTTGTAGTAGCTGATTGGCGTACCACCGTTTGATGGCTGAATGGTATCAATCAGGTTCTGATCACGCATTGCACCAACAGCGGCAGAATTGAGCACAATCTTCGTCAGTTGAGGGCTGGCAACGTCACCCATGCGAGACAATGCGGCAATAAAGTCACCAGCAGCCAAAGGAGCAGGCGTGTCCATACCATATGACTTAACAGCCTGCAAATCCGCATTGAGGAATGCGTTCTTCAAGACTGCAATCAGAAGCTTGTTGTCTTGGATGTTCCAGAAGGATGCGAATTGCCCCGCGATTTGTTCCGCAACCGGAGCGCCGGTAGAAAGTTGACCAAAGTCTGTGTATCCAAAAGCTTTTGCTTGGTACATCTGTGGAGCAATGGCGCTGTAGCTGTCAACGTTGCCGACAGTAATGTCGCTAGTGTCGTTCCACGTCTGAGCTTCCCCGCTAAGACTGTGCAGGGTAGGAATAGTTACATAAGTCCCGCCCTTGAGCAATTGTGCTTGAATAATTGGGTCGGTAGTGAGAATGCCGCTAGAGAGCAGACGGTTAGTAGCAGTTTGCTGTTCCAAGACATAATCCGCGAATACTTTAGGTTCGACCAAATTCAATTTGGCTGTTGCACCACTAAATTCTGGCATATTTATTTACCTCTTTCATTTTGTTAGTAATTTCTTGTACATCTCTGGATCTTTTCGTTGCAATTCGCTGCGCTCTAGCAAAGTCATATCCTTAAGGCTCTTCGTCTTGCGGTTGGAGGACGGGTCCAATGGTGTACTGCCTTTTAGCAGTTCTTGACGGACGCGCTCTGCTACGGCTTGGTCGTGCGCAATGAGCCACTTAACATTGGTCTCGGTTGATTCTGCCTCAGGCGTTACAACATGCTTCAAATCGTCCTCTGTGACCGACACCTTGGCATCTTCGAACATTGAACGAGCTTGCTTTCCCATTTGGTAGCTTGCGAGCTGTGATTTTAGCTCATCTCGTTCTTTTTGAGCCTTTTGAAGCTCATAATCCTTCTTCTGGTCGGCATTCATCTTGGCCAACTTTGCAGCCTCGTCAACAGCAGCTTGCTTCTCCTTCTCGGCACGAGCAAGACGCTTCTTGACGATTTCATTGACCTGTTCATCGGTGTAGACGTGCTTACCATCAGGATCAGGGTCAGCCGGTTCTCCTTGCTTCTTACCTTCAGGAGGATCTACCGGATCACCATCTTTTGGCTTAGGCGGATCGACTGGATCTTTCGGATCGCCTTGAGGATTATCTTCAGCGAAAAATTGCAAATTCATAGGCATTAAAATCTTGGGAATCATGTTAAGAACTCCTTCCACAGCTTTTTAGACGGATCAGGCTTGCGTCTTAATTTACCGGAGCTTTTATAGTCGATCACGCTTGGACTTGATGGTATAAAAATAGCCGCTAGCTGCGGCTTACAAATAAGTTTCATATTTTGGCTAGATTGAATATCCTTTGTCAATGTCGTCTATACCATGCACATTGGCAGCAAGCTTAATGACAACTTTGGTAAGATCGCCGACCTTTGAATCGATGTTCATATCAATGAGTCCTTTAATACGTTTGCCGTTAAGATATGGGCCATCATCTCTTAGCTCAAGAGTGCTTATATGTGACGCGTTACCAGATGGTGCTTTATTGTAACCGGTGGAGGACATTGCCAAATGATTAGCAAGTGTCGCATTGTCGATTATCATCAATTCGCCGTTGACATATAAATTGCCATTCTGGATAGTCACATTGTCATCGCATCGGTTATATGCATTCAGGATAAGCGCTCCTAGCTGATAATCTTTGATGCTATTAGCCTCTGCTGCCAAATCAAGCAGGCGCTTTTTAATGCTTTCACGCGTTTTCAAACCTTCTGATTTCATGATAGTACCTCCTTGATCAGCTCTGAGTTCTGCTTGGCCAACATGCGAATCGCATGTGCTAATCCGTCAACCATTGCCTCATCATTGTTTTGCTGGTCGAACCCTCGCTCTTGCAGGATTGCGTGGATAATCTCATGTACTAAAGTGATTTTGGCCTCATCCTCAGCCATACCTTCACATATACGGATACTAGCTTGCTTATAACGCGTATCGCCCCAGTACTCGCCTTTTAAGTCTTCGCTACTTAGCTGAAGCTCTTTGTGACTGACCTCCTCAACCTTGTACTCGATATCATCAATCAATACTTTTTCTGGTAGCTTCATTGTTTCCTCCTAATCATCATCTGGCGCATATGCCGCAATGGAACATCGGCAGTTGGGGTGAACTGGAATATCTGGCACATCGTCTACACGATAAATGCCTCTACCAGTTCTGCCACCTTCTGAAATCTCCTTGCACGCATCACACGCGCTTGGCTCAGCCACCCATTTGCAATAGTCATAGCCGAACTTATTGAAGCTATCTAATTGCGCCTGTGTTTGAATCCGAGCTGACTCAGTACGTGCAATTCGTTCTGTCACATAGCGGTGATTGTTCACCGTTTCTGCCACTTGACCGCGTAGCTTGCGAGCAATCTTTAGTGGGCTCTGTCCTTGAATGGTGGCGGATGTCAGCAGTTCATCCAGTTCAGCCTTAAGAATGTCTTGGTTGATCCAGATGCGCTGTGAGAAGGTGTAATCTCCCTCTCGTTTGGAGAGCAGCTTGGCTAAATCAGTGTACCCACCCCTAGATACTGTCTCTCCAAGTATTCCGGCTTGCCGTTTGATCTCGAATTGATAATCATCGCTCAATTTTGAGATTAGATCAGCGTTCACTTTCATGTGTGCATCAAGCATCTCTTGACCAATCTCACTCTTTAGCATTTCTAAGCGATTAATCCGCATGGTAGCGTTGTATAGCTTGAGACGATCATTGACATCCTTGCTAAAGTCGGAATATTTGAGCGGTTCGCCGTTATACATCTTTCTAGCATCATCGACAATCGACTTTGCTTCCGCTTGATAAGCTTTAATGTCGGTGGCCATTACTGCTTGACGCGCACCGGCCATGCTGTCGTTGCTGTATGCGGCATACTTGGTAAGCTCTGAGTCAATATCCTTTTGGACGTTGGTTAGGGCTTTGTCAAAATATTCCTTAATTCGGGCATTGAACGCCTCGTCGTTCTTAAGGTTCTCGACAATCCATTTCCGTTCAGCGGCCGTTCGCTTATTCCAGTAGGCAGAATTACTCGCTATCTGTTGTTGAGTCGTTGTTGTCATCATTGCCACCACCATTCAGCAATTTCTGGAAGTCCGGGCTTGACGGACTGTTAGCAGCAGCGTCTTTTGCTTTCTGGGCGGTCTCATCAGTGATGCGTTTCATTTCGGCCTTGGGATCATCGACAAATGATAAGGTGCTAAGCATAGTCTGGTCTGATACGAGGCCTTTTAGTTTAGAAGCCGCGTCCGCTTCGTCGGTAATGTTCTCCGGAAGATTTCGCGTGAATGCGAAGTTAAGCTTTTGCCAGTCATCAGATTTACTTTCTGGAAGGATTGTCCCAACACTGAATGCGATCTTGTAAAGCTCCCGGAGTGACTGAGTAAACTTACGGTCCTGATTGGCCGCTAGATTGCGCATTGGTAGCAATTTGTATTGCAATGCAACGCCAGAACTATTGCCGCTGAATGCTTCATCGTTCAAGTTTGCAACCATGCTGATCTGATAGATCATGCTGATGAGGCGATCAATGAGGTGCTCTTGAATGGCATCGCCATCAGGTTTGGTCAGAAATTCAGCTACGCCTTGAGCAGAATCGGCGTCTGGAGCATAGATAATCTGGTTGCCATTAAGATCGAGTTTGGGGTTGCCGTCATCGTCCTCATCGAGTTTCAGGCCTTTGAGAACCAAGTACGCATTGTCAAAATACTCATTCTGGTTCGCCTTCTGGCTTAGTACCTTGTCTAGTGCATCAATTAGCGTCTCAACGTTCTCAAAGATTCCTTGACGTTCGGTGTTCATGAAGAACTCAACAGCTGGCACTTCGTTAAATGGGTTAAATCCGTCTGTCCCTTCAAAGCGAACCATATCAAGGCCGTATATTCCGTCTTTCATATACACCTTGCCAGTTAAATTGTTGTTATCATCATGCCAATACATGACAAACGCAACGGCTTTATGTGCTACCGTGTCATCATAGATGAGGAATGAATTGATAGGCGAGCTGTACGCAATACACGTCTTGCTGTCTTCGTCTTGGTACAAAAAAGCAAGCGCCCGTCCGTAAATGGATGCTTGCTTGCTGATCTCGCTTAATTTGTCCTGAACGCTGTTCGTGTCGTTCCACTCTTGCAGCACAGTATTGTCCTGTGTGTTGTCGAGCGTGATCTTCGGTGGAATGCCAATGTAAAACCCGTTGTAGGTATCCACGATATAGTGAGCCAAGTTGCCAACAAGACGGTTGTCTGGCCCATGGTCCTTTTTCGCATCATCAATAATCTGGTGCTGACCGAGGTACATTTTCTTTTCTGGAAGGTACTTGTTTTTAGCTAGATCATCATTGGCGGTAATAAACGCATTGATGTCATCGCCAGTTAGCTCTTCATCAGTCGGGAAAATAAACACATCTCCGTCTGTGATTGAGCCTTTCCCTTGAACTGTTAATATGATGGCCACCTCCTTAGAAGTATTTGCTTGTGTTCTTGAACGTATGAGCTGCATTTCTCCGTTTGATTACCTGCATGACAAAATACCTCATGGCGTCCATTGCGTGGTCATGTGCCTTGACCACTTTGTCTTCACCCTTTTGACTGGCCTTGTCATCCCACACATAAGAAGCGAACTCTTTGAACAGATTAGTTAGCCCAGGTGTGAACTTGATCTCACCAGAGTTCATAGCTGTTTGCGTTTCTCTAATGCCGTTTAGCACATCGTTATCAGCTTTAATAACTCGATACCGGCGTTCTCTCAATTTGGTAATAAATGAAGCCGCTGATGGATCAACAATCACTTCACAGCGTATGTCACCGACAAATTGGCTGAAATCCCGAGCGTATTCATCATCTGTCTTCTGTCTGCTGCTATGCCGTCCATCGTAGTAATACTCTTTGAGGCAATACCAAACAGACCCACATTTACCCCAAAGTAAGAAAACTGTGGGGTTCTGTGTGCCATAGTCAACACTGACATAGTATCGGCTTGGCTGTTGGCTTGGATTGCTGACCATCTCGTCTTTATTGAAGTTGTCGTAGACAATTCCATCAGCCAGAACCCATTGTCCCAGAATATATCGCTGGTAAAACACTCCTGAGTACATATGTTCGTACCTGTCAATAACTTCATCGCTCAGGCTTGGATTGTCCGTCATCACAAAGTGGAGACGCAATGCGCGTTTATCGTCTGCTTGATCAATCCAATCAGTCTTGAACCAGTGATACGGGCCCTCTGGGTTCATATTGAACCAGTATTTGCCGCCAGTAACGGAAACACGCGCTGTCGCTTGATTGACAAACGACTGTGGCATGAGAGCTGCTTCATCAAAGAACATTCCGGCAAGTGTGATCCCTTGAATCAGATCTTGGCTGCTTTCATCTTTACCGCCGAATAAATAGTAGAGGTTGGTTCTTCCATCAAGGCTGATTTCCAGCATGTTTTCTGAACGCCGATCCACAACCGAGAATCCCACTTGTTGCAACGTTTGTTTGAGTGGCCTAATCACATTTCGGCGCAATGATCCAATGGTTTTGCCGGCAATGCCAAATTGCTCGTGGTCAAACATAATCATGCTCCACAGAACATAGCTGATCGACATCGCAAACGTCTTTCCGGAACGCACAGCACCATCAGCAATGATTGTCTGCTTGTCTGGATAGCGGCGCCACCAGTTGATGATGTCTAACTGTTTCCCTTTGAATTGATCAATTGGAGTTGTCATTGACATCACCGTCCTTTGGAATACTCTCATCAATTGCTGCCAAAAGCTTGTTCAGTCCTCCATCTTGGCCTTCTGGTGCGCGATAGGCGCTGGCCTTAGCTTCCATGATGTCAGCCTCAGCTTTAGACTTGCGAACATCGGCCTTAGTTTTCTCAATATCAGTAATAATCTTCGTTAGCTGAGCATTGAGCAGCTCATCATTACCAGGGTAACGCTTTAACAATTCGCGTCCTGCTGCCATGCGGTCTTTGATGCTTGGATCGTTTTCGACAGAATCTGCACCGTCTGGAGTGCTAACTATAATTGTCTCTTTTGCCTCTCCACGAAGCACTGTGGTGAAGTATTGAAGCACCTCAACAGCCTTGGCAATCTTGTCAGACTCGATGTGTTTCATGCGTTCATCGATGGCAGCTTTAATGTTAGGTTTTGTTAGGTTTTCTGCACCGACAAACCTAGCCGTTCTTTTGCTGTATCCTGCTTCTAGTGCCGCTTTAGTGGCATTGCTATCAGCAATATAAGAGTCAACGAACTTCTTCTGTTTTGCTGTCAGTCGCATTACATATCACCACACCTCCCGCGCTTTTTCTTGTCTTCCTTAGCCTTCTTCTGAGCTTCCTCTTTTGCGAGTTTCCCGATGATTGAGGCCTCAGCCTTCGACATGTATCCGAACTTGGTCATCACCATTTGAGCCATAAAATCACCTCACACATAGTAAATGGCACGGGTATCATGATCGCCGTATTCGACCAGCTCAAACGTTTTGTGAGCAACCACACCAATATCATCAGTCCATTTGTCGGTTGGCTTGCGTGTCGATACTTGACGCTGAACGAATCCGCCTAGATCCTTGCTCATCTCTGAATGGAGATGCCCCGTAAACAGCTCGCGGTTCTGTGCTGTGCCTAACATGAATCCAAACTCGTCTAGGTATTTTGCAAGGTAGTTGTTCTTGCCCTTGTCACCATGAGTAGCGCCAATGAAGTTGTGGCCTAGCATTGCACCTTTGTAATGCTTCAGCGATATGTCCCAAGTGATGTTTGTCTGGTTACTGTAGGCGCGTTTCAAAAGACGAGCAAACATATATCCAACTGACGGGTCATGGTTACCGGCACAATACATGACCTCACGCTCATTGGCGTTCTTAATGATTGCTTCAATCAGTGTCTCGAAGTATTGTTCCATTTCATTAACGGTCTCGCCTAAGTCGGTTGTTTCGAGCTGTGTGCCCTTTGCTGTGGTCGAGTTGATATTGTCCACGTGAGCTAGATCACCGCCCAGAATGAGCAATATTTTGGCGTAGTGGCCGCGTTCAATGATTTCTAGCTGACGTTTCAGAGATTCAGCATAGACATCAAACGTGTGACCGTTGAAATGTGTATCGAAAGCAGGAATGACCAGATAGCGATCTGATTCCACAAAAATAGGAGCCTTTGCTTGATACGGCTCCTTGTGTGTGATGATGTCATTCATCAATGATTCGTATTGTTCTGCTTCAACTAACGGCCTGATTTGTATCTTGCTTTGATACAATGTTGCTTCAGGCGTCTGCTTCCAAAAATTGCTTGTGGCACGTACAAGCTCCCACTTGGTATAATCGTACCCGTGAGCTTCCAAAACCTCTCTAGGAGTCATTTTGTGACCCCTGACAACCTTTAGAATGGTTTCACTGGATTGCGTTCCGTCTGAATCGTATTCATTCTTGACTGGTTTTTGGAACTCGATCCCAAGCCGTCTTGCTTTACCTTGAAGAGCATCATAGCTAATTCCGAGTTTGTCGGCCGTCTCTCGTCTGGTAAAGCCTTCAGAGGCGAGCTTCCTAATGCCACTGATTTGTTCATCTGTCCATTGCATCTACTCGCCTCCTGAAATATAATAATTGTGAGCCACATGCAATCATGTGCTGCTCTTTTCATTTTTATTCCTCAGGCTCTCGGACTCGTCCCCGAGAGCTTTTTTGTTGCCTTAAAAATTTGAGTGAGATAAAATGAGTTTGTTCCAACAATATACTCATTTTCACTCCTCGGTACTACCCCACTCCTTAGCTCTCGGCCCCCAACCGAGAGCTTTTTTATGTGCCTATTATAAGTATTGTGTTACAATGACTTAGTGAGTTCATTCTCATACTCCAAAGTGATTGGCCTTCGTTTTCTCAGAGCGAGGGCTTTTTTGTTGCACAAAAATAGCACCTCACCTTTGCGAAGTGCTTGTGTAAATAAAAAGACGCCGAAGCGTCTATCGTTTGCGTTCATTCCAATAAAGGAAACCAATAAGTAATATCAGAAGAATAACGACAATCAGAAGCAAGTGCAGATTATTTGAGTCTGCGGTAGTTAAGGTGGTCATCAATTCCCGTCTCCTTTTTTATAGTCCTACTTATTTTCTTGTATTTCTTCTCGTTTTCGCCATAGTCCTTGAACTTAATCTGTAGTAAGTCCATAGGCAGCGCCTTTTCACCAGTATAGTCAGCTCTCAAGCTCGCTACGATGTATGAAATGCATACTAACGTTCCATCAGAATCAATATCACCTGCATAAGTTTTCTGCATATAAATTGAAAGCAACTTAACGGTTCTGGCAGAACTAAATTCCATAATAAAAGCCATTCGCTTATTCAACAAATTTATATGTTCTTGATCAATAGGCGCATCTTCATCGCCTGACATCTCATGAGCTTTTTTCTCAGGATCGATCAAGAATTCATTCCACCAGTCTAAGTTTTCCTTTATGTATTGACCGTTTGCATCACGATAGTAGCTATCAATCTGAAGTTGCTGGGCAGCATCCGCGGTGCGATCATCATGCACCCTGTTCCTATAAATATCGGGACTTTTATAAAGCCATACCAAAATTAAAACCAATAATACTATAAGTAACGCGGTATTCCAGTCGAAATTTTTTGATACCCAAATGGCTAAAACCTCTAAAATGTTATCCATTTATATCACCTCAAAAAAATAGTACCCCAGCATGAACTGGAATACTACATTTAGGTGATATCTGTGCTTCATGTCTGCTGCTCGCTCTCCCAGTGTCAGATGGGGTCATCGCAAGCTGTGTCCGGTCGCTAAACTGGACAATGAGGACGGTGGGAATCGAACCCACACATATGACGTCCATATGCTTTACCAAACACGTCCTCTGTGCTGTCCGTTTATCGTCCCCTCAACGGTAAGAGTGGCTTTTAGCCGTAACAGACGATACAGCACATTGCGTTCTGATGAATTTCTCATCGAACTATCCCACGCTGGAATCGAACCAGCAGCCGCACGCGGCTTCTACATCGGGATTACCTTGCCACAGCTTTATCATCACTGAGGCTCGGAGGAAAAACGCGGTGTCTTAGGTTTCTCACCTTTGGCACAATACCATCATATGACGGAAATACTGGTAAATAGTCCGCAATTAGTCCGCAAAGTGTCCACTCTGCTTTTTTACCAAGGTAACTAATGGACATAACTCAGCAAATGCGTACAGTGCCCGATTTCTAGCGATATAAAAAGCTGATCGTTCCATTTTTAGTTTCGCCACAATGGCGTCATTAGTTAGACGCTTGCTCGGTGAGATAATGTATGTTTCCCACAAGATGGTACGATAATCTTCATCTTCAATGACATTGATTGCATTTTCGCAAGCATTCAAGTAATACAGTTCGTCAGCGTGCGACACAAGCTTTTCCTCGGCTTTGTTACCATAGCTAGGTGACTTAGGCATGCCGTCCATAACGGGGCTTCTGAGCGCTATTTTGGTGCGTTGAGCGAGCCGCTTGTGATGCCAGTAGTTCCCCAAGACCTCTTTGGCGTTTTCAATTTTTTTATCATGATCAATTGGGCTAAAATATCTCGTTGCTCGCACCACTGCGTCCACTCCTTATGGTATAATGAATTTTGTAAAAGTTTGGGGGATAAGCGTGCCGCGATGGTGCGCTTTTTTGATACTCTAAATGTGCTTTCAACGCGTGCGTTTGCTATACTACCTGTGGAGGCCAACTCCTAATCTTTGATTTCATTTACTCTCAATCGTACGTCTGGCCTCCAGCGCGTCCCTCATCAGACGCGCTTTTTTGTGCTACACTTTCCTTGGAGTGTCCCTATAAAAAATCTGATGCTATTGGGGCAATTTGTCTACACTCCAGAGCGTGCTTTCGTCCAGCACGCTTTTTGTTTACCCAAATGCGGCCTTCCAGAGTACCTTTACAACCCAGCACCCCCACAAGAATGCAAACCGCTGTCGTGAATGCACAGCCCAAGAAACAGCCTCCAAGTATCCCAACCTGCGCTATCCTCTCTGGCTTTGACTGACGGTCATCAGTCATGTTCTTCCTCCAATTTCACGATTTCGCCGGTTTCCTCAACGCGCCAGACACCTAGCAACCATGCAGTAGCGAAGGTATTTTGATTGGCAATTATCCATGCCAAGGTCTCGCTAACCTTGTGTCCGTTTTTGGCCGTGTCCAACACGCCAAGCAAATTAGTTTGCCCGTGTGCTGATCGCAATATTTCTCCCACCTCTTCCGGAATCACCGGCAGATCATCTGGCAAGGCTGCGGCGTAACGCGCAGATAAGCAGCTACATAGGTCGCCAGCCCCATCGTCGTTCACCGGGTCATATTCCCTGCCAACTGGCGCATATGCCAACGCATCATCGAACACGTTCCGCTTTGTCTCATTGCTCATAGCACACACCTCCAGCCGGTAGTTTCGAACATTGCATAGGAATCATCAGCATTCTTCTTTTTTAAGTAATTAAGTTGAAGAACTGCTCGCTCACGGTTGAAGTAGATAGGCGATACACGGTGTGCATTCCCAAAATCAGACACCTTGGCCACGAAGTAACAAGCTCTCCCACCGCTTTTTAGGTTCACTTCTTGTTTATTCATCGTCAGTCACCTCCCTCTTAGCGGCACTCGCTGCAATTCGTTCAATGTCGGCTTCCGTTACACCAACGCCAAAGCATTTTGCTGTTTGAAAGCTATTTTCATTTGTGATCACCGGCTGTTTGAAATAAGCCAGCATTTCAGTATTTGAGATATATGATACTGCTGATAGATTGAGCAACTTCCCACTGTCTAGATTAATCAGCATCGTCAGTCACCTCTTCTTTTTTGCAGTCTTGCAAGCCGTAATGCTCGATCTCTGATTCGGTGAACCGTGATCTGTTATCACTCAAACCAGCGCCTTGTGAACTCGCAGCATCACAGCGGTCATCGTCAACCTTGTAGAAGTAACTGTCATACGCGTATGGCACCTTGACGTTGTACTTCTTCTTCTTTTCCACGGTGTAGCCGTTGACGTAAGCTCTCATCAGCAGTTCTTCGTCATCAGATTTGTTAAAAATATAGCCAGCCGGCATCTCATCGCTATGTGCATCGTCAACGATTTCGGCTTGCTCTTTGGTTAGGACTACCTTTTTAGGTTCCTCAACGAACGTGACAACGTGGCCACCATGTTTTCCCGCCCATGCAAGCGCAACATCAATGTTTCTTACAGTGGTTCCTACCTGACTGTCCCACCAAGGTGCCGTACGCTCAATGGTCAAGTATTTGCCTACATTGTTCCTTATCGCATACAGTTTTTCTTCGCTCATTTTTCGTCCTCTACTTTCGTAAGCTTGTACAAAGTTCCTTTGATGTCCACGTATACCGGCTCACCGGTCACTTGGCTGATGTAAACATCGTCTACTTCGTTTTCCATGAGTCGGCCTCCTTCAATCGATTTCTTCGACTTCAACTCTCGGGTTAGCTTTGTCAATAAAGAACCGATCTCGCAGTTCTACAATGTGATCCCAGTTGTCGTTTTCTAAAAATTCAGCCTTTTGCATGCCGTCGAAGATAAACTTGTGCTGAAACGCGATGTTGTCCGGGTCTGTTCGCTTGTCATACCAGTACCAGTCGAAACTTAGAGGTTTTCCCCATTGAAATTTCACGCCCTGATTCATCGCTTTTCTCACAGCCAACATTACCGTTTCCGTTGCTTGTTTCTTGACTTTTGCTCCGCCGAACATGTTGCCTCGTTCAACCTTGATGTACTGGTTAAGAGTCATGAGGGGCAATGGAATAATAATCCTGTTCACGCCGGCTTCACGTCCTTCAGATAGTATTGACGTTGCTTGCCGTCAACCATCTCAACCGTTGTGATTAGCTCTTTGGGTGCCTTGCCATCAAAAGCAACTGGCTTGTTGATGGATTGGCTTGCACCTCTGGCGTTGTATCGTTCAACCCTGATGATTCGTGCCACACCGCCGAGATCACGCACGCCCATGAATACTCGATCAGGCACCACAACCAGATCACCGACCATCATTTTTGGCTTAATTGTTTGCATTTGAAAATTCCTCCTGTAGTTTCTTGTATTCTTCTTCGCTAAATAGCTATCGGCTCGCAATCTCTTCACGGCCGTTGTTACGGCTTGGCAACTTGATCTGGAATTCTTTAGCAACTGCCTGAATAAACGGCCGTGATTTTCCAACACGTTTTGCAACCTCTGTTAGTGTTTTGCTCTTGCTTGCCGCCTCAGCAACTTTCACTGCATACTTCTTACGGTTAGCTTTCCCACGTTTGTTTACAGCCTTGATGCTGCTGATCAGTGCCACTGAAGGCATATCTCGATTATCAATACCGGTTACCGCACGTTTCTCGACAATCGCTTTCTTTGATACAACAATCCGGTTATTGAACTCCTGTTTCTCTATTTTTGAGAATGCTTCGCTTTCAGAAATGTCTAGCATCACGGCTTTTTCATAGCGCTTATGCAATTCTGCCTTGAAGTCGCGCCACACTTTGTCGCCTTGCTTGTAAAACCGTACCGTTACTTGTGTCATGCTTTTGCCTCCTGCTTAAAATGGCAAATCATCATCGGAAATGTCGAGCGGCTTGCCATTATTGGCAAACGGATCCGTGGTGTTCGCTCGCGAAGCATTTGGATTCGTTTGACTCGCGTTTGTGGTCGCCGTTGCTGATGCATTGGCCGCTTGCTGCGATTTAGGGTTGTTCTGATACGCCTGTCGTGACTCAAGCAAAGCAAAGCTATCAACGATTACCTCAGTCACGAACACTTTCTGCCCTTGCGCGTTATCATACGTACGCGTTTGAATACGGCCTTCCACACCAACCAAGGATCCTTTTTTGGTGAAGTTTGCAAAGTTCGCAGCCGACTTGCGCCAGATCTGGCAATTTACGAAATCAGTTTCTCGTTCTCCGTTTTTGCTCTTGAATTTGCGATCAACTGCCAGTGTGAACGAACCGACAGCCGTGCCGCTTTGTGTGTAGCGCAAATCAACATCTCTTGTTAGCCGGCCTGTTAGTGAGACACTGTTTAGCAATATGCTTCCCTCCTAATTCTTTTCGCCCAATGCTCGTAGCTTTTGCAATTGCTCAGCCAATTTGGCTCTGTCTTCTGCGGACACTTTTTTGTGTTCTGGTTTGTAACCCGGTTCAGCCCAATCAGGTAATTTCTCATTCCGAACTGGCTTGCCGTAACGCCGCTGAGGTTGATTCGTTTTGCGTTCACTATCGTTTGCTTCGACAGCAGTAACCGTGAGAAGGCGCTTGCTCTCCCAGTTTTTCAAGATGCCGTTGACGTACTTGTAGTTTCTGACATTGCTTTCAACCGCAGTCCGCAGCGCATTTAGAACTAGCTTCTCAGGTTCAGGTGATCCTGCTTTTCGCATGTCATCAACCCAATCAACAAGGCTTTCTCTGGTGAACGGTGATAGTTGTCCAAACCCGTTGCCTTCCCAGAAATTGCAAATATCAAGAATTGATGATGACGACGATGATTCTTCAACAGGCCTCTCTGCTGCCTTTACTGGAACAGTAGTCTGTTGTCGTTTAGTTTTGTCTAGTTTAGTCTCGTCTTGTTTAGTGTATGTGCTACTGTGTTGCCTACTAGGTTGTAAACTACCTTGTAAACTGTGTTGCCTACTAGGTTGCCTACTAGGTTGCCCACTGTGTTGCCTACTATTTGACACACTGTCATCAGCTTGACTACCAGGTTGCCTACTACCTGACGTACTAAGTTTTCGTGAAATATCGATGACTGAGTAGGTCGTTGCCTTAACACCGTTAGTTTGAAAATCTATCAGCCCTGACTGTTTTAGCGCGTTACGGGCTTTGACGATGCCCTGACGGCTTAAACCAGTCAACGTTTCAAGTGTTCGATTCGGCATATTGAATTCGCTTGGCCAGCCTAGCTGGTTACATTGGTAAACCAGCCCATGCCATAATGCTATCTGTCCTGTGCTTAGCGGATTAACGCTTTGCTGAATGTAGAACTCTCGAATTAGCTTGAATAAATCCATGCGGTGAGTCACCTCCTACTCGACTAGCTCATCCATACTGATAATTGTGGCGACTCGTTTAGTTGCCTTGCAGTAATCACATGCCTCACAGCGATGTGGCCGCACCTGACCGGATTTAACCGCCTCAATGCGTTCTGTGCTGTCCTGGATCTCTTCCAGTGCCTCGTCCATACGGTACTGTGGTACTTCGATGACGGCATGGTCGGGCACGTCTTCCTTAGTCACGGCAATGATGAAGGCTCTTGGTCGCGTTCCGTAATTTTGGTAAATCAGCTCCTGATAAACCGCCATCTGAAGCTGATAGTTATAGGCATCAACGAAACTGGTTGGTTGACGTTCTCCTGGTTTCCAATACTTCTTGTGAAGCGACTGTGTGGTCTTTAGATCCAAAAAGAATGACTTTGTGGAGTCGAAGCAGTCCAGCTTGCCCATCCACTCGACCCCAAACAGATCACCGGTCAGGATCTCTTCTTTTTCGCCCTGATAAAGTCGTTGAACATTCTCATCAGCTTCAAGTGTGGCAATCATCGAATCAGCTTGTTTATACGGGGCTTTCAGTTGTCCTTTTGATGATCCACGAGTTGAGAACATCTCTGGGTGTCCTTTGATAAAAGACTCATGAGCTTGCTTGGATTCGAAATAGCTGTGTAGATAGTTCCCAACCAGCAAGGCAGTCGGATCACCTCTTGGTGTCCATTTACCTTGCAACTCGGCCATCGCTTCTGCTTCGCATGTCAGAAACTTCTTAAACCAGCTAGCAGACTGATATTTGAAACTGGTATCCAGCGAGTAATAATTATCCTTATTGACCGTCAAAGATTTCTGGTTGTTTTCCCGTATTTGGGTCGTGGGTAATGTCTGGCTTAAGAGCATCTGGCTTCACCTCCGATTTTGTGACGGGTTCAGCGGGAGCATTAAGTGCATCCTCGATCGAGTTAGGATCTTCGGGGGTAACATCCTTCAGCTCTGGATCAGCTTCGACTGGTTTCTCATCGGCACTGACCGCACTTTGCATGTCAGTTGTCATTGGACCCCACTTAGTCAGCAGCGATTTGATTACCGTCTTCAGGGCCATGGCCTCGTAGTTGTCTTTCCAAACGCCCTTGGGCTCCGTGCCACCACCAGATTTGCTGAAACGCTTGCGATGATCATCGACTTGCTGATATGTCCAATAGACCATCTTTTCAAAACCATTAGTCAGTTTGAACGTTGCGGCATAGCCAACCGGTTTTTCGCTTGCTTCGCGATCGTGGAAGTTCGGCGTGTACTCAAGTTCCTCTGTTAATGGGTTCCAGCTCTTGAACTCATCTTCATAAATTGGTAAAGCAGTCAGGCGCTGATACCGTCCTGATCGTTGAGCTAATTGGATATAGCCTTTATAACCAATCTGTGGCTGCGCCTGGTTCTTGTATGGAACGATGTAGACAAAACCCAAGCTCGGGTTAACCGGAAGATCGAGCGTTGCTGCTACCATGGCCGAGTTGATAACACTTAACTGATCAACTCTGGCTAAGCTTGGATTAAGGCTTACCGCGCTGGCAATCGATGAAAGAAACTGTGGTGCCCGTTTGTCCAGAACCGCCGCAAACTTGTTTCGAATAGCCTGTGTCTCAATTAGTTGCTTAACCGGCATTTTTGTTAGGTCATATTGTGTCGTCATATGCTGTTCCTCCTATTTCCATTCCTGAAATCCTTGATTCTTCATGAAATCGATAACGTCTAAGCTGTCATCGCCGAAGAAAATCTCAACCAGTTCCGCTTTTGGATACGTAGAACTAGCAGCGTCTTTTAAGAATCGCTCAGGGCCGTGAATGTTGATCCAATCTTTCAAGTATTCCTTCGCCTTGTCTTTGTTAAAGGCGCCTTCATAACGCGATGTAGCACAGCTTTGATAGAACCAAGGTTTATTTGTATCAACTTCATATTCATCGGCGGTGGCCAAGAACTCCTCCGCTTGTTCGATATCCATATCTTTGGGCAAGACGGTACCGTGATAGGATTCCCAATCAGCGACGGCTTTATCTTCAAGCGCTTCTCGTCGTTGATACTCGTTCAGAACCGCTGTATTGTAATCAAGCATGGTCATCGACCGCCTTCCGTGATAAACTTGATACATAATAATATTCGTTCAGTTCTCTATTTTCCGTAGTTGCCGCTACGGGATTTTTTTGTGCTCTTTTTATCGTGTCCATTGTTTCCAGCCTCCTGCTACTGTGGCGCCGATCATGATGCCGGCGAGAGCGACAAGCAGATATTTCCAAAAGGCTGATGTTGGATCGAACAGCACTGACATGATTGCTTCCAACATTTGTTAGGCCTCCTATTGTCGTGCAAACCAACGCTCCATCTTCTCAGGCTCAACTCGCTGTGTTTTACCTGGCCCAACGAATGGAGCACCACGCTTCTTCCAACGGCTCACTGTCGCAGCAGAAACCTGATAGTGTGCCATGACATCTTTTGGCGTCCAATAAACTTTGGGCTTAAAGGGCTTGCGTGTCCTTTGCGGCTTAGTGGGATCGATCAGTGTGAATCCTTGTTCCATGCCTGCTCTTCCTTCCTCATATAATGAAGTTTCTGATAATGTGGGAGCCTTTCGCTGAAAAGATCCATAATTGAGATGCCTAGCATTTCACAAATGGCATTCAGCTCGGTTAGATCTGCGACTGTGCTATCCAATTTTTCGAATGCGTATGCTTTCAAGTTTTTAGCGTCATCACGTGTAAAGTTGGGATCATTAGCAATACCCTCAATGTCGTGCTTGATGAAAGAAGCTTTCTCCTCGTCTTCTTCTCGTTTATCGGTGAATAAAAGCCCGCGTAAATCGTGGTATATTCCGTCACCGCTAAACAGCTTAGGGATTCCTAGAAACAAGTTAGCCATTTCATAGCTTAGTTCGCTGTCATTCATCGAATTGGCAATGTCAGTAGCCTCATTTGCTCTAATGGGAGTTCCATGAAAATAGTTGTTGATCGTTGAGCGCCCTAATTTTGCTGCATAAGCGATCACCTTCTGTGGCGTGTTGGTTCTAGTAGCGAACCTATTCAAAGGGCTACTAATTGTTGCTTTCATACGTTCCACTTCCTTTAAAAGATGAAATATTGGTGGATATTGATTCATGCTAGAGAAGGCTATGATTAACCCATAGCAAGTTGATCAGCGTCTTCAGCTAGCCATTCGTCAACGTGGCCCTTCAACTGCTCGTCAGGCATTTGTTCGAATGCAAAGGCCGGAACCTCTGGGTAGATGCGGGTCAAAAAATCAATCATTGCTTCGCGTTCCATTTGACTCACCTCCTTAACTTGAAAACTGAATAATGTGTGATTGCCTCCCGCCGAGTGCGATAATTGCATCGAAGGGAGGTGATTAAAATGCCAAAACGAGTCAGCGTTACATGCGAAAACAAGTCAGGGCATAATGAGAAGTTTCATGACAACTTCACCGGAAAGAACATGAATCGTTCTCAGTTTGTACAAGCCATACAGAATGGCGAGTATAAAAACTACACCGTTAGAAACCTGCATGGCTTAAAAACTCCAGCATCTAAGCCAGACAGCACCACTAACAACAACCTTGATTAATCATCGCTTGTAAAACGTGCATCTTTCTCGTTATCAACAAAGTGTACGAAGAATCCTTTGGCGGTAATGCAATCTGATGCGCTTATCGAAGCAATTAACTCGTTATTTCTGGTCACATTGATCATTGCGTATGGATGTCCTTTAATGATCAGCTTTGACGGGTTTTTGGAGGTCTCTGCTGGTTCCGACCAATCAGTAGAGATCTTTTTAATCCCATCAGCGTCAATTTCAATTCGCTGGTATGGATTTCCTTGTTCTTGTAATATTTCTGCAATGCGCAATGCGTGCTGTTTGAGTTCTTCGTTCATTTGACTGCCTCCTATCGCTGGGCGGGATTTTGTTCACTAAATGTGAACAAAATCCTCAAAAAAAAGAGCATCAACGCTTTCTCCAAAGAAATCAGCCATGCGTTTCATTGTCTTCTGAGACGCTCCACGATTGCCGTTTTCGATCTTCGCGTACATAGAGTAACTAATGCCAATGGATTTGGCGGCCTCCTCTTGAGTCATTTTTTTCTTCATTCGAGCTTTTCTGATGGGATTCATTTGATCGCCTCCTTCACTATATGTGAATATAATACAGTCACTAAATGTGAGTGTCAACACTTGATGTGAGTTTTTTTGAAATTTAATTTGTATCACTAATAGTGATGGTAAAATCAATATACACAGGTGGTGAGAACTAATGAATACGGGCCAACGAATATCTTTACTTCGAGAAAAAAAGCACCAGAGCCAAGCGGAGTTAGCCAAAACTCTCGGCATTGCCGCTAGTACAGTTGGCATGTGGGAAACGAACAAGAGAAAGCCTTCATCTAAAATGCTTAAAAAACTGTCCGTGCTCTACGATGTGTCGATAGACTATTTACTTGGTAATGACTCGACAACCGATAAAACCCCTTCAGAGGTTGACATTGCCGACCCCAAAAATGATACCATCATGACCTTTGAAGGACGTCCCATTCCGCCTGAAGATCTTGAGATAATCAAGAGACTTCTTCGAGGTGGCAAACATGATGACTGATTTTACTAGTGACATGCTGAGAGAGGTTTTAAACTATGGCTTTGACCGTGGAGTCGGAGCTGAGCTGACATACAAACTGAAGCCATACACTCCGTCAGTTTCTAATCCTGAAACACGCTGGATTGCGGTTAACATGAACTGGCATAAGCCGAAACAGTTGCCTTATCAGGCTGCGCACGAAATAATGCACGTTCTGCATCAAGACCCAGCTTGCTTATACTTTTATTCGGCTTCAAAGAACAGTATTGAGGGTGAAGCTAACATAGGGGGAATTCACATCCTGGTTCCTTTATATTTTGCTGACATTGATAAAGAAGACGCCAATCTGAATCAGTTTATGAAAGCGTTTGATATTCCGGCGTCAATGGAAGATGCTGCTTCAGAAGCGATAAAAGGTTTTTATATATAACTGATTGTTAGTCCAGACACGGAAGACGATAAAAGCTGAAAATTATTTATGGAGGAAAACAAAATGGCAAAAAAGGTAATGGGTGCTGACGGCAAGCAGTATAAGGTAAAGAAGCCTTTTTACAAGCGCGTTTGGTTTTGGGTATTAGTTATTATTGTGGTAGCAGCGATTGGCGGCGGCCTCAATAATAAGGGGAAATCAAGCAGCGAATCCACAGAAAAAACGGCAGTTAGCAAAACGGATAAATCATCTTCAAGTACATCAAAAAAGGACAGCGGCAAGATTACTCGTGCAGACTTTGACAGCATCACTCTGGGTGATTTGATGCAAAACGGCAATGGTGGTGCCAAATTAGATGATTTAAAAGCCAAGTTTGGTAACCCATCTTCTACCTCAAGCAGTACCACAAACGGAGTTAAAACTGATCTTGTCACTTGGACTAATGTTGAGGGCGGCTTGGCAGCTAACGTGATTGTCTCCTTTACCGATGGAAACGCGTTCAGCAAAAATCTTACAGGCTTCAAGTTAAGCCGCAAGCAAAAGATCACTTTGGCAGATTTCAATGCATTCCAAGACGGAACGAAGTACACTGACTTCACCTCAAAATGGGGACAACCTGACTATTACAATGAAAGCCTGATCGGTGGTCAAAAGAATGTTGTGGCCGGTTATACATCTGGTGTAAAAGGTGATCTAGGTTCCAACTTCAACGTTACATTTACAAATGATGCTTTAAGCGGGAAAACTCAGTCTAATATGAAGTAGTCCTTTTGAAGGCCCCTACTTGGGGCCTTTATTGGGTACAAAAATAGCCCCGGTGGAGAGGCATGAGGAGGTGAACCATGAGAGCTGATAGTCAACGTGAGAGCTATACAAATGGTGCAAGTAGTCTAATGCTCCCTGCTTCGTTATATCAAAAAGGCATAGAGAATATGGCTTAAGGGATTAGCTCAAGCATTAAAGGCGCACTTGATATGGATCAAGCTGCTTTGAGCGGATACACAATACTGAAGTCTATGTCTGAGTCTCTCACACCCACAATTGAAGGAATTACGCATCTATACCCTAACATTGATCTGATGAAGAGAACCGCTGATATTATGCCGACATCAGCAATAGTATCGCGGTCCTTTGCTAATCTCTTAAAAACATTAGGAGAAAACGCAGATATTGTTTCTAGCCTTCAGTTAAAAGCTATCGAAAGCTTTGACTGGGTAAAGATTAGTAAGACACTAGTTCGATACGATTTCCGAATAAGTGTTGCCTTCCAAAAAGGTTTAACTAATGCTGTTGGAGTGGAAAACGCTGGTAATAGTATTGATGAAGTGATGTCTCGTGGGCGGAAACAAAATGCAGATAAGGGTAACCACGCTAATAACTCTAGCCGATTTCAACGCAGTAATTATCAATTGGCTAACCCCGAACCACTCGCACAGCCAACTAATCATCAGCAAGTAGCCCCCACATATGAAGAAAGCAAACGCATAGGTAACGAGAATTTTGTAGAAGTTTTTAGCCATTTTCCGGGCCATCCTCTCGTCAAAGATTTAGAAGTTGCAAGTTCTATTGCTAGTGTAATGATGTTGTTTAAATTTGATTCCAGATTTGTCCAAGATAGTTTTCTTGCAATCATGACTACACTGATTATTGCCTACTATCTTGACTCAAAGAAAAATACTCACAGTTAGGCCAAGGAGATGACATAATGAGACTCGATCCTGATTGCATCCGTGATGTTTTGCTTAGTGTTGAAAAGCACAGCACCTATTCTCGAATTGTCGAACCAGCCAACTTTGCTGATGATGGCCTCGTTGAAAAATACGGCGAGGATAAGCTCATGTACCATATTCGAGAAGCTGAAATGGATGGATTATTAGTTGGCCTTGAGTTTTACATGGGCAGCGATTTTACCATAAAGGACTTGTCACCAGCTGGCCATGAATTTTTAGCTAATATTCGTTCAAGCAAAAATTGGTCAAAGACAAAACAAATTGCCAAGAGTGCTGGATCATTCTCTCTAAAGGTTCTTGCTGAAATTGCCAAGGGCGTTATCGCTGCCGAGATCCGGGATAAACTACATCCAGGCTCGTAGCTTTAAAACTCAGTTGAACTTGCGTTGTGTCGTTCAGCGCAGGATGAAGCTGTATATCATCGACCAGGCTAATTTCTGTTCCGTTTACAAAAACATGTCCGTCTTTTATCTCAACACGATTTTCCATTTTAGTCACTGCCCTTCTAGTCACCAATGAACATCATTCACCTAATTATAGCAAAGATGAATTGTGTTCACCATCAACGGCTAATAGCCCCGCCACCCGCATCAAATTAATAGTTAAGACAGGAGTCTTACTTATGGCAAATTCTACAATCAGGCAGGCCGATATACTGTTAAGAGAGTGTACCGTTATGCAGGTAGCTACGCTTGATACCGATACCGGTTTCCCTAATATAGTTTCGCTCACACCACTTAAATCACACCGATCGCTTAAAGAGATCCTTTTTTACACTGATCGCGACACTACTACCATTCACAACGTCCTAGAGAAGCCTGTGGTGGCTGTTTACTGTTTCAATGAGCTACACCACTCATCGTTGCTATTGCGTGCAAAGGCCGTTGTATTGACCGCTGAGGAGGCCTTACCAAGCTTTACGGAAAACCTCAGTTCTTTTCAAAAATCGTTACAGTATGATCGACCCGTCATCATTCGTTGCACACCACTAACCGTCAAGATTAGATACAACAATGACATCGAGTTCAGCAAGCTAAACGAAATCTAAGCTTAGTTCTTGGAGATGTACTTATGAACGGTCCAGATACATTAAGCGAGGCACACTTCATTGGCCTCATCATTGTTCTTATAGGCGTCTACTTCGCCCTGTTTGGCCACAGGCATCATTGGGTTCGTTGGCTCATTGACCCTGATAAGCCCGGCAGTAACCTGTGGTGGGCAGCCGTTTTTATCATCATCGGCGTTCTCATGATGATGGTTAGAAAGATGCAATAATACGACCCCATAACGGGGTTTTATTTTAAGGACATAACGAACATACGTTTGAATTACAAGCTCTAAGAGTTCAAAAGGAGTGCGATATCATGGCATCAATTAGCTCATATAAACTAAAAGATGGCAAAAAGGCCTGGGAATTCTACATATTCGCTGGTGTTGATCCTCAGACAGGAAAAGAAATAAAAATTCATCGGCGCGGTTTTCCAACCGAAAAAATAGCCCAGCAAGAAGCAACTTTAGCCGAGGCCGAAATAATCAAAGGCCACTCTCACTACCAAACTGAAAGAATTTTAATGGCTGATTATCTTAATCAGTGGATCACTAAGCTTAAGGTTAATGTCAAAGAAGGATCCATGATCATCTATCGATATAACCTTAAGAAATACATCATCCCAAAAATTGGGGATATTCGACTAGCCAAATACACGCTTAAGGAACATCAGGAGTTCATCAGCAGTCTATTCAATGATGGCTTGTCTCTTAACACAGTAAAGCTCATCAATGGAACGTTGCACAATGCATTAAAAAAAGCCGTTGCAATTGGTTACATTACCAAAAACCCTACCGTTGGTGTCGAGTTCAGTGCGTATGCTAAAGACAATTCCAAAAAACTTCACTTTTGGACAAAAGATCAAGTTGGATCTTTTATAGAAGCAGCTGAAGAAGATAAAGAGCCCATGTGGCTATCATTCTTTGTGACGCTGATTGACTGCGGGCTTCGTGTGGGTGAAGCCATGGCTCTTCGCTGGTCAGACATTGACTTCAGTAAAAATACCTTATCAGTCAATGCAACACGAATCTATCGTGCTGAAACTGGATCAAACGCTGGCAAAATAGCGCTTGATCGTCCCAAAACATTAAGCTCTAAGAGAACCGAATACATGACCGCTCGAGTAAATGATCTTCTTCAACAACAATATGAGCGCCATTTCAGTCACGGCAATGTACAAGGTTTTCGGTTTTCTACTAGCCACAATAACGATTTTGTCTTCACCTATTCGTCTGATGCCAAGTTTGGACAACCGCTCCGATCTCGAGCAACTACCGGTGCTTTTAATCGCATCACCAATCGGGCTGGGCTCCCTCACATCCGTATCCATGATTTAAGACACACGCATGCCGTTTTAATGCGTGAGGCAGGATTAAGCCTTGATGACATCAAAGATGATCTTGGGCATAAAGACATTTCAACCACTCAAATTTATGCTGAAATCTCCCCAGCAAAAAAGAAAGAAAACCATCAACAATTCGAAAAATACCTAAATCAGTGAACACAAAAAGAGCTCCAGAACATGTGGACAAGTCCGAAGTCTTCACCAAAACTTCACCACGGACTTTTACAACATGATTCTGGAGCTCTTTATTTACCACATTTCAAATCGCGCAAGCCCTTGCCATTAAAGGCGCGCGTTCAATTCCTTGGTCATATCCTCATAACCCGGACGGCCGAGCAATGCAAACATGTTCTTCTTGTAGGCTTCAACACCTGGCTGGTTGAATGGGTTGATCCCGTTCAGGTAGCCGGAGATTGAAACGGCAGCTTCGAAGAAATAGATCAGATAGCCTAAGGTGTAAGCATCCTGCTTTGGAATGGAGACGGTCATAACTGGCACGCCGCCATCGGTGTGGGCGAGAACAACCCCTTCATAGGCCTTGCGGTTAACGAAGGACATCTTCTTGCCAGCCAAGTAGCCGAGGCCGTCAAGGTTGTTAGCATCTTCAGGAATGGTTAGGTCGCGGTTTGGTTCTTCAACCCAGACAACGGTTTCCATCAGGTTGCGCAGACCTTCCTGAATGTATTGGCCAAGACTGTGCAGGTCAGTACTGAAGTTGGCACTTGAAGGATAGATCCCCTTCTGGTCCTTACCTTCAGATTCACCCATCAATTGCTTCCACCATTCGCCAAGGTATTGCAACGTTGGTTCGTAGTTTTCCAGCAATTCAGTGGTATAGCCTTTGCGATACAAAATGTTCCGCAATGCGGCGTACTGATAAGCTTCGTTTTCCTTCAAATCAGCTGAAGCGTATGCCTTACGACCATCACCGAGACCACGCATCATTTCGTCAATGTCACCGCCTGCAACAGCGATTGGCAACAGACCAACAGCGGACATCACAGAGAACCGACCGCCGACATCATCAGGAACAACGAATTCTTCGTAGCCTTCTGCGTCTGCTTCTTGCTTCAAGGCACCCTTGGCACGATCAGTTGTCGCATAAATCCGTTCCTTTGCGCCATCTTTGCCATACTTTTCGATCAACTTTGCCTTCAGAACACGGAATGCAATTGAAGGTTCAGTCGTGGTACCAGACTTACTGATCACGTTGATCGAGAAGTCACGGTCGCCAATAATGTCAAGCAAGTCCGCCAGATAAGTACCAGAGATGGAGTTACCAGCAAAATAAACTTCTGGGAACTTCAGATCAGGGTCAAGGTTACGGAAAGTCTGGGAAAGAAAATCAACCGCCATCCGTGCGCCTAAATAAGAACCGCCAATCCCAATCGCAACAAAGACTTGAGAATTGCCTTGAACTTTCTTGGCTGCTGCCTTGATCCGGGCAAATTCGTCCTTGTCATAGTTGACTGGCAAATCGATAAAGCCGCGGAAATCCTTACCAGCACCTGTTCCTTCACGCAATTCCTTGTCAGCTGCAGTCACTAACGGCTGCATCTGTTCAAGTTCATTGGCATGAACGAACTTGTCCAGCTTAGATGAATCAAATTTGATGTACGACATCGTGTGCTTCCTCCTCTAAATACATAAGTAACTGTCAAAAGTCGATATGAGAGTGGTTTCATAAAAAACGTCAATTCAATTATTAATTCGAAATAACTCATCAAGTAAACTTTTAAATTCAGTTACCCATGCTTTGTTCAAATTCACACTCTAACAAGTTAACTTTAAAATTGAATTTGTAAAAAAGCAAGCAATCGAGCAACTTCTCATCGATTACTTTGCTTTCATGATGCCAAGGACGACACCACCGAGAATCACCAGTGCCGACCCGCAGCTAACCCAGATCATTTCCTTGCGTGTTTTATGCTCGCCAAGCAGATAAATCGAGCCGAAAGTCGAGATGACAATTCCCATCTGTGACAATGAATAAGAAACCGCTAAACCAACATTGGCCATCGATAACAACATGAACACATTCCCTGTTCCCCAAAGCAGGCCTGTCAAAATATTTTTGGCAGTTGCCTTAGCAAACGGTTGATGGCCAATGCCCATTAATAACGCACCAATAATCATGCCAATGGATTGCGGCATCACAACGGCCAAAGCGCCAAGATGCCCAGCGTTGACAATAATCGTGTAGCCCGCATACCCAACTGTCGATATCAATAAGGTTCGCAGCCCCTTTGCAACGCCACTTTGTGTTGTGAAGTCGTCTGTTTGTTCGCGTCTTGATGTCAACGTTGCGCCCACAATCAGCAATACCAGCGCAAGAATGCCCAAGGTCACATCACGACCATTACGCCATTCGTGGAACAACAGCGCACCGGCCAGTGTTGTCGCAACAAGCTGCATCCCTGTCGAAATGGGCATCGTCATTGAGACACCCATATATTTCATGGACTGAAACTGTTGGCCTTGTCCTAATGCCCAGAAAAGCCCAGAGACAATCCCAAGTAACCAAATTTTAGTATCTAAGACCGGACGCATGACAATCAACGTGCCGATCCCGAAAACCAGCGCGCCAAACGTCATCCCCAAAGTTTGCTGATAAGCATTGCCACCTAGTTTGCCACTGACCAAGCCAATGGAGCCCCATGCAATTGCTGGAATCAGCGCAAGTAAAAATCCCATTACGCGCCTCTTTCTATTTCAATGATTGATTTAAAAAAATTGAACACAAAAAAATATTCTAGCGGTTTTCCCACGGCAAGACAAGCACAACCTGATCTAAAGCATTTCCAAGAGACAGCTCACCTTCATGATACACAGAAAACTCATGATGAATACTAAAACGAATCATGCTTATTTACGATGATGAAACAAGCGATATAGGCTATAGCCGAAAATCGCACCGATCACATTGAAAATAACATCATCAATGTCCGCTACCCCACTGATTAGCAGAAATTGTAAGGTTTCAATACTTAACGACGTCAGCAAGCCAAATATAACCGTGCCCGCGAGACGCCGTCGATGTTTGCTCACCCAGGGAATACCAAAGCCAAGCGGCATAAACCAAGCAATATTCCCTAGTGATTGATACCAGAGATCGAAGTGACTGGCAGCATGTTGTAATTTAAGCGTTTCAACAAGTGGTCGGATATTAATCACAGATAATGGCCGATTCCAATGAAAGTGCAGTTGCCACGGATAATACACATCGCGAAAAACTGTCAAAGCAAATAAGAGCATTAAATAACCGACAAAAATGCCTAGTTTCAATTCCCGCCCAAAAGTGGTTCTCCGCTTCGTCACCAACAGCCAAAGGCAGCGCAATGCTGCAAAGATCAATAGGTATAGAATAGTTTTGTCCAAACTAAAAACAATCAATCGAACCAAAGGAAAATGGTTGACGCGACTGAGCGAGGTTGTGTTAATCCAGTTGTAAAATGGCCCCAAAAACAGCATTGTGCTACCTCCAGTTGTCATTGTAGCAAAGTGACTGAAGGATACCCACAATGTGTTACAACTTTTAAAGACTCTGTAAGAATGATGAGCATCACCCTCTGCCATTAGGAAAATGAGGTACGCTAATCATTGCATGATTTGCCATGATACCAGCGACGGGATCACGATTTAATATCATCTCATCAATATGTCGGGAGGCCAGCGCGGGACATCAAAAAGCACTAAAATAGCGTTCTCGCGTCATTGTGCCAAAGCAGCGAAGAAACCAACACATAAGGGTCTAAGCAAAATGGTAATCAGGCCTTTTGCAGTTGCTTCAGAAACACGATCCCAAGCACAGCTCAGTTTTCAGATATTGAGACACGCTTGCCACCCCCAAAACCAAGTTGGCTCAGACGCTGCTTTTGTGCTTCCTCCCTTTTGCGGGTACAATGACAAAGAACAAAGTGGAAAGGAGTTGCCGCTTTGAAACGGTTACGACTAAATCGCCTCGCACAGTGGATAAGATCAACCCGGATTGGCTTTTTAGCCTGTCTGCTTTTTTTGGTATGGGCTAAGACCATCTTTGGTTACTTTGTGGACTTTTCACTTGGCTTAAATGATCCGCTACAATATACCTTGCTATTATTAAATCCTTTAGGAACTGGGATCATTTTCCTATCGCTTGGCTTGTATCCCAAGCATGCGCGCCGCGGTTACCTCATCGGCGTCATTGTTTACATACTCAGCACTTTGCTATTACTCGCAAATGTTCTGTATTATCGCGAGTTTTCAGATTTTCTGACCATCAACACGGTCCTTGGCGTCTCTAAAGTGAGTCAGGGTCTTGGAGCTAGCTCGCTTAGTATGGTTAAACCACACGATATCATTTATATAATTGATATTGTGCTAGTGGCCTTGGCTTATTTTAGTTACAGTATTTGGAATATCTGGCGCTATATCCACAATGAACCTTTGCGCTGGCCGCATTTCGGTCTGACGTTGGATACCCGCCAACTTCCCTTTCACTTTCCGCAAGCTGTCACCGTCTTTGGGATCGCGCTGTTTGGGTTGATCATGGCGGTTAGTGAAATGAATCGGCCGCAACTTTTGACGCGGACTTTTGATCGGAATTATATCGTTAAGTATCTGGGCTTGGCGCCATTCACCGTGTACGATGCTGCCAAAACAGCCCAGAACAATCAGGTCCGCGCCCAAGCAGACAGTTCGAATCTTGACCCAGTATTGCAATATACGCGGTCACATTATGCCGCACCAAACGCCAGTTATTTTGGGACGGCCAAAGGCAAAAATGTCATTATTATTCATTTGGAAAGCTTCCAACAATTCTTGATTGGCCAAAAAATTGACGGTCAAGAAGTCACGCCTTTCCTGAATTCACTCATTAAAGAAAAAGACACACTAAGCTTTAGCAACTTCTTTCATCAAGTTGGCCTTGGTAAAACCAGTGACGCCGAAAACATGCTAGAAACCAGCACGTTTGGGATTGCCAATGGCTCTTTATTCAGCAGTCTCGGCACTGAAAATACGTTTGAAGGAGCGCCGGCCATTCTCAATCAACGAGCCGGTTACACTAGTGCTGTTTTTCATGGTGGCTCTGCTAGCTTCTGGAACCGCGACAATGTATACAAGAGTCTTGGTTATAACGACTACTTTTCCGGCAACTTTTATAATCATGACGAAAAAGCAGCGACTGAATATGGCATTAAAGATAAGTTGATGATGGCCGAGACACCAAAGTATCTGGAGCATCTGCAACAGCCTTTCTATGCCAAAATCATCACGACGAGCAATCATAATCCTTTTTATATCACCCAAGCTGATTCCGATTTTCCTGACGCCGGCACTGATGACGCCACGATCAACGGTTATTTTCGCACGGCTCATTATCTTGATGAAGCGCTCAAGGAATTCTTCAACTATTTGAAAGCAAGCGGTTTGGAAAAGAATTCGCTAGTGATGCTTTATGGGGATCATTTCGGTATTAGTAATGATCGCAATACCACTCTGGCACCGTTGCTTGGCAAGGATCCTAGCACTTGGAATGCGTTCGATGATGCTCAGTTGCAACGCGTCCCGCTGATTTTCCACATGCCTGGTCTTAAAGGCGGCGTTAATAGCACTTACGGCGGCGAGATCGACGTCTTGCCGACCTTACTTCACTTACTAGGCATTGATAGCTCGCGTTATGTCCAATTTGGCACCGATCTGCTGTCCAGTCAGCACGACAGCGTTGTTGCCTTCCGTAATCACAATTTTGTCACCTCTAAATACACCGTACTTGGCAGTAAAGTCTACGATAATACAACCGGTAAACTGCTGACATTGACGCCTGCGCTTGAAGCAACCATCGTCAAGGATCAGAAGTCAGTGGACACAAGACTCAGCCTTTCAGACGATGTCGCTAACCGCAATCTCTTACGCTTCTACGTGCCACTTGGCTTTAAACCCGTCAACCCTAACCAATATGACTACAATCAGAGTCTCAGCAATGTCTTGTCAATCGAACGCAATCTAGGCAGCAAGAGCACCAGTCTCTATAGCGAAAATAATGACCAATCAACAACTGGACTTTACCAAACTGATGCTCCTGAATTAGCCGACGACACTGATCCCATCACCACCTTCCCAGATAAAGTTCAGGATCAAACTGAAGCCTCCAGCAGCAGCGAATCTAGCAGTTCGTCTGATGTGAATGTCACAACCCAACCATCTAAATAAATTCAAATAACATAGTAAATGCTCGGCTTATGTTCACACTTTGTTCAAATTCATTGCTTATACTGCTTGTGAGGTGAACGGGTAGATGCATTTCTTTGAGCGAACGTTTTCAGGATTTCGTTATCATCGCCGTTATTATATTGTGATGATGCTGTTATCAGTGGCGTTCTGCTTGATCAGCATCATGCTGATGACAAGTGAAATGATTGACCAATCTGCTCAGGCAGCTTTTTTGCAACGCTTGAACTCATTTGGAACACAAAATAGGCAGACGATTTTGCTCAGTACGCAGGTCGGACAAGCCCACATTCAAATGGTGCAGGCTGCTCAGTCGATGCTGACCAAAGTTGTTTTTGCTGACGGTCTTTTGTGGCTTGCAGGAACTGCTTGGCTATGGCGGCGTCGGCGGTCTGAAACTGATGCTTTGTATTTAGTCGGAAAAAGCAGTATGTCGATCGGCTTACAATACGCCTTTGAAGCAATTTTCAGCTTTTTAATTAGCTTCATTGTTAGTATTTTTCTTGTGGTTTTATTAAATGATCAATTGATTTATTTCTTAACGACCACAAATCGTTCGGTATTTGCCCATCTGCTACAACAAAAGTATGACAGCATCGAAATGAACCACGCATTTGAGCAACTCTTTGCCCGTCACCTGACTGGTTTTACCCGTGAAACCCTCTTTTATTACGGTAGCAAAACTGATGATATGACACAGCCAACCGGTTTCCTGTCAGCACTGGGAAATGGTCTCGCCGTGATTTTCATCACCAACATAGGTTTGGTCACACCACTTTCCATGCTTCGGAAAAGGCGTGCCTTACCGCGTTAGGAGACAGCCATGTTATTTCGATCAAAACTACTTGATATCTATCGCGAAAATTTTGCCAAACTTTTTACCCCAACGACGATTCAGTATCTCTATGCCTCAAACGAGAATGACCTGATTGCCTTGCATGATCAGTACGTGCGCGATTTTATTAATGGTGGCGTCATCAAGCAAGTCGGCTTCATTAATAGCCGGCATACAGGTATCCTTGACTATCTCAGCGTGCGAAACAACCTTTGCATCAATGGACGCTGCAAGGACTCTGATTTCTTGCCTGAATGGTTATCCACGAATTCACCGATCTTAGACCAGCCAGCTGCGACATTGAACACCATGCAACGCATTTATTTGCAATTTTATCGTGGCTTGATGGGTAAAAAACGTTACCTGCTGCTAACCAGCTCTCCTGCGATCTTTGATCCTTATGTTACCCGCGACTTCCTCACTGAAGCCAATCATGCATTGCAACAAACCAATAGTTGCTTGCTAGTTTTAACAACAGATCAATCCTTGTTAAATGCGAATCCTAACCATGCTTGGCAGGAACCGCCTGTATTGACGCTGAGTGCCCTGACAAAATGAGTCTTGTTCTCGTTGCTATCACAACTTGAACAGGACTTTTTCTATGGTCAACAGGTGGCGCAAATGCGACCAAACAAAAACGACGAGTCGGGTACACTCCCTTTTGGGTGGACAGACCAAATATTTAAGGTCTGTTCTCCTGGA